>Ga0208716_1000178_pt1 | contig 26177 bp, 21 predicted proteins | sample NGESurdeep092012_8_FD_184482 | JGI IMG/M metagenome (GOLD analysis project Ga0208716, IMG submission 184482) | Arctic peat soil microbial communities from Barrow, Alaska - NGEE Surface sample 415-3 deep-092012 (SPAdes) | ecosystem: Environmental > Terrestrial > Soil > Wetlands > Peat ...
GGTTATCCGGACGGCTTGAGGGCGGAACAGATTCCGCTCGAAGCGCGAATCGTCGCGGTCGCGGACGTCTTCGACGCCCTGACGAGCGACCGGCCCTACAAGGAGACCTGGAGTCCGAGCGAGGCCTTCGGGTTTCTCGTCGAGGGAAAAGGCACGAAGTTCGACGCCGCGTGCGTGGAGGCTTTCGAGAGCTGCGCGGCCGAGGTCGCGTCGATTCGCCAGGGTTTCGGCTAGCCGTTCGCCAGGTCGGCATCCTCGTTCCGGAGCCGCGTTGCCCACAGATCCTGGTCGTAGCCCGGCAGCTCGGGCGCATCGTGCGCGAGGATCGATCCGAGGGCACGCCTGAATCACGCGTACCCGACCGCGGGGGACAGGGGAATGGCGCTACGCATGAACGAACCGCTCCCGCGCCCGACGCTTCGGCCCCGATCGTCGACGAGCTCCGCCTCCGCGATGAAGAGGTTCCGGGACCGGTTCACGACGCGTCCGGTCGCCGACATGATGCCTGCCGTCACCGGCCACGTGAGGTAGACGTTGTACGTGACCGTGAGCACGAAGACGTCCGTCACGAGGGAGTTCACCGCGAAGAACGCGGCGTCGTCGAGGGCTTTGAAGTAGACCGCCCCGTGGACGGCGTGCGCCGCGTGAAAGAAATCGGGGCGTATCGGGATCGAGACCTCGGCATGCCCCTCGCGAACGGTCAGGCGTGGCGCGAAGTAGGTGTTGATGGGCGCCGACGCATACATGCGCTCGAGCTTTCTGAAGTGGTCGTCAGAACTCACGCGTGATTCTGCTTTCGAAGAAGAAAGGTCATCCCCCCGGCACGAAGCGGAACAGGCCGCGGCCGATCGTCGCGAGGTAGAGGCCCGACGCCGTGCGCGGGTCGCCCGCCCACCCCGCGACGACGAGGCCGGTCTCAGGCATCGTAACGGCGATGCCGCCGTCGGCGTCGTCCTCGGGCCGAAAGACGAGAACCGACCGCTCCTGAGTGAGCGCGACGCCGATGGGCTCGGGCACGAAGTGCGTGGCCGCGCGCGGCCGCCCGAAGCCGCCCGACAACGTCCGCCCCGCGCCCGGCAGAGGCCGCCGGGCCCATTCGACGCCGTCCCACCATAGCGTGAGCCCCTCGGCATCGGCGGACCACGTCTTGAGGCCGCGATCGGGAAGGCGCGCGCGGCGCACGTCCCCGACGCGCGCCTTCAAGGTGCCGAGACGCCGCCACGTGACGCCGCCGTTCATCGACTCGTAAACGCCCGCGTTCGTCGCGGCCAGGATTCGCCCGTCGCCGTCCGACGCGAACGCGCGCGTCCCGAACGCGAGCACGCGCGTGAACGCCGCGCCCGCGCGCGCGGCCCGGTATATTCCGTCCGGCGCACCCGCGAGAAGCGCCTCTCCGGCGGACGCGAGGGAGAGCACCGTCGCCGGCGGAGACGACGCGAGCCGCTCGACGTCACCGGTGGCCGCGTCCACGGTCCAGAGGCCGCCGCTCTTCCCATCCGCGGCGCGCGCCACGACGACGCGTCCCGAGGGGAGGAGCGTCACCGCCGACACGCGCGCCTCGGAGAGGCCCCGATTCGACTCCGTGAGCGTGACGCCGCCGTCCTCGGACCGGAGGACGCCATCGGCCTCCGTGCCCACGATGAGACGCGAGGGATCGCGCGGATCGAAGACGATCGCGTTGACGACGACGTCCGCGGAGATGCGCCGGAAGGTCTTCCCCCGGTCGCGGCTCTCGAAGAGGCCGCCCGTCGTGCCCACGAGAACGCGGCTCGGATCCCGCGGGTCCACGCGGACCGCTTGCGAACGGCGGTCGGCGAGTCCCTCGCGGTAGCGCATCCAGTTCGCGGCGCCGTCGGTCGTGCGGTAGACCCAGCCGCATGTCGCCGCCCAGAAGTCGTTCGGGTCGTCGGGCGAGAAGTCGATCGCGAAGACCTCGGTGTCTTCCACCATGCCGTTCGCGATGCGAAGCCAGGTCCGTCCGCCGTCCCGGGACCGGAAGGGGTGGCGGAAGGAGCCGCAGTACAGAACGCCCGGGAGGATGGGATCGAAGGCGAGAAAGGAGACCCCGCTTCCCGGGTCGAGCGGCGGCGCGGAGGCGCGCCATGTCACCCCATCGTCCTCCGAGAGCTCGATGCCCCAGTCGCCGCCGACGCTGACGGTCTTCCGCCCCCGCTCAGAGACGGCCACCACGCGTGCGCCCGCGCGGTCTTCCCAACGCCGCACGACCTCGAACGTCCTCCCGAGGTCGGTCGAGCGCGCGAGGAGACCGCCCTTCACGACGCCCGTCAGTCCGGCCCAGACCGCCCCCGGCCGAGCGGGATCCGTGGCGAGCGACGTGACCGCGTAGCCGGGAAAAGGGGCTCCGCTGGGCGGAGAGGTCCAGGACAACCCGCCGTCTGCGGACCGGTAGATGCCCCCCTGCGCCGTGCCCGCCCAGAAGACGCCGGGCAGGGCCGGGTCGGCGACGAGGGACTTCACTTCCGCGCCCGGCAGCGGGTAGCGATACCAGGAACCCGCCATCCCGCGCGGCGGCGACCCCGCGAGCGGGAACGAAACGCCGAGAACCGCGACAATGAGGACAGCCGGAAAACGCATGAGAGAGTCTAGCCGGAGAACGCCCGAGGCATCGGCACCCGCTTTCGAGAGGAGCCAGTTTTATTTCGCGTCGCCGTTTTTTTTCTTAGAAGGCGCGGGGGGAGACGATCCCGAGGGTGCCGCCGGTGCCGCGCCCGGGCCGCCGTCCTTCTTCCCCTTCGAGGAATCGGCGGTGCTCTCCCCCGCCGATTCGCCCTTCGAGACGCCCTTCGATTCGCCGCCGCCCTCGCTTTTCGTTTCGCCGCCCTCTTTCGCGTCCTTCGCCTTCGAGGCGCTCTCCCGGTCCGTCCTTCCCGACTTCCCGTAATCCGTCGCGTAAAAGCCCGAGCCCTTGAACTGGACCGCCGGAGAGGAAAGGAGCTTCTTCAGCACGCCGCCGCACCGGGGACACTTCGTCTCGTGCGGGTCGGAGAAGCTCTGGATGAACTCCGACTTCTTGCCGCATTTCGCGCACTGGTATTCGTAAAGAGGCATGGGTCCTGTTTTTCCTTTCGGTGCCAGGCGCCGTCAGCCGGCAGAGCCGCTGCCCGCGGCGGGTAAGCCGCCGGAGCCCGTTTTCCACTGAATGCGCTTGATGCCGCTCGTATTGACGTCGCGGCGCGCCACGAGGTGCAGCACCCAGAAAGCATAGACCAGCTTCGCATTCGTCGAGACGTCGCCGGGCCCGGCGGTAATGAGGTCGCGCAGTGTCCGCCGTCCATCCACCAGCGAGAGAAGCTTCAATTCGGCGGCGTTCCAGGAGACTCCGCAGGTCTCGGCGGACACCTCGCCGCGGTCGAACACCGTCCACGACGGCCCGAGGCGCAGGACGACGCGGCGCGGATCGGGCAGCACGCGGATGCCATCTGCAATCGCCTGCGGCGTGGGCACGTCGAGCTGAATGAGCTCGTCCTTCCGGAAGTGCCCGACCTCGAACGTCACGCTGCCCTTCTCCCACGAAAAGACCGAATACAGGATGGCCTTCACCTGCTCCGTGACGATCTCCCGAAGCCGCTCGGGCGTCAGGACGCCCATTTCGACGAGCAGCTCGCCATGGCGCTTGCCGTGCGAGGCGTCGATCCGGCCGACCGACAGGCGCAGTTCGGCGGACGAGATGAGCGCGCTCTGCTTCAGGTAGGCGCCCAGAGAATCCCTGAGATCCGACGAGGTCGCGAAGATCACGTTTCCTCCCATGAGGTAGATCTTCTTGGCGACGTCGCCGGACGTGGCCGTGACGACCCCGGGGACGCGGTAATGATGAATCGTTCGGAGGATCTCGGGAAGCGGTTCTTCCCCGAGATCGCCCGTGTACTGGAACGGGGATTCCGTCACGATCGATGGATTCTACTCACGGACGAGGGTCGCCGCCTTGCTACGATCACACTCGTGCTCGCGTTCGACGACGCCCTCGCCATCACCCTGGGTACTGTCACGCCGCTCGCCGCCGTCGTCGTGCCCCTCGCCGACGCCACGGGCCGGGTGCTCGCCGAGGACGTCGCCGCGGATCTGCCGCTCCCTCCGTTCGACACGACGGCCATGGACGGGTGGGCCGTTCGCGCGGCGGACGTCAAGAGGACGCCGGCGCTCGTCGCGCGCGCCGGCGCCGCGGGCGCGGGCCGCGTCCCCGGAACGCTGCCCGAGGGCGCCGCCTGGAAGGTGATGACCGGTGCCCCGATGCCGCCCGGCAGCGACGCCGTCGTCCCCGTCGAGGACGCGGTCGAAATCGACACCGGCGTCGTGAGGCTCGACGTCGCGCCGCGTCCCGGCGCGCACGTCCGCCTCTGCGGAGAAGTCTTCCCGAAAGGTGCCCTGCTGCTTCCCGCGGGCCGCCGCCTCACACCCGCGGACCTCGTCCTCGCCGCGGCCGCCGGACGGGCCACGCTGCGGGTGGCGCGCCCCGTCCGGGCCGCGGTGCTCGTGACCGGGGACGAGATCGTCGCGTCCGGCGCGACTCCTGGCCCCGCGCAGATTCGCAACACGAACGGGCCCCTCCTGATCGGCGCGCTCCGGCGCGCGGGTGCGGAGGTCACGGACCTCGGCGTCGCGCGCGATACGGAAGCCGTCCTCCTGAAGACGCTCCGCGCCGCGCTTTCACGCGGCGATGACGTCCTCCTCACGACCGGCGGCGTGTCGGCGGGCGACTACGACTTCGTGGCGGCGGCCCTCGAGGCCGCGGGCGCCTCGATTCGTTTCCACAAAGTCGCGATCCGTCCGGCGAAACCGGTGCTCTTCGCGACGCATGGCGCGACGCTCGTCTTCGGACTGCCCGGCAATCCAGTCTCGGCCGCCATCGCGTTCGACTTCTTCGTGCGACCCGCGCTGCGCGCCGCCGCCGGAATCCGGCCGCCTCTCCCGCCCGCGCTCCCCGCGCGCCTCGCGGCCTCGGTCAGGAACAAGGGGCCCCGCCTCGCGTTCCATCCGGCGTCGCTCTCCCTTCGCGACGGCATGGAAATCGTCGAGCCGCTCGCCACGAAGGGGAGTCACGACGTCCTGGCGCACGCGCAGGCGAACGCCTTCCTCGAGCTTCCCCCCGCGTCGTTTTTCGACGAGGGCGATCTCGTCCCCGTGCACCGCGGGACGGCCGAAAGCACGTTTTGAAGGGTCGCCGCGTCGCCCTGACGGGTCTCGGCTGCCTCACGCCGATCGGAAACGGCGTCCCCGCATTCACCGAAGGGCTGAGGAGCGGTCTTTCGGGTGTCGGGCGCATCGCGCTCTTCGATCCCGCCGCTCTCGACGTCACGATCGCCGCCGAGGTGAAGGGCTTCGACCCCGAGTCGGCCCTTCCCGCCAAGGAGCTCCGGCACGTCGCGCGCGTCGTGCCGCTCTCGATCGCCGCCGCTGGAGAGGCGCTCGCGAGCGCGGGGATCGACACCGAATCGCTGTCCCTCGAGGAACGCCGCCGCATCGCGGTGGTCTTCGGCACGGGCGGCGGGCCGGTGGAGTTCTTCGAGAAAATGTACGGCCACTGGTACCGCGGCGACCTCAAGAAGGCGTCCGTCTACTCGATCCCGACAGGGACGATGGGAACGCTTTCTTCCGAGATCTCGATGCGCTTCGGCCTCAAGGGCCGCTCCCACGTGATCACCACGGGCTGCACGTCGTCGGCGGACGCGATGGGCTACGCGGCGCGCCTCGTGGCCTGGGGCGATGAGGACCTCGTCCTCACGGGCGGCGGCGACGCCGTGATCACCCCCGGCATCATGACCGGTTTTTCGCTCATGCAGATCCTCTCGACGTCCCGTCAAGGCGCACCTCGGACCGCAAGCCGGCCATTCGACGCCGGGCGCGACGGATTCGTTCTCGGCGAGGGCGCGTGGATGTTCGTCCTCGAGCCTCTGGAAAGGGCGCGTGGATGTTCGTCCTCGAGCCTCTGGAAAGGGCGCGCGCGCGCGGCGCCCGCGTGCTCGCCGAGGTCTGCGGCTATGGCACGACCTGCGATGCCTACCACCGCGTCCGCCTCGACGAATCGGGCGAAGAGCCGGCGCGCGCGATGAAGGAGGCCATTGCCGACGCCGCCCTCTCTCCTTCCGACATCGACTACGTCCAGTATCACGGGACGTCCACGCTCCTGAACGACCGCATCGAGACGCGCGCGACGAAGAAGGCGCTCGGCGCCGCCGCCGCCGGCATCCCGGGCAGCAGCGTGAAGAGCCAGATCGGGCACCCCCAGGGCGCCTCGGGAGCGGCCGGAATGGCGGCGACCATTCTCGGGATGATGGGCGGTTTCCTTCCGCCGACGATCAACCTTGAGACGCCCGACCCCGAGTGCGATCTCGATTACGTTCCGAACGAAGCGCGCGCGGCCGAGATCGAGTTCGCGCTGTGCAACGGGATCGCCTTCGGGTCCAAGAACTCCGCGCTCGTCCTCAAGAACGGCCGGGCCCTCTGAGGCCCGGGCCCAGGCGATGAGCTTCTGGGTTCCGGAGCGGCGTCCCAAACCGGAGCTCCTCGATGGCGACGGCGTGTCGTCGTCCGAGGCGGAGGCGAGCCTCGCCGACATGGAATGGGCGCACCGGCGGCTCGGCGGGCGCGCTCTCGTCCGGCGCCGGCTGCTGCCGCTCCTGAAGGCCCTGTCGGCGCGGCAGGGCGCGCTTTCGGTCCTCGATCTCGGGTGCGGTTCCGGGCACGTGGGCCGCGATCTCCTCGCGGCGGCAGCGGAATCGGGCGCGCGCCTCCGCGTCCTCGGCCTCGACCGCAAGACGTCGCATGCGCGGCTCGTCGACCGCGGAACCGCCGTAACCGCGGACGCGCTCCGGCTTCCCTTCCAGGACCGGAGCGTGGACGTCGTCCTGTCGACTCTCTTCCTGCATCACTTCACTCCCGCCGAGATGACCGCGCTTCTCTCCGAGTCGCGCCGCGTCGCCGCGGCGGCCGTCGTCGCGCTCGACCTCTCCCGCCACCGGCTCGCCCTCGCCGCGATCGCCGTCGTCGGCCCCCTGGCCTTCCGGAGTCGACTCTCCGTCCTCGACGGGAAGATCTCCGTCCGCCAGGCCTATACGCCCGAAGAGATCGCCCAGGTCGCCGAGACGGCTCTCCCGGGCGCGCGCGTAGCCCGTATCTCGCGCTTCGTGTGGGAGCTCGTGTGGAAGCGCGCGTAGACGGCGTAGACCACTGCGACGTGGCCGTCGTCGGGGGCAGCCTCGCCGGCGCCGCCGCCGCCACGGCGCTCGCGCGGGCCGGAGCGCGCGTCGTCGTCCTCGAGAAGGCGCGGTTCCCACGCCCGAAAGTCTGCGGATGTTTTCTCTCCGACGAGGCGCTTCCCGTCCTCCGCAAAATGGGAGTGGAGGAAGAGCTTAAAAAGACAAATCCGGAGACGATCACGCGATTCGCATTGGTGGAGCGCGGCGGGCAGAGAGTCGAAGCGGATCTCCCAGCGCCCGTCCTTTCGATCTCGAGAGAGCGCCTGGACGCGCTGACCGCAGCCGCAGCACAGCGCGCGGGCGCCCAAATGCGTTTCGGTACGACCGTTCTCGCCCTCGAAGGAGATCTTTCGAAGGGTTTTCTCGTCCGGGGCATCGACTGGGAAGTGCACGCCCGCGCCGTGGTGGGCGCGTGGGGACGCTACAGCCCGTTGGACGGCCGCCTCGATCGAGCTTTCATTCGAAGAAAAGCTTCGCTTTTCGGATTCGGAAAGACACTCGCCGGGAGGAGCGAGCACCTCACGCACCGGGCCGTCCTGCATTTTTTTGAAGGTGGCTATGTCGGCTTGTCGCGCGTCGAAGGAGACCTCCTCAACCTCGCCGCGCTGGCGTCACGCCCGGTCGTGCACAAGGCCCACGACGATCTCGAAGGACTTCTCACCTTCCTCTCGAGGGAAAGCGCCGGCCTCGCGCGGGATCTCGAAGGCCTGACGGCCGTCCCGGGCCCCGCGCTCTTCTCCGAGCCGGTGTTCCTCGGCGACCGTGGTGCGCTCGCGGGAGACGTGCTCTGCGTGGGCGACGCCGCGGGCGTGATCGACCCGTACACCGGCACCGGAATGTCCCTCGCGCTGCTCTTCGGCGACTCCGCGGCGGCGCCGCTCGCCGCCTTTCTCGCGGGGAGCCTCGACGCGGAGGGTCTTCGGCGCGAGCATCTTCGGCGCCACCGCGAGATCGCGGACCGACGCTTCTTCTACTCCCGCCTCTTCCGGCCGTTCTTTTCGGGCGGCGCCCTCTCGCGCCTCATTCATCCGGCGGCGGCGCCCCTCGCGCGTTGGGCCGCGAAGGTCACCCGGGGAAAACCGCTGCGCTAACGCCGGCGCGCGGCCTTTTTTCGCACCGGGCGCTTCTTTCCGGCCTTCGGGAACAGTCCCGTGCGGATCGTCTCGATCTGTGAGAGGTGAATGCGGTCGTGACCCGCGTACGTCGCCACGGTGTAACGGATCGATTCTTCGCCCCGTTCGGCGTGAAGACCGACGCGGTCCCACGCCTCCTCCGGCAGGCGATCGAGGAGCCCGAGATTCACCGCGCGCGCCATCGCGAAGTCGTCGACCAGCTCGGCCGCCTTGGCGTTCAACGGACCGAGGCGCTCGACGAATGCGTCCTGGTCGTACCCCATCAGCGCGGGACGGTCGTGCGCGGCAACGAATCGGTAGCGGCTTCCGAGGATCACCTCGCCGTCCGCGAGGTGCGCGACGATCTCCTGGATGCACCACTTGCCGGGCGCGGGTCTTGCCCGGAGCTGCTTTTCCGAGAGCCCCCGGAGGAGCTTCCGGATGCGGTCCGGCGTCTCGGCCATCACCGCGACCGGATCGTCGTCGCCGAGGGCGGCCGCGTAGCGGGAAGGCACGACGGGTCCTGGAGCGCCTGCGGCCATGGATCCTCCTCAGCGGATCGCGTCCGCGATCTCCGCGGCCGAAAGGGGTGCGGGACTTCTCAGCCGGATGTTTCCGCCCGTCCGCCATGCGATCCAGTAGGGCGCCTTCTCGATTCCGGACTGTTTCGCCCAGTCTCCGTTCGGGTCGAAAACGACGGGCCGGCGGATTCCCCGCGCGCGCTTGACCGCCTCTTTCACGGGCTCTCCGCCGAGCACGATGAAGCACTCGATCCCCTGCTGCTCGAGCTCGCTCGCGAGCTTGAGCGCGTCGGGGAGAGCCTCCTGCGAACCCTTGCCGATCGTGGGCGTCAGATACACGGCCGCGCAGCCGGGCGGTGCACAGCTGCGGAGAGACACCGCCTCCAGGTTCGACTCGAAACCGGCGTACTTCTGGAGCGCCTGAGCGCCGATCTCACCGACGGGCTTCAGATAGAGCCAGGTCCCCACGATGGCGGCGATGATCACGAGGAGGATCGAGGCCCCCGAGGGGCCCATCGATACCTTGCGCTCCTCGTACCGGAAGCGGGACGTGGTCGCAGGCTGCGAAAGGGGATCGCCGCCCGAAGGGGGGCGGCCGGCGGGAGGCCGCGACGTCGGAGGTGGTGAAGTCGAACCCATGTTTGGTTGATTGTAACGAAGCCGCTCGACTCGTGCCTCTAAGTCATTCGAATCAGGCCACCGGCATCACCTGACGGCGGGCTCCAGCAGCGTGAGCGTACCCGCGTCGCCGTCCAGCTCGGCCATGACGCCAAGCGGAAGCGTCGCCTTGTCGGGGACGTGGCCGAAGACGAGGTTCGCGACGACGGGAATCCCGAGCTTGCCGAGTCGGTCCTTACAGACCTCCTGCCACGTCCACGTGCCCATTCCGGCGAAGCTGGGCTTGTAGTCGCCCGGCGCGCAGTGCGCGAACTTCCCGAGCGCGACGCCCGCGAGGCCCGAGAGCTTGCCCGTCAGGAGGAACTGCGTGAGCCATCGGTCGATGCGGTACGGATCCTCGCCGACCTCCTCGAGGAAGAGGATGCGGCCCTTCAGCTCCGGCTCGAACGGCGTCCCGACGAGCGTCGAGAAGACGCTGATGTTCCCCCCCACGAGGCGACCCTTTCCCTTCCCGGGAGCCAGCTTGTAGATCCAGTTCTCGCGATCGACAAAGACCTCGCGCGGCGGACCCTTCGGGGCGGGTGGCTCGGCGATGCGGCCTGCGGGCTGCGCATGCATGAGGACTTTCTTGAACGAGGCGAGCGTGTATTCCGTCTGCTGCTCGCCACCGAGCGGGCCGTGGAACGTCACGAGGCCCGTGAGCCGGTGGATCGCGTTCAGGAGCGCCGTGGTGTCGCTGTACCCGCAAATGATCTTCGGGTTCTTCTTGATCGCCTCGTAATCGAGGAGCGGGAGGATGCGCGAGGCGCCGTAGCCGCCGCGCAGGCAGAAAATCGCGTTCACGGACGGGTCGAGGAACGCCGCGTTCAGGTCGGCCGCGCGATGCTCGTCGGGCCCTGCGAGGTAGTAGGTCGTCTCCCCCGCGTGCGGGAAGAGCTTCGGCTTGAAGCCGAGCGCCTTCACGATCTCGGTGGCGACCTCGTTATCGATGAGTCCCTGGCCCGGGGACGACGGCGCGACGAGCGCGACCGTCATCCCGGGCTGGAGCGCCTTCGGGAAGACCGGCTCGGGCGGCTTTTCCGCGTACTTCTGGAGCGCGGCCTGCGCGGGGAGCGGGAAACCGGCGATGAGAGAGGCGAACGAGACTTCCTCGAGGAACGTGCGTCGGCTGGTCGGCATGCGCGGGATTCTAGGCCGGTGCTGTTCCCAGACGGCCCCGGATCAGCACGCGAATCGCCGAAAGGACGAGCAGCGCGGCCCCGAAGGTCCCGACGATGGCCGCTCCGGTCGGCAGGTCGAACTGGAACGAGAACCACACTCCGAGCGCCGACACGACAGCTCCCATCGTCCATCCGATCGCGAGTCTCGGCCCGAGCCGCTCGGCAAAGAGCATCGCGGTCACCGAGGGCACGATGAGGAAGCAGAAGACGAGGAGCACGCCGGCGATCGCGACCGACGACGTCACGACGAATCCGAAGGACATATAGAAGAGGAAGTCCCACCACCGAATGTTCAGTCCCTGTCGCTCCGCTTCCGGCTCGTTCATCGAGATCAGGAGGAATTGCCTCCGGAAGATATAGTGAAACAAGCCCACCAGTGAATAGAGAAGCGCGGTCTTCGCCAGCTCCCTCCATGTCACCGAGAGGATGTTGCCGACGAGCATTTCCTTCAGGTGCTCCGTCTCCTGCGTCGCTTTCGACATCACGAGGATGGCGACCGCCGCCGATACCGCGTAGACGATGCCGATGATCGCCTCCTGCGGGATGCGGGTCTTACGGTGGACGCGCGACATCGCGAAGATCGCGGCTCCCAGGAACGTGAAGCCGAGGGAGAAGAGATAGGCCGTCGACGAGTGCAGATCGTATCCGGCGAGATACGCGACCGTCGTGCCGAGAGCCGCGATTTGCGCGAGCGAGAGGTCCACGAAGATGACGCCCCGCTCGACCACGTGAACGCCGAGATAGGCGTGGATTCCCGTGAGGATGAGGCTCGCAACGAAAGCGGGAAGCAGGATCTGAAGGATCGTCATCCGTCTATCTCTTTGCCTTATTGGCAGCGACGAAGGCGTCGATGTTGTGATCGAAGAGCGAGAAGTAATCTTTGATCTCCGAAATCCCGCCGACCGACGGATAGAACGTGACCACCTGGGCGCCCGTCTTCTCTCCGATGTACTTCGGCGTCTTGCTGTCGAAGTAGGGTTCAATGAGGATCACCGGGATCTTCTGCGCCTGGATCAGGTTGATGATCTCGAGGGTGTGAGAGGGCGAGGGCGGAATGCCGGGCTTCGGCTCGATGTGCCCGGCGATTGCGAGCTTGAAGTACTTGGCGAAGTTCGGCCAGGAGTCATGGAAGGTCACGACCTTCGTCCCCGAGTAGGGACCCATCTTCGTGTTCCATTCCTTCTCTTTCTGAGTCAGACGCGCTTCGAAAGCGGCGAGGTTCGTCTCGAAGGCGGCCTTCCCGGAGGGATCGAGCTCCGACAGCTTCTGGGCGATGGCCCGGGCCATCACGCGGCCGTTTTCCGGATCGGTCCAGTAGTGCGGGTTCCCGTACGGATGCACGTCGCCCATCGCGCGGGTGACCTGCTGCGTCGGCCGCTGGAGGATGTCGCAGCCGATCGAAGCATCCAGATATCCGGCGTTTCCCGGATGAATCTTGTCGTTGCGGCTCTGGTCGATCAGCGGCGGCAAGTATCCGATCTCGAGCTCGAGGCCGGCGACGATCAGGACGTCGGCGCGGGAAAGCTTCAGGATGAAGGAAGGCTTGGCGTCCACGAAATGCGGGTCCTGATATCCCTTCGCCAGCGCGTATGTTTCTATCCGGTCGCCGCCGATCGCGTCCGCGATCGAGGCGAAGTCCTGGAGGGACGTCACCACGTGCACTTTCGCTAGGAGAGGCGAGGCGAAGGAAAGGATCAGGGCAGCAAGGAGGGTCTGGGTTTTTGTCATCGACATTTCCTCAGAACGGATGCGCGCCGTGCGCACCGATCGCAAATTGCACCTGGAGAAGAAGCTCGTTGGCTGTGTAGATTTCCGGCGCGCCCGGATGGCCTTCGTAGCGTCGGCGTCGGAGCTCTCCGCGAACCTGTGAGAACTCGCTCGGCCAGAAGGTCAGGGTGGCGGCGACGCCGGTGTCGCGCTTGGCGGAGTCATCCGCATGGTCGGATGACTCGACGCGCGCTCCGGTGAACCAGCGTTTGGAGAGCTGGTACTCGCCCGAGACGAACCACCCTCGCGCGGTTTGGAGGCCGGAGGGCTGGTCGCGCCGGCTGCGAAAAAGCTCCCCCCTCAGAGAGGCGGATCGGTAGCTGCCGTGCGCGAGCGGCTTCCAGCGAAACGTCGCGTCGATCGCCTCGAGGCGCGTCACCGCGTCCGGGGCCGTTCCGTTCGGGCCCTGCCCGTAGGAGAAACCGAGGTCGAGGTTCGTGGAGTCGCTCAGGTCGCGGAAGATCCGGTAATGCCCGTTATAGGCCAGATCGCTCCTCTTCTGGGCGACGAACAGTCCGGCCGAATCCCCCCGGAAGACCTGTGCGGTGATCTCCGAGAACGTGTCTCCGGGCAAGGGCACGAGCTTGGCGAGTGACACGCCGGTTCCGATCCACCCCTCCTCGCCTCCCAGGAGGTTGACGATCGGGAGGGGCGCATCCGGCCACGGGAGCACGTGCAGGTGAAGGGTGTTGATCTTGCCGAACGACACGCGCATCCGGCCGACCTTCGCGAGGAGGCCCGCGGGCAGAGAGGTGAAGGTCAGGAAGCCCTCTTCCACCTCGACGCCCTGCTCGCCGAAGGAAAGGAAGAAATCGGCTCGCCCGTATGGGTCGACGATCGCCTGGATGCCGACCTCCGATTCCCGCAGGTTCGCGTTGGGGAGGTTCTCCACCTGGTTCTGGCCGGCGACGGCAAGGAAGTTCCCAATCACCGAGATACTGGGGTTGAAGTAGTTCGTCGCCTGGCTGCCGACGCTTCCCGCCTGTGGTGGTGGACTGTCGGGCGGAGGCGTCGCGGGGGGAGCATCGGTCTGCGCGGCGGCCGGATGCGCCGCGAGCAGGAAAAGAGTAAGAAGAAACAGCGTTTTCCGCGGCGATGAGCGAATGGTCATGTTTTCAAGCCTCCCTGAGCGTTGAATCTGGGGAGGCCGAAGCCTCCCGACCGTGGACGAAGCGAAAACTCGTCTACGCGGTCAGGGAAGGAGGAGAACGGCCGGAAAGGTCCGGAAGCACGGACGCGGGGGCCCGCCGCTCGACGCGCGTCTCGTGGACGGCGCACAGGACGCGGGGCATGAGAAAGACGGGTGCGGAAGCGGGCGGCGTCACGTTGGCGACGGCGCAGGAAGCGCATGCATGTTCGCGCTGCGGAACGAAAGGCGCGTGCGCGGGATGGTCGGGCGCGAAGAGCTGCGTCCCCTGCGAGAGGATCTCCAGGCCGTCGACGTGGCCGAAGGCCCCGCCCAGCACGAATGGGGACAGGAGGATCAGGACGAGAAAGCGAAGGAGCGGCCTCTTCACGGCGGAGCCTAGTCTATCCCTTCGTCCTTTCGAGAGGGCTCAGGGGCCCGGCTTCGCGTCGTAGTGCTTGAGGGCCACGCTCTCCTCGTCATAGACCTCGAAGACGGGAAGCAGATCGGCGAGGTGGAGGCTCTTCCGCACCCGCTCGTGCAGATTCAGGAGCTTCAGCTTCGCGCCGAAGCGCTCGCTGACCTTCAGGCTGGCCACGAGCTCGCCCGTTCCCGCGCTATCGACACTCGTCACTTCGGAGAGATTGAGGAGGATCTTCTTCCACCCCTCGGCGAGGAGCTCGTTCACGACGTTGCGGAGGATCTCGTCGCCGACTCCCGCGAGAAGCTTCCCCTGAAGATCGACGATCACGACGTCCTTCGCCTTGCGGACTTCCACGTGCATAGGGCAGATCGTACCGCGAAGACGCAAAGCCGCGAAGCTGGCAGAATCGCGCCCTCATGAGCCCATCGACTCTCCACGACGGCCTCGAGGCGCTGCGCGCCGACCGCGCCCACGAATCCGCCACTTCGAGCGCAGTTTCACGTCTCGCGTCCGAATTCGGAACCCCGCTTTACGTCTACGACCGCGAGACGATCGTTTCGCAGTTTCGTTCCCTCCGCGCGGCGTTTGCGTCCCGCTTCCCGAAGCTCCGCATCCATTACGCCCTCAAGGCCAACGGGAACGGGGCCCTTCTCGCGGTGCTGCGCGCCGAGGGCGCGGCGCCCGAGGTCGTCTCGCTCGGCGAGATCGTGATGGCGCTCCGCGCGGGATGGGCAGGCGACGAAATTCTCTTCACGAGCTCTTCGAAGGGGCCCGAGGAGATCGCGAAGGCGGTCGAGATCGGGGCCGTCCTGAACGTCGACTCGCGCGACGAGCTCGAGCAGGCGGCGACCTCGGCGGCGGCGACGGGAAAGCGCGTCCGCATCTCGTTTCGCATCAACCCCGGCGTCGATCCCCACACGCTCCATCACATCAACACCGGCATTCCCGAAGCGAAGTTCGGCCTCCATCTCGACGGCGGCCTCGCGCGCGCGGCCTACGCGCGGGCCCGGGAGCTCCCTTCGGTCGCGATCACGGGCATTCACTGCCACATCGGCTCTCAGATCATGGAGACGGATGGCTACGTCGCAACGGCGCGAAAGATGCTCGCCTTCGTGCGGGAGCTGAAACGGGATTTCGGCCTCTCGCTCGAATTCGTCGACCTCGGCGGCGGGCTGGCGGTGCCGTACCACGATGGGGAGGAGGGACTCGCCCCCGCCGTCCTGGCCGCCGCCCTCGCGCCGGTCTGGAGCGAGGCGATGGCCGCTCTCGGCGGGGACCCGCCGGCCCTCTGGCTCGAGCCCGGACGCTTCTTCGTCGCCCCCTCGGGTTTCCTCGTGACGCGCGTGAATTCCGTCAAGACGACTACGGTCAAGACCTTCGTGAACGTGAACGCGGGATCGAACACGCTCCTTCGCCCCGCGATGTACGCCGCGCACCACCGCGCGCGCGTCGTGGGCGCCTCGGGGGCGCCCGAGATCCTCGACGTCGCGGGCGACGTCTGCGAGACCGGCGACATCCTGGCCGCCGAGCGCCGCCTCCCGCGGCCCCGGGCCGGGGACTTCGTAGTCTTTCTAGACGCGGGCGCCTACGGCTTCGCGATGGCGTCGACATACAACGCCCGGCCGCTTCCGGCCGAGGTTCTCGTCGACGGCGATACGGCGACGCTCATCCGCCGCCGCGGGACGTTCGAGGACCTGTTCCGGGACGAGACGAAATGATGCAACACAAAACTCTCCGCCTGACCGCCGTTCTCGCGGCATCCGCCCTTTTCGCGTCCTGCAGCGGCGGTAATCCGTTTCCTCCCGTGACCGTCGACTTCGGCCAGCTCACGGCGGACCCTCCGCGCGCGATTTCGCTGCCGCTCGACGAGAAGATCGGCCAGCTCTTCGTGGTGTCGGCCCGCGGCATCTACATGAGCGAGGAGTCGAAGGAGTTCCAGACGCTGCGCCACCACGTCGTCGACAACCGGGTCGGCGGCGTCATCCTGTTCCGTTCGAACGTCTACGAGGCCGCCGTTCTCGTCGGGAAGCTCCAGGAAATCGCGCGCGTGCCCCTCCTCGTCTCGGCCGACCTCGAGGCCGGTCTCGGGATGCGCTTCGACGACGTGACGTATGGTTCATGGGCGATGGCGATCGCCGCGGCCGGCGATCCGGCGCTTGCCGAGAAGCGCGCGTATGCAACGGCCCGCGAGGCGCGGGCCATCGGCATCGGGCAGGTCTTCGCGCCCGTCGCGGACGTGAACGTCAACCCGGACAACCCCGTCATCAACGTGCGGAGCTTCGGTGAGGACCCCTCCGACGTGTCCCGCTACGTCGAGGCCACCGTGAAAGGGCTGCGGGACGGCGGCGTTCTCGCGACCCTCAAGCATTTCCCCGGGCACGGGGACACCGACGTCGACACGCACCGTTCCCTCGCGATCATCACCGCCGACCGCTCCCGCCTCGAATCGGTCGAGCTCGTGTCGTTCCGCGCGGGCATCAAAGCGGGCGCCGAGGGCGTCATGGTCGCGCATCTCTCGGTCCCCGTCCTCGATGCGACGCCCGCGCCGGCGCTCGCGGCGCCTCCCCGGAGCCCGAATGCCGTTGGAGAGAACGTCGAGGTCGAGACGAAGGGCACGATGCCCGCGTCCCTGTCCGAGCCCATCGTCACCGGAATCCTCCGCAAGGAGCTCGGATTCGCCGGCCTCGTCGTGACCGACTCCATGCAGATGGGTGGAATCATGTCGCATTTCGCGGCCGGCGAAGCCGCGGTGCGCGCGATCCTCGCGGGATCGGATCAGGTCCTCATGTCGATCGACACGGACGCCGCGATCGCGGCCGTGCGGGACGCCGTCAAGTCGGGCCGGATCACCGAGGCGCGCCTCGACGAGTCGGTGAAGCGGATCCTCGACGCAAAGAAGAAACTGAAACTCTACGACGACCGGATTCCTTTCGTGGGCGGCCTCGCGAAGATCGTCGATACGCCGGCCATCCAGGCGCTCGAGGCCGAGATCGCGCGGCGTTCGCTCACACTCGTGCGCGAGGAGAAGGGAGTGCTGCCGCTCCAGAAGGGCGCGAAGCTGCTCTCGCTCGTCATCGCCGACGAAGCGTCTCTGAACGGCCCCGCCGGCCCCCTCGCGGCCGATCTGAAGACACGCGTTCCATCCGTGAAAACGGTGCATCTCGACCCCCGTTCGACGCCCGAGGAGACGAAGGCCGCCGTCGACGCCGCGAAGGACGCCGACGTGGTTCTCGTGTCGCTGTTTGTGAGGACCCGCTCGGGGCAGGGCAAGATCAGTGTGCCCGAGCCAGGCCGCAACGCACTGGCTCAGATTCTCGCTTTCGGCAAGCCCGTCGTCGCGGTCTCGTTCGGAAGCCCCTACCTGCTGCGCGATTTCCCCGACCTTTCCACCTATCTCTGCGCGTGGGGCGGCCAGGATGTCAGCCAGGCCGCCGCCGTGCAGGCGCTCTTCGGCGAAGCGGCGATCGGCGGCAGGCTTCCGATCACGATCCCCGGCGTCGCGAAGCGCGGGGACGGGATTTCAAGGCCTGTCGCGCCCCGCTGAAGGAAGAAAATCTTCAATAATCCCCGCATGAGAACACTCCGCTGGCTTCTGCTCGCGTGCACGGCCTGTGCGTCCCTCTCCGCGTTCGCCTCCGACGTCGACGAGGCGCGCGCGCTGTTCGAGAAGAACCTCGCGGCCATCCAGAGCCGCGACCGCGCGGCCTACCTCGCCTGCTACCTCGACTCGGAACGCCTCGTGCGGACCTCGCCCGACGGCCAAGCCCTCGGTTTCACGGATTTCGAGAAGCAGGCGGGGACGAAGTGGCCCGACACCCTCGAGGCGGCCGACCTCCAGCTCGTTCCCGTCCGTGAGGGGATCGTCTACGGAACGTACCGCTATCGCGTGCGCTATGGCGGGGACGAGCACGCCGGCATCTCCGAGCGGCTCTTCGTGAAGACGCCGAAGGGCTGGAAGATCGCCGTGACATCCGCCTTCGAAGCCCCGCCCGGCACGCCCCCGCCGCCCCGCGCCTTCACGGGCGCGACGCTCCTCGACGGCACCGGGGGTCCCCCCGTGAAGGACGCGGTCGTCCTCGTGCGCGGCGGAAGGATCGATTGCGTCGGCACGCGCGCGGCCTGCCCGGTTCCACCCGGCGTCGCCCGGACGGATCTCACGGGTGCGTTTCTCGCGCCCGGACTCATCGACGCGCACGTCCACTTCGCCCAGACCGGATGGGCCGACGGGCGGCCGGACGCCTTCGACGTGCGCGCGAAGCACCCCTATGAAGACGTTCAGAAGGATCTTCGCGCGCGGCCCGAACGCTTCTTCCGCTCGTACGTCTGTTCCGGCGTCACGAGCGTCTTCGATGTCGGCGGCTACGCATGGTCGCTGGACCTTCCGGCGCGCGCGGAGAACGACACACTGGCGCCGCGCGTTCGCGCCGCCGGGCCGCTTCTCTCGACGATCGACTTCTGGCTGAACCTTCCGGGCGAGAGGCAGTTCATCTTCCTCAAGGACGCGGAGTCCGCGAAGACGGGCGTCGCGTACCTGGCGTCGCGGGGCGCTCAGGCCGTCAAGGTCTGGTACGTCGTCACTCCCGACCGTCCCGTCGAGGCGTCCGAGGCGGCCGTCCTCGCGGCCGGCGCCGAAGCGAAGAAGCAGGGCCTGCCGCTCATCGTCCATGCGACCGGCCTCGCGGAGGCGAAGGTCGCTCTCCGGGCGGGGGCCTCGCTCCTCGTCCACGGCGTCTCGGACAAGCCGGTCGACGACGAATTCCTCGATCTCCTGAAGAAGAGCGGCGCGATCTACAACCCGACGCTCGTCGTGATCGACGGCTACGTCGCGCTCGCGAAGGCCGCCGCGGCGGGCGCCGCCCTGGCGTTCGACGACCCGAACGCGTGCGTCGACCCGGCAACGCGCGCGCGGCTCGCCGCGACGCCGGAGATCGACGCGGCGAGCGTCGCGTCGAAGGTCCACGACCGCGAGGTCCGAACGGCCGAACGGAACGCCGTCGGCCGCGCGAACCTCAAGCGAGTCTCTGGCGCCGGCATCCCGATCGCCATGGGCACCGACGCCGGCAACCCGGGAACGCTGCACGGCCCGTCCGTGTACGCCGAGATGGAAGCCATGCAGGCCGCGGGAATGACGCCGATGGAAGTCCTCGTCGCCGCGACGAAGGGCGGCAGCCGCGCGCTCTCTCGCGAGAAGGAGATCGGCACGGTCGAGAAAGGCAAGCGCGCCGACCTCGTCGTCTTCGCGAAGGATCCCGCCGCCGACATCGCGAACGCCCGCTCCGTGAAGGGCGTCGTGCGCGGCGGCGTCTATCGCACGAGCGAGGAACTGCGCGCGATCGTGGCCGCGGAAGGGGCGGACAGGCCGTGACCGCGGGGCTTTCCGCTATTGTCCTCGCGGCCGTTCAAGCGGCTGTCCTCGCGGTCACGCCTCCCGCGGCCGTGAAGATGTCGGCCGAGCGCCTCGCCCGCATCGACGCGGTGGTCGCCGAGTCGATCGCGAAGAAGGAATGCCCCGGCGCCGTCCTGGTCGTCGGCCGGCACGGAAAGGTCGTGTTCCGGAAGGCCTACGGCCATCGCGCCGTCGTCCCCTCCGCCGAGCCGATGACCCTCGACACCGTTTTCGACCTCGCCTCGCTCACAAAGGTCGTCGCGACGACGACGAGCGTCATGACACTCGTCGAGGACGGCAAGGTCCGCCTCCAGGACCGCGTCGCGAAGCACATCCCCGAGTTCGCATCGGGTGGGGGCGCGCGGGACCAGGTGACGGTGGAAGAACTGCTGACGCACCGCGCGGGCCTCGCGGCAGACGATCCGATGGCTCTCTATGTCGGATCGGCGAAAGAGATCTTTGAAAGGAAATACCGGCAGCCTCTCGCGAGCGCGCCCGGCGCGCGCTTCGTGTATTCGGACGTGGGGTTCGAAGTGTTGGGCGAGCTGGTGCGCCAGGTTTCCTCTCTTCCACTCGAAGAATTCGCGCGTCAGCGCGTCTTCGTTCCCCTCGGGATGAAGGACACGGAATTCCGGCCCGGCGGGCACGGCCGGGTGCCCCTCTCGCGCATCGCTCCCACGGAGCGCATCAACGGCGAGATCCGCCGGGGGGCCGTCCACGACCCGCGCGCGTATGCCCTCGGCGGCGTCGCGGGGCACGCGGGCCTCTTCTCGACCGCGGACGACCTCGCGACGTTCTGCGCGGCAATGCTCGCGGGCGGCGGCGGCGTTCTTTCGCCCGCTACCGTCGCCGCGATGACGCGCCCGCGCTTTTTCGGCGACGAGAACCTTCGGGGCCTCGGCTGGGACGTGGCGACGAGCTTCTCGTCGGTCCGGGGCGACCTCTTCCCGCTCGGATCGTACGGGCACTCGGGCTGGACGGGCACGTCGCTGTGGCTCGACCCCGTGACGGACACGTTCGTGATCCTCCTGACGAACCGCAACCACCCGGACGAATCCGGCAACGTCATCCCGCTCCGCGGCAAGATCGCGACGCTCGTCGCGGCCGCGATCACGGACGGGAAGCCGGAAGAGCTTCGAATGGCTTCGGAATCGACCGCGCTCCTCGCGGCGGTGGGTGCCACGCGGTCGAGCCCGAGGAGCACGAGTGCGGCTGCGGCGGCGCGCGTCGTGGGTGAGGTCCGGCCCGGCATCGACCTACTCGAAGAATCCTCTTTCAAGGCGCTCGCAGGAAAGCGCGTTGCCCTCCTGACCAACCACACCGGTCTCACGCGCGATGGCCGCTCCACCATCGACGTGCTCAATTCTCCGAAGGCGCGTTCGGCGGGTGTGACCCTTTCGAAGCTCTTCTCCCCAGAGCATGGGATCCGCGGCGCGCTGGACGAGAAGGTGTCCGACTCCGTCGACGAGAAGACGGGCCTTCCCGTGCGGTCGCTCTATGGCGACACGCCCGAGTCGCGGCGGCCTCGTCCCGAGGATCTCGCGGGCCTCGACGCCGTCGTCGTCGACCTGCAGGACGCGGGCTGCCGCTTCTACACGTACCTCACGACGCTCGGCTACGTCCTCGAGGAGGCCGCTAAGGCGAAGGTGAAGGTCGTCGTCCTCGACCGGCCGGACCCGATCCGGTCGGACGTCGTGGAAGGACCGCCCGCCGACGCGGACGCGCTCACGTTCGTCGCGTACCACGCCGTGCCAATCCGGACCGGCATGACGATCGGCGAGCTGGCCGTCCTCTTCAACGTCGAGAAGCAGCTCGGCGCGGACCTCACGGTCGTGAAGATGGCGGGCTACTCCCGCGACCTCTGGTACGACGAGACCGGCCTCCTGTGGGTGAACCCGTCGCCGAACCTGCGCTCCGTCACGGAAGCCGCGCTCTACCCCGGGATCGGCCTCCTCGAAACGACGAACGTCTCGGTCGGCCGCGGCACGGACGCGCCGTTCGAGCAGTTCGGCGCACCGTGGATGGACGGCGCGCGCGTCGCCGCGACGCTGAACGCGCGCGGGATCGCCGGCGTGCGGTTCACGCCCGTCACGTTCACGCCGGCGTCGTCCGTCTTCAAGGGCGAGAGGTGCTCGGGCGTGCGGATCACCGTCGTCGACCGCAACGCATTGAACTCCGTCGCGCTCGGCTTTCACGTCGCCACAGCGCTCCGCGACCTGCACCCGAAGGACTGGAAGAGCGAGCGGCTCTCCCGCCTCCTCGTGAACGCCGCCGCCCTCGCCCGCTTCCAGCGCGGCGAGACCGCCGGCGAGATCACGGCCGCGTGGACGGCGGGCGCGATGGAGTTCGAGAAACGCCGGGCGGCGTTCCTGCTCTACTGACGCCGAGCCGGAGGCGGACGTGGCGCCGCCGAAGGTGCAGCGCGGCGAAAATCATGGCCCGAACTCTATGCCGGGCGGGCCATCCTCGCCTTTTCCGGAATCGGGAGCTCCGCCGCGGGAGGGGGAGCCAAAGACAGGGCCACCGCCGGCGCCGCGCGCGGCGCCACCCGGCGCACGAGGGGTCGCACGGACTTCCACTCGGTCAGGATGCGGGCCGCGACGGCGCTCCCGGTCCTCTCGAGGTGGGCTCCGACGAGCGGCAGGAGGATCTCCTCGTCCGCCGCAGTGAGGGCCTCGACCGCGACGAGCTCCGTGTTGCAGCGCGCGGCGAAGCGGCCATCCTCATCGAGGACGAACGCGACGCCGTTCGTCATGCCCGCGCCGAAATTCGCCCCCGTCGCCCCAAGAACCACGACGATACCGCCCGTCATGTACTCGCAGCCGTGGGCGCCGAGCCCCTCGACGACCGCCACCGCGCCCGAGTTGCGCACGGCGAAGCGGTCGCCGGCGCGACCCGCCGCGAACAGACGCCCGGAGGTCGCCCCGTAGAGCGCGGCGTTCCCGAGGATCGTCTGCGCGCCCGACCGCGCGGCATAGCCCGCCTGCGGAAACGGCTTGACGATGATCTCGGCGCCGGAGAGGCCCTTCCCCACTCCGTCGTTCGCCTCGCCTTCGAGCTCCAGGACGAGGCCACGGATCGCGAACGCGCCGAAGCTCTGGCCCGCCGGGCCGCGGAACTTCAACCGGACCGCGCCGGGAGGCAGCTCGCCGTAGCGGCGCATGAACTCGCCCGACAGATGGGCGCCGACGGAAAGATTGTGGTTGCGCACCGCAAAGGAGCCGGAATACGCGCGCCCCGTCCCGAGGCTGAGCGCGGCCTGCGGCAGGATCTCGCTGTCGAGCGACGGAAACTGGGGGCCGATGCGCGGCTTGTCGTTGCGAAGTTGCATCCTCCGGCGCGGACTCGATTCGTCTCCCGCCCGCACGAGAAGCAGGGAGATGTCGAGGAGCGCCGCCCGCGGCGCCTCGGGCCTCTCGACGCGGGTGAGAAGGTCCGCGCGCCCGACGATCTCGTCGAGCGAACGCGCGCCGAGCGACGCGAGGATCTCGCGCACGTCCTCGGCGAGAAACGTGAAATACGCGACGATCTGGTCGGGGGTCCCGCGGAACTTCTTCCGGAGGTCCTCGCGCTGCGTCGCGATCCCCGTCGGGCAGGTGTTGAGGTGGCACTGCCGCGCCATGACGCAGCCCGCGGCGATGAGCGGCGCCGTCCCGAATCCGAACGCCTCGGCCCCGAGGCACGCGGCGACCACGACGTCCTTCGCCGTGCGGAGGCCGCCGTCCACGCGCACCTCGATCCGCCTGCGCAGGTTGTTCTCCACGAGCGCGTGCTGCGTTTCGGCGAGCCCGAGCTCCCACGGTGAGCCGGCGTGCTTGATCGACGACAGCGGCGATGCCCCGGTGCCTCCCGAGTGCCCGGCGATGAGCACGTAGTCGGCGTAGGCCTTGGCGACGCCCGCGGCGACGCGGCCGACGCCGGCTTCGGCGACGAGCTTCACGCCGACGCGCGCCCGCGGGTTCACCTCCTTGAGGTCGTGGATGAGCTGCGCGAGATCCTCGATCGAGTAGATGTCGTGGTGGGGCGGCGGCGAAATGAGCGCGATGCCCGGAACCGCGTGCCGGAGCCGCGCAATGAACGGCGAGTTCTTGTGCGCGGGCAGCTGGCCGCCCTCCCCGGGCTTGGCCCCCTGCGCCATCTTGATCTCGAGCTCGTCGGCCCGGACGAGATACTCGGCCGTGACGCCGAAGCGCGCGGAGGCCACCTGCTTGATCTTGTTGTCACGGCGCTCGCCCCCGGCCGTCTTCCACGTCGCGGGATCCTCGCCGCCCTCGCCCGAGTTCGAGCGCGCTCCCATGCGGTTCATGGCGATGGCGAGCGTCTCGTGCATCTCCGGAGAGAGAGCGCCCAGAGACATCGCGGAAACGATGAAACGCTTGCGGATCTCGAAGGCGCTCTCGACCTCCTCGACTTGCAGGGCCTGGCGGGGACTGAAACCCAGCAGGTCGCGTGGCACGGCGGCTCCCCGCGCGTCCGCCTTCTCGCGGAATTCCGCCCAGGCCTCGTCCGATCCCCGCGCGGCCTTCTGGAGCGCGACGACGACGGGCGGCGCCCAGGCGTGCTCCTCGGCGTCCTTGCGATAGCGCACGCGCCCGTGATCCGAAAGCGGCGCGCCCGACGCGCCTTCCCAGGCGGCGTTGTGCGAGGCGAGGACGTCCGAGGCGATCTCGGCGAAGCCGAGCCCGCCGAGCGGAGAGGACGTCCCCCGGAAGCAGCGCTCCATCACCTCGGGCGCGAGCCCGATCGCGTCGAACACCTGGCCTCCGCAGTAGGACGAGAGGGCCGAGATGCCCATCTTCGCGAGCACCTTGCGGAGCCCCTTCTCGGCGGACGACTGGAACGCGGCCGCGGCGTCACCGGGCAGGCCCTCCTTCAAAGCCAGCGCCCGCACGGAGGCGATCGCGAGCCACGGATGGACCGCTTCGGCTCCGAACCCGTGGAGGACCGCGAGGTGGTGCACGTCGCGCGCGTCCCCGGATTCCACGACGAGGCCGACGCGATAGCGGAGGCCCGCGCGGAGGAGGTGTTCGCGGACGGCGCCGAGCGCGAGCAGCGAGGGGATCGCGGCCCGCTCGAGCGACGTGGCGCGATCCGTGATCACGAGGATCTCCGAGCCCGCGCGCACGGCTTCTTCGGCGCGCCGCGACAGATCCTCGAGCGCGGCCAGCAGGGATCGCTCCCCGCCTGCCGCCTCGAACGTGGCGTCGAGCGAAAGCGGACGGAATTCCGAGGCGGCGAGAACGCCGGCCATCTCGTCCTCGAGGAGGACCGGATGCTCGAGCGTGAGGAAATGGGCGTCGCCGGGCTCCTCGAGGAGGAGCGAGCCGCCTTTGCCGAGATCCATGCGAAGCGACATGACGAGCGTCTCGCGCAGCGAGTCGATGGGTGGGTTCGTGACCTGCGAGAAGCGCTGCCGGAAAAACGCGTAGAGAGGCTGGGGCGTCTTCGAGAGGGGCGGAATCGGCGCGTCGTCTCCCATGCTGAAGAGCGGCTCCAGACCCCTTGCCATCGGCGCGAGGACGTAGCGCGCGTCCTCGACGCCCCAGCCATGCGCCGCCTGCCAGAGGAGCAGTCTCGAAGCGTCGGTAATCCCGGCCGCCTCTGGCACGGGGGCGATGGGGCGCAGGTGGCGCAGGTGGCGCCGCACCCATTCGCCCCAGGGCCGCCGGGCGGCGAGGCGCGCCTTCACGTCGCGGTCACGGAGGATCTCGCCCGTCGCCGTGTCCACGGCGATCGTTTCGCCGGGACCGAGGCGCCCGCTCTCCACGACGTCTTCGGGCTCGAGGTCCACGATTCCCGCTTCCGAGGCGGCGACGACGAGCCCGTCCTTCGCGATCTTGTAGCGCAGGGGCCGGAGGCCGTTCCGGTCGAGATGGGCGCCCGCGACGATGCCGTCCGAGAACGCGACGGCGGCAGGCCCGTCCCACGGCTCCACGAGCCCCGAATGGAAGTCGTAGAAGGCGCGAAGCGCTTCGTCCGTCGACTCCTGCGGCGCGTCGGGGATCAGCATCGTGAGCGCATGCAGGGGATCGCGCCCCGAGCGCACGAGGAGCTCGAGCGCCTCATCGAGGCTCGTCGAATCACTTCCCTCGTCGGTCAGAACGGGGACGAGGCGTTGGAGACGCTCGCCCCAGAGGGGCGAGGACAGCTCCGGCTCGCGCGCGCGCATCGCGTTGCGGTTACCCCAGAGCGTGTTGATCTCCCCGTTGTGCGCGAGGAGGTGGAACGGCTGGGCGAGACCCCAGCTCGGGACCGTGTTCGTCGAGTAACGCTGGTGAAAGAGCGCGATCGGCGTCGTGTAGTCGGGCTCCTCGAGATCCGGATAGAAGGATTTCAGCTCGGTCCCGGTCAGGAGCGCTTTGTAGACGAGCGTCCGCGCGGACACCGAGACGGCGCAGAAGCCGTCGAGGCCCTCGGCGCGCGCGCGGCGCGACGCCACGCGGCCCGCGAGATACAGCCGGCGCTCCCATTCGTCCGCGTCCACGCCGGCCGGCATGCCGAGGAACGCGTGCCGGATCGCCGGGCGGGTGGCTTCCGCGGCGTCCCCGAGCCGATCGGTCCGGACCGGGACGTCACGCCAGGCGAGGAACGCCAGGCCTTCGTCCGTGAACGCCTTCTCGATCAGGGCTTTCGCCTTCGCGGCGCCCTCGCGTTCACGCGGAAGAAAAAACGCGCCGACGCCGAAAGGCGCACCCGGAGGCAGGTTCAGCCCGCGCCGGGCCGCGTCACGGCGGAAGAACGCCTCCGGGATGCGCGTCAGGATGCCGGCTCCGTCGCCGGTGCGATCCG
>Ga0208716_1000179_pt1 | contig 26148 bp, 24 predicted proteins | sample NGESurdeep092012_8_FD_184482 | JGI IMG/M metagenome (GOLD analysis project Ga0208716, IMG submission 184482) | Arctic peat soil microbial communities from Barrow, Alaska - NGEE Surface sample 415-3 deep-092012 (SPAdes) | ecosystem: Environmental > Terrestrial > Soil > Wetlands > Peat ...
CCGGCAAGACCCTGGTCGAGCTCTTCGGCCTGGCTCGCGAGCTCAACGTCGAGGCCGAGGGCATCGACATGGGTCCGTCGCCGACCGATGCAGCCCTCGCCGCTGATCTTGCTCTGCCGATCGAGGACCTCGACCTGACCGTCCGGTCCTACAACTGCCTCAAGCGTGAGGGCATCCACACCGTGGGTGAGCTTCTCGGTCGCAGCGAGGCGGACCTGCTCGACATCCGCAACTTCGGTGCGAAGTCGATCGACGAGGTCAAGGCCAAGCTCGTCGGAATGGGCTTGCAGCTCAAGGACAGCCCGCCCGGGTTCGACCCGAGCGCAATCGTCGACCGTTATGACGACGACGTTGAAGACGACTCGGCTTTCGCCGAAGACGAGCAGTACTGACCGATTCATTTGTTGTGTGGCTGAACCGCTGAACGCGGAACGGTCAGAGACCTACAGGAGAACCACACATGCCCACGCCAACGAAGGGCCCCCGTCTCGGCGGCGGTCCGGCCCACGAGCGGCTGATCCTGGCCAACCTGGCCACCTCACTGTTCGAGCACGACCAGATCACGACGACCACGGCCAAGGCAAAACGCCTGCGCCCTCTGGCCGAGCGCCTGGTCACCTTTGCCAAGCGCGGCGACCTGCATGCCCGTCGCCGCGTCCTCACGGTCGTTCGCGACAAGGGCGTCGTGCACCGTCTCTTCACGGAGATTGCGCCCGACATGACCGATCGTCCGGGCGGCTACACGCGTATTACCAAGATCGGGAACCGCAAGGGCGACAACGCCCCCATGGCCGTGATCGAGCTGGTGCGTGAGCCGCTCTCGCCGAAGAAGGCCACCGTCGCCGAAGCCGAGGCTGCAACGAAGCGCTCAGCCAAGGCTAAGAAGGCTCCGGTAGCCAAGAAGGCCGCCGCCCCGGTCGAGGCTGACACGACCGAGTCTGATGTCCCGGTGGTTGACGCGCCGGTTGTCGACAAGAGCGAGTCAGACGCCCCGGTGGCTGAACCCACCGAGGCCGAGGCCGTTGTGGCTCAGGATCCTGACGACGAGGCCGACGACACGTCCAACGCCAAGGCCTGAGCCGGTTCTTCTGACCGGACAGGGCGTTCGTTAGCCTGCCAATATGAACGACAACGAGCCCGCTGCCCCCTTGGGGGGTGGCGGGCTCGCGTCGTCCGTGCGCATCCGGCTCGACTTCGGGTATGACGGGACGGCGTTCTCCGGGTGGGCGATGCAGCCTGGCAAACGGACAGTCGAGACCGAGCTCTCGACCGCGCTGACCCTGATCCTGCGAGCCTCCAGGCCGGTGCGTCTCGTGGTGGCTGGACGCACCGACGCGGGGGTCCATGCGCGTGGCGCGGTGGCCCATGCAGACGTGGACCCGGCCGGCTGGGCTTTGTTGCCCGGCCGCTCTGCTCGTTCGCCGGCCGAGTCCGCACTCGCCCGGCTCAACGGCGTACTGCCGGCCGATGTGGTGATCCACCGCGTCGCGTTGGCACCAGAGGGCTTCAACGCCCGGTTCTCAGCCACTCAGCGCCGCTACCTCTATCGCCTCTGCGACCAGCCACAGCTTCTGGATCCGTTGCGCCGCGGCGACACCGTGATTCACAGGCGACCCCTGGACGTAGCCCTGATGGATGCTGCCGGCCAGCAGCTCCTGGGGCTGCGGGACTTTGCCTCGTTCGCCAAGAAGCGCGACGGTGCGACGACGATCCGCACCCTGCTCGACTTCTCATGGCTGCGTGCAGGGGACGGTGTGCTCGAGGCGAGGGTCGTGGCGGATGCGTTCTGTCGCTCGATGGTCCGCGCGCTGGTGGGGGCTGTGATCCCGGTGGGGGAGGGACGTCAACCGGTCGACTGGCCGGCCCAGGTGCTCGTTGGCCGACGACGTCACCCAGGTGTGGTCGTGATGCCGGCCCATGGGCTGAGCCTGGAGGAGGTCACCTACCCGCCCGACGTGGAGGTGGGCGGTCGCGCCATAGCGGCGCGCTTCAGACGCTCGGTTCCGGACTAGCCTGACCCACCAGGGTCTGGGCAGCGCAGAGGTGCTGCCCAGCGGTCACTAGAGTGGCCGAACCTAGCGCCACCTGAGCAAGCCAGATCCCACGGAGCGACCCGTGTCTCGTCGAATCACGCCCCCCGCAAGCCGGAGGTAGCCCCCGCCGAGCGCAGGCCCGACCCCTCGCAGCCGGGGTTATGGCCGCGACCATGGTCATGCTGACCGCGGCTTGTGGCAGCGGTAGCAGCTCCAGCCCGGCAACGGCCGCTGGTGGCGTGAAGCTCGTCGCGGCCGGCAAGCTGATCACCTGCACGCACCTGCCCTACGCGCCGTTCCAGTCCAGCGAGGGGGCAAGATCGTGGGCTTCGACATGGACCTGATCGATCTGGTGGCCAAAAAGCTCGGCGTCATCCAGACCGTCGTCGACACGCCGTTCGAGGGCATCAAGTCGGGGCAGGACCTCAACACCGGAAAGTGCGACATCGCCGCGGCGGGTATGACGATCAAGCCGGAGCGGGCGAAAGTCATCGACTTCTCCGTCCCGTACTTCAATGCGACGCAGGCGCTGCTGATCAAGAAGGGCGCCGGCTATGCCTCGCTCGAGTCGCTGAAGGGCAAGAAGCTGGGGGACCAGTCCGGTACCACCGGTAAGGACTACGTCACCTCCCAGCACCCGGCTGGCGTCACGGTGACCGAGTTCGAGGACCTTGCGACCCTGCAGCAGGCGCTGGCCACTGACCAGATCCAGGGTGCCGTGGACGATCTGCCGGTGTGGACCGACTACATCAAGAAGAATCCCGGCAAGTTCGAGATCGGCGCCGAGTTCCAGACTGGCGAACAGTACGGCTTCGGGATCAAGAAGGGTGGCAACCCTGCGCTGCTCAAGACCGTCAATGAGGTCATTGCGGCGGCCAAGACGGACGGCACCTACAACACCATCTACATGAAGTGGTTCGGCACCAAGCCGGCAGCCTGACATGGCCGCGACCACAACCGCGGACCGCACCGGCGGGCTCCAACGCCGCAGGCGCTCCAGGCTGACCCGCCGCCAACGCACCCGGCTCATCCGCACGATCCAGTACGCGGTGTTCGTCGCGGTGGGGCTGCTGATCGTCCTGAAGGCCGACTGGCCCCGCCTCTCGCACGACTACTTCAACCTCGCGATAGCCAGACAGCTCTTCCCGGACATCCTGTTCACGGCGCTGAGGAACACTGCGGCATACACGGCCATGGGATTCGTCTTCGGACTGGGGTTCGGTCTGCTTCTGGCTCTCATGAGGCTCTCCGTGGTCGCGCCGTACCGGTGGGTCGCGAACGTCTACATCGAGTTCTTCCGCGGCATACCGCTCCTGCTGTGGCTGTTCTTCCTGGGGTATGGCGTCCCGACGGCGACGGGTGCCCAGCTGCCCGGACAGCCATACTCGCCGATCGTGCTGGGCCTGGGCATGCCTGCCGCCGCGTACATGGCGGAGACCATCCGCGCCGGAATTCAGGCGGTCCCCAAGGGGCAGGCCGAGGCCGCGCGCTCGCTGGGCATGTCCCACGGGCAGGCTATGGTCTCGATAGTCATCCCTCAGGCCTTCCGGATCATCGTGCCCCCGCTGACCAACGAGGTCATCCTGCTGACCAAGGACTCCTCTCTCGTCGCGATCCTCGGTGTCACGATCGGGACGAAGGAGCTGACCAAGTTCGGCAGGGACGCATTGAACCAGCTGGTCAATCCGACGCCTCTGGTGATTGCCGGCCTCTGCTACCTCATCATCACGGTGCCTCTCTCGCTGGTCGTCCGGCGGCTTGAAGCGCGCAACAACAGAGCTCGTTGAAGGTCGTGAAGGTCATCCCACAAACCTCCAGTCAGGTCGAGGTCGTCAGCACCGCCTCGGATGCGGCCATCGAGGTCCGGTCGCTGCACAAGTCGTTCGGCGCCCTCGAGGTGCTCAAGGGGATCGAGTTCCATGTCGACCCGGGCGAGGTCGTGTGTGTGATCGGGCCATCAGGGTCCGGCAAGTCGACCCTGCTGCGATGCATCAACCTGCTCGAGACACCGACCCGCGGCAAGATCTGGGTCAGCGGGCAGGATGTGACCGACCCCGATGTCGATATTGACGCCGTTCGCCGGAGTATCGGGATGGTCTTCCAGCAGTTCAACCTGTTCCCTCACCTGTCGGTCCTGGAGAATCTCACGATCGCCCAGCGGCGGGTGCTGCGTCGAAGCAGGTCCGAGGCCGACGCGGTGGCGCGTGCCAATCTCGAGCGGGTCGGGCTTGCAGACAAGATGACGGCATACCCTGCCCAGCTGTCCGGCGGGCAGGCGCAGCGGGCCGCGATCGCGCGGTCGCTCTCGATGGGGCCTGACCTGATGCTGTTCGACGAGCCGACCTCGGCCCTGGACCCAGAGCTGGTCGGTGACGTTCTCGAGGTGATGCGCGGCCTGGCCGCCGAGGGAATGACCATGATGGTGGTGACCCACGAGATGTCGTTCGCCCGGGAGGTGGCCGACCGCGTGGTGTTCATGGACGACGGGATCATCGTCGAGGAGGGGCGGCCCGAGGCCGTGCTGGGTGCACCGCAGCACCCCAGGACGAGAGACTTCCTCGCCCGGGTGCTCAACCCCGGCCACCGGGCCCCCCCGCTCGCGAGCGACCCGACGATCGCCTGACGAGACGACGGCCGGCGTCGACCGCGTGGTGCTTGCTCTTGTTGCTGGGCCCACCTGTGGCGTTGTCTACCTTTTGGCCTTGTAGATGAGGTAGGCGGCGGTGATCGCTACGAGCACAGCCATCACCGCAGAGATGATCTTGGCCGCGCTGTACGGTCGTTCGCCGATGACCTCGCCGGTGTTGGCGTTCACGAAGACGTGAAAAGTCTTGCCGCCGGTGATGTATGTGGCGATCCACAGCGGTAGGAGGAGCAGCCGGAACAGTACGTTCTGGTCGGCAGTGCTCAGCTCGTCGACCCGCTGCTCGTCGCCGCCGATGTCAGCGCGGCAGTCGTCCTGGATCACGGCGGCCATGTCCTGCCTGGCCGACGCGAATCCGGCGTCGGCGTCGATGTCGTAGCGGGGTGAGTCGAAGCCGGCGAGATACTCCGGCCGAAAGCCGGCCGCCGCGGCGGTCGACCATGGTCCGAGCTTCTCTAGCTTGTCCGAATCCGGGGTGCTGACCGCGGTGGCCAGCACGTCGACGAACTCTCGGGAGACCCGTCCTTCGGCATGCGACCACCGGGTGTGTTGCACCTGCCGGGTATTGGTGACCGTCTGACCGTTCTCCTGCGTGGTGTAGGTCTCGGTGGTGTAGTAGTGATCGCCGCGCTGGCCTCTGTAGTCCGTAGTGGTGCTGTCGTCAAAGCCCCAGTGGGGCAGGTAGCTGCCGTTCATCGACTCGGTGTTGGCGACCTTCTTCAGCGCTGACGGGGCAAACCACCGCGACGAGGTCCACTCCCGGAAGCACGCCGCAGCCTTGTCCTTGTCGATGACGAAGGGCACCACACCGTCGGGGCTCTTGAGCTGCCCGCCAAGGTCGTCGCCGACGACAAGCGGACTGCGGCACGAAGGGCAACGGCCCGCGATGGCACTCATCTGCTGTGCGCTCCCGCAGTTGCTGCATGTCAGGCTGAACGCGGGCAGCGTCGTCACAGCCGGGTGCGCCTCAGCCACGTACGCCGCATAGTCCTGCTTGGGACTGCCCGCTTGCGGCCCGTCGAGGTTGAGCCTGGCCTTGCAGTACGGGCAGGACATCCCTTCGGCGCCAGGGGCGAACTCGAGGGCAGCGCCACAGGACGGGCACTTGTATTGATGCAGCCCGGCCTCGTGTTGCCCAGGCTGGTGTTGTCCCGCCTGGTCCGGTCCCGCCTGGTCCGGTCTCGCCTCGTCCTGTCCCGCCTCGTCCTGTCCCGCCAGGACGGTCATGCCGGCAACGGAGGTGGCGTGGAGCCGTGAGCAGCCTGCAGCTCCGGCATGTCGCCCAGGCGAGCCCAGGCCTTCATTCCGGAACGCCAGACCAGGGTGTCTGGCGTGCCGGTGCCGGCAGTGACCCGCGCCTGGATCTCTGATGGGGTCAGCGGGCCGACCTGCTTGCCGTCCTCCCCGAGATACCACTGCGTGCTGACGGGCAGCGGTGGCGGCCCGGTGGGCGCCGACGTGGATATGCCAGCGGGGGCGGATGCCTCAGACGGGACAGCGGGGGAGGCTGCGCCCGGCTGGAGGGCCTGGGCGAGCTGGGCGCCGAGGGTCGCGCCGATCCCGATCCCCACACCTGCACCTGCGATGCCGCCGGGGTTCTGAGCCGCCTGCGTGATGGCCGTCGCGGCCTGGAACTTCGTGAACTTGTCGAGGTCGCCGAGCACGCCCATCGAGGTCCGCTTGTCCATCGTGGCCTCGACCTCCGGCGGGAGCGAGACGTTCTCGATGATGAAGCGTGGCATCTGCAGGCCGATGAGGTTGAGGTCCTCACTGATGATCACGGCGAGCCGGCCTGCGATCTCGTTCTGGTGCGCGGCCAGGTCGAGAACCGCCACGCCGGACGTTGCGAGCGCGGTCACAACCCGGGATACGACCGACTGGCGGACGAACTCGTCAACCTCGTCGGTCTTGAACTCGGGGTCAGTGCCGACCAGCTCGCGCAGCAGCACGGCGGGGTCGGCGGCCTTGATGGAATAGGTGCCGAACGCGCGGACCCGGACCATCCCGAACTCCGCGTCCCGCATCATGGCCGGGTTCTGGGTGCCCCACTTGAGGTCGGTGAACTGCCGGGTGCTGACGAAGTAGACCTCTGCCTTGAAGGGGCTGTCGAAACCGTACTTCCAGCCCTTGAGGGTCGACAGGACGGGCAGGTTCTGGGTCTGCAGGGTGTGGGTGCCGGGTTTGAAGACATCGGCGATCGTGCCCTCGTTGACGAAGACCGCCACCTGGCTCTCACGCACGACCAGCTTGGCGTTCATCTTGATCTCGTTCTCGTGGCGCGGGAAGCGCCAGACGATCGTGTCCCGGGTGTCGTCGGTCCACTGGACGATGTCGATGAACTCGCCGCGGATCTTGTCCATCAGTCCCACGATGTCGTGCTCCTCACCCAGGGTGGGCACCCGCCGTGCGACGAGGCCCTGCGTGGACTCTTCCATGAGCCCATGGTGGGGGTGAGGGCGGTGGTGGCAACCCGTAGTTTGGTCCATATGGGTCACCTTGGTGTCAACGGCGTCAGCTACTACCTGCCCGACGGGCGGCCACTGCTCGACGGGGTCAGCCTGCGGGTCGGGGAGGGAGCCAAGGTCGCGCTCATCGGCCCCAACGGCACCGGCAAGACGTCGTTGTCCCGGATCATCAGCGGAGACCTGACTGCGGCCGAGGGGGCGGTGACCCGAAGCGGCGGGCTGGGCGTCATGCGCCAGTTCATCGGGTCCTTGCGGGACGACTCCAGCGTGCGCGACCTCTTGGTCAGCGTCGCGCCGCCGGCCATCCGCGGAGCGGCTGCGGGACTGGACGAGGCCGAGACGGCGATGATGGAGGTCGACGACGAGCCCGCCCAGATGGCGTATGCGCGGTCCCTTGTCGACTGGGCGGACGTCGGGGGATACGAGTACGAGACATTCTGGGACGTCTGCACCGTGGCGGCGATCGGCATACCGTTCGAGCAGGCGCAGTGGCGCTCCGTGAGCACCCTGTCCGGGGGGGAGCAGAAACGGCTGGTGCTTGAGGCACTGTTACGCGGTCGCGAAGAGGTTCTCATGCTTGACGAGCCGGACAACTATCTGGATGTACCGGCCAAGCGCTGGCTTGAGGACCAGCTCATTGACTCGCCCAAGACCGTGCTGTTCATCAGCCATGACCGTGAGCTGCTCGATCGGGTCGCGACCAGGATCGCCACCTTGGAGCCGGCTGCGGCCGGCTCGTCCCTGTGGGTTCACCCGGGCCGTTTCTCCACGTATCACCAGGCGCGGATCGACCGGAACAGCAGGCTGGAAGAGCTGCGCCGCCGTTGGGACGAGGAGCACGCCAAGCTGACAGCCCTGGTGCTCATGTACAAGAACAAGGCGGCGTTCAACGACAGCATGGCCAGTCGCTACCACGCCGCGCAGACCCGGCTGGCGAAGTTCGAGACCGCAGGGCCGCCCGACCTGGTCCCGCAGGTGCAGAACGTGAAGATGAGGCTCAAGGGCGGGCGAACGGCCAAGCGGGCTGTGATTGCGCAGGGTCTCGAGCTGATTGGTCATGAGGCGCCGCCCGCTTGGGCAGGAATGGCGCCGTTCGACCTGGAGATCTGGTACGGCGAGCGGATCGCCGTCCTGGGTGGCAACGGATCCGGCAAGTCCCACTTCCTGCGCCTTCTGGCAGCCGGCGGCACCGACCCGGCGCCGGAGCACCGCCCGGTCGGCGATGTTCAGCCCGTGCCTGTGGAGCATTCGGGTGTCGCCCGTCTGGGCTCACGGGTTCGCCCTGGCTGGTTCGCCCAGACCCACCAGCACCCCGCGCTGCTGGGACGGACCCTGCTGGAGATCCTGCACCGGGGCGACGAGCATCGCGCTGGCAAGCCGCGCGAGGAGGCAGCCAGGGTGCTGGACCGATATGAGCTGGCCCGTGCCTCGGAACAAACCTTTGAGTCCCTTTCCGGGGGCCAGCAGGCGCGTTTCCAGATCTTGCTGCTCGAGCTCAGCGGTGCCACCCTCCTTCTGCTCGACGAGCCGACCGACAACCTGGACCTGGAGTCGGCCGAGGCCCTGGAGGAGGGGCTCGAGGCCTTCGACGGCACGGTGGTCGCGGTGACCCACGACCGTTGGTTCGCCAAAGGGTTCGACCGCTTCCTGGTCTTTGGTCAGGATGGCTCGGTCTACCAGTCTGACGAGCCGGTATGGGACGAAAGCCGGGTCAGGCGGCGCACGTGAGTCAGTATTCTTGAGCCGGCTCGTTCAGCTGGCACTGGGTTCTTCGGGGGAGCTGGCCCGTTGCTTCCGGGCCGTCGATCCGCCGGCGATGGACGCCGCTGCGATGGTGACCAGGGCTCCCAGGATCAGCGCTGCCGACTCGCCCGGCTGCAGGACGTTCAGGCTGGTCCCCAGGGTTGCCGCGGCGACCGGGACCCCGAGCTGCGCGGCCGCCAGCGAGCTGAGGTTGAGCGGCTGTCCGGTGGGTCTGGTCAGCGAGTGGCTGGCCAGTGCTCCCACTCCGAGCAGCAGTCCCAGAAGGATCAGCGTTGGCCGGGCACCGAGCGCGCTCAGGTCCAGTGACGCGCCCAGCCAGATGAAGAACAAGGGGGCAAAGAAGCCCTCGGTCACCGCGAACAGCTGTCGCGCGAGCCGCCGCGGCTCTCCCACGGCGGCCACCGCCAGCCCGAAGACAAAGCCGGCAAGCATGACGGATATGTGTGATTGGCCGGCGACGGCAGCCAGCGAGAACAGGATTGTCAGGCTTATCCGCAGCTCAAGGGCGAAGTGACGTTCCTCTGACACGTGGTGGAGCCGGTGGCGATAGCCCTTGCGTTCCAGGAAGCGCAGGATGCCGAAGAGTGCGGCGCCGGTCGCGATCACGGCCAGCGCCCCCAGCCCGGCACGGCCCACATGCGCGGGGTCGATGGCCAGGGGAAGGGCGACGATGCAGGCGGCATCGGCGATCGCCACCTGCGGGAGCAGCTGCAGGACCTGCTCACCGTGCAGCTCAAGCGAGTCGATGATGGGCAGGATCAGCGCGGCCGAGGACGAAGCCATCAGGACGGCATACAGGGCGGCGTGGCCCGTCCCAAAGGCTGTGGCCAGCAGGACACCCAGAACGGCGGATCCTGCTCCCACCAGGACAGCGCGGGCCGTGCCGCGGCCCAGGCTCCGCTGGAGGCTGTGATCCCGAACGGGCACATGGGTGCCGGCAACGAACATCACCAGCCCGAAGCCGACCTCGGCCAGGAACGAGAACGTCGGGTCAGTGGCGTTCAGGTAACCCAGCCCTGTGCTGCCCAGGAGGATCCCGACCAGAAGCTCGCCGACCACAACCGGCACCTGCCACCCCCGGGGGTACGCCAGGAGCGGCCCGACGAGACCGGCCAGGCCGATGACCGCCAGCATGGCGAAGTTCACGGACGCCTCCCGTCGAGGGTGAGCCCACGCCGGTCAGGTGGGGCACGTCCTACAAGCATGGCGCTAGCGTGGCGCGTTTGGTCCGTTGCAAGGAATTGCGAGCCGCCGTGCTGAGGATTGCAAGAATTTACAGAAACTTGCGTAACCCCCCTAGCGCGTCTCCCGACGAACGTTAGTCTCTGCACGAACGGACCCCATCGGACTCAACAACGGCTTTCGCCGCGAGTGGACCTGACAAGCTCCGCCTCGTTCGTGACGCCGTCGCGAACTCAGCTGATGAGCGGGATCTGTTGTCGCTCCGGAGCCTCCAGGAGCCTTCATGGCCCGTCCCCCGTCCCTTTCTGCAGCCAGCGCAGCCCTGGTCATCGCCGTGGTCGGCGGGCTCGTGCCCCTCAGCCTGGGGGCCACGGCGCAAGCGGCCGCAGCTCCGCGCACCGCGACTCTCGTCGGCTCGCTGCAGAGCGAGGTCGGCTGTGCGGGGGACTGGGCGCCTGACTGTGCAGCCAGCGAGCTGACGCGCGAAGGTGACAGCACGGCATACAGCAAGGAACTCATACGTGCCGGCCGGCACGTATGAGTTCAAGGCTTCGATCAACAAGACCTGGGACGAGAACTACGGTGTCGGCGCCGTCAAGGGTGGCAGCAACATCCCGTACAAGGCACCCGGTACTGACGTGACTTTCTACTACGACCACGCGACCCACTGGGTGACCAGCGATGCCCAGGGGCCGATCATCACGGCACCGGGATCCTTCCAGAGCGAGCTCGGCTGCGCCGGTGACAGGATGCCGGGCTGTATGCGGCCCTGGCTGCAGGACCCGGACGGCGACGGCACCTACACCTGGTCCACCGACCAGATCCCTGTTGGCAGCTACGAGTTCAAGGTCGCCCACGGGTTGGGCTGGGCAGAGAGCTACGGCGACAAGGGCAACAACGTCACACTCTCCGTCCCCTCCGCGGGTTCGGTGGTGACCATCTCCTATGTCCTGGCCACGCACCAGATCAGCGTCAAGAACTCCAAGCCGGGCGCAACCCCAGACCTGTCGAAGTCCAAGGCTTTCTGGGTTGGCAAGGACCTCATGGCGTGGCCGGCCACGGCGGTGCCTTCCGGTGCGAATCTGGCCTTGTTGAACTGGCGCCTGCACTGGTCGGCCACCGGCGGCCTCGCTGTTGACGCCGAGTCTGTGACGGGAGGCTCGGTCGCCGACCTCACGTATGACCCCGCTGGGTTGCCTGCCGCCGTGGTGGCTGCCCATCCCGAGCTCAAGGGCTACCTCGCGCTGAGACTGAACAGCAAGACCGCCAGACAGGCCGGTTCGATTCTGCAGGGTCAGGTCGCCGTTGCCCTGTATGACGATCTGGGCAGGCTGCTCGATGCGACCGGCGTGCAGACGCCGGGCGTGCTGGATGAGCTCTACGGTTCGGCGGCCAAGGGCACCTACGGGGTGGCGTGGAAGAGCCAGTCGCTCTGGAACAAGTCACCCTCATTCACGTCGCCGTCGTTCACTCTCTGGGCGCCGACCGCGCAGAAGGTATCGGTGATGTTGTGGCCCGCCTCGGCGAGTGCTGAGGCTCCGGCGAGCCAGGCCACCAGGGTTCCGATGGCCCGTCGTTCGGACGGGTCATGGGTCGTGGACACCGGGGCGCAGTGGCGAGGCGCGCGATACCTGTACGAGGTCGTCGTCTTTGCCCCCACCACTGGCAAGCTCGAGACGAACCTGGTCACCGACCCGTACTCGGTCGCGCTGACGCTGAACTCCACTCGCTCGGTAGCCGTGGACCTCGCCGACCCGACGCTGAAACCCGCACTCTGGCAAGGCAGCTCGGCCCCGGCACTCAAGCAGCGTGTCGACCAGACCATCTACGAGCTGCAGGTGCGTGACTTCTCGGTCAACGACCTGACGGTCCCGGCCGCTCACCGCGGCTCCTATCTCGCGTTCGCGGACAACGGCGACGGCACCAAGCACCTGAAGTCGCTGGCAGCCGCGGGGCTCAACACGATTCACCTGCTACCGACGTTCGACATCGCCTCGATCGAGGAGGACCCGGCCAAGCAGCTCAAGCCGGCTTGCGATCTGGCGTCGTATGCCCCGGACAGCACCGAGCAGCAGAAGTGCGTGACGGCCGTCGCGGCCAAGGACGCGTTCAACTGGGGCTACGACCCCTTCCACTGGATGGCACCTGAGGGCTCCTACGCCTCGAGCGCGACTGCGGCAGATGGCGGTTCGCGGGTGGTGGAGTTCCGCACGATGGTTGGTGGCCTTCATGCCGACGGCCTGCGGGTGGTGCTGGACCAGGTGTTCAACCACACTGCGACCAGCGGTCAGGCCAGCACCTCGGTGCTCGACAAGGTAGTGCCTGGGTACTACCAGCGGCTGAATGCCACCGGCGCGGTCGAGACCTCGACCTGCTGCCAGAACGTCGCCACCGAGCACGCGATGGCGCAGAAGGTCATGGTCGACTCGGTGGTCTCCTGGGTTCGCAACTATCACGTTGACGGCTTCCGGTTCGACCTGATGGGCCACCACAGCACGGCCAACATGGCGGCGATCCGCACGGCGCTCGATGCGCTGACCCTCAAACATGATGGTGTCGACGGCACGGCCGTCACGCTCTATGGCGAGGGGTGGAACTTCGGCGAGGTCGCGAACAACGCACTGTTCACCCAGGCCACGCAGGGCAATCTCGGCGGCACCGGCATCGCGACCTTCTCCGACCGGCTGCGCGACGGTGTGCGTGGCGGCGGACCCTTCGATGAGGACCCGCGCAAGCAGGGCTTCGGCAGCGGCGAGGCGACCGATCCCAATGGGGCGCCGATCAACGCGGGCGCGAGCACGTCTCTCGCTCACGACACGGATCTGGTCCAGCTCGGTCTGGCCGGCAACCTGTGGTCCTTCTCCTTCAAGGACAACACTTCCGGGGCCGTGGTGCGCGGCGACAAGGTCGACTACAACGGCTCGCCGGCTGGCTATGCCGACCAGCCGGACGAGGTCGTCAGCTACGTCGACGCGCACGACAACGAGACGCTCTTTGACTCGTTGACGTACAAGCTGCCGGTGGCGACGTCGATGGCTGACCGCATCCGAATGAACACCGTCTCCCTGGCGACGACCGCGCTCAGCCAGACGCCGTCGTTCTGGCAAGCAGGTGCCGACCTGTTGCGCAGCAAGAGCCTGAACCGCAACAGCTACGACAGCGGTGACTGGTTCAACACTGTCGACTGGACCGGCGCGGACAACGGTTTCGGCCATGGTCTGCCGCCCGAGGCTGACAACAGCGCGAAATGGCCTTACATGAAACCGCTGCTGGCCAACCCGGCGCTCAAGCCGTCGGCTGCGGAGGTGCAGTCGGCGTCAGCCCAGGCGCAGGACCTGCTCAAGCTGCGCTTCTCCTCGCCCCTGTTCCGGCTCGGCTCGGGGGACGCCACCAACGCCAAGGTCACCTTCCCGGTATCGGGAGGTGTGGATGCGCATCAGGGCGTGATCGTGATGCGGGTGGACGACACCGTTGGCGCCGACGTCGACCCTGCACTCAAGGGTCTGGTCGTGGTCTTCAACGGCTCGGCCGCAGCAGTCGACCAGAAGCTGCCAGGTATGAGCGGTGCCGGCCTGTCGCTCTCGCCGGTTCAGTCCGCTGGTGTGGACGCCGTGGTCAAGACCTCTTCGTGGGACAGCGCGGCATCGACGCTCAGCGTCCCTGCCAGGACGGTGGCGGTCTTCGTCCAGCGCTGACCCGAAGGGCCCAAGATCTGACAGTCTCCGCGGGTGTGGTCCCACCCCGCGGAGACTGTCGAGTTTTCGCTCGTCGTGGGTGGTCCCTCCCCGCGGGCGCGGTCAGTCTTCGCGGGGACTGTCCACCGGCAGGGGGCAGAGGTAGACCGAGACCCGTTTCGCGTCGGGGTTACCTGCTCCCACGCGGCGGTAGCGTTCGAAGACCTCGGCAAGGTCGGCGCGCAATGCCGCGAGCTGGCCGGCCGTGACCTGCACCAGATGGTCCGACAGACCGACCTGTTCGCGCCAGTAGACGGGCCACCTGTCCTGGGTGTCCAGCCATCGCTCGGCCCGGTCGTTGAAGAGGTGCAGGTAGTCGCGGGCGAGCCAGGCTAGTGCGGCCTGCGCATCGGGGTCGTCCGTGTCGCCAGTGGGTCCCTCATCCCGGGGTCGGGACTCGGTGCTGGCGCTCCAGAGTCGCCGCCGTCCCGTTCCCTTGCCGCCAGCGTCATGCTCGACCACCAGCGTTACCTCGGCAAGCTTGCGCAGGTGATAGCTCGTGGCGCCACTGTTGGTATGCAGCACGGCGGCCAGAGTGGTTGCCGTGGCGGGGCCGCTGAGTCGCAGCTCGTCCAGCAGACGGGAACGCAACGGGTGTGCGAGCATGGCCAGGGCCGCACGGTCGAGGTGGACCGTGGGAGCGGGGGGAGTCGCGGGATTGCTCATGTATGCACAATAATCATGCACACTTCCTTTGCACAAGCGCTCTTTCTGACCCCGGGAATGGCCTGAATCGTGCTCAGAAAAGGTCTCTGGCGGCGGATTATGCGGGGCGTGGGGACCCCGGTATCGTTATACCTCGTTGTGCGAACTGCCACTTGATGGCGGTGAGCCCCGATCCGTCGGGTCCCGGTCACTTGAAGACGTGCACAACACAATCGCTGAGCAGTCACATTCGCTGAGCACACGAGAGCGCTGAGCAGTCACATTCTGAGCAGTCACGAGAGAACGAGGCTTAATCCGTGCGTACGTACACCCCCAAGCCCGGCGAGGTTGAGCGCCAGTGGCTCGTCATCGACGCGACAGACGTCGTCCTCGGCCGTCTTGCCAGCCAGACCGCGATCCTCCTGCGGGGCAAGCACAAGCCGACCTTCGCGCCGCACGTTGACGGTGGTGACTTCGTCATCATCATCAACGCCGACAAGGTTGCCCTGACCGGCAGCAAGCTGGTTCAGAAGAAGGCCTACCACCACTCGGGCTTCCCGGGTGGCCTCAAGGCGACCTCCTACCAGGATCTGCTGGCCAAGCAGCCTGCCAAGGCTGTCGAGAAGGCCGTTCGCGGCATGCTTCCCAAGGGCACCCTGGCCCGCCAGCAGCTGAGCAAGCTGAAGGTCTACGCCGGAGATGTGCACCCGCACCAGTCGCAGAAGCCTGTGCCCTTCGAGATCTCGCAGGTCGCGCAGTAGTATCTCGGCCCGCCAGGGCTGAACCAACGTGAGGCTGAAGCTTCACCCAAGAACTTGCTGAATCATGAGCACAGACAGAGCTAACGAGGAGAACCGTGGCTGACACCACTTCCGCCGTCGAGACAGACGTTGTCCAGGGCGAAGATCAAGAACCAGAGCTTACCGAGTACACCAGCGAGTCCGAGACCCCTGTGGTCGAGGCCCGCAAGCCGGCTGCTTCCGGCCCCGGTGCCGCGACCGGACGTCGCAAGCAGGCCATCGCCCGCGTGCGCATCGTTCCCGGCAGCGGTCAGTGGAAGATCAACAACCGCACCCTGGACGAGTACTTCCCGAACAAGGTGCACCAGCAGATCGTGAACGAGCCCTTCAAGGTGCTCGAGCTCGATGGCTCCTACGACGTGCTCGTTCGCGTGCATGGTGGTGGCCCCTCCGGCCAGGCCGGCGCGGTGCGTCTGGGTGTTGCCCGTTCGCTGAACGGTGTTGACGAGGAGCTGAACCGTCCCGCTCTGAAGAAGGCCGGCTTCCTGACCCGGGACGCCCGCGTCCCCGAGCGCAAGAAGGCTGGTCTGAAGAAGGCCCGCAAGGCGCCTCAGTACAGCAAGCGCTGAGCGACATCATCCGCCAGTGGCGGCTTCGAATCCGGCCACATCCGGACTTCGAGGCCGCTACTGCTGTATCCGCGGGCATAGGGGGCGTGGCTCCCCAGATCGTGCCCGCGACGTACATTCCTCTTTTGGGCTCTGAGGGCCCACGTTGAACTCACCGAAAGGCTCACCCGCATGGCTGCTCGACTCTTTGGCACTGATGGCGTTCGTGGTCTCGCCAACAAGGAGCTGACAGCCGAGCTCGCCCTCGACCTGTCAGTGGCTGCTGCCCACGTGCTGGGTGAGGTCGGCGCCTTCAAGGGCCACCGACCGCGGGCGATCGTAGGTCGGGACCCCCGCGCTTCCGGAGAGTTTCTCACCGCGGCAACCATCGCCGGACTGGCATCCGCCGGGGTCGACGTCCTGGATGCCGGCGTGATGCCGACTCCGGCCATTGCCTTCCTGATTGCCGACAGCGGTGCCGACCTGGGCGTCATGCTCTCGGCATCTCACAACGCGATGCCTGACAACGGCATCAAGTTCTTCGCCAGAGGCGGACACAAGCTGGCCGACGATCTCGAGGACGCGATCGAGGCGCGGCTGAACGAGCCCTGGGATCGGCCCACCGGACCCGATGTGGGGCGGGTGCGCCCGCTGGCAGATGGCCCTGCCCGGTACATCGCGCATCTCCTGGCCGCTCTTCCCCATCGTCTGGACGGCCTGCACGTCGTGATGGATGCCGCCCACGGCGCTGCCAGCGTGGTTGCTCCGGAGGCCTTCCGTCAGGCCGGCGCCAAGGTCACGGTCATCGGCTGCGAGCCGGACGGTCTGAACATCAACGACGGCTACGGTTCCACGCACCTGGAGAAGCTCCAGAAAGCTGTGGTCGAGGCGGGCGCGGACTGCGGCATCGCCCTGGATGGCGACGCTGACCGTTGTCTTGCCGTGGACGCCCGGGGCGTGGATGTGGATGGCGACCAGATCATGGCGATCCTGTCTCTGGCCATGCGCGAGAGGGGCGTGCTCGCACACGACACCTTGGTCGCGACTGTCATGAGCAATCTGGGCATGCTTCAGGCGCTCGAGCATGAAGGCGTTGCGGTCCGGCAGACTGCGGTAGGTGACCGCTATGTCCTGGAGGAGATGAAGGCGGGCGCGTTCTCCCTCGGCGGAGAGCAGTCGGGTCACGTCATCTTCCTTGACCACGGAACAACCGGTGACGGCACGATGACCGGGCTGATGCTCGTCTCGCGCCTTGCTCAGACCGGTCGTTCGCTGGAGGACCTCGCTGCCGTGATGAAGCGGCTGCCGCAGGTGCTGATCAACGTCAAGGACGTAGACAAGAGCCGGGTCGAAGGCGACGAGGTGGTGCAGGCCGCGGTTCGTCTGGCGCAGGCGGAGCTCGACGGGGTTGGCCGGGTACTCCTGCGCAAGTCCGGCACCGAGCCCTTGGTGCGGGTCATGGTCGAGGCCGGCGATGTTGCCGTCGCCCAGACTGTGGCTCAGCGGCTGGCCGACGTTGTGGCAAGGAACTTGGCGCTCTGAGGTTGTGACGAGGAAGCTGCGTACACCGATGCCGCCGGACGAACGAACCCTGGCTTCGTTAACTTGGGGGCTGGACAAATTGGCGGTATGAATCTGGTTCCTGGCCTCTACAACTGGACGACCGGCGTCGCCATCTTAAATGACGTCACCCTCACCGGAGGGCCGAACGACGTATGGATATTCCAGGTTACTGGACCTCTTACCCAGGCTTCGGCTACCAAGGTGAGACTGAATGGCGGCGCTCTGGCCAAGAACGTCTTCTGGCAGTCCGCCGGCCCGGTGACGATCGGGACAACCGCGCACTTCGAGGGAACGATCCTTGCCAAGACGATGATCGCTATGAACACCGGCGCATCGAGCAATGGCAGGCTGTTGGCACAGACGCAGGTTACTCTCCAGCAGAACACGGTCACTGACGTTCAGTGACCTCGGCCAGAGCATGATGGCCGGAACCGGGAGGAGCTCTCCCTGGCCCGGGCCCATCCGCGCTACTGGGTGAGGGTGAGGCCGACCGAGTCCACGATGCGCGCGTGGCCGTCCCCGAGGTTGTACACGGCGCCCACGACGGCGAGCTTGCCGCTTTCGACACGGTCTGAGACAAGGCGAGAGCGCTCGGTCAGCAGGCGAAGCGTATGCCGCACGTGCTCCGCCTCGATCTCGTCGGCCGTCGACATACCCGCTTGTCGCGCGGCCAGGACGCTGGGGGTAACGCGTTCGACGATGTCGCGGATGTATCCCCCTGGCAGCACGCCGTCGCGGACGGCGTCCACGGTCGCCGACACGGCCCCACATGAGTCGTGTCCGAGGATGACGACGAGCGGGATGTTCAGCATCGCGACACCGAACTCGATGGAGCCAAGCACACCTGGGTCGATGACGTGGCCGGCGGTACGGACGACGAAGAGGTCACCGAGACCGCGATCGAAGATGATCTCGGCAGCCACCCGTGAGTCCGCGCAGCCGAAGAAGACGGCGAACGGTGTCTGGCCCCCGGTCAGGCTGTTCCGACGAGCTGCGTCCTGATTGGGGTGCGAGTACTCGCCGGCGACGAACCGATCATTGCCCCGGGCCAGCTTGGCCCAGGCCTCAGACGGGGTCCACGGACCCGAGGGAGCTACCCGGTCGCCCTCTCTTGGCTCGCTCTCGCTCACAGCCCCGGTCGCTTGTTGATGCTCATTGCCAGAGGCTTGGACGTCTCGGCGTAGAAGTCGTTGCCCTTGTCGTCCACCACGATGAACGCAGGGAAGTCCTGGACGTCGATCTTCCAGATCGCCTCCATGCCGAGCTCCGGGTATTCCAGGACCTCGACCGACTTGATGCAGTCCTGCGCGAGCCTGGCGGCCGGGCCACCGATGGAGCCGAGATAGAACCCGCCGTTTGCCATGCACGCGGCGGTCACCGCGCCGGACCGGTTGCCTTTGGCCAGCATGATCATCGAGCCGCCGGCAGCCTGGAACTGCTCCACGTAGGAGTCCATCCGTCCCGCGGTGGTGGGGCCGAATGAGCCGCTCGGGTAGCCCGCAGGGGTCTTGGCCGGGCCGGCGTAGTAGACGGCGTGGTCCTTGAGGTACTGCGGCATCGGCTGTCCGGCATCCAGCAGGGCCTTGATCTTGGCGTGGGCGAGGTCGCGGGCCACGACGAGTGGCCCGGTCAGCGAAAGGCGTGTCATCACGGGGTGCTTCGACAGCTCGGCGCGGATCTCGTCCATCGGTCGGGTGAGGTCGATCTTCACCACGTCGTCGACGGCCGTCGCGGCATGTGAGGTGAGGTGCGCCTCCGTGGTCTCAGGCAGGAACCGTGCCGGGTCGGTCTCGAGCGCCTCGATGAAGACGCCCTCCGACGTGATCTTGCCCAGCGCCTGACGGTCGGCCGAGCAGGAGACTGCGATCGCAACCGGAAGCGAGGCGCCGTGGCGGGGGAGCCGGATCACCCGGACGTCGTGGCAGAAGTACTTGCCGCCGAACTGCGCGCCGATGCCGAAGTTGCGGGTCAGCTCGAGCACCTTTGACTCGAGCTCGACGTCCCTGAATCCTCGAGCGGTGGCCGCTGAACCTTCGCGCGGCAGCTCGTCGAGGTACTTGGCACTCGCGTACTTGGCCGTCTTCAAGGCGAACTCGGCGCTCGTGCCACCGATCACAATGGCCAGGTGGTACGGCGGGCAGGCGGCTGTGCCCAGCGAGCGCAGCTTCTCGTCGAGGAAGGCCATCATGGACTCGGGGTTCAGGACGGCCTTGGTCTCCTGGTAGAGGTAGGACTTGTTCGCCGAGCCGCCACCCTTGGCCATGAACAAGAACTTGTAGGTCGTCTCGTGGCCGGCCGCGGTGTCGGCATACAGCTCGATCTGGGCTGGGAGGTTGGAACCGGTGTTCTTCTCCTCCCACGTCGTGATCGGCGCCATCTGGGAGTAACGAAAGTTGAGCTGCGTGTACGCGTCATACACGCCGCGGGCGATCGAGGACTCGTCCGAGCCCTGGTCGCTGTCGGTGAGCACGCGTTGGCCGCGCTTGCCCATCACGATCGCGGTGCCGGTGTCCTGGCACATCGGCAGCACGCCACCGGCGGCGATGTTGGCGTTCTTGAGCAGGTCGTGCGCGACGAACTTGTCGTTGTTGCTGGCCTCAGGGTCGTCCATGATGGCGCGCAGCTGGGTCAGGTGAGCAGGGCGCAGGTAGTGCCCGATGTCATGCATTGCCGTCTCGGTCAGCAGGCGGAGCGCCTCGGGCGCCACCTTAAGGAACTCTCGACCGTCCGGGCCCTCGACCGTCTGCACGCCCTCGCTGGTCAACAGCCGGTATGTCGTGTGGTCGGCTCCCAGGGGAAGCAGGTCTTCGTATTCGAACTCGGGCACCGTGGCTCCTTTGACGACAACGTCTGACGACAACGCACGTGAATGCCGCGACCTGCCAAGGTCAGCCCTGGCCTGCGGACAGCTCCAGCGTAGAACCTGGCCAGTGGTGGCGCGCGTCACACCCTTCGACGGGACCTTCAGGGCCGCCAGCGCGCCATTGCGGTCTGCTTCATCCCGGCACTAGAGCATCGTCAGCTCGGCCAGGTGTGGTGGCTCGGCGCCTGCCCGCGAGACTGTGATCGCCGCGCAGGCCAGGGCGCGGTTCACTGCGGGTCGTATGTCCGCCAGCGAGGCGGATCGCAGTCGCTCACGTGCCTGAATGCCGCCCAGAAGCCCGGCATCCAGGAGTCCGGACAGCAGGCCCGCCATGAAGGAGTCCCCGGCGCCGACCGTGTCCACGACGTCGACGACGGGTGCGTCAACGCTGGTGAGCTCGCCGGTCATGGAGAGCCCAATCAAAGCGCCCTTGTCGCCGCGGGTCACCACCACCAGCGGGGGACCCAGCCGCCCCCACAAGCGCAGGATGTCCGAGAGCGGCGCTCCGTCGTACAGCCAGGCGATGTCCTCGTCGCTTGCCTTGACCACGTCGCTGAGCCCGATGAGCTGTTCGATCTTGGCGCGGACCTCAGGGGGGTCACCCATCAGGGAAGGGCGCGCATTCGGGTCGTAGGAGATGGTGGCGCTGAGGCGTGCGCTCTGGAGCGTGCCCAGGACGGCGGAGGCGCCGGGCTCGAGGGTGGCGGCGATGGAGCCGGTATGGACGTGTGCCAGCCCTTCGAGGGGTTGCTCCTCGTTCAGCTCCCAGGCCAGGTCAAAGGTGTATGCCGCCGCGCCGCTCGCGTCCAGCGTTGACGTCGCCACGGACGTCGGCCGGCCTCCGACGCTGCCCTTGGTCAGCGTCACCCCCTCACCGTCAAAGCGAGCCGCGATTCTGGCACCTCGTTCGTCTTCGCCGATCATGGTGGCCAAGCTGACCTCGTCACCGAGACGGGCAAGACCGACAGCCACGTTCGCCGGGCTGCCGCCGACATGTTCCTGGGTGGAGCCGTCAGGGCGTTGGACGATGTCGATCAGCGACTCGCCGATGACGAGCGTGTGCATGAGGGTCTCCTCCGGCTCAGGGGTGGGCGACGCCAGTCGACCCTATCGGTGTGACGGGCTATCATGACGGCCGAGAGTTCGTCCGGCTCGCCATGCCTCGCCATAGCGCCCGCAGTCAGCGAGTATAGGCAGCGTGAGTACGGCCAGCGCCCCCGACACCTTGCCGACCCCGGCCCTGCAGCAGCCCGCGGCGCGGCACGGCTTGGGCAACCTGCGCAGCATGGTCATCTCGATGGTCGTCATCATGGCGGCGGTGCTGGCCTGGGTGGCGATGGTGCCGCGGGTCCGTGAGATCAGCCAACCAGCCGTCGACGTCACCTCGGTGGCAAGGCAGGTGCGTCAGGAAACCGGGTGGGCGATCTCCGAGCCGCAGCTGCCGGCGGGTTGGAAGGCCACAAACGTCCGCTTCGAGTCGGGCGCCGATGGGGTCAGGACCTGGCATGCGGGGTACCTCTCGCCCGATGGTCACTACCTCTCGATCGACCAGACCGGGGTGACCGGCGCGACCGACAACTGGATCTCGGCCCGGACCTCCAACGGACAGGCCATGGGCACCCTGTCTGCAGCCGGAACGACATGGCACAAGATGAGCTCCCCCAACATCGTCCAGCGCAGCCTCGTGGCGCGGGGCTCAGGTGCGCATGACCTCACCACCGTCTTGAGCGGGACGGCCCCGTTCACCCAGCTTGCCGTGTTCGCCGAAGCGCTGAAGCCGGTTCCGGCGAGCTGATGTGACCGTTTGGACCGGCATGGTCCGGCGGTCCGGCGTCGTGCGGCAGTGCGGCTTGGTCTGGCGAAGTCCGGCTCAGTCCTCTGCGGTTGGCTTTGCCTCGGACGACCCCGTTGTCAGCTTGGCCTCGGCTCCATCGAGCCATGTGTTGCAGTGCGTCGCCAGAGCCTCACCCCGCTGCCAGAGGGCCATGCTGTCCTCGAGCCCGATCTGACCGCCTTCGAGCTGGGCGACGATCGAGATCAGCTCGTCGCGAGCCTGCTCGTAGCTCAGGTTCTTGATGTCCGGGAAGTCGGCTGTCTTCGAGATCGGAGTCTCGCGGTCCTTGGCTGCCACCCGATCACTCTATGGCCCTTCCCCCCACCAACGGCCGATCACTCACGCATGGCGTCAGCTCACCTGCGGCGTCTGGCTCACATCGACGTTGGCTACGCATATCGTTCGCTACACATGACCTTCGCTACGAATGACGTCCGCCCAGGTATGACGTCCGCCCAGGTATGAGGTTCGCTCAGGTATGAGGTTCGCTCAGGTATGAGGTTCGCTCAGGTATGAGGTTCGCTGACCGGGCGCACTCCGAAGTCGCCCCGGGCTACCCGCACCCTCAACAGCTCGTCTGCCTCGACGTCCGCGCGGTCCATGACGATCCGGCCGTCGGCATGCTGTACGACGGCGTACCCCCGTTCCAGGGTGGCCAGCGGCGACAGCGCCCGCACCTGCGAGCGCAGATGCTCGATCTGGTCACTCGCCCGGTGCACGTTGGAGCGGACGCGTCGCGTGGCCCGGTCCTTGAGGGCATCCAGCTCCTGCCTGCGGGCGGTGATCATGGCCCGCGGATCGGCCATGACCGGCCGCGTGCGCAACGAGATCAGGAGGCGACGTTCGGTGTGCACCCGCGAGGTGAGGGCGCGGCATACTCTCTGGCGCGTCTGCTCGATCGCTGCTCGCTGCTCCCGGACGTCAGGGACGATCCGCTTCGCCGCGTCGGTCGGCGTCGAGGCGCGAAGGTCGGCGACAAAGTCGAGCAATGGCGTGTCGACATCGTGGCCGATGGCACTCACGACCGGAGTGACGGCTCTGGCCACCGCCCTGATCAGAGCCTCGTTGCTGAAGGGGAGCAGGTCCTCGAACGATCCGCCGCCCCGGGTGATCACGATGACATCAACACTGCGATCGGCATCAAGCTCGCTCAGCGCGGCACTGACCTCGGGCACCGTGTTGGGTCCCTGGACCGAGACCGTCCGGATCTCGAACTGGACGGCGGGCCAGCGCCGTCGCGCGTTCTCGACGACGTCCTTCTCGGCCGCGCTGGCCCGGCCACAGATAAGCCCGACCTTGTTGGGGAGGAACGGCAAGGGGCGTTTTCGGTCCATGTCGAACAACCCCTCGGACGCCAGGATGCGCTTGAGGTGCTCGAGCCTGGCGAGCAGCTCGCCGACACCGACGGGTCGCACCTGGCGGGCGGACAGCTGCAGGGTGCCGCGTTTCGTCCAGAACGTGGGTTTGGCCTGGACGACGACGCGGGCGCCCTCGGCCAGCGGGGCGGACAACGCGTCCAGGATGGTGGTGCGGATCGTGACATTGAGCGACATGTCGACGTCCGGGTCTCGCAGCGTGAGGTACGCGGTGGACTGTCCCGGACGGCGGCTGACCTGGACAACCTGACCCTCGACCCACAGAGCTGACATCTTGTCGACGTAGTCCGCGATCTTCAGGCTGAGCAACCGTACCGGCCAGGGATCCTCTGCGGTCGTGTCGGCGGCGCGTTCAGGGAGGGGCTTCGGGCTGCTCACCGGCTCACTCTATGAGGCGACTTAGGATGGTTGGGTGAGTGCTACCGCGAAACGAGTGTTGCTGGCTGCCCCGCGTGGGTACTGCGCCGGGGTTGACCGGGCTGTCGTGACGGTCGAGGAGGCGCTGGAGCTCTACGGGCCGCCCGTCTATGTCCGCAAGGAGATCGTGCACAACAAGCACGTAGTCACCACGTTGCAGAAGCGTGGCGCGATCTTCGTCGACGAGACCCAGGAGGTGCCGGAGGGTGCAACGGTCATCTTCTCTGCCCACGGCGTCGCGCCGGTCGTCCATGACGAGGCGCGGGCGCGCTCGCTCAAGACGATCGACGCAACCTGCCCGCTGGTGACCAAGGTCCATCACGAAGCCGTGCGTTTCGCCGAAGAGGACTACGACATCCTGCTGATAGGTCACGAGGGACATGAGGAAGTCGTCGGCACCGCCGGGGAGGCCCCGGACAACGTGACGGTGGTGGAAGGCCCTGACGATGTCCCCAACGTGGTGGTCCGCGACCCGTCCAAGGTGGTTTGGCTGTCGCAGACCACACTGTCGGTGGACGAGACCATGGAGACGGTGAGCAGGCTGCGCGAGAAGTTCCCCCAGCTGCAGGACCCCCCAAGTGACGACATCTGCTACGCCACCCAGAACCGCCAGCTGGCTGTCAAGCAGATGGCACCGGATACCGACCTGATGATCGTGGTCGGATCGCGCAACTCCTCGAACTCCGTCCGGTTGGTCGAGGTTGCACTGGAGCACGGCGCGGCGGCCGGCCACCTCGTGGACTTGGCCGATGAGATCGACCCCTCCTGGCTCGAGGGAGTTGACACGGTCGGCGTCACCAGTGGTGCGAGCGTGCCTGAGGTGCTGGTACGCGGCGTTCTGGCCTTCCTGGCCGAGCACGGCTACGAAGATGTCCAGCCGGTGGCGGCCGCCGAGGAGAGCGTGTTGTTCTCGCTGCCGCATGAGCTGCGTCGCGATCTCAAGTCCAAGCCCGGCGTCGAGGCCACCACGCTGCGCCACGATGCGAGCTCATTGCATTAGGCGGTATGTCGTCCGGAAGTCCTTTGTTCGAGCTCACGAACCTGGCTCAGATCCAGCTCGGGCCTGGCGACTTCTGGATCCAGAGCTGAGATCAGCTCAGTGGCGGTCAGCGGCCGGGGAGCGGCCTCAACAGGACCGGCTTCGGGCAGTGACGTCTGGGCCAGGCCGAGCTCATGCATCTTGCGAGCCGTCACCATCACCCGGGACTCCAGTGCGCCCACCAGCGCGTTGTAGCTCTCGACGGACTTCTGCAAGGAAGACCCCATCCTGCTGGCGTGCGATCCCAGGGTGCCCAGCCGTGAATACAGCTCGCTGCCGAGCTTGAGCAGCAGCTGTGCGTTGGCGGTAAGGGCGTCCTGCTGCCAGGTGAAGGCCACGGTGCGCAACAGGGCGAGCAGCGTGCCCGGGGAGGCCAGGACCACCCTTCGGGCCTGCGCGTACTCGAAAAGGGCGGGATCGGCGGCCAGTGCCGCGGCGAGGATGGCATCGCCAGGGATGAAGCAGACCACCATCTCGGGTGTGTTGGTGAAAGCCGACCAATATGCCTTGGTCGCCAGGGAGTCCACGTGCCCGCGCAAAGACGTCGCGTGTGAGGCCAGCAGGCGGGAGCGATCCGCGGAGTCGATGCCATCAGCCTGGGCACTGAGGAAGGCGGTCAACGGGGCCTTGGCGTCGATGACCAGGCACTTGTCGCCGGGGAGCCGGACCACCACGTCGGGACGCACCCCCCGCTCGTGACTGCTCACCGCGCTGACCTGTTCTTCGAAGTCGCAGCGCGCCAGCATGCCCGCGTGCTCCAGGACCCGACGGAGCTGGACCTCTCCCCAGTTGCCCCGGATCGTGGAGGCGTTGAGGGACCCCACCAGAGAGGCGGTCTGGAAGCGCAGCGCGTTGGTGGAGGTCGTGACGTCAGCCAGCTGCACGCTGACCTGGGAGAACTGCTCGACACGATCCCGCTCCAGGGTCCCGACCTGGCGTTCGACACGCACCAGCGCATCGCGCAGAGGCGCCAGCATGGTGGCGGTCTGGGCGTCGTCGCTGATGGTGGCCTCAAGGTCGATCACCCGCTCGCGCATCAGGTCCCGTTCTGTGGAAAGTGCCGCGGAGCGTCCTTCGAACAGCACCCGGGTGATGAGCCATGCCACGACCGCGCCGATGAGCATCCCGAACACTGCAGCAATGAAGATCTCCATGTGTCCACCGTGCCAGACGGCACTGACAGCCACCGCTCGACACGTCGGAGGACCGGGTACGCGAGGTCCATGGCCCCATGCGCGAGG
>Ga0208716_1000180_pt1 | contig 26122 bp, 23 predicted proteins | sample NGESurdeep092012_8_FD_184482 | JGI IMG/M metagenome (GOLD analysis project Ga0208716, IMG submission 184482) | Arctic peat soil microbial communities from Barrow, Alaska - NGEE Surface sample 415-3 deep-092012 (SPAdes) | ecosystem: Environmental > Terrestrial > Soil > Wetlands > Peat ...
GCGACCTGCTTTGGTCAACAAAAACGTGCTAAGCCAGTGCAACAACGTGTTCATCGGAAAGCTAACGCTCAAAAACGATATCGATTCGGTGCGGATATTTTTCTCCTCGATGGATGATGCGCGTCAGCTTACAGAACTCGAACCAGGGCAGTTTTACGTCCAAGGAACGATCTCAGATCCATCGTTTATTAAAGTGAGACGGCGAAAATCACGACATGGAGGGGCGACGCCTACGATTAAAAGTCGTTCTGATCCCGCAACAGTTCAAACATCACACTCAGAAGCTCGTGAATCTCACGATGTCGATGAGAGCGAACCTGCTCGGGTTCAGCGTGCCCTTGACACCACGCGGGGGGCTAAGAAGGTACCTTTTATATACTACGACGAAATCAAGGCCCTAAATGCCTTAAATAACAACAAGCGCAAGCCCCTCATTTTAGGCACGAGTGAAAGTATAATGGACGTCAAACGCGTCCTGCTGCCAGTTTTTTCTGTTAATGTTCGAGAAGTGAAAAAAAGACTTTTAGGAGGTACAAAGTACGTTGATTACCGGGTCTTGATCGACGCCATCACTGGAGAGCTACTCAGCCCTACCGGTGTGCATCGACGGTCCGAGAATCTAAGTTATCTCACTGATTTGAATCCTATTCAGCTGAAGGTCATGGATTTCATTCTCACCAACAAAGCGGCAAGCTACGCACAGCTTCGTGAAGTGCTGCCCGGGAAGCGGTTTAAGCCAAGCTTAAAAAAGCTTGAAGAAATGAACCTCATAGGCTTAAAAGACGACATGTATTTTCCCTTGCTTAATATCTCCTATCCAAAATCCCTCGAGTCACAAAACGCCGACTCTTTGAAGATCAAGAATGGTCGTGCCGACAACGTCACTAAGCCGAAAATTTCAAAGCAAAAACTGAATGAACTTGTCAGAGGCTTATATCCAGGATGCGAAGTTATCAGTGTAGATACGATATATTCTACAGTTCTTGAGGCTATCTATGCCCGTGACACCAAAAAAAGACGAGTTAGGATAGACGCATTAACAGGAAAGCCGCTGGATAGCGAATAGAACGTATTAGCGTCGAATCACTCGATTTGCTACCCTATTATGCGAATTGAGGCGTTCTTGATCCTACTTCGAGCCGATATGTTGAGCAAAAGGGGGGCGATCGACTCGAGCATGCATGACGCCTCGAGCGCCCGACATCGAAAGAAATGAGCCCTTCTATATCCTTGATAGTTCCATAACGACTTTTTTTGGCTTTTCTGCGCCACAAACGAGGACATCCAATCCAAGCTTATCTTTAAGATCGATCAGACGCGCAGCTGGTGTTGTGTGAAACGCCGATACGACCTCGTTGTTTGAAAGAAGACTATGTATCTCCAATGCGGCGCTTCCATATTCCTTGGAGGGTTCATAGCGCAAAAAACCATTTTTAGCTATAGGAACGACAGGCGACACAACTATCGCGCTTGGGTCGAGGTTTCCATTAATGGTCACTGCAGTGGGCATTGCGTGTTGGTACTGAAGCGCAAAGACTGCCACGTCGCAGTCTGCTATCGCTTCGACGTTTTCTTCACCAGATAACGTACACGTTGTACCCTCTTCTGATAACAACTCTTCACAAAACGCTGCCGCTTCTTCGGCCTTTTCAGCGCTTCTTGAACCAATAATAACATCATGTTTTGGAGCCCAGCGAAGCGCTAATCCTTTGCCTTTATTTCCTGTACCACCAAGCAAGGCTATACGCATGAAAAAACCGTTTCAATAAATTGGCCAAGGTGAACTATAAGCTTTTGTGATTGTGCGCACCACCACGTGTCCGCTAGCTGTACTCAAGCTTTTTCTGATATGATAAATTCAAAAGAAGCCTTAAAAAAGAAGACGCCATAACAATGCGACTTCAGCGAGTCAATCAGTAAAGCAAACAGAAAAAAAGAGGGGCCCTTCTAGGGGCCTCTCACCGTCTTATCAACAGATAAACTAATCCAGCTAAAAGTGCCGGTATCCCTAGCCCAAGTAACGAAAACTCTAAAACGGGCTGGGCAGGTAAGCTCGCAACGCCGCTCGTTTGAGCTGATGGGACCGAAATTCCAGGCACCGACTCATTTTCAGCTGTAGAGTTTGCGGAACTTAATGTGAGCGCTGCCGTCGCCGTTGGTACTGCAGTTGCCTTCACGGTTGGTACTGCAGTTGCCATCGCCGTTGGTACTGCAGTTGCCTTCACGGTTGGTACTGCAGTTGCCTTCACGGTTGGTGTTACTATTGCAGTCGTGCTTTGTCCCGATTTCAGATCAATATGAGCGGTCTTCGAGCTCGGATTGACCACAACAGTACCGTATTGATAAGCTCTTTGCCAAGTGCCGTCTGCATTCTTCTCAGCTTTGCTTAGCGCTGTTCCCAACTGGATGCCGTAATCGTCGAACCATTTAGTACCTGTTGGAGCGTAGAAGAAGTAGCCGTCAGTGAGTAGGGCTGAACAATAACAGAAGTACCGGTCAGATGCACTTCCCTGCGCGTAAAAGAGGATTAATTTGCCCTTATTGGCAGCGTCGAGGGCAAAACCAATTGAGTTATCCCACCCTTTATAGAACGGGAAGCCCTCATCCATCCACCCATCGAGAGCGTCGACGTACCCTGGAATGAAGTAGGCGCCGTTGTAGATTACAATCTTGCCACCCGCTGCCTGTTTAATGCTGTTGTAAAGAGCAATCGTACTTGACTGCCACTGACTATCTGAGCCGGACCAGCTTCCTGGGTAGCTAACGTTAGGAGAGGTCAGGCCATTATCTAGGACAAGCCCATCAAAGCCCTTTTGCAGGGCATTCTGGCTGATCTGGACACACATAGCCCGCCAACCTGGATTGGTCAAATCCATAAGGGGCTCATTGTAACCGCTCGAATGAGTGACGCCTTTCGCATCCCTCAGATACCATTCTGTATGCGGCTTTCCCTCCGACCCGCCGAAAAGCGGGTTGAAGTACGCCAAAACAACTGTGTTAGGATTTATACCTTTGATGGCTTGAACGTGCTGCGCTGTATCAGTATAGTGCAAGGCAACGACGTCGTACTTAGCGAGGTTTGCGGCTGTATCAGCTCCCCAGCTGCCCTTGAAATCTATATATGTGTGAGGTGCGCTTGCGCCGTTAAGACTCTGCGCATTGCTGCCTCCAGAGCTAGATGAAGCTGCCGCAGCAGGTGCGATTGCCCAAGCTGCAACAAGCGATGATAATACTAATAGAAAAAGAACTCTAATTGCATATCTTTTTGCATATTTCAACTAAACACCTCGGTCTGGTAGTTCAGTATCTAAATTCTACGTAGATACCACAACGAATACCTATTTAAAAGTTTCCGTCAATCATTTTTATAAAAAAGTTAAATAATAAAAAAAAGGGCTTAAATTTTGTTTTAAAGTCCAAAAAATAGATATTATTAGTTTCGACATACTGAGGGCCTGCCTGACGAATATTGACGGACGCACAGGCCATAATCAAATTAGTTGTTTCCTAGAACAATTTGATACCACATAGCTAAAAGCGTCAATTTAATAAGCAACTATCACCAGTATACCTCAAACGGAGTCTTGTTATGGATAGCATGTTCGCGTCTTACCTACTGCTTGCCATGATTTTTACTCCGACGCTACTTTCACTAATTCCTTTAATTCTTGGGAACTTCACGCGCGGCAAAGCTGTAGACTATGTATCGTCTGCAATTGCGCTAGCGACTCTCTTATGTGCCTCAGTCCTCGCCTTTTCCTATACGGGAGTCATAACAGCAGCTGTGCCAAACGTGCTAACTAGCGGCGTTCAGCTCTTCTCATTCAGTTTTGACGCGCTTACCCTGCTTTTCTCAATCGTAGTGGCTTTCACAGGGTGCGTCATCATGTGGTATTCGAACAGCTACATGGAAGGAGAGACTGGAAGGGGCCGCTATTATTTCCTGATGCTCTTTTTTATTGGAGGAATGCTAATTCTCGTCAACGCCGCTAATCTAATCTTATTTTACGTCGGCTGGGAAATTGTAGGCATTTGTTCATATCTTTTGGTCGGTTTCTGGTACACCGACCCTGCAAGGACCAAGGCCGCAAAAAAAGTATTCTTCTTTACTCACATACCTGGAGAGGCGCTGTTGCTCTTCGCTGTCGGCGCTTATGCTTGGGCAGGCAGCGTAGATATCAATACGTTCTTAACATCGACGATGCCCAGCTGGCAGATGAACACCTTGCTTGTACTTGCTTTTATCGGCATTTTCGCCAAATCTGCACAAATGCCGTTCTTCTCTTGGTTGCCCAGCGCAATGCAAGGACCCGCACCCGTCTCTGCGTTGCTGCATAGCGCAGCAATGGTACCTGCCGGAGTATATCTTGCTGCCCGGCTCTTTCCCTTGTTTACGGGTGTGTGGCCGTGGGTGCTCGCAATTATCGGCGGATTCACGTTAGTCTTAGCTTCTACATTCGCTATACGCGCGAACGATCTAAAAGAGGTCCTCGCGTACAGCACGATCTCTAACCTTGGTTTTATGTTCCTCGCATTCAGCTTCGGACCGATAGGACTCGTCGCGGGACTGATGCACTTCTTAGCGCACGCCTTCTTTAAGGCTTGCCTGTTTCTTGGCGCAGGGGCTGTCGATCATACAGCGCATACAATGGATCTCAACAAGCTCGGTGGGCTATCAAGGAAAATGCCGTACACAGCTGCTTCGTTCACCATTGCCGCAGTAACGCTAGCAGGCGTGCCGCCTCTCGTGGGCTTCATAAGCAAATGGCTCATCTATTCAAGCAGTATAGCACCAGCAACAGCGGGTTTACAAATATTCGTGATAGTTGTTCTCGTAGGAAGTGTGCTTTCAGCTGGCTATATCTTACGCGCAGCGCATAGCGTATTCTACGGCCAACTTCCAGCCGACTTAAACAGCGCGCATGAAGCCCCTGCTACTATGTGGGTGCCGCAAGCGATACTCGCGGTGGGATGCATCGCATTGGGGGTCTTCGCGCAGTACCCTCTCGCGATCATCACAGAGGTCCCATACGCCGGCACCGTGACGACTCAGTCATCCCTTATTCTAACCAGTATCGAAATACCCGGCGTGTCGAATTTCGCACCCACTCTAGCGGCTGTATTGCTCTTAACTGCGATACTTGCAGGGCTGATCCTGAACGAGTTTTTAACGCGAAGACCACGTGAAGTGGTTCCTACGTCCAAACAGCTTTTCGGCGCGGGGTACGAGCTGCCCGAAGGATTTGTATATTCTTCAGGACGACATTTTCTGTATCAAGTGACGCAACCTTTCGAACGACTTCGATGGATTAACCCAGACAACGTCTACGTCGCAATCGGGCGGGTCACCGATTCGCTATCGATACGGCTACGCCAACTACAGAACGGAAGCGTAGGCAGCTATGCAACGTGGATATTCGTATGGCTGCTCATCGCCGGAGTAGTTTTTCTGATCTTCGGAGGATCCTGATGGAGACAGTCCTCGCGTTTGGCATTTTGTGGGTGATATTCGCCTGTTTAATCGTAATCTTGCGCGATAGATGGGCAGCGCTTGCACTTCTCGCTTTAAACTTGACCATTGCCGCATTCTTGCTAGCTGAGAACGATTTAATTGGGGCAGTCCTAAAGGCTGCACTCGGCATACTGCCACCGGTCATCATCCTGCTCGCGGCCGGACGGACAAGCGAGCCTACGCCCCGATTTAACGTGCGCACATTGGTAGTAGGAACGGTTCTGACTGTCGCGCTTTCGTGCCTCGTAGCTTTTCTGGTGCAGTCTCAATTTCCCGTTGAGCGAACTGCTGAAACCTACATATTGTTCGTGCTTTTTGGCGTCGCGTTTCTAGTCATTAGCAGTCAAAGAAGTATCCTTAAGCTATTGCTTGGCATTTTAATTCTTGAAAACATCGGAACGCTCTTACTGGCTTGGGGAACGGGCACTGCGCTGTTTGCCGGATTAACGGAGATATTTGTGGTGCTCATTACGTTTATCATAGCCTTAATAGCGGTGATTGATTTTTCCGAATATGATACCATAGACAGCAGCAAGCTGATTAAGCTGCGTGGATAGTGGAGAGCTGTAATGTATATCTTGTACATACTGATCATTCCGCTGGTCGTTGCAGCTATATGCGCATTTTTTAGTCGAAACTCGAAGATGTGCGCCTACGTCGCAGTCGCTGGGATGACGCTCAGTGCTGTTCTATTCACAGCAAATTGGCTTATCGGTATGGGCGCGACGACATACCTTGACTCAGTAGCCACCTCAGCCGGGCTGTCATCGTCGGGGCTCATCGTTGCGTACCCCGTGATCATCATCGGAACGTTCGTCACGTGGTTCAGTCTCGCTTACATCAAAAACGCGGGACGTATCTACTATCCGCTTCTCTTGGTGATCATCGGCACGACAGCCACCGCTGTCATGAGCACGAACCTCGCTACGCTCTACGCCCTTATTGAGATCAGTACGCTTTCTACGGCACTTCTTGTGACGTATCGAAAGGGGCAGGCTTTCGAGGCAGCAACGAAGTTTATTATTTTAAACAGTATTGGAAGCTCATTTACGCTTATTGCGCTCATTCTAATGTTTGTCAGCTACGGCACGCTCGACATAACGAGCTTCGGAAGCATATCAAGTAACGCTATTCTTTTAATCAGCCTCTTTTTGCTGATAGGTCTGGGGACGAAAATTGGCGTCGTTCCGATGCATTCGTGGGTTCCTGACACGTATAGTGAAGCACCAATCCCCGTGAGCGCTTTTTTGGCAGGCACGGTAAAAGGCGCCAGCGCTTTTATCCTTATTCGACTCTTGTTTTCGATGCATCCTGCCCTTGACGTCGTGCTTTTGTTCATCTCAGTCACTGCATTGCTTACTGTAGGCATCGGGGCCATTATGGCGTACACTCAGAAGGACTTGAAGCGTTTTCTGGCCTATTCGTCGATCGAACAAGCTGGGATTATCCTATTTGCTATCGGCATAGGATCATCGGCGGCACTGGCGGGAGGGATTTTTCAGATTGTAAATAACATGGTCATGAAAACACTCTTGTTCCTTTGCGTTGGCGCCGTCATCGCTGCTACTAAAAGGAGAGATATCGAAAGTCTTGGTAGCTTGGCAACCAGGATGCCTATCGTGGCAGCTGGATTCTTGATAGGTGCGTTGGCCCTTTCAGGGATTCCTCCGCTCAACGGCTTTGTCAGCGAATACCTGATCCTCCAAGCAGGATTCCAGAAAGGGGGGTATTATCCAGCATTGTCAATAATATTACTCGTGTTGACGTTGCCAATGTTCGCTGCCTATATCAAAGTGTTTCAACGAACATTCCTTGCGACAGATAGAAGCGGGATAATACCAGAAGTGTCTTATTTATCTATTTATATAATAATCCCTATAATTATTTTAAGCGTCCTTTGCGTACTGATGGGCATATTTCCGTCTGCTATCATTGAACAAGCCAACAATTTGTCAATCGCGATATTAGGTGGATAACCATGTTTCGAGCAAGATCACCGTGGGTCTACTTTATTAACACAGGTTCGTGCAACGGATGCGATATAGAGGTGCTTGCGATTCAAAGTCCACGATATAACGCAGAACGCTTTGGAGTTCTTCGCGTAGCGTCTCCACGGCACGCGGACGTACTAGTGGTTACAGGCCCTGTCACAAAGCGCATGACGGATCGTTTGACAATGATCTATGACCAAATTCCCCATCCTAAAGCTGTCGTAGCTGTTGGCAGTTGCCCGATATCAAACGGTATTTTTGACGGCGGATATTCGTTAACCGGGCCGTTAGATACCGTAATCCCTGTCGACGTTTACGTTATGGGGTGCCCTCCAAGGCCACTGAACATCGTGTCAGGCATTCTAAAGGCCGCCAAAATGCTCGATTCTAAGCGAAAAGGCAAGGGGGGCCGGTCGACGGAGCGATTTGATGAGGCGATGGCAAAGGAGACGGATGTGGAGCTGAAATTTCAGTCATCAGACAGCGTTCCCGAGGCAGAAAAATGAAGCGATCGTTTGAAGACTTTGTGCCGACAATTCAAGCGGATCATAAGGGCTTGAACTCATACTACCGCATTACACTCGATAATCTCGATGCTGCGCTCGCATTTCTGAAGGAAGAAGGGACGCGTCTAAGCACAATTACGGGCAAGGATGCGCGGGATCATCTTGAAGTGTTGTACCACTTTGCGTTTTGGGGAGAGCTGCACACCGTCATCGTAGAGCTCCCTTATGAGAAGCCGGAAGTTCCGACAATAACCAACCACTTTTTCAACGCATTGCTTTATGAACGAGAACTCATCGGTTTACTCGGCATTGACGTGCTCGGGATTCCGGATCCAAGACCGCTCGAGCTGCCTCCGAAATATACTGATCCAACGCCACCGCTGAGGAGGGTGTAACGATGGCAGACGTCAATGAACGCCGCTTTGCCAAATTGAAGGTGCCGATCGGACCAAGCCATCCCGCTCTCGAGGAGCCTGCGAGATTTCTGTTTGAAGTCGAGGGCGAAAAGGTCGTCGACGTTGACTACGAACTAGGATTCAACCACCGAAGCATCGAACGGCTTTGCCAAGAGCGACCTTTTTCCAAGATTGTCTATCTCGTTGAGCGCATCTGCGGCATCTGTTCACACGCGCATCCACTAAATCATGTCGAACGAGTTGAGGATATAGCGGATATTGAGGTACCGGAGCGAGCAAATTATATCCGGACAATTTACGCCGAGCTCGAACGGATTCACTCGCATATGCTTTGGGCGGGTATTGCCGGCGAAGAGATCGGGTATCACACCTTATTTATGTACACTTGGCGCGAACGAGAGAAGGTCCTGGATCTTTTCGAGTCATTGAGCGGCAACAGGGTCATGCATGGATGTAACAGAATTGGCGGAGTCAAGTGGAATATCACCGAAGAACAAGCGAAGTCCGCCGTGGGCACTCTCAGTTATCTCGACACTGTGGCCGATAAAATTACAAAAGCAGTTTTAAAGGACAGCAACATCGCAGAGCGATGCAAGGGAGTTGGTGGTCTCAGCAAAGAGGATGCAATACGTCTTGGTGCGGTCGGACCGAACGCGCGAGCGAGTGGCGTACCTGAAGATACACGCGTGATGTGCAAGTACGCGGCATACGGCGATTTCGATCTCGAACCGCTCACTGCTCAAGGTGGAGACGTTGTTGCTCAGGCAGTCGTGCGCTTATCAGAGATTAAACAATCCATTTGGCTTACCAAGGAGCTTTTCGCGAACCTACCTGACGGACCGATCCAAGCCGAGTACGATAATGAAGTGATTCCGCCAGGAAGGAGTGTGGGCCGAGTTGAGGCCCCCCGCGGCGAGCTTCTTCACTACGTCGAGACAAACGGCACGAACTTTTTTGAGCGAATAAAGATCAGGTCCCCTACACTCGCAAATATTCAGTCGTATGTGCCAAAGTTCCTCGGCTGTCAGGTCGCCGACATCCCTATCATAGCTGCTTCAATCGATCCATGCTTTAGCTGTACTGATCGAATGACCGTTATAAAGGCCGGGAAGCGCAAAATTGTCAGCTCGCGGGACTTGAAGTTAGGGAGGGTCTGATGATCGTTTCAGTAGTGGGTGCGCTCGTCTATGCGTTTATTGCCGCGCTGTTGCTGCAAGGAATACGCCGTATCGTCGTGGCGCATAGCCAGTTTCGGAAGGGCCCGAGCATCTTTCAGGCGTTTTATGACTTCTTCAAACTCATAAGTAAAGAAAGTCTAACGCCGAACGTGACGAGTCCGCTACTATTCAACCTCGCACCGATCCTCAGCGTCGCTTCAATGCTCGTGGCAGCGTTAATAATACCTTTAGCTGCCCCCACATCGGCAGTAGGCGCGGGCGATCTTATCTTAGTGATCTACCTCCTTGCGATACCGCCGATTGCACTGATCCTCGGTGGTTCGGCCAGCGGAAGCCCATACGGTGCTATTGGTGCTGCGCGTGAGGTGGCGCTGCTTATCGCCTACGAGACGCCGTTCATTGTTGCTATGGCCGCTGTAGCGATAGCAGCAGGCTCGTTCCAGCTCAGCACCATTTCGGCAACGGCGTGGATAAGCGTCATGCCTCTTGCGGCGATTGCAGCGATATGGACGCTGCCTGCTGCTGCGGCGGTCCAACCTTTTGACATTGCAGAAGCCGAGACTGAGATCTGTTCAGGCCCCTATGTCGAATATTCAGGGCCTAATCTCGCTCTTTTACAGTTAGGACAGTGGCTCAAGATCTTTCTGTACGCTTCACTCATAGCTGCGGTGTTCTTTGGAACGGCGATTTACCATTTCTATCCAGGGGTCAATTTTGTCATCCAGTTCGTGATAATAGCGTTGCTTGTGACTGCGTTCATTGCATTTTGGCAGGCTACTACCGGGAGAACACGGGTTACCCGGGTGCTTAGGTATTACTGGGCCATCCCTACAATGCTGGCGGTTATAGACCTTGTCCTTTATGTGGTCGGCGTACGATACATGCACTTCCTATTTGGGTGGGCGGGGGTGTAACATGGCCTCAGGGTTTCTTAGCGACCTCGTTCGGTCGTTCTTGGTCGGGTTAACGGGAAAAACGTCAACTGTTAAGAGCGCCGCTGAAGTTGAAGTACCAGGAGCCTATCGAGGCGTGCCCATCATAGACCCGGAAAAATGCATTTTATGTGGCCGCTGTGGACAAGTCTGTCCGGCTGGGGCTATTGCATTACGAACGAGCGCGTCTGAGAAAACGGTGCGCATATTCGTGGGACATTGCGTTTTTTGCGGTGAGTGCGCTATGATTTGCCCTGTGTCCGCCATCACTATGACCAAGGTGTGGGATACCGCCGTAACGGATCGGCTTTCTCGGGATACGATGAGCGCACGCAAGGTAAAGCGGCGGCCTAAGTCGAAAGTGATACAAGACTCCAACAGCGGAGAAAGCGAGCGTCGAGAATCAACTCTACCTCCTGACGAGTCTACAACAATGCCTCCCGCAGACGGCGAGACGCGATCGGTCACCGAATAACGAGGCGTTTTAAGTCACGCTTCGTTCTCAGTTCTGTCACCTTTTTATCGTCACGCAAACTAAGAAACATTTTAAGAAACTTGCGTGCGAATCACTTATACTGAGTATACTATGGACAAGGATACTACACTACATGACGTCATAATCGTTGGTGGGGGGCCAGCAGGATTAACGGCTGCAGTCTATGCAGCCAGAAAGATGTTAAAGGTGCTCCTTATTACGCAGAATATCGGCGGTCAGGCACTTTACAGCCTCGACGTTGAGAACTACATGGGTTATCAGTTCATTTCAGGACAAGATCTGATGGATCGCTTTGAAAAACAAGTTGAAAAATACAACGTTAAAAATGTTTTTTCAGAGGTAAAAAGCGTTGCAAAAGAGAATGAAGTGTTCATAACACGCTCTACAAATGGTGACGAATATCACGGAAAGGCCATCATTATTGCTACAGGAAAAAAGTCAAGAACGCTTAATGCCAAAGGACTGGATAGATTGATCGGCCGGGGAGTTAGCTACTGCGCTACGTGCGACGCCCCACTCTTTATGGGCTTGGATGTCGTGGTTGTAGGCGGCGGGAATTCTGCGATCACGGCTGCATACGAGTTAACGAGTATTGCACGACAGGTGTATCTCGTCAACAGGAGCCCACTAAAGGCAGACGAAATATTTTTGGAGAAAATTCGCGATGCCCCAAATATCAAATGCTTTATCGGATACGAGCTCGTTGAAGTGACGGGAGAAGATGCACTTGACGCGGCAGCGCTCCGCAACCTCTCTGACGACTCATCCGTCGTGCTTCCGGTTGCGGGAGTTTTTATCGAAATCGGCCTCATCCCAAATTCAGACATGGTGAAAGACTTAGTTTTGCTCAACAAAAATGATGAAATTGTGGTCAGTTACGATTGCTCAACAAGCCTCCCTGGTATTTTCGCGGCAGGTGACGTTACGACCGTTCCTGAAAAACAAATCATTGTCGCGGCAGGCGAGGGCGCCAAGGCTGCTATAAGCGCCTACAAATACATATTAAAAGAAGGAGAACATGCTGAAACCAGCTATTAAACGCGGAATCTTTAGGGGGGTCCCATGGCTGAGGTAGTAACCGTCAATCTTAAAAGGTGTGTAAACTGCGGCGTGTGCGAAATTGCGTGCGCCGAGCGACATGGTGGGAAATCACGCTTAAAAGTCAAAGACGTTCTACAGTCAAGGGGGCTCATATTTGACGACGTAGCGCTTCCTATCGTGTGTAAACAGTGTGAGAACCCAGCATGCATTGACGTGTGCAAGCCGAAGGCCCTCGTCCAGGAGAATGGCGTCATATATGTCGACGAAGACAAATGCATAGGCTGTGGAAAATGTGCTAAGGCCTGCCCATTCAATGCAATCTTCATAGATGAAACGCGGGATGCACCAACGCCAGAACCGCACGAGCCAAGCGCGCTTTCTATGCTGTTTGGCAGAAAAGCAAAGACCGTCAAGAGAGGACGCAAACGAAAGCCCAAAACGAGAAAGAGGGCTCTTAAGTGCGACAGATGTAAAGGTTATCAAAATATGGCCTGCATCGACGCGTGCTATTTCAAAGCGCTCTCCTTGCAAGATTTAAGCACCCTGACGAACAGCGGCAAACCCGAGCACGCTAGGTTACTAGAACAACAGCTAACCAAAAAAGAAGTTTCCAGTGAGTCTTGACCGTGCCATTTGCGACCGTACCACAAAAAGTGGGCGACTGTGCCCCCTCCTTTTCGTGGTTAACCTTATATTTTCGGCACACTCACAGACTAAAAGGCTAAGATGGACGTCCTGCTTGTAAATCCACCGGACATCAAGTCCAAATATAAGGATGTTTTAGGCCTTACTGCGCCGCCACTCGGGCTGGCGTACATAGGCGCCGTTTTGGAGCAAAATGATGTCAAGGTCACCATCCTCGATGCTCCTGCGCTTGATATGGATCTGCAGGGGTATCAACGTAAGCTTGACAAGATGAACGTTGATCTTCTTGGAGTGCAGACAACGACGCCAACGATCAAGCAAGCTCTCGCGGTAGGCAAAATAACAAAACAGCTCAAGCCTGAGTGCTGCGTGACGATGGGCGGGTATCACGCGACCTTTATGTCAGAGCAACTTTTGCGCGAAAACGACTTTGTTGATGTTATTGTCAGGAACGAAGGCGAATACGCTAACCTCGAGCTTACTGACGCGCTCGAGAATGAGAAACCCCTGCGCAACATCGATGGGATCAGTTACCGCGATGGGAACCGCATCGTAGAAACTCCTAAACGGCGACCTATTGAAGATCTCGATGCGCTTCCTTTCCCAGCTCGACATCTGCTCCCAATGAGCGAGTATATGCTCTTTGGGCGTAAGCAGGTCCTTGCAACCATGATCTGCAGCAGAGGATGCCCGATGGGCTGTTCGTTCTGCGCCTCAAGCGCAATGCACGGGCGAAAAGCACGATTCCGATCTCCCGAGAACGCCGCAGATGAGATGGCATTGCTTGTCGATAAGTATAAAGTAAAGATGGTCGGCTTTATGGACGATACTTTCACGCTTTTTCCAAAGTGGGTTTACAGCTTCTGCAAGGGGATAATCAGTCGGGGCATTGACGTCCGATGGGGATGTACGGCGAGAGTCGATCGCTTCAATAGGGAGCTGCTTTCCCACATGTTTAAGGCGGGCTGTCGTACGCTTCTTTTTGGCGTAGAGAGTGGAAATCAAAGTATATTGGATAACGTGCAGAAGGGTACAAAAGTAGGACAAGCACGACGCGCCTTTAAAACTGCAAAAGAAATCGGTATGCATACGATCGCTTCAATGACCATTGGAATGCCGGGCGAGAACAAAACTACTGTCGACGAAACAATCGGCTTTGCAAAGCAAGTAGATCCTGACTACGCGATGTTCTCCTTAGCCACCCCATACCCTGGCACTAAGTTCTACGAGCTGGCAAGCAAGCTGGGACTCATCAAGGTGAAGGACTGGACTCACTTTACACTCCTTATGCCGGTCCTAGAAACCGTTGACCTCACGCTAAAAGAGCTACAGGAAACCCAACGGGAAGCATTTAAAGAGTTCTACTTAAGGCCAAACTACCTTCTAAAACAACTGAGTAAAGATAAGCTCGTTTTTGCTCTGGTGATGTACAAAGTATTTAAGGGAGCCCTCAAGATGAAATCAACGCCCATTCTGGGCACATCGGTTGATCCGCATGTAAGTGATCAATAGCGTCGCGTGCATCCGGAATACCGGTTTATAGAACGGCCCCAACGGTCTTAGCTATTTCAACATCGGGGCTTTGTTCGCCCGATATGTTCTTAAGCTCATTGTACGTTTGCAAGTTGTTGATGCAACCGATGTCCGGAGCTTTGATATCGTTAAAATACGCATACGCGCGGGCACGACAGCCACCGCAAACGTTCTGATACTCGCACGTGCCGCAATGCCCCTTAAGGTCGTGACGTTCCCTGAGCGACTGCATCACTTCTGCATTCTTCCATATATCGATGAATGACTCCGACCGCAAATCGCCGACAGGGATTGGCAGGAAGACGCATGGCGTGACAATTCCGTTTGGTTGAATGGCGCTATACATCCTGCCTGCACCACACCCACCGATGTACTCAGCCAGCAAGCCTACTTTATCGCTGAACTCAGCGGCGCCAAAGTGTGCAATCGACATAATCCCTTTTTGTGAATTCATCATACAAACGCGTGACAATTGCGGGGCCGTTGTAAAAACCTCAAGCTTCTCGCTTTGGCCGCTTAAGTGATTGTACATCTGCTGCAAAACGTCCTCCCGCACATCTGGGGGCAAGTCGATATCAATAATGTCTTTACCCCTCCCAACGGGAATAAAATTGAAGAATAAGGTCCTATCGACGCCCAGCTTCTTGCTGAGTGCCACGACGTCTTCCAGTTCGTCATAGTTCTCTCTCGTAATCGTGTTAGCGATGCACGAATATGCGCCGTCTTGTGCAACGACATTTCGGATTCCCGTGACAGTACGTTCCCACGCCCCGCTGACGCCGCGAAATGCATCGTGTTTTGACGGGTCGACTGAGTCTAGACTTATCTCATAGTACTCAATGCCAACGTCCATAAGCCGTCGAACTACGTCTTTTGTAAGTAATGTGCCATTGGTTGCTAGTGAAAGGTATAGCCCTTCGCGTGAAGCGTGACGAGCGACTTCCCAGAAGTCGTCTCGCAGCAGCGCCTCCCCCCCAGAGAATGCTAGAGCGACGACGTCGTTATCAACAAGCTGATCAACTATATTGAGGCGTTCTTCGAGGCCAAGTTCGTCACTTGACATCTTACCCGCGCGTTGATAGCAGTGCTTACAGCGTAGATTACACGCATTCGTGTAGTTCCAAACGACTAAAAAGGGCGCCTGCAGTTTGAGCGGCTTGCTTATACCGTATTCTGCTACGCTCTTAACGATATTGGACAGGCCTCGTCGCGTAACTTGTTGACTGAAGAACTCTTGCATCTTAGACTTATCAACGTGAAATGACATTCTTCCCAGCTCAATGAAAGCACAGATAGGCAGCAACTTGAGCTTTTTCATAGGATTTAGGTCGTTATGGCCGCTATACAAGCTCAGGGCTTCGTAGATTGCTTGCTTGTCATCAACGCACAGACCGCGGAGAACCTTCCGAATTAAAGGGTTGCCCAAAAAAACGTTGACTGCATTAAGGGTAGAATATAGCGGTTCTGATTCTTCCGACGTGGGTCGCCTGGTCGCTAACAGCCTTATACTGTGCGCCATTGACATAGTGTACCATTTTAAGTCTGCAGCTTAATAACACTTCTTCTCCAAAAACGGGAGTCGTGACGATCCGTTCCAGAATTTTGGTACCTGCATTAGACCAAGCGAAGCTCGTCTTTCATTACAATGGTAATTTCAAAAAAAGCGAAACCAATAGAAACGACGCTAACATAATATCTCAGAAACACTTTAACTGGGTGTTATATTTTGGACGTTTCGGAACGAGAAAATGAATTCATCCTCGCACTTCTAAATGAGGTTGAAGAAGAGCCAAATAAACCCGTAAAACGTGGAGGGCTTTACGCACTCGCAAAGAAGGCGGGGTTTAGCGAACGAGAAGTATATAAATATGCCATGAACTTCGACTTACGAGGATATGTGAAAGCGGAGCCCATTCTTGGTGGGAAGATATTTTCTGTGACGCTCACTGTGGAGGGAATTGAATTTGCTAGACGGCTGAGACAGAAACATGACAGCTGAAGAATTGAACGAACGAATCGAAAACCAATCTGAAGCGCGAATTCAATCTAACCACTCTATCAAATGGTCAAGAAGGCCTTTAGTTTTCGGCCATTGTATGCTTGTGGCAACTCTTATCTATCCTTATGATGAAGCAACGGGGGTACCGCACCATCCTGCTCGTGTGCTAAGTAAAGTGATCGCTGAAAGCGTTGAAGATACTTTCAGCCGTTTTGTTTTTTGGCTTACTGCAGACTTAAATATCGACCGTTCCGATTTGAATACAGAAACGCGTGAAGCAGTTCGTGCCGAACTTTCGAAGACTGTAAAGCCACTAAAGGCACGACAAATTGTGCAAATGAATGCATATTTGAATTCATTGCCAGACTATCTCCGCGCGTATTATCTTGAGGATTATTTTGAAAGCTTGGCAAATAAGCATAGTGAACACCTTTCCGTTTAACGTCACACAAGCTATTTGAAATGAACTTCAAGCGTACGCTTGTGAGATTTCTTAGCATCGAAAAAGCGTTCCGGTCAGTTTCGGCAGAAGTTCGTTTTTCGGATCTTACTACGGTGAGCCATCCTGTTCGCCGCGTTGAATCGCGTGCCGAGCGACCTCGCTGCCGACCTTCACTCCTCGATCGCAATCAAACCGGTAGTGGATTCCTGCGTAAAGTCGGGACACAGATGCTTGCTGGACCTTTGCCTGTAAGTCGCTCGACTCCTTCGGGAAAATGTAGCTCAAAACCCCGCCCGCCGCGGCGGAGAAATCCGAATGACCTGAGGTGTACGATGGGAAGTTCGGAGTAGTAAAGGCTGTTTTTATTTTCGGATCAGCCTGAATGGGCCGCGGATACCAATAAGTGTATTTCGCTTTCCAGCAGCAAATTCCGGCATCCATTGACGCTGTATTCATAAGCGCGAGTGCTCGAGCAGAACGCAATTCGTTGAGGTGGTAACTCTGAGTCAAATTGCAAGCAATCTGGTTCCAAAGCCCAGGAGGGTCGTTGTTCCAATACTCGGCGATTTGTAACTCTTCCGCAGTTCGATTATTTGCGATTTGCTTGACTTCTTGCAGAGATGCATTGAATTGTGCAGAGCCATACACAGGTGGAGATGGCGGCATTATCAGGTTAGACGAATTGAGCAGCCCAGCCCTTCGTGCAGTTTAAGCAGGCTTTCAGCTAAGACAAACCAGCTCAATACCCAAGCGACTCGCCAACGAGTATGAGAGTTACTCGGCCCTCAATTTCCTCATTTGCGAGAATCACCCACTTTCCGAGCTTGCTCGACGTTCCGTACGCTCTTTTCGCGCGGATATTCTCTATGGGATACGCGTACTCGCGGACTCGATGCAACGCATCGCCAAGCGTTAAGACAATTTTGTTCGTGCCACTGACGAGTATCAGGTGACCCGCTGCAAACGGCCACGCTCCTACGCGGCTCCCTGACTTATCGCAAGCAACGATGTGGCCTGACTGCGCAATGGCGTTGACGCCGGAGACGAAGTAATCAGCAGTAACAGATTTTCTTCGCAGCTCATGCCTCTTTTTTTCATCGTTCTCGGCGACGATTACGCGATGAAGATCTCGCCATTGTGATATGTCACTATTTAAGTATTCATCAAAGCCGATCTCGATTAAAGTAGCTGAGGAGCTACTCATGACCTCGGCCCCGGGTGGAATCAGGCCTTTGAGCGTTTCGAGGGCAGTATCTCCATTTTGCGCCAAAATCACTGCTATACCGCGCCGCTGGATATTTTCTACCGTTTGTGCCACCTCGTTAGCCGAAGGCTGCTGATTCCACTTCCCAGCGTCAACCTGAGCCTCGGCGACTAGGTTTGACGCGCTGTATTGCGCGAGCTTTCCCATTTATTCACCCCATAGCGGTGCGACTGGTAGATATATATACAATATGCAGCAACGGTTTCGAGCTTTAAACAACGACGCTCCTTCTTTTGAGGCCTGAACTGGACTACACTTAACCGAATACTCGTTCGGAAGTGAGCCCCCAAAAAAGCGACTGCTTACAGAATTGACCGTCACTCTCTCCTGCGTAACAACAGCGTCGCCAACACGAGAAAGACAGAGGCAAAGATGAGGAGCGCTATAACGTCAGGATATATTTTGTCTAGGCCCCAGCCTCGCAAAATCACGGAACGCACAGCATCTACTGCATATGTCGTCGGTAGAAGGTATGACACGGGTCTTAACCACTCTGGGATTGCTTGTATAGGCCAAAAAACGCCCGAAAGGAGAAATGCGGGCAACACAACAATCGGCAAAAACTGAATGGCCTGCGCCTCTCGGCGGGCAAGGCTTGAGAGTAATATGCCGAGCCCTTCGGAAACGACCGCTAGTAGGGCGATGACGCCGAATGCGAGCAGCACGTCGCCAACAATGGTAACTTTAAATAGAATTACCGCGGCCGTGAGTAGGACAGCTGACTGCGTGGTTCCGATGACGCCGAACGCTACAGCGTACCCTGCAACCAATTCGCTCTCTTTTAGCGGAGATGCAAGCAGTCTAAAGAGCGTTCCAGACGTTCGTTCACCCACAAACGCAATGAGCGTAAGAAGCGTTGTAAGTTGCCACACTGCAATCGAAATGATGCCCGGCGCAAAGAAGTCGATGAACTGTGCATTAGCGCCGTAAATTGCGTTGCTTGAGTCTACAGAGACCGGAGCCTGCAGACCGAGACCCTCAATCGTTTTAGCAACTGCGGTGTTGACAGCTCCAATGATAGGGTTTGAGACGTTAGGGTTGCTCTTGTCCGCAAGAAGAGTAATCGTGATGTTTTCCTGCGCGACAGACGTTTGACCTGCAGCGCGCGCTGTTACCGATTGGGTGAAGGATTCGGGGAAGATAATCGCGGCAGATGCAGTTCCGTTTTGCACCTGAGAGATTGCATCACTTTCGCTATTTGCACGGGCGACATTGAGCACGCTCGTATCAAAATTAGAGACGATCTTTTCTGAAAGCGAGCTATTTCCGGCGGTCACGTCACCGTTTACTACAACCACGCGGACATCCTTTACATCGCCTGTAAACGCAACGCCAAAGAGGCTTATAACAAGCAAGGGAGCAATAAAAATGAGCGCGAGCTGTCGCCTATCGTTCTTGAGATCGCGCAAGACGCGCTTCGTTACTGCAAGAGCGCGCGACGCCTTCATTGCAGCTCCTCGTTTTGTGAGTACGCCAAAAATGCGTCTTCAAGCGAATCAGTATGCGTCAACTCCAGGAGCCTCTGCGGAGAGCCTTCGGCAATGAGGCGCCCTTCTCGCATGAAACCAATACGGTCGCAGTGACGCGCTTCATCCATATAATGAGTTGTGATCAGCATAGTGACCCCACTGTCACGCAGTCCCTCAAAATAGTGCCAGAATGAAGCTCGGAGATCGGGGTCTACACCAACAGTTGGCTCATCAAGAAAAAGAAGCCGTGGTTCGTGCAGCAACGCACAAGCGAGCGAGATACGGTGCTGCATACCGCCGCTCAATTGATCGATAAGCCTGTTCCTGGAAGCCTGAAGATCGACAAGCTTGAGTAACATCTCTTCGCGCACGTTAATTTGCGCTTTGCTGAGTCCAAAAACCTCGCCATAAAACGCCAAGTTTTCGTGCACGGTCAATCCTCGATAAAGCGCCAGCTCCTGTGGCATATAGCCGACGCGCGATGAAACGCTCGGGTCTGGAACCTTCAAGTCAAGCACATATACTTCTCCCGACGACGGGCGCAACACTCCGCAGAGTATCTTGATAACTGTCGTCTTTCCGGCTCCGTTTGGACCTAATAGTCCATAGATTTCACCGCGCTTTACGCTAAGCGACAACTTATTTACGGCTTTGAACCCACCAAAGTCCTTTTCGAGGTCGCGAATGCAAACATCATACGTCATGGTTGAGTTCCAAGAATGGACCCTAGCGATAATCGCTGAGTTTTTGGGCTTCTTATACCATGAAAACCATTACACAGGCCCAATGACTATCTTTTGTATCGTTGTTACAACCAACGTCTTATTTCGCTTAAGACGTTTACGCTTCACTGCAGAACCGCATTCAGGAGTGGGCTCCTCTCAAACGCGACGAATTCATGATGCAATGCTGTCTATGCTGAGACTTATTGCTCTGAAAAATAAGAACTGTTATAAGAAAGAACCAATTTTGAACCTCTTGTCGCAGATAAAGCGCTTTCAAGGACAAGAGCGCACGAAATTTAAAGGTGAGCTAAACGGTAATTGAACTCCTCGCTTTTGGCTTCACAGCATTCTTGGTGGGTTTCTCTGGTGCTATCGTGCCAGGCCCAATGCTCACAGCCTCAATAACGGAGGCGGTCAAAAAAGGTTATCGGGCCGGTACGAGCGTCGTTTTCGGTCACGTAATAGTCGAGACTAGCATGATCGTGCTGCTCGCTCTCGGGCTTAGCCAGATTGTAGGATTAAAGACACCTTTTATCGTCATATGCATAGTTGGAGGGGCAGTTCTTGTCTTTATGGGCGTTAAATTGATAAAAAGCGGCCGAAAGAGTGCTTCCATCGAGATAACCGAAGAAGAAACGAAGTTCGCCCATGGCCCTATCTATAGTGGGATAATAACGAGCTTGTCTAATCCGTACTTCTTCATGTGGTGGTTTACGGTCGGGGCTACTTTTGTGTTCGAAGGTCTGAGACTTGCCGGTTTAGTAGGGTTAGCTACATTCCTCATTGGCCATTGGGCGTCAGATTTCTCCTGGTATGGGTTCGTTTCGTTCTGTACGGAAAAAGGTACGGCCGTTGCAGGAGACAAAGCCTATCGGTTTATACTGATAGGCTGCGGAGCTTTTTTATCAGTACTAGGGTTAGTTTTCGTTTACAGCGGCTTTGCTACTATTTGAACGCTCCGCGAAGAATCTCTACAAACGAAAACCAACTGAACTGTGACTTAATGAATGGCAGGAGCGTTTGTAAGCTAATTTAGGTCAAACGCAGCTTTGCAGCGAACGGCTTCAAGCTTGTCGTGCTAGCTGGCGGGTACTCTTCCAATATACACCAGCTCATTTGAAACATTAATTGAGGAATCGAAAATTATTTCACGCAGACTGCTAAACGTGCGCCTGATGGTTGTCACGTCTGCGATTGGGCTGCTTGTTGTGGCAATTCTGGGTTTGATTTTGCTTTACGTTCTGGTAAAACTCGGGGTCAGATTTGGAAAGTATTTGGCAATTAATTCGATAGTTGGCATCATTGTCCTAATTATAGCTAACTTTTTTTTAGCTCACTATGGGCTAATGGTTCCTATTAACCTTGTTGCCATCCTTGCGTGTGCATTGGCTGGAATTCCTGGAGCTTTGCTCGTAATACTGTTGGTCCTGCTTGGCATTCCTGTTTGAATGCCCGTGAATGACTCTCGATTTGTGATCAAACAATCCAGCGGCGATTTTTTCACACTACTATATTTTTAATAAGATGACAGTTGTTTGCTGCACACTATCAACGATTAAGATCTGCCAATTTAGAGGATGGCTGAGTGGCATCTGAGATTTTTGATTGTGTGAAGATCATTTATTGAGGCTTAGTGACTTTACTTCTTAAAACGCTGCTCGTCGGATGATACGTAGGCCCCACCATAGCCGCGGATGAAGATCTGCCAACGTTTCTATCCCACTATTGAAGATGGCGCGTAAATCCTCAGCACAAGCTAACCTTTAATACCCGCAAAAAAAAGAATACTCAGCGTTGCAGCTGCGTCAGACCATCCTATGAAACTTGTTGCTTGTGCGCTTATCGTGTTTGCTTTTCTGATACCCCTTCAAGGCTCGGGTGACGTGCTAGTTTGCCATGGCAATTTGACGAGTTCGGTACACTCCGTTAAAACTCGAGAGCTCACGATTCCTGCCGGAATTCAAAATTTAGAAGTGCAGCTCCCTAGCGCGTCGAATGCCTCGCTCTTCGCGTACTCGCTAAAAATAGAGTCCTCTAATATTTCATACAGTAAGAAACCCGATGCCGTCACGGCAACGAGTGAAGGAATTAGCGCCACGTGGGTTAACCCACCCACACAACTGCGCTACACAATGGACACCAATCTAACGATTGACGTAAAAGCCGATGGATTGAACTCAGAATCACAGTTACCCCTCAAGCTTCCTAGCAGCAACGAGAGCGTTGCTAAATATTTAGCCCCCTCGACCTTTGTTCAGTCTAACGACCAAGAGATTGCAAAAACAGCGAAGGCAATCGTCAACAATACGACCTATGAGAGCGCAGCGGTAACGTCCATCATGCTCTGGGTCAGTGACAACCTCAAGTATGACCTCAACGCGACACCACATGACGCTTCTTGGACTTTTCACAACAAGCGGGGAACGTGCGAGAATTATGCACACCTTTCATTGGCACTATTGCGGAGCGTAGGAATTCCAGCTCGCTACGTCAGTGGCTACCTAGTAGGTGGAACGATTAACCTAAACGGAGATATACTGACTTCTAGCTATCAGTGGAGTCCTGGACCGCATGCTTGGATAGAGGTGTACTACCCAGACTTAGGATGGGTGCCATATGAGCCGCAAAAAACCTTAGGCTTTGTTGACGATCATCATATACGAGAGGCCGTCGGCAAAGACTCAGCCGATATATCAAACAAGCTGACGTATACGTCTGCCGTCAGTGATATGAGACACGTCGTCATTAACGACTCTTCAGATGCGATCGTAGTGCAGGATACTTCGGATTTGCATGTAATTCACACATCTAGTGCCTCAAACCAGCAAGTCCTATCACAAGAGATGGCACATGGCGGGACGGTCAACGACCACATAAACGCGTTTAGCGGCGAGGGACTTTTAGTTAGACTCGCAGCGCCAATCATAGCCGCCGTCGCAGCAGTGGCAGGCCTTAGTCTTTTATTTGCTCGAAGACGTCGCGGTTAACTTATCCATCAGTATTATTATAGTGCTACATCGAGGGCCCACGTGATGAATTGTCTTGCAGGAAACTCGTGAATTGTTGACAAGATAGCAAGTCCTTGGTCCACAGGCTTCACTATCAAAACAGCGCCGTCTTCAGACTGTAATATCACGTCGTTCTCATCTACGCCTATCAAGTAGCCATCTGTATAGGCCTCATAGACGTTGAGGATGTGCGCGGCTGGATGCTGCTTCCTGACATCTATTTTCATCGGAGTGTCTCGGACGAGATGCTTAACCCTGTAAGGCAGACCAAGCCACGCAAAGTCGTAGTCGTCGACATACGGACTGAACGCTATTAACACACCCCCCTTTCGCATAAACTGCTGCAGGGGCGTGCCTACGCTTCTCACTGATTTTGCGACTGTGCTATAGGCCGGATTCCCAAAACCAACGGGAAGAATCGCCACCTTAAATTTCGGAGAGTACGCGGTTCCAATCTGTAACGGCGACACACGCACACATGCTAATCCATATTCAACAAACAACTTCTCAAAAAGAAGCGGACGATCCCAAATGAGCGCGATCTCACTCATTGTGCAAAAGAGATTTCGCGTCTACTTAAGGATTGTTAAAGGTCGTTCGGTGGGACCACCGCGTTAAGTTATTACGCCGATAGTCAAGTCCGCTTCCACCTATCGACTAATTCAGATAGTTCTGCAACGTCAGTTATCTCCTCAAGCCAGACCTCGTTGAATCGGGTGCGCAGTGCGGGCGAGAGCACGTTTCTCGAAGGGTGGATTTTCGGCGGATTTATAGAAAAGAACAATCTGAAATTTGGATGCAGTTCAAATAAGGTTGCCTCTTCGTCTGTGACGTAACCGAAGTCTAGCAGCGTGTTGAGGTACTCAGAGAGAGGGTTAAGGTTCGCTTCGTCGATTAAAAGCCACGCACCGCTTTTGACGGCTTTAAAGAGAAGGCCTCGCTTGTAGCGCCACGTGCCACGACGATCTTGCGTAAAGCCGCCCAGGAGCTCCTCGATGCCCGAATCTGATGAAAGGTTCACATAGTACAGGTCCGTCTTCTTCTGCCGCGCCAGGTATCTTACTAACGTGGTTTTTCCGGAAGCAGGGTAGCCAACTAGAAGAATAGGCTCATCAAACTTGAGAGCTTTAAGCATGCTCACGAGTGTGTGTCTCTGCGTTTCGGTCGGTACGATTCGAGCTTCTTCACCTGGAATGAAGCGGCGACCCCTAGTCACCGGCAAGTCAGCGAGTAGCTGCCCCAGCTGTTCGGAGGGGTTAATGAACGCGTCTTCACTGCTGCTGCCCTCTGCTTTGATGCCGAAGATGGTGTCAATGAGCTTTAGCAGGCCTTCGCGTTCGTCGCGGTTTCGCACGCGTGCTACGTAGATGTCAGCCAATTCTGTACCAAGGAGTCGCATAAATGCGGGTTCGGGCACGTTCGTTTGTATGGCGGGCTCCAATCGCCTTCCAAGCCGTATCAAATCTCGCAAACTGAAGATGTATGGTTCCTTTTCCTCCTTGCCAATAACTTTAGAGTTAGCTTGTTCCTGTAAGGTAACGTGAAAAAACGCGATTGAGTAGGCCAAATGAGCGGGGATACCAAACAACCCGCTTAGAATTTCAATCAAGTCCTCTTCACTCAGCTCCCTTTGGTATTGGACCTTGAACCGAGACACAAACACCTGTGAAAGCCGTTCCCGTTGTGCGTAACTTGACGGGTTCGCTGTGGCAAACAGCCGGAATTCGCCCGACGGCTCGACAACGCGTTGATCGCCATTCTCAGAATAGACGAATTTGCCCGTAATTAAGTAATCATTAAGTATCTCGAGTACCTCAGACGCCGCAAGGTTTAGCTCTTCAAGAACAAGCCAAGTTCCGCGTTTGGCTGCCTTTAAGATGATTCCATTCTGCCAGACGAACTTTCCTTGGTTGTTTGGTTTTATACCGCCTATCAGTTCTGACTTCGAGATGTATGGATTCAGTGTGTACGAAATATGCTCGTAACCCAGGGTCTCAGCTAACCACTTTATCAAGAAACTTTTCCCGGTAGACGTCGGGCCCATCAGGAGAAACGGATGGTTCAAAAGAAATGCTGAAGCAATTGCATTAAGCATCTCATACGCAGTTTTTGTTACTATGCACTGCTGAGCACTAGTGTGCAGCGTCTTTTTTTGCATCGAGAGAGGCCCTACTTGCAGGGAGTTCCCTTTCAACTGGACATAAGGCGAATAAGTGCCAGAAAGCGGCGCAGAAAGAGACGCATCAAGTTCGTCACCCAGCTCGCGAATCGTCTCTTGAAACTCTCCATTATCAGAGCCTAGGAGCATAGCACGCGCGACGCTACCGAAAAGGTTCTGGGCCTCACTACGAACTTCAACAGCATTGTCATCTAACACTTGTTGGAGTGCGTGCAGATTAACGGCCATGTCCTTGTCGACGCATCTCGGGTACACTCTCGCTAGCGCTTCGACGGCCGCCTGGCGCACGTCCGAATTGTTATCAGTTAGGAGCTGTTCCAGCGGTCTTATATCAGGCTCTTTGCCACACTCAATGAGTGTTGCATAGATATCGCCGAGAGCTTTAGCCGCTGCTACGCGATTTTTTGCGTGTTTGTCACTCGTGGAATTCTCTAGCTTTTTGACCCTTACGGCGGACTTTTTTGCGTGAATAAGTGCAGGATAAACCAGGCCAAATGCTTTGATTATGGCTTGGCGGACCTCGATGTCGTCATCGGTGAGCAGGTTTTCTAATAGGGCAACGTCTGTCGGGATCCCGCGTTCAATGCGTGCTGTGTAGACGCGGCTCAGTGCCTCTACTGAAACCCTGCGGAGCTCATCGTTACTTTCCGTTAGGACGTGTTGGAGTAACGAGACGTCGGTCGGGATCCCGCGTTCTATGCGTGCTGTGTAGACGTCACCTAGCGCGTTCACCGTTGCTTTGCGCACCACCCACGACCTATCTTTAAGGGCGGCTTCAAGCCCTTT
>Ga0208716_1000183_pt1 | contig 25755 bp, 20 predicted proteins | sample NGESurdeep092012_8_FD_184482 | JGI IMG/M metagenome (GOLD analysis project Ga0208716, IMG submission 184482) | Arctic peat soil microbial communities from Barrow, Alaska - NGEE Surface sample 415-3 deep-092012 (SPAdes) | ecosystem: Environmental > Terrestrial > Soil > Wetlands > Peat ...
GGCGGGGTGCCCCGACGACCTCAACTCCGACGACCTCAACTCCGACGACCTCAACCTCCACGACCTCAACCTCCACAACCTCAAACCTGGCCGCCCGCAGCGCCCCCGCCCGCGAGGCCAGCCCGGCATGACGCACCTCTTGACGTCGATTCCCTCACCGCCGCAAGGGGTTTGGTACGTCGGGCCGCTGGCCATTCGGGCGTACGCGGTGTTCATCATCATCGGCATCGTTGTCGCCGTCTGGTGGGGCAACAAGCGGTTCGTGGCCCGCGGAGGACGGCCGGGCCGGGTCACCGACATCTCGGTGTTCGCCGTCCCGTTCGGCATCGTCGGGGGCCGGATCTACCACGTCATCACCGACAACCAGCTGTACTTCGGGGAGGGCAAGAACCCCTGGAACGCCTTCGCCATCTGGAACGGCGGGCTGGGAATCTGGGGGGCCATCGCCTTCGGAGCGGTCGGCGCCTGGATCGGCTGCCGGTACTACAAGGTGCCGCTGTCCGCCTACGCCGATTCGGTCGCGCCGGGCATCGCCGTCGCCCAGGCGATCGGCCGGCTGGGCAACTACTTCAACCAGGAGCTGTTCGGCAGCCCGACCACGCTGCCGTGGGGTCTAGAGGTCTTCGTCCGCACCCCCGGCGGGGTGGCCGGCGCGATCCCGGCGGGCGGCACCTGTGAGTTCCCGACCGAGTACGTCAAGGCCGCGCCCGAGGTGCTCTGCGGGGTCTACCAACCGACCTTCCTGTACGAGATCCTGTGGAACATCGGCGTCGCGGTGCTGGTGGTCTGGGCCGACCGCCGGTTCACCCTCGGCGGCGGCCGGGCGTTCGCGGTGTACGTCGCCGGCTACACGCTGGGCCGCACCTGGATCGAGATGCTGCGGATCGACCCGGCCAACCACTTCTTCGGGCTGCGGATCAACGTCTTCACCTCGGTCGTGGTGTTCGCGGGGGCCGTGTTGTTCCTGTACCTGCGGCGGAACGTGGGGCGCGAGGATCCGGCCGTGGTGCGTGGGCCCACCAGGCGCGGTGACCAGGAGGACCACGGTGCCGCCGGTGCTGCAGCCGCCGATCCGGCCGCGCACCAGGACGAGCCAACCGACCCGCGGTCACGCCCTCCCGGCGACACCGATGCGTCGATTCTCGATATGCCGGTCTCCGCTGGTGACGGCGAGAACGACGCAGCGAAACCGAACGCCACCAGCACCGGAGAACGCCCCGGCGCGGCGGAACAGCGCCCCAACGGGTGATCGTTCGCACCGCCGGGCAGGGCGGGATCGTCCCGCCGACACCAGCTGTGAAGCCGGTTCCGGGCCGCGCCGGTGGTGCGGTAGCTTTGACGCTGACTGGGCCACCGTCGTCCCGGATTATCCGCGATAATCGAGCGCGGGTGCTGCGACGATGGGGCGGTGATCCCGCCGACTCTCGCCCGCCCACTCGCGTTCGGGGCCGTGGCTCACCGTCTCGCCACAGCCGGTCCCTGACGTTTGCCCAGCATGTGCAGGACGCGCCGCCGCCTCCTCACGGTCTTCACCGCTGAGCCGCCGTGCCCTTGATGTGCCGCACCCGATCACCCGCTGGTGAACCACGCACCCCCGCACCACTCGACTCCACCCCAGCGACTCCACCCCAGCAGGCCGCTCCCGTAGCAGCCTCGCCGCCGACGACGGGAGGTCTGCCGTGCAGTACTCGGCAACACCCGCCCCCCAGGGGCTGTACGACCCGAGCTTCGAGCGCGACGCCTGCGGTGTCGCCGCCGTCGCCGACATCCGAGGCCGCCGCAGCCATTCCATCGTCGCCGACGGTGTCACCGCGCTGATCAACCTCGACCACCGCGGAGCGGCCGGTGCCGACCCCGCCGTGGGCGACGGTGCCGGGATCCTGATCCAGGTACCTGACCGGCTGCTGCGTGACGTCGCCGGATTCCCGCTGCCCACCTCGGTGGACCCGCGGCACGGCGAGGCCTACGCCGTCGGCGTGGCCTTCCTGCCGCCCGAGGAGGACCTGCGCGCGCTGGCCAAGGAGATCGTCGAGGGCATCCTGGCCGAAGAGGGCCTGGAATTGCTGGGCTGGCGCCTGGTGCCGACCGACCCGGTCGGCTCCGGGGTCGGGCAGATGGCGGTCGACGTCATGCCGGCCTTCGAGCAGCTGTTCGTCGCCGGACCGCCACGCGAGGATGGCACCCAACCGTTCGGCATCGACCTGGACCGGATGATCTATCCCGCGCGCAAGCGGATCGAGCACGAGACCGCGGCCGCACTCGGTGAGGATCGCGGCGTGTATCTGGCGTCGCTGTCCAGCCGCACCATCGTCTACAAGGGCATGCTGACCACGTCGCAGCTGCCGGCGTTCTTCGCGGACCTGACCGACGAACGCACCGAGAGCGCGGTCGCGATCGTGCACTCCCGGTTCTCCACCAACACCTTCCCGGCCTGGCCGCTGGCCCACCCGTTCCGGTTCATCGCGCACAACGGCGAGATCAACACCGTCCGCGGCAACCGGAACCGGATGCGCGCCCGTGAGTCGCTGCTGTCCTCCGAGCTGATCCCCGGCGACCTGGCCAGGGCGTTCCCGATCTGCACCCCGGGTGCCTCGGACTCCGCGTCGTTCGACGAGGTGCTGGAACTGCTGCACCTGGGCGGCCGGACGCTGCCGCACGCGGTGATGATGATGATCCCGGAGGCGTGGGAGAACAACGCCACCATGGACCCGCAGATCCGTGGGTTCGCGGAGTTCCATGCCTCGCTCATCGAGCCGTGGGACGGCCCCGCCTGCGTGACGTTCACCGACGGCACCGTGCTCGGAGCCGTGCTGGACCGCAACGGCCTGCGCCCCGGCCGGTGGTGGCTGACCACCGACGACACCGTGGTGCTCGCGTCCGAGGCCGGGGTGCTGCCGATCCCGCCGGAAAAGGTCGTGGAGCGTGGCCGGCTGCAGCCGGGCCGGATGTTCCTGGTCGACACCGACCAGGGCCGGATCCTCAACGACGCCGAAGTGAAGGGCGCGCTGGCCGCCGAGCAGCCCTACCGCGAGTGGGTGCACGCCGGCCTCATGCGGCTGACGGACCTGCCGGCCAGAGACCACGTCACCGTCTCGCACCGCAGCGTGCTGCAGCGGCAGAAGATCTTCGGCTACACCGAGGAGGAGCTGCGGATCCTGCTCACCCCGATGGCCGCCAAGGGTGCCGAGGGCAACGGGTCGATGGGCAGCGACACCCCGGAGGCGGTGCTCTCGGAGCGCCCCCGGCTGATCTTCGACTACTTCTCCCAGCTGTTCGCGCAGGTCACCAACCCGCCACTGGACGCGATCCGGGAGGCGGTTGTCACCTCGCTGTCCTCCGTCATCGGGCCGGAGCAGAACCTGCTGGAACCGGGACCGAGGTCCTGCCGGCAGATCGTGCTGCCGTTCCCGGTGCTGGACAACGACGACCTGGCCAAGTTGATGGGGATGAACGCCGACGGCAACCTGCCCGGGTTCGCCTCGGCCACCATCTCCGGGCTGTACGACGTGCAAGGAGGCGCTCCAGCGCTCATAGAGGCCATCGAACGATGTCGCGCCGAGTGCGACGAGGCGATCGAGAACGGCGCCAGGGTGATCATGCTGTCGGACCGGCACTCCACCGCCGACCGGGCGCCGATTCCCTCCCTGCTGCTCACCTCCGCGGTGCACCAACACCTGGTGAGGCAGAAGTCGCGGACCAAGGTCGCCCTGGTCGTCGAATCCGGTGACGCCCGCGAGGTCCACCACGTCGCGCTGTTGCTCGGCTACGGCGCCGGCGCGGTCAACCCGTACCTGGTGCTGGAGAGCGCGGAGGACCTGTCCCGGCACGGCCTGATCGGTGACGTCAGCCCGCAGCAGGCGATCAAGAACACGGTGTACGCGCTGGGCAAGGGCGTGCTCAAGGTGATGAGCAAGATGGGCATCTCCACCGTCGGCTCCTACCGCGCCGCGCAGGTCTTCGCGGTGTTCGGCATCGACCAGCCGGTGCTCGACGAGTACTTCACCGGCAGTACCACCCGCACCGGCGGCAGCGGGCTGGAGACCATCGCCTCGGACGTGGCCATCCGGCACGCGCTGGCCTTCGTGCCCAACCCGCGCGCCCTGGAGCACCGCGGACTGGAGATCGGCGGCCAGTACCAGTGGCGCCGCGAGGGCGAGATCCACCTGTTCAACCCGGAGACCGTCTACCTGCTGCAGCACGCCACCCGCAGCAAGCAGCAGACCGTGTTCCGCCGGTACACCGAGGCCGTCGACGAGCTGTCCCGCAAGGGCGGCACGCTGCGTGGGCTGTTCGAGCTGCGCGTTGATCAAAGCGCGAGCGTTCCATTGGAGGAGGTCGAACCGGCGAGCGAGATCGTCAAGCGGTTCGTCACCGGGGCGATGTCGTATGGCTCCATCTCCGTCGAGGCGCACACGACGCTGGCCATCGCGATGAACCGGCTGGGCGGCAAGTCGAACACCGGCGAGGGCGGCGAGGATGTCGACCGGCTGCTCGACCCGGCGCGCCGGTCCGCGATCAAGCAGGTCGCCTCCGGACGGTTCGGGGTCACCAGTGCGTTCCTGGTGAACGCCAAAGAGATCCAGATCAAGATGGCGCAGGGCGCCAAGCCCGGCGAGGGCGGTCAGCTGCCCGGAAACAAGGTCTACCCGTGGATCGCCCAGACCCGGCACGCCACCGCGGGTGTCGGGCTGATCTCGCCGCCGCCGCACCACGACATCTACTCGATCGAGGATCTCAAGCAGCTGATCCACGATCTGCGCAACGCCAACCCGGCCGCCGACGTGTCGGTCAAGCTGGTGTCGACGCCGGGAGTGGGGACCGTCGCCGCCGGCGTCACCAAGGCGCACGCCGACAAGGTCATCGTCGCCGGGCACGACGGCGGCACCGGCGCCGCGGCGCTGACCTCGCTCAAGCACGCCGGGCAGCCCTGGGAGCTGGGGCTGTCCGAGACGCAGCAGACTCTGCGGCTGAATCGGCTGCGCGAGCAGGTCAAGGTCCAGGTCGACGGGGGGCTGAAGACACCGCGCGACGTGGTCGTCGCGATACTGCTCGGCGCCGAGGAGTTCGGCTTCTCCACCGCTCCGCTGATCGTGGCCGGCTGCGTGATGATGCGGGTCTGTCACCTGGACACCTGCCCGGTCGGCATCGCGACGCAGAACCCGGTGCTGCGGGAGCGGTTCACCGGCACCCCCGAGTTCGTCGAGACGTTCTTCCTGTACTTCGCCGAGCAGATCCGCGAATACCTGGCCGCACTCGGATTCCGCACCGTCGGCGAGGCGATCGGGCACGCGGAGATGCTGGACGTCTCGCACGCGATCACCCATCACCGGGCCCGCGGCCTGGACCTCGCGCCACTGCTGGAGATCGCGGACGTGGCGAGCGACTACTCCTGCACCAACCCTGCCCGGCACGACCTGTCCAAGACGCTGGACGCGACGCTGATCAAGCTGGCGGCCCCCGCACTGCAGGACGCCCGCGCGGTCCGGATCGACCTGCCGATCCGCAACGTCGACCGCACCGCCGGCACCATGCTCGGCTCGGAGGTCACCAGGGTCTTCGGCCCGGAGGGCCTGCCCGACCACACCATCGACATCCACTTGACGGGCACGGCCGGGCAGTCCCTCGGCGCGTTCCTGCCGCGCGGGATCTCCATCACGCTGGTCGGTGATGCCAACGACTACGTCGCCAAGGGACTGTCCGGCGGCCGGATCATCGTCCGGCCGGACGAGAACTCACCGTCCCAGGCACCAGGGGTGAAGACCCAGGTCATCGCCGGGAACACCATCGGCTACGGCGCCACCGACGGTGAGCTGTACCTGCGGGGACGGGTGGGTGAGCGGTTCGCCGTCCGCAACTCCGGCGCCCTGATGGTCACCGAGGGCACGGGCGACCACGCACTGGAGTACATGACCGGTGGGCGGGTCGTCATCCTCGGCCGGACCGGCCGGAACGTCGGCGCCGGGATGAGCGGTGGCGTCGGCTACCTGCTCGACCCCGAACCGGCGAAGGTGAACCCGGAGTTGGTCGACCTGGAGCCGCTGGACGCCGACGAGGTGCTCTGGCTCGGCGAGGTGATCAGCTCGCACGCCAAGCTCACCGGATCGACGGTGGCCGCCGCGCTGCTGGCCGACTGGCCGATCGCGGCCGTCCGCTTCTCCCGGGTGATGCCGCGCGACTACCGCAGGGTGCTGTCCCTGCGGGCGGAAGCGGCCGCCAGGGGAATCGACGCCGACGAGATGATCATGGAGGCCAGCCATGGCTGATCCCGCCGGCTTCCTGAAGTACGGCCGCCAGGGCCCGCCGCGGCGGCCCATCCCGTTGCGGCTCAAGGACTGGAACGAGGTTTACGAGCCGTTCGACGAGCAGGACACCAGGATCCAGGCCGCCAGGTGCATGGACTGCGGCGTCCCGTTCTGCCACCAGGGCTGTCCGCTGGGCAACATCATCCCCGAGTGGAACGACCTGGTCCGCACCGGGAAATGGGAGGAGGCGTCGGACCGCCTGCACGCCACCAACAATTTCCCCGAATTCACCGGACGGCTGTGCCCGGCACCGTGCGAGGCGGCCTGCGTGCTCGGCATCGGTGACGACCCGGTGTCCATCAAGCTGGTCGAGCAGCAGATCGCCGATCACGCCATCGACCACGGCTTCGGGCTCACCCCACGGCCGGCGGAGCTGTCCACCGGCAGGTCGGTCGCGGTGATCGGCTCCGGCCCCGCCGGACTTGCCGCCGCGCAACAACTTGCCAGGGCCGGGCATGCCGTCACCGTGTACGAGCGCGACAAGCGCATCGGCGGGCTGATGCGGTACGGCATCCCCGAGTTCAAGATGGATCGCGCCGTGCTCGACCGCCGGCTCGAGCAGATGGAGGCCGAAGGCGTCACGTTCGTCGCCGGCTGCAATGTCGGCGTCGACCTGACCGTCGACCAGCTGCAGGGTGATTTCGACGCGATCGTCATCGCCACCGGTTCCACCATCCCTCGGGAGTTGACCGTCGACGGCCGGCATCTGGACGGCGTGTACCTGGCGATGGACTACCTGGTGCAGCAGAACGAGGTCTGCGAGGGCACCCGGGAGGCCGTCGACATCTCCGCCGAGGGCAAGAAGGTGATCATCATCGGCGGCGGCGACACCGGCGCCGACTGCTACGGAACCGCGCTCCGGCAGAACGCCGCATCGGTCACCCAGCTGGACATCCACGTGATGCCGCCGGCCACCAGGGACCCGTCCACGCCGTGGCCGACGTACCCGTTGATGCTGCGGATCTCGGCCGCCCACGAAGAGGGCGGTGAGCGGGTGTTCGGGGTCAACTCCACCGCGATCGAGGGCACCGACGGCAAGGTCAGCGGCCTTCATCTGGTGGAGGGCAAGCGGATCCCCGGCGGTTTCATCGCCACCGAGGGCACCGACTTCCACCTCGACGCCGACATGATCCTGATCGCGCTCGGCTTCGTCGGACCCGATCGGCCGGGTCTGCTGGACGGTCTCGGAGTGCAGCTGTCCCCGCGCGGCACGATCGTCCGGGACTCCCAATACATGACCAGCGTGCCAGGGGTGTTCGTGGCCGGTGACGCCGGCCGCGGCCAGTCGCTGATCGTCTGGGCGATCGCCGAAGGCCGGTCCGCTGCGGCCGGGATCGATGCCTATCTGGCGGGCTCGTCGTTCCTGCCCGACCCGCTGGAGCCGACCGCGGTCGCGCTGCGCTGACAGCCTCCACTCGGCCGGACAAGTTCAGCGATACCTGCAGTGCTGCAACGGATGTCGTGCAGCCGAGGCGGCTGCCGCTGATGCGGCAGCGCTGCCGGATGGGGGTCCGTTGCGACCTGCTCGCACCGCCGTCGACCCTGCCATCGACCGGGTTTCGCCGGGCGAACCGGCGGCCGCACGAGGCTCGGCGAGTCCGGTGGGCGCCGCGGCGGTATCGGTTCAGAGCCGCTAGGGTAACCGCCATGACTCGTCGCGCGAAGATCGTTTGCACCATGGGCCCGGCGACCTCATCCGAGGAGGGAATCGCCGCTCTGCTGGACGCGGGCATGAACGTCGCGCGGTTGAACTTCTCGCACGGCGACTACGCCGACCACGAACTGATCTACCACCGGCTGCGGGACGCGGCGAAGTCCGCGGACAAGGCGCTGGCCATCCTGGCCGACCTGCAGGGGCCGAAGATCCGTCTCGGCCGGTTCGAGGAGGGCCCGCACGACTGGCCTACCGGCGAGCAGGTCACCATCACGGTCGAGGACATCGTCGGCAGCCGCAACCGGGTGTCCACCACGTACCGCGGGCTGGCCCAGGACGCCCGGCCGGGCGACCGGCTGCTCATCGACGACGGCAAGGTCGGGCTGGTCGTCACCCAGGTCGCCGGGAGCGATGTGATCTGTTCGGTCACCGAGGGCGGCCCGGTCTCGAACAACAAGGGCATCTCGCTGCCCGGGATGAACGTCTCCGTCCCGGCGATGTCCGAGAAGGACATCGCGGACCTGAAGTTCGCGCTGTCGCTGGGCGTGGACGTGGTGGCGTTGTCGTTCGTGCGGTCGCCCAGCGACGTAGACCTGGTGAAACAGGTGATGGACGAAGCGGGCGCGGCGCGTGTCCCCGTCATCGCGAAGATCGAGAAGCCCGAAGCTGTCGCCAATCTCGACGAGATCGTGCTGGCGTTCGACGGGATCATGGTGGCCCGCGGCGATCTCGGCGTGGAGCTGCCGCTGGAGCAGGTGCCGCTGGTGCAGAAGCGGGCCGTGCAGATCGCCAGGGAGAACGCCAAGCCGGTCATCGTCGCCACCCAGATGCTCGACTCGATGATCGAACACTCCCGGCCGACCCGGGCCGAGGCCTCGGACGTCGCCAACGCCGTGCTGGACGGCGCGGACGCGGTGATGCTGTCCGGCGAGACGTCGGTCGGCAAGTACCCGATCATCGCGGTGCGGACCATGGCCAAGATCATCGAGGCGGTGGAGGACGAGTCGGTGACGGTGCCGCCGCTGACCCACGTGCCGCGGACCCGGCGCGGGGTGCTGTCCTACGCGGCGCGGGACATCGGTGAGCGGCTCGACGCCAAGGCCCTGGTCGCGTTCACGCATTCCGGTGACACCGTCCGCCGGCTGGCCCGGCTGCACACTCCGCTGCCGCTGCTGGCGTTCACCCCGCTGGAGGCCACCCGCAACCAGCTGGCACTGACCTGGGGTGTCCGGACCTTCGTCGTCCCGGCGGTGGACGACACCGACGAGATGATCGAGCAGGTCGACCACGCCATGCTGCGGATCCCCGGCTACCAGCCCGGGGACACCGTGGTCATCATCACCGGCTCACCACCCAACCAATCCGGGTCGACCAACCTGATCCGTGTCCACCGGCTCAGCCACAACAGTGAGCCAATGCAGGTGCCCGGCATCCAGCGGGGCCCGTTCAGCTGATAGGGCCGCACGTGGACCTCGACCTCGTAGGCGTGGTCCGAAAACGAGCCGCCGTCGTGATGTTCACCTGCCGTTTGGGTCGTGGCATCAGGATGGGGTGATGACGAGATGGTTGGACCACGCCGCAGCCGTGAGGGCGCGGAACGGTGCGCGATGACGCTGTCCGAGGATGAGCAGCACATCCTGGATGAGATCGAGACCTTCACCCGATCGGCCGATCCCGGGTTCGCGGCGAACCTGAATCTGGTGGCCGCGCAGGCGCGGCGGCGGAAGCGATTGGCGCTGTCTCGCTACGGGTTCTGGCTCGGGTTTGTCATCCTGATGGTCGGAGCAGGCTCAGCTCGAGGTCCGATCTCGGCCGGGGTACTCGTCGCCTGCTACGGACTGACCCTCATGGTGTGGGCAACGGTCATCGCTCAGCGGAATCGCGTTCGCCGGGAACGGCGACCGCCGACGGAACTGGATCCGGGAAACACCGAGAATGCGTGAACGAGAGCAACCTCTGCGCGCGGATCACCCCGGGCCTTCTGCGAAGAACCCCTGACCGCGGACCGTTGGCGACGCCCAGCTGGGGGGTGCCATCATCGATCGATGACAGATGACGATCAGATCCGGGCAGTCGCCGAGGTATCTCAGCGACTTGCCACGACATTTCCCGATGTGCCGGTTGAGGTCGTCGGCGACACCGTGCACCACCGCCACGAGCAGTTCGACGGCCGCCCGATTCGTGACTTCGTACCGGTTCTGGTCGAACGCATGGCCCGCACCGGCCTCGACTCCAGAAATGTGCCCGGCTGAGGACCGCGACGGACGGAAACCCGTTTTGGAATCACAGACCGGCGCTCTGTGAACATTGGTGCAGACCAGCGCATCTGTCACCATTCGGCGATCGATGTCGCAGTGGGTCCGTCCCGCGATCAGCAAGGCCTCTCAGGGTGGTCGGCTCGGTGGCGGAGTGGGTCGTCCTGCCAGCCGTCGGTGTGGGGACCAGCCAGGGCTGATGGCCGCTGACTCCCCTGCTCGGCGGGAAACGGACCTCGATGACTGACTCGTCAGGCAGGGCGGGCGTTGACAGCGTCGCCCGTGCACCAGTCGCGGGTGTCGATGACCACACCCGGATGGAAGCACGGCCCTTCCGCTCCGACTCCGTCCGGAGATCAGGCCGTGCTTCCATCGATCGGGGTGGTCCGGGTGGCTGCTGTCAGTCCTTGGGGCTGTAGGTCGCCAGGGCCCAGATCACCGCGACATCCAGTGCGATGAGGACCAGCGCCCAGATCGGGTAGTACGGGATGAACAGGAAGTTCGACAACGCGGACAGTGCTGCGACCGCGATACCGACGGCGCGGGCCCAGACCTGGCCGGTCAGGATGAAGAACCCGGTGACCGCGAGCACGATGCCCAGAATCAAGTGAATCCAGCCCCAACCACTGGTGCTGAATTCGTAAATGTTGTTCGGGGCGATCACGTAGAATCCGCCCTTGACGATCGCTGCCAGACCCTGGAAGAACTGGAACACACCGACGATCGCCAGTATGACGCCGGCGAAGAGGGTCAAGCCCGTCGCCCACGGATTCCCGGTACCGGATCCAGTCGGGCGGTTCATCGATGAATCGGTCGTCTGGGCTGATGATGGTGAGCTCATATTCCTTCTCCTTCACGTTGAATGATGGTCTTCGGCGAGAATCGCTCGACCAGGAGGTGAACTGTTGGTGGAGAATGGATGTCGGTTCGGTTTGGGTGCGAGGGACCCTCATCTCACCCGAACGGCGGAGTTCGACCGAGAACAGGTGGAGTGCATCGATCAGGCGGACCTTGTAGATCGAGCGAAGCAAGTCGTTGCAGCCCTCCTCAATTGAGATTGGCGCGAAATCTCACGACAGTCATGTTACGCCGGATTGTGCTTCGACGATTCCGATTTCATCTAGATTTCAAATCAGAAACGTCACATTTGGGTATCGCCTCCAACGCGAACACGACCAACGCCCCACGACGAAGGTTGCGCGCACCCGCATGCCTGCCGGTCTGAATGTGTTCGCGTCAAGTGGTGCACCTGGTGTCCGCCTCCGCCGGGCGTCGGGCCGAGGGCTCACGGCAGGTGGAGCCCGAGAGCTCGGCGAGCATGACGAATACTGCGGGGGCTTCGGCCGGGTTGTGGTCGTTGCGGAAAGAGTGTCCCGCGTCGGGGTACTCCTTGATGTCGTGGTCGACGCCGAGGTCGGTCAGCAGTCGTTCCAGCCGCTGCGCGGTGCCGCGGTTGCCGCGGTCCTTGGCGCCGTAGCTGCCGACGATCGGGCACGTCCCGCTCAGGCAATCCGGCTCTTCACGATCGAGGGTGTAGGTCGGGTCTGAAGCCGCCGGTTTCCAGCAGGGATCTGGCGATGTAGTTGGTGAGGTTGCGGAAGTTGGAGTGCGCTGCCGCGCAAGTTTTCCAGGCGGCCGTTGATGGCTTCGGTTGGCCCGTTGCTGGTGCCGGGTCGGTCGAAGTACGTCGGCACGTCGACGGCACGCTTCTTCAAGGTCCTCCCGAGCGTGAACGCGGCGATGACCTCGAACACCGCTTGCGCGTCGTCGGTCGTGAGCGGGCGAGTGGTGAGGCCGTCGCACAGTTCGGTCACTCGGTCAGTCTGCTAACTCCGCTGTGGGTGGGCACTTGACCACGCACTTGCTTTTTGCAAGTATCAAGTCATGAATTTCTTCGCGAACTTCCCGGTCGCCGATCTCGAACGCTCCAAGGCGTTCTTCACCGCCCTCGGCTGGAGCATCAACGAGGCCGTCACCGACGACAACGCCGCGTGCTTCGTCCTCGATGACGACCTGTACCTGATGGCGCTCCGCCGCGACTACTACGCGAGCCTCGGCGACGGCAGCAAGCAGGTCGGCGACCCGGCGACGACCTCGCTGGTCACTTTCGCGTTCGACTTCCCGACCCGTGCCGACGTGGACGCGTTCGTCGCGAAGGCGGAGGTCGCCGGCGCGAGACTCGGCGGGACGGATGACTACGGCTTCATGTACCAGCGGCATTTCGACGACCCGGACGGCAACCACTTCGCGCCGTTCTGGACGGACCCGGACGGCCCGCCCGCGGGGTGACGTCCGACGACGGGGACGGCCTGGCCGCAGCGCTCGAACTCGTCGGCCAGCGTTGGGCGCTCCTGGTCGTCCGCAGCCTCCTCGACGGCGCAAAGCGCTACGGCGACCTCCAGCGCGAACTCGGCGCACCCACGAACATCCTCGCCACTCGGCTGCGGGAACTGCACGCGGCGGGCATCCTGTACCGGGTTCCGCTCGCCCACAACGTGCTTGCGTACGCCCTCACCGAGCGCGGGGCCGCGCTCCGGGAGACCATCAACGCCCTGGCGCGGTGGGGCGAGGCAGGGCAGCCCTGACACGCGACAGCGTCGGCGGGCGCCCACTCACGTGGCAGTTTGGTGGCTCTTCACGATCGAGGGTGTCGTTGGGGTCTGAAGCCGCCGGTTTCCAGCAGGGATCTGGCGATGTAGTTGGTGAAGTTGCGGAAGCCGAGTGCGCTGCCAGCAAGTCTGTCTCGCGGCGGAGGTCGTTGCTCATGCCCAGGGCGTCATGGATCACGATGGCCGCGGGGACTCGATCGTCTGATGCGCTGGACGCGCAGCAACTGATGCCGCTCCGTCCGACCGCTCATTCCCATCGGAAGAACCTCAGCGCGAGGCCGCCGCTGATCAGGGCGGCACCGGTGAACACCCACCATGACGTTCCGGGATCGAGGCCGAGCCAGGGCTGGTGCATGATCTGCACGGCGTACCAGAGCGGGGTCCCGTTCGAAACGTATCCCATGGCGCCGGTCAGCACCTCCCGTGGCGGCCCTGCGCCCCCCACCATCAGCATCACGAACCAGATCAGTAGGCCCACGGCCTGCGCGGCCCGTGCGGTCGGGACCAGGCCACCGAGCAGGAGACCCATCGCGGTGAAGCCGACGGTCAAGTAGCAGAAAATGACAACGACACCGATCGGCGAGGACGGCGCGTCGAAGGCGTAGACAAGGCGAGCCGCGATCAGCAGGATCACCGAACTCGCCGCAGACAGCGCGAACGCGACGATCAACTCCGAGCCGGCGATCACCCAGATGCCCAGCGACGCAGAGCGGTAACGCTTGAGCACCCCCCGTTCACGGTATCCGGCGATATGGGTCGGGATGCTGATCACGCACACCGACGCGATGACCAGGCAGAGGTAGGCCGGGACGTAATACGACATCGGCCCCACCCCGCGGTAAAACACCGGCTGCCCCGGCGCGGAGGCGGAGTTACCGAAAACCCCGCCGAGGATGAGCAGCACGATCAGTGGCAACGCCAGGGAGAACACCAGGGTGAGCGGTTCGCGGATCAGCAGTTTGATCTCCAGCCAGCCCAACCTGGCGGCGGTGCGCATCACTGGTTCCCGTCGGTGAGGTCCAGAAAGACGTCTTCCAGGCTGGCCCGGCGCACCTCGAGGTCGACCGGGGCGATGCCGCGGGCCACCAGCGCCGCGGCAACGTACGCAAGGAGCGGCCCGGTCCCGGTGACCGAAGCCCGGCGTCCCTCGCGCGTGACGTCCTGGACACCGTCCACCGCACGCAGGAAGGACACGTCGTCGTCCGTGGTGAACGTGACCTCGCCGCTGCCTCCCAGCTCGGCCACCAGCCCGGCCGGCGACCCCATCGCCACGACGGTGTGCCGATGGATCACGGCTACCCGGTCGCAGAGCCGCTCGGCCTCGTCCATGAAGTGGGTGACCATCACGACCGTCGCCCCTTGCTCGCGGACCCGGTCGATCAGCTCCCAGGCGACACGCCTCGACGCCGGGTCCAGCCCGGTTGTCATCTCGTCCAGGAAAACCACCTTTGGTGCATTCACCAGGGCCAGAGCGACGAAGAGCCGTTGCTGCTGTCCGCCGGACAGGTTGGCGAAAGCGGCGTTGCGTTTGTCCGCCAGGCCCCACTCGTCCATCACCGACTCCCACGCCAGCCCACCCGGGCGCAGCGAGGCGAACAACTGCAACGCCTCCCAGACCTTCATCCGATCGGGGAGGGCGGATTCCTGCAGTTGGGCCCCGATGTGACGGCGGAGCTCGTTCGCCTGACGTGACGGGTCGAACCCCAGGACCCGCACCGATCCACCGTTGAAATCGCGCAACCCCTGCAGGCACTCCACGGTGGTCGTCTTCCCGCTGCCGTTCGGCCCGAGGATCCCGAAGATCTCACCCGGCTGCACCTGGAAACTGACGTCACTGACCGCAACCAGCGCGCCGTAACGCTTCTCGAGGTGTTCCACCATGACCACCGGATCAGCCACCTGAGCAATCTCGCTTTCCGGGACTCGTCACCCGGGTTCATCCTCGCCGCCTCAGCTGTCTCCGAGACCGGGTAGTGATCCAACAGACAAGGACTCACGCCACCCGGAAATCAGCGGTGAAGGTGACCCCGCCCGCAGACGAGCCAGGCTCGCCATCGCGTCAGAATTGGTCGGGTGTCATGGGCTCGGCAGCACCGCTCGCAGTCGCGGGCGCCCCGGCAGCACTCACGTCGGCTGTGGCGCACACCGAGAATTCATCTTGGGCGGTCAAGCTGCCACGGACATGGTGCGAAGGTAGCGTAGGTCTGAGACGAGGAGCTGCCGATGATCGACGTCTATCTCGTGACTGATTCCGGCGCGAAAACGGTTTCTGTCGAGGAACTGCCGGAGCTCTTGCAGGACCGGGACGCGCTGGTGTGGGTGGACATACCGCGGTGCGACCCCACGGTCGCGACAACGCTGTCGGAGATCTTCGGTTTCCATGACATCGCCGTCCGTGATTGCGTGGAACGCAATCACATCAGCAAGCTGCACGTGTACGACGACCACGTCTTCACGGTCTTGCACGCACCGCAGATCGGCCCGCGCGGCCATGTGCACTACGTGGAAATCGACCAGTTTCTCGGGACGAACTATCTGGTGACCGTGCACGGGCCGCTCAGCGAGATCCTCGATCCCGAGGTGGCACTGCTGGACACCCGGCAGGTGCTGCACCGTATCGACAACGGACACCTGCACCCGCGGTCACCGTTCGAACTGTCCTCCGCGGTCGTGTCCGCGCTGACCCGCCGCGAGGTGGACCTGATCGCGGCGCTGGCCGAGCAGTCCGGTGTCCTGGAACGGCAGCTCATGCTCGGCGGGGACAAGGTCAAAGGCGACCCCGAACCGTTCCTGGACGAATTGTTCAAGACCTGGTACGCCCTGCTCGCGATCCGCACCATCGCCGTGCACTCCGCCGCCACCTACGACCGGATGGCCAAACTCGTACGATCACTACCAGAGGCCGAACGCCCGCTGGTCGCGGACATCGCCGATCGCTTTCACCAGGTCGCCAGCATGGCCGACGGTCAACGCGAATTCCTGCACGGTGTCATAGAGTTCTTCCAGACCAGGACCAGCACCCACATGACCATCGCTGCCGAGAGCCTGCATACCACCTCGGTCCAGCAGAACGACCAGATGCGCAAGATCACCGCGTGGGTGGCCATCGTCGCCGTGCCGACCGCGGTCACCGGATTCTTCGGCCAGAACGTTCCGTATCCCGGGTTCGGCCAGGACGCAGGCTTCTTCGCCTCGGTGGCGATCATGATCATCATAGCTACCACCCTCTATCTCGTGTTCAAACACCGGAAGTGGCTCTGAGCCATTGGACTCGGCGTCGACCCCCGCCGAGGCAAGCCGTGGTTCTGCCACGCGATCGGCGATCTCAGCGGCGCGAACAGGCGTCGCCCCAACGAGTGTGCGGCGCCCAGGGCTTGATCGGTGGAATGGCTTGCCCGCACATTGGTCCTGCGCTGTTCATCCCGATTTCACCTTCCTGAGCCTGATGGTGCGTTATTCCTTCGGATTGGACGGTGGGCGGCGCGCCGGACCTCTGGTGAGCCATCGCCGGGCTGCACCGCGGACCGCAGGTGGCCCGTGCCGCTTCCCGGAGGTTCGGCGGTCCGTGCACGGTGTAGCACCCAATGGCGACCAAGGGAAATGACATGACGATGCTCAGCGACCGGCCTCAGGCGACCCTTCGATCGGTGGAGCCGGTCTCCGGTGCGGAGCGGGTGCGGCTGGCCGAAACCGGCGCTGGAACACCGGAATGGCGGGACTGGGGACCGTACCTGTCCGAACGGGCGTGGGGGCACCGTGCGCGAGGACTACAGCGCCGACGGTGACGCATGGTCGTTCTTTCCGCACGAGCATGCCCGGTCCCGGGTGTACCGGTGGAACGAAGACAGACGGCATGGCCGGGTTCAGCGACGAGACGCAGAACTGGTGCCTGGCGCTCGGTGTGTGGAATGGCGTCGATCCGATTCTGAAGGAGCGGATGTTCGGGCTGACCGGGCGACAGGGCAACCACGGAGAGTACGTCAAGGAATACTGGTGGTACCTGGACGGCACCCCGACCCATTCCTGGAACACCTGGCGCTACCACTACCCGCAGCGGGAATTCCCCTACACCGACCTGGTCGCCGAGAACGCGCGCCGGGGCAAGCTGGAACCCGAATACGAGTTGGTCGACACGGATGCATTCGACGATGACCGGTACTGGGTGGTCACCGTCGATTATGCCAAGGCCGGCCCGCGGGATCTGCTGATGCAGATCACCGTGGAGAACGCGGGGCCGGACGAGGCGACCCTGCATGTGCTGCCCACGTTGTGGTTCCGCAACACGTGGTCGTGGGGGTATTCCGATCACCCGAAGCCGAGCCTGCGGCTGGACGGTGACCGGATCGTCGGCGACCACTCCCGGTCCGGTCCGCTGGTGCTGGTCCGGGACGGCTCGGCTCCACCGGACGGCCGATCGCCTGCAATCCGGCGGAGCCGTTGTTCTGCGAGAACGAAACGAACAATCAGCGCCTGTTCGGTGGGTCGAACGGCACCCCGTATCCGAAGGACGGGATCAACGACTACCTGCTACACGGCGCGGACACCGTCAACCCCGAGCACACCGGCACCAAGGCCGCACTGCACTACACAGTGACGGTCCCACCCGGCGGGACGAGGGTGATCAAGGTCCGGCTGGTCGGCGTGCCGCACCCGGCGCTGGACACCGACCCGTCGGGACTGGAAACAGCGCCGATCGACCTCACATCAGCCTTCGATGCGGTGGTGGCGGCGCGGAAAGCGGAGGCGGACGAGTTCTACGCCTCGGTGATCCCCGCGGACCACCCGGCGGAGGACGTACTCGTCGCGCGGCAGGCCTTCGCCGGCCTGCTGTGGGGCAAGCAGTTGTTCCACTACGACGTGAAACGGTGGCTGGCCGGTGACCCCGGGCAGCCCGCTCCCCCGCCGGGCCGCGGGAATATCCGGAAACGGCCAGTGGCGGCAGCTGAACAACCACGAAGTCATCCTGATGCCCGACCCGTGGGAATATCCGTGGTTCGCGGCCTGGGACCTGGCGTTCCACTGCGTCACGCTCGCGCACATCGATCCGGAATTCGCCAAATCACAACTGGTGCTGCTGCTGCGGGACTGGTACATGCACCCGAACGGTCAGATCCCCGCCTACGAATGGAACTTCTCCGACGTCAACCCGCCGGTGCACGCCTGGGCCGCCATCAGGGTCTTCGAACTCGACGGAGGCACCGATTTCAAGTTCCTGGCAAGGGTTTTCCACAGATTGCTGATGGACTTCACCTGGTGGGTGGAGAACAAGGACTTCGGCGGAAACAACCTGTTCGAGGGCGGGTTCATGGGCCTGGACAACATCGCCCCGCTGGACCGCTCCGCCATCCCACCCGGAGACGGTTACCTGGAACAGGCCGATTCCACCGCGTGGATGGCGACGTACGCCCTGGACCTGCTGTCCATGGCGCTGCGACTGGCCGGCAACGACGACGCCTACGAGGACGTGGCCACCAAGTTCTTCGAACACTTCCTCACCATCGCCGGAGCTACCAACAACGCCGGCCTGTGGGACGAGCAGGACGGGTACTTCTATGACGTGCTGCACCTCGTCGACGGCACCGACGTGCCGATCAGGGTCAAGTCGCTGGTCGGCCTGATCCCCCTCACCGCAGCCCTGTCCTACGACCGGCAGGCCGTCGAGAACCTGCCCGACGTCAAGGCCAGAGCCGAGTGGTTCCTGACCAACAACCCCGAATATCAGTCCCTCTTCCACATCCGCGACATCGGCGGGGTGCGTCACCGGCTACTGGCCATGGTCCCGCCGGAACGGGTGATCCGGGTGCTGGACAACGTGTTCGAGGAAAAGGGGCTGCTGTCCGATTACGGCATCAGGGCCGTCTCGGCGTGGCACCGAGACCATCCGTTCAGCATCCGAGTCGGCGGTGTCATGGCCTCGGTGGACTACGAACCGGCCGAGTCCACCTCCTACCTGTTCGGCGGGAACTCCAACTGGCGGGGACCGATCTGGATGCCGCTGAACGCCCTGCTCGTGGAGGCCCTGCGCTCCTACGATTCGCTGGCACCCGGTGACCTGACCGTCGAATACCCCGCAGGGTCCGGAAGCCGCCGCACCCTGGCCGCCGCGGCCGACGACATCTCCCACCGGCTGGTCTCGATCTTCCTGCCCGGTCCCGACGGCCGGCGACCCGTGCACGGCGGGTACACCCTGCTGGCCACCGACCCCCGGTGGAAGAACAACATCCCCTTCCACGAGTACTTTCACGGCGACACCGGCGCCGGTCTCGGCGCCGAACACCAAACCGGGTGGACAGCCCTGGTCGCCCACCTCATCCTCACCACCCGACCGACTGCAACCCGACGCGACGGCGACCAGTAGCGGCCTGCCTCGCCGACATGCTCGGCCAGAAAACATCTCTGGCCGAGCCCAGGGCGGCCGTGGACATCGGCCGCCGATTCTGTCGTCAGCGGTTGATCAGCAGAAGCGGTTGACGAAAGTCAGCGCGAGCTGGGCGACCTCGCGCCAGCCGTGATCGATGGTGAGTGAGTGTCCGCGGTTCGGCACTGTGACGATCTCGGTGAGTCCGGGGTTCTTGGACTGGATCTTGTAGGTCGCCTCGGTGATCGCCAGCGGGACGGTGTTGTCGGCCTCGCTGGCGATGATGAGCAGCGGCCCACGGTCCGGGTTCTTGGTATCGACTCGGGTCTCGCCGCCCAGGATGTTGAAGTTCGCCACTGCAGCCTGGAAGAGCGGGGCCCCTGGTGCGGCCACGTGGTACTTCTCGTACAGCTCGGCGCTCTCGGGCTCATCGAGGTTGTTCGTCCAGCCGTAGGTGAACTGCTCGAGGGTCAGGGTCACTGCCTTGCTCCGATTCGCCGGGTTGCGTAGCACCGGGGACGCCGACTTCAGCGCCGAAACCGGTAGCGGCAGAACTCCCTTGAAGGGCGCGTTGTCGATGGCGACGGTCACTGCGGCAACTCCCCCACCGGAAATCTTCTGGGCGATCAGCCCACCGAAGGAATGTCCGATCACCGCCGGCTTGCGGTCGAGAAGGCTGATCGCCTCGAGATAGTGGTCGGTGACGCCCTGCACCATCTTGTGCGCGAACACACTCGGGTCCTCGTGCGCCTCCTGGACCGTGTCGGGGTCGTCGGGCCATCCGGGTGCGATGGTGATGAAGTCGTTGGCCTCGAACAGATCCCGCCACTGTTGCCAGCTGCTGGACAGCAGCCACAGTCCGTGCACAAAGGTCACGGGCGTCAGCCCCGACTCGTTCGCACGGTCGATCTCGGCCTTCTCCCAGTCGGTAACGGTGCAAAGGGTCGTTGTCATGTCGGTTTTCTCCGCTCTCTCGACCGGCTCACCTGTCCCGTGTGCAGGAGTTCGGATCCCCGAACCTATCGCGTCCGCTCCGCTTGATCGACAAGCGTGTTCGCGCGGGCCTCGATGTTCGCCGGTCACCCCACGTCGTTCGCGCCGGTTCCGGCACCCGGCCCCCCCGGTCACCACGCAGCCGCCCGCCGTTCACCGCAAAGACGCCTGTCGGACACGGCTGCCCTCCACCATGAAAGGCCTGACGGCTCGTCGGGGGTGGCCGCCGGGTGTGGGCTGATCGAGACGTGGATGACCAGAGCAAGGCGGCACTTCCAGATTCGGGAGAGCAGTTGCAGCCCGGACACTCTGGAATCCCAAGCGCACGACCGACGAGCAAGCGGGCGGGCCGCGATGGACAACTCACTGGGAGGTCAGTCATGGCAGAGGGTGATTCCATCCAAGACCAGATCGACGACTTGCGCGCCAGGCTGATCGAACTCGCTGAGATCGCTCAGCACCTCACGCTCATCGGTGAAGCGCTCGGCTTGACGAGGGGGATGCTGGTCGACCTGATCGAGGCCTCGGATGCGGACCCCGATGACTACATCGACGACTTGGACCGGCTCGACCACATCACGCAGCTGATTCTTGCGAACGCGACGCGATGAATTCCTGACCCGCGCCTCGGCCGGGTTCGGGGCTGAAAAGCATCCATCACCAGGATCGGCCTCCCACCGGGTGCCAGCATCGTTGACGGTGCCGATCGCAGACCGTGCAGCATTTCTCGGGATACCGACACAGGTGCAGCACCTTGGAATGTGGGTCACGTGGTACGTCGGCGAGAGTGGTGATCCCACGGCCAGGCACAGCACTGCGCCGAAGTCCCAGGGGCAGGGATGACATGTTTCCTCCTTTGGGCAAGCAAAGAACCCCCGGTTGTCCCAACACCGGGGGTTCTGAATCCATTGTCGCATCGCTGACGCGTCCGGCCGGTGTGATTCACGTTGCGCCGCAACGGGACCCCGTCCGAGAACTACTCTGTGCCCGCCGGTCGGATCACACCTTCGAGCCCACCGCCGCGGCACGTCCAACAGGTCGTTTGCGCCGACGACGCTGTGCCGCGGACAGTGCCGACAGGAATCGCGCGACGGCCAGTCCCGGGCGTCCGCTGCGGCTCCGCGGTGGCTGGCCCCGGGGGACCGGTCCTGGGTTCTGATACAAGCTGTTGTCGAGGTCATAACCATTGGTTGCCTCGATCAGCTTCCAGCGGGCAGGCCCCTCGATGCTGTCATTCGGCGTCATACTCGCTCCTTCTGGTGGCCGAGCTCTGGGCAGGGCCCTCGGGACCTGAGGCACGATCAACGTCAGGGAGGAACTACGCCGGCGCCCGGGAAAGCAGCTATCGAATGCGGACAGCCGGCCCGGGCGCACCCGCGGAGTCACACCGTTGGGGGAAGCGCTCTAGCGGGCTCGTCACGGTGAGATGCTGGACCGGCGCCCATCACGAGCATCCCCGACCGAAGATCAATCTCGTAGAACGGCGTCAATGCCGGTTGCTCACCGACGGCAACGGGGTTCATGCGACACCGTCCCCCGCTGCGAGTCGGATCCACCGCGCAAAACGGAAGGACCCAGTGGCGGAAGTAGCCGGAATGATCAGCGGCACAGCGCGGTCCATCGGTGTGCCGTGGCATGAAGATCTGTTCCCCGGTCGGCAGTGTGAGGATGAACGACGTCTCCGGCCAGTCGATGTGAACCCGGTCGATCAGCCCGTCGATCAGGGTGGGTGCGCGATCGGGGACGAACAGTCCACTGCGAGGTCGTGCGGGTCGCCGCCAACGCGAGTGCGTCGAGGTCGACTGCTCCGGGATCCGATGGTCGGGTTTGATGCCGACGAGGAAGCGGGATGGCGTCATGGTGCCGATGGTCGCCGCCGGCCGCGGAGGAAACCCGACGCCCCAGTGCCCATCAGGTGACGCGACGATGAATCTCTGTGCTCGGAGAACAGGATCCGGGCAGTTCGGGAAGTCGTCGCCGTACTCCCCAGTACTCCCCCCGACGGTGTCGGGTCACCGGGGATTCGCGGATTGTCTACCTGCGGTCACGGAGAAGCACCCCTGGATGTCACCTGATGGGTTGATGGTCTGACCGTCACTCGTCGCCTGGAGGACCAATGCGCTCATCCCGAACCGGCCGCGGCATCCTGGGAACCCAGACACCCCAACCGTTCGCAACGGTTGGCGGGTGTTCTACACCCGCCAGCACGGGGACAACGTGACCTTCGAGATCATCCCGAACCCCGCACTGACCTTCAGCGGCGAGCACTGATCGGGCCGGTGCCGCGGCGCCATGCCGCAGCGGCACCGCGATGTGCACAGCGCGGTGAGCGGGCCGCCGCCGCGACCCCGACATCACATGAAGGAGCGGCAATGCGCACTCGATCCACGACGGTGGCCGCGGCACTCGCGGTATGCCTGTTGATGACGGGCGGGGTGACTCTCGCCGACGCCGGCGGCACCGCGTCCGACCACGACCGCGGGACCGGTCGCGGCGCGTTCACCTTCGCGGTGATCGGCGACATTCCCTACGGGCAAGCGCAGACCGACGCGTTCCCCGGCCGCGTCGATCAGCTCAACTCCGATCCCCAGGTGCAGCTGGTGGATCACCTCGGCGACATCAAGAGCGGCTCCTCGGTCTGCAGCGACGACTACTTCGCCGCGATCCGGACACAGTTCGACCGGTTCGCCGACCCACTTGTCTACACGCCGGGCGACAACGAATGGACCGACTGCCACCGCACGAACAACGGCGGCTACAACCCGCTCGAACGCCTGGACAAGGTCCGCACCACCTTCTTTCCTTCCCCCGGACGGACCCTGGGCGGGCATCCGATGAGGGTCTCCTCCCAGGTGGACCAGGGCTACTCGGAGAACGTCAGCTACGGCCGGGGCGGAGTGGCGTTCGCCGCGGTACACATCGTCGGCAGCAACAACAGCCTCGCCCCGTGGACGGGAAATAACACCTCGACCCCTGAACAGACCGCCGAGGTCCTGGGCCGGACCGCCTCGGACATCGAACTCATCCGCGGCACCTTCGCGCACGCCCGCAGCACCCGGGCACGTGCCGTGGTGCTGCTCACCCAGGCGGACATGTTCGATCCCACCGTCACCGATCCGCAGTACTCCGACTACTTCGGCTTCCAGCCGATCGTCCGGGCCATCGCCGAGGAATCCGCGCGGTTCAGCGGACCCGTCTACCTGTTCAACGGCGACAGCCACGTGTTCAACCAGGACCACCCGCTCGCCGTCGGGTCGCGGTGGCTGGCCTTCTACGGCGTGAAGGCGCCGGCCGCCAACCTCACCCGTATCACCGTCGAAGGGTCCACCGAGGTGAAGGAATGGCTCAAGGTGACCGTCGACCAGCGCGTTCCCGCCGTCTTGACCATCCAGCGGATCCCGTTCAGCTGATTCCCCACCGTCGGTGGCGGAGCCGCTCTCCGTACGGCGGACGCGGCCGTCTCCCACCGTGTCTGCGTCACGGCTCTGCACGGGCAGTTGACCCACGAGTGGTGACTGAGCGCGATCGCTGACAAGATGCGGCGATGGATACCGGCAAGGTCGAACACGAAGCGCGAGCGCTGGAGGAAGTGGTCCAGAGGCTGGTCGCCCGTTTCCCCGACGTGGCCGAGGACCGGGTGCGCGACATCGTCCGGGCCGCACACCAGGAATTCGCGAACCGGCCGATCCGGGATTACGTGCCCGTGTTTGTTGAGCGAACGGCACAGGATGAGTTGAGCCGCTTGCCAACGGATTGACACAGAGAGCCGGTGGCAAGATTTGTTCTCAGGCCTGTGTGCTGACTCACCGTCCAGTTGCCCGCCCCGGCTGCGACACAGCCAGGCGTTGTTCGACCCGTTCAGCGACGGCCAGCAAGTAGGGCACTCGATCGACTCGCGCCCGTGCGTTCGGTGAGTCCGGACCGTGACGGCTGATCGCCTCCGCGATGCGATACGGCACCGTCATGCGCCGCCCATTCGGTCCGACGGTCTGGTCTGCATAGGTCAGTGCGTCGGACACCGCGTCGTCCTCGAAGTCGAACTCGGCCATCATCAACCCGAAACCACGTTCCACCGGAACGAACCTCGCCCCTGAATGGTGGGCGACGAGGGCGGCCAATCGGTCATCCCAGCCGTCCGCTCGCAGGTACAGCCCGCCGTCGAGCGGGTGGAAGCCGGTGTCCCGGATGTCGGAGGCATAGCCGATGTCGTGCAACCAGGCCGCTGCGATCAGCACCGATCGATCTTCGGGGGGGACCGTCGTCGCGATCTCCGCCGCACGGGTGGCGACGCCCTGGGTGTGCAGCCACCGCTCGGGCAGTCCCTTGCGCAGCAGCTTCTTCGCCAGCCCACGCGCCTTGGCGATCAGCGCGGGGTCGTCGGGCTTCATCGTCACCACCGCCCGTGCGGTGACGAGCGTTCCCCTTCGTGTCCTCACCCGGGGCTTCCGGAACCGGATGAGCCACCACGTCGCAACCCTGCGAGCGCCGCTCGACCTTAAGCCGGCTGGGTGAACGCGCCGTGAACGCGCATGGCGGTCTTGGCGTCGAAAACCCTGACCAGGCAGCCGATTGACACGATCACCCGCTTCGACCTCGGCTTCATCGATCAGTCCCTCGCTGGAGGCGGCGCAGCGCTGCCGGCCGGGTGACGAACGATCACCACCGGGCAGCTGGCGTTGGCGACCAGAGCGTGACCGGTCGAGCCGAGAAGCAGACCGGTGAAGGGACTGCGGCCGCGACTGCCCACGACTATCAGTCGCGCGCCGGGCGCGAAGTGAAGCAGGCTGGGCGCGGGCCGCCCGCGGACGACTGTCCGCCGCACCGCGACATCCGGGAATCGACCCTGCCACACCCGCAGACGGGCCGCGAGTTCCGCTTGTATGTCGCTGTCGATGGCATCCTTGTCGATGATCATGTCGTGAACGGGAACGGCGGCGTCGACCCGAACGTCGTTCCAGGAGTGCACCGCGATCAGGCTTGCTCCCCAGACGGCAGCCTGATCGAACGCAAACGCCAGCGCCGGGTCGCTGGTCGGGGAGTCATCGACGCCGACCACGACCGCGCCCCGACCCTCGCCTGGTCGCCGCGCCGGAACCACCGCGACCGGTGCGGGGTTGTTGGAGGCGATCGTCATGGCAACCGATCCCAGAACCACATCGCTGACCCGGCCGGCGCCGGGAGAACCCACCACGGTCAACCTGGCACCTGCGGATGCTTCCCGCAGTGCCGTCACCGCATCCCCATGCACCAGCCGGGTTGTCACGGGGACACCCGGGTGCGATCCGCCTACCTGCATGGCAATGTCCGCCAGCAAATGCTCTCCACGGATGTGGCTGGCTGTGGTCGCGCCATCGGACTGGTGGGACTCCGGTTCGGCGGCGGGCAGCATGTAAGCGTGAACCAGAAGCAGGGTTGCCTTCCGGCACGCCGCTTCGGCCGCGGCCCATTGCGCCGCGTTCCGGGAAGCGGGTGACCAATCCACGCCTCCGACGACAACACCGTCGGGCGGGTCGGCCGGATTGCCTTTGCTGTTATCCATGTCAGTTTCGGCCACATCTCGGCGTTCGCGCACAGGTACGGCGGG
>Ga0208716_1000185_pt1 | contig 25621 bp, 31 predicted proteins | sample NGESurdeep092012_8_FD_184482 | JGI IMG/M metagenome (GOLD analysis project Ga0208716, IMG submission 184482) | Arctic peat soil microbial communities from Barrow, Alaska - NGEE Surface sample 415-3 deep-092012 (SPAdes) | ecosystem: Environmental > Terrestrial > Soil > Wetlands > Peat ...
AATCAACCCTAACTAGGCAACGGCGGAACTTTGGCTATCAGACCATTTTTGAGGACTTCAGGTCGCTCTTTCCAGGAGACGATACCATCGCTACTGCTATGGTATTGCACCCCCAATTGGAGCAGGTCGGCGGCACTTTCCAAAGGAGGTAAGTCTCCAAACACCAGGGTGGTCTTGTTGGGCGCTACAAAAGCCACGCTACAGGGTCGGGAGCAAACACTCAAACACGCTACTTCCTGCACCACAAATTCCTCCTGCAAGTCCCAGGTCTGGTAGAGATTGGATACCTGTTCCAGGAGATGGATTCCACCAGATTTCCCCAGGTACTGGCGTTCCGTTTTTGAGAAGGAGCAGCACGTGCAAATGAATAGCGTGTGTTTAGTCATAGGACAAGAAGATAACCGATTTATAGAGTGTTCGCCATGATCTACCTGCCCAGCTCAAGGCTCTTGGGTCTCGAGAGGGCATCGGTAGAGCAGTCAGATAGGTTCGCCCTAGCAGCTTAAATTCTCACCACAGCGCTAAGGCAATTCCCGTGAATTTGGATTTTTTGTTATCAGGTTTAAAAGTTGGCTCCCCGGGTAGGATTCGAACCTACGACCAATCGATTAACAGTCGACCGCTCTACCACTGAGCTACCGAGGAATGTAGCGTTCACGGTCTCTGATAATACGCTGCTTCTAGGGTCGGGTGCAAGTTTTTCATTCACGCAACTCTAACAAGTATTTCTGCCTATGTTCTGTAGAATGGGAAGAACCTCACCATCCGCTTTCCTATGCATGTTCAGCCTGCCAACACCTACCAAACCACGGAAACCCTCTCGGAGAGAGAACTTCAAGTCCTAGAACTGGTAGCGAAGGGCCTGACGAATGAACAAATTGCCAAGGACTTAGACATCAGTAAGCGAACCGTAGATAACCACATCAGCAATATTTTGAATAAAACGAATACGGAAAACCGGGTCGCGCTGGTCCGCTGGGCACTGCAGTGGGGCAAAGTTTGCCTGGATGACGTGAACTGCTGCACGATTGAACGTCGAAGCTAGCGTGTGGCTATGACGTATAGCATTACCTATCCTGGCATGACGTGGGCCGTTTATCGGGAACTAGAGGTTCATTTAGCACAGATTTTATCCGAGAGACCCCAGATTCTCCTGCGCACAGACCCTGTTTATGACTACAACCTAGATCAGGTGCAGAGTCTACTCTTTAGCCCTCCTGAAGATAATGCCGCCCGTACCCTTATGTGTGACGTACTGCTGCACTATATTGAGCGCTGGGGCACGATGGCAACCAAAGTCGGGAGCGTTATCGCCCATAACGGGACTCAGGAGTTACGGCTAGAAGAAACGGACCGTCAGACCTGGTTGGAATTCTTGACCCCTACTCCAAATTGACCTGCACAAAAGTGCTCTTCCACTGTTCGGGTGTATAGGTTTTCAGGGCTAAAGCGTGAATGCGACCGTCATCCAGGTATTCCTGCAAAACTGCGTAGACTAATTTGTGCTGTTTGATCATGGTCAAACCAGCAAAACGGTCTGAGACGATCAGGGCTTGCAGATGATCGCCCGTTCCGGTGAGGTCTTGCACCTGGACAGCACCCCCAGGAAAAGCGGCGGCAATCAAAGCTTCAACGTGTTCGGTATTCATAGTCGTGAAGAAAGGACTGCTTTAGTTTACTTCTTCTTCTTTGCCCTACGGCCCTCGGCCATAGTTTCATCGGCCAAAGCCATATCGGTCAGCGTCTGGCCTGTAGTCGCCAGGAAAACGTCATCTAAGCTTGGGCGGGCTTGCGCCAGGCTAAAGATGGGCAGCCCTGCCTGGGCTATGGTCTGCTGCACCGAAGAGAGCGCCATCGAACCAGCTTGCACTACGAGGTAAAGCGCATTGCCTTGACTCTTATTGATACCCACTTTCTGAACTTCGGGAAGCACTTTCAGCAGAGCAGAAGCCTTCTCTGCTTCTTCCAGAGGTGTAAATTCGCGAATTCTAATCGTTACCCGGTCGCCACCCAAGTTGGTTTTCAATTGGTCTGGTGTCCCCTGGGCAATCACCTTGCCTCGGTCAATAATGGCGACTCGGTCTGCCAAGACATCAATCTCTTCTAAATAATGACTGGTGATCAATACGGTCGTGCCATAGGCTTTGATCGCTTGCAAAAACTCCCATACTGCTCGGCGACTTTGAATATCCAAACCTACGGTCGGCTCATCTAAGACCAAGACCGCAGGGGCATGGAGCATCGCACAGGCTAAGTCCAACCGTTTCTTCATCCCTCCGGAGTAGCCACCGATCCGGTCATCGGCCCGGTCCGTGAGGTCCAGAATTTCTAGAACCGCCTCAATCCGCTGGGGGATGATCGCACGAGGCAGATGATACAAGTCCGCCTGAAAGGCCAGGAGCTCCCGTCCGGTCAGGATCTTATCCTGTGCCACTTCCTGTGCCACATAGCCAAGATAGGAGCGCGCTCTCCGCGGGTCATCCACCACGGAGATCCCTGCGATGGTCAGGGTGCCTCGGTCCGGTTTCTCTAGAGTGCATAGACAGCGCAAGGTCGTCGTTTTCCCGGCACCATTGGGCCCCAAAACCCCAAAAATTTCTCCTGGCTCAATATCCAAGGAGATTCCTTTTACGGCCTCGATAGAGCCATAGGATTTATACAAATCTTGGATACGTATCGCAGGAGTAGTCACTATGAAATCTTCCTATAGGAGAATCACACTTACCCTTCTAGGTTAATCGGACAGTCTGATAAATGCATCCAATCTCCTAGGACTACCACGAGACTTTCGACGCCGAGAGCTAAAGAATGGCATGGTTCAAGGCACCGAAAGAGGGCTGAGCACCACTAACTCTTGCCGCCCATCAACACGGCTCGGTCTGCTGCATCCGTCTCTTTCAAAAAGACCTTGACCTGCTCATGACGGGCGGTAGGCACCTCTTTGCCGCAATAATCAGGATGAATGGGCAATTCCCGATGACCCCGGTCAATCAAGACCAAAAGCCGAATCGAAGTCGGTCTTCCATAATCATTCAAAGCATCTAAGGCAGCCCGAACGGTACGCCCCTTGTAGAGTACATCATCCACGAGGACTACTTTTTTGCCCTGGAGGTCGACGGGGAGTTGGGTCCGCTCAGGCGTCCTCACCCCAATTTCCCGCAGGTCATCCCGATATAGGGTCACATCCAAAGCCCCTACCGGAGGAGCGACTCCCTCTTGTTCTTCTATGAAACGGGCTAGACGGTGGGCCAAGGGAACGCCTCGGGTGTAAATGCCGATCAGGACTAGATCATGAACGCCATCCTGGTCTTCCAAAACCTGGAGGGCCAATCTACGTAGCGTCCTTTCTAGTTCTTCCGCCGAGAAAAGTTCTACAGAAGGAGTAGCGGTCTGAGGTTCACGGGTCATGATTGCCCTTAGCTGGGCTCCAATTCTAACAAGAACACCGGAGTGCTGCCGACCACAGCAAACTAGCGATTGCGATATTGGAGGGCATGGAGCGCATTGCGGCGTAGTCCTTTGGCCTTAACCCGACGCAGGGCCATTCCTCTGCTCCATTGGTCAAAGGTATCGTCATCGATCACGGTTAGAGCTTCCAATCTGGAAGTGAGAACACCTTCCCTGGGAAGAAAATCGGCAGGAATCTCCTTTGCCGACAGCTTTTGATTATAAGGACACACACTTTGGCAGAGATCACACCCGACCACCCAATCCATCAGGGGAAGGTCTGCAGGGAGGGCTTCACTGCGGTTTTCAATCGTGTGATAGGCGATGCAGCGATTGCTATCGAGGACTCCAGGCTGGGGGAAGGCGCGGGTCGGACAATTATCCAAACAGCGTGTGCAGGTGCCGCAATGGGCTGTGGTCGGAGTATCTGCTTCTAGGGGCAAGGTCGTCAGCACCACCCCAAGAAAGACATAGGAACCAAAATCTCGGCTCAACAGCAACGTATTCTTGCCGAGCCATCCCAATCCAGCCCGCTCGGCCCAGGCTTTTTCGAGGACTGGCCCCGTGTCTACATACCAGCGATGTTGATGGTCTGGAGCTTCCTCTTGGAGCCAACGACTTAGGGTTTTCAGTTTGCCCCCCAGCACTTTGTGATAGTCACGCCCCCAGGCATAGCGCGAAATCTTGGCTGTTCCGCTGGGGACCGTATCTTCATCTTCCGTGTAGTAGGAAAGCGCGGTCACAATCACCGACTGCACGCCGGACAAAACTTGCTGAATATTTTGACGACGGGGGTCTTCCATCCAGGCCATATCGGCCTGATATCCCTGCGCTAGCCAGTTTGTTAGGTCCTCTGTCCGTGCCAAGGGAACCCGTGCATCCGCAATCCCCACTTGGTGAAATCCCAAGCTATGGACTTTTTCTTTGATGACGTGGGAATCCAAGAGGACAGTCATGTATTACATTCTCTTGTGCCAATCCCTAAAGGCGATTAACCTTACATGTGCGCTGCTTAGCAGGACTAAACTGTTATCCTCTCTGACAGGCTTCGACTAAGCCACTGGATTGGTCAGAGAGCCTCGGTGCGGACGGAGACAGGCGTGAGGGCTCCTTGACGGTTTACGGTAAAAGCAAGGGTTTGTCCTGGTTTCGTCTTGTCAATGGCCGCTTGGATCTGAGTTCCGTCCGTGACCGGGCTATCGCCTATTTTCACCACTACATCCCCAGGTTCCAGGCCTGCTTTTTGGGCAGGAGAATTGGGCAAGACCTCCTGGATCAAAACACCTGTCTTAGCACTCAGGGAAACTCCACGCTGTTGTAGAGCCTGAAGCACTTCTGGAGAGAGGGTGATCATCTTCACCCCAACAAAAGTGCGCGTAACTTTACCTTGCTGAATAAGCTGCGAACTGATGTCTTTGGCCAAGTCAATCGGAATTGCAAAGCCTAAGCCCTGGGCTCCTTGAATAATCGCAGTATTGATGCCAATGACCCGCCCTTGGATATCGATGAGCGGTCCGCCAGAGTTCCCTGGGTTAATCGCGGCATCGGTCTGAATAAAATTCACCTTTCCATCCGCGATGCCAAGCCGAGAACTAGGACGACTCAGCGCACTGACAATTCCGGAAGTGACCGTATTTTCAAAACCTAAGGGACTACCCAAGGCCACCACAAACTGACCAGAGCGCAAACTCCTCGACTCTCCCAACTCGACTGCGGGCAACGGAGCTGGCGCATCGACTTTCACCACCGCCACGTCTGTAAGCTTATCTACCCCCAGCACCCGTCCTGGGAAAACTCGGTTATCGCTCAGCAACACTTGGACTTTTTGAGCGTTGGCGACTACGTGGGCATTGGTAAGGATCGTGCCATCCGCGTTAATGATGAAACCGGAGCCTTCCCCCCGTCGAATTTCCTGGCGAGGGGTTACCCGTGCGCCAAAAAAATCTTCGATATATTGACGGTAGCTTTCATCTTGGGGCGTTTCTGGAATGACGCTCTCCACGTTAATAGACACAACGCTGGGGCTAACTTTCTCCGCAGCGTCCGCAATGAAATCAGTCCCTAGCGTCCGGGTCACACTATTGCTAGGGGCAACAGGAGCAGAATCCTGGCGTTTGGTAGGAGATTCTGCTGCTGGGAGTGCAGACTTTTGTGGGCTCGTGAGTTGAGGAATTTGCAGATTGCTACAAGCGGTAAGGGATACAAGGCTAAGACCCAAGAGAAAACGCTTATACACAAGAGGTACCGTCATAAATAATGTGGAGGATTTCTATTTACAGCATAGTCAACAAAGGGGTCCCCATGCTGTCTATCAAAAGATAGGCTAGCGCCTGCGGGACACTTTGAGCCTTTTTCGTTGCCGCTTTACAGAAGAAACCAGCGTATCGGCGATAATATGGCTGATGGCACCGAGTTCCAACCCTAAGAGAATCCAGACTACAAACTTCCACTCCCCGTGAACCGTCTGTTTGGTCAGCGTGGGATAGGTTGCTTCTGCGAACCGTCTAGACGGTTCCGCTATTGCTCTGACTACGGGGACACCCCCATACTGCTGAAATCCATAGGCTACCAATCCAGCCAATGCACAAAAAATGATGGTGAGATAGACCAAACGCAGAAAAGTACCTACCAGAACGCCGTGGGAAAGCCGAGAGCGATGAGGAACAAAACGACGGTAGGGCCACCAAATCCAACGCAATAAACCCCATCGCCGGACCTGCACCGAACGAGTGTCGAGGTCAGGACCGAACATGAAGCCACTAAAGAGAAAACTGGCTCCGACCGCACTAGTCACATCCCAACGTCCACTTAGCCACCAGGCCCCGCCCAGGGTTAAGGGGAAGGTCCACCAGGTAATACGGTCATGGGTACGGCCACTGGGCATGAATTACAGTTGTGTATGTATATCCACATTAAAAGGCATGGGTAACTTTTTTGTATAGAGCTTCATACTCTTTGGCAGATTTTTTCCAACTGAAATCCTTGGCCATAGCCCTCTGGACTAACTTATTCCAGGAGTCTTTGTGACGATAGCCTTCTTCTGCTTTGAAGATGGTTGCCAGCAGAGAAGTACTGGCATACCAGTCAAATCCGTACCCTGTACCCGTTTTATTTTCCGGATCATGATAGGTTACCGTATCTTTCAGTCCGCCCGTGAACCGAACCAAAGGGATGCAACCATAACGCAAAGCAATAATCTGACTCAAACCACAGGGTTCAAAGTGACTGGGCATCAACAATATGTCCCCACCGGCATAGGCCAATTGGGCAAGATCATTACTATAGCCCCTGTAGAAACAGAACCTGGCGGGATGACGACTGGCGATAGCCTGTAGTTGAGACTCATAGTGTGGGTCTCCCGAGCCTAAGAGAAAAAACTTACCGGAGCCGAAGGTTAGCCAAGTATCCAGAATCGGCAAAAGCAGGTCCAATCCTTTTTGTTCCACCAGGCGCGTGACCATCGCAAATAAGGGCCGGTCATATTCTTCCGAGGCACTCCAACCACAGCGTTCCAGCAGTGCTTTTTTATTAGCCGCCTTACCCTTCACCACCGTTTTAGCGTCGTACCGGACGGCAATATCTTTGTCCGTGGCAGGATTATAGGTTTCCGTATCGATGCCATTGAGAATGCCGTGGAGCTTAAAACTTTGACTGCGCAAGAATCCGTCTAGTTTTTCGCCATAGGTCGGCGTCTGAATTTCTTCGGCATAGGTGGGAGAGACGACGCTGATCGCTTGGGCCCACCAGCAGCCCAGCGGCAGCAGTAAGACAGGGTTTGAGGGAGGAAATTGCCAACCACGCAAGCCTACTCGGTCCAAGATTCCCCGGTCACACCAGCCCTGATAGGCAAGATTGTGAATGGTGACAATGGATTTGGTGTGGTGATTGCCCAGGGAATAGGAAAGCCAAGGAATAATCGCCGTATGCCAATCATGGCAATGGTATACATCCGGTGTCCAGCCAAGCCGAGCCCATAGATCTATCGCCCCTCGGCAAAACAGAATAAAACGTTCGGCATCATCCCGGTAGCCATACATATAGTCACGGGTGATCGAATTATTATCTAACCAGTACAGGGGAACGGTAGGCGTTCCAGGCAAGGTTGTTTCATAGCACGTAAAAGGCTGATCATGGCTCCAAGCCCACCAATGCTGGATCGCGTCTCCTGGAATCGGGGTGCTATGCAGCCGGGGCGCAACAATACGTACATCATGGCCTAGCGCGGCCAGAGCCTTCGGAAGCGAGCCGACAACATCTCCCATCCCTCCTACTTTTACAAAAGGAGCGACTTCACAGGCGACAAAAAGGATTTTCATGGGGAAATTACTGAGCTTGACCTAGGTTATCACTGCCGAAGACATTGTCTTGTGCCATCTCTACAGGTAAGGCCTTCGCTGCTTTAATTTTCGCCAGTCAGAGCGAACGCTTGTGCCAGAGATGTGTCAGACCGCAATTGTCGGACTTGCTTATCTGCTGCCTTTGCATGGGTGCCGTAAACTGAAAGTATGAGTAAACCAAAGACTCTAACAATCCAACTTTCCGCCGAAGACAGCGACCGCCTTGAAGCTGAAGCTAAAAAGCGTAACTTGCCGCTCGATGCGATGGCGCACGCGATGCTGAGTGAGCGTCTTGCGCAGGTAAAACCGCTCCTTGACCAGCATGAAGCCTTACTGCGATTACGGGAGATTGGTAGAAAAATGCCGCCCATAGATGCAGTCCAACTAGCGCGGAAAAGTCGGGAGGATCTGGAACAGAGAGGAGTCTTCTAATTTAGTGGCAATTGTTATAGATGCTAATCTACTCATTGTTTTGATTAATGGAGACTCCCGTGGGGAGGAGGTTCTAGCCCAATTCACAAAGTGGATAGACCAAGATATTCCTCTTCATGCGCCTGACCTAACTCCCTGGAACTGCACATCCCTAGGATTGAACTTCTGCTTCTTCAGTTCTTCAGCCAGACTTAGTTGGTTGTCCACTCGGTCTACGAACAAGACACCATCCAGGTGGTCCATTTCGTGCTGGATGACCCGAGCAAAAAGACCGGAAGCTTTGAGCCGCTGAGGCTTACCGTAAATATCTTTGAAACTGACCATGAGCTGGGCAGAACGTTGCACATCTCCAAACACATTGGGCACGCTCAAACACCCTTCCTGTCCAACTTCCAAATCTTTGGACAACTCGTGAATTTGGGGGTTGATCATCACAAATGAGGGGTTAGCCGCTTCTTCCGGGTCGGTATCAATGACGATGATCCGCTTGTTAATCCCCGCCTGCGGTGCAGCCAAACCAACTCCGTCATAGCTGTACATTGTTTGAAGCATCTTGCGGGCAATCGAGCGAATTTCATCGTTGATGTTGGTGACATTTTTGCTGTTTTGGCGCAAAACCCTTTCCCCAAGCCTAAAAACTTCGTAAGGGGGCACCGCCAACTTTTCTTTGGAGACGATAAGAGCGAGGGGCATGACAGGAGATGTAATAATTCTTCTTTTATCTTAGCGCCACAGTCCCTACGAACACTAGGGGATGCTACGATCACCACATGACGATTGACCGCGATACTGTGCGCAAAGTGGCCCACCTCGCCCGCTTAGAGCTCTCTGAATCGGAAGAAGAGCTATTTACAGGGCAACTGAATGACATTTTAGGATACGTCGAAGAGCTCTCTGCGTTGGATACCACGGGCGTGGAACCCACCACCAGAGCGATTGAGACTACTAATGTCGTCCGCGAAGATGAATTAACCCCTTGGCAAGGTTTGGAAGAAATCCTCCAGAATGCCCCAGACCGGGAAGACCAATTCTTTAAAGTCCCCAAAATCCTCTGACACGCAAGAGGTTAACGCTACTTCACCAGCGCAGTATGCCCTACATCATCGGTTTTGACCCTGGACGAGATAAATGTGGTATTGCAGTTGTGGATGCAGCTGGGCCCCATCCGGTCCATTATCGACAGGTAATATCCGCAGACCAATCCCTCAACGAGTTGCGAACCCTGCTCTCACGCTTTGAAGTCCATCAAATCTTGATTGGTAATCAAACCGGGTCCAAAGAATGGCAAGCCAAAATAGGCGGTGCTTTTCCAGAACTACCGCTTGTGGTAGTAAATGAGCGTCATAGTTCGGAAGAAGCCCGTAAGCGCTATTGGGATTACTATCCAGCTCAGGGGTTGAATGCTTTGTTGCCCAAAGGAATGCGTACGCCACCGACGCCCTATGATGACTTAGTGGCCTTGGTTTTGATCGAACGTTATTTAGGAACTTCTATTTCAGGCCCTGCTCCGGCTCTGTAGCCAAAGTGGGAGGCACCATATAAGTGCCTTCAAAAGCCAGAGGTTTGGTTTGATTGGGATCCTTCGACTTGACCTGAATCGTGATGCGATGGCGTCCTGGCTTGCTCCGCAATCCATAGACTTTCACCTTAGCCGTTGTGCCGTCTACGGTCTGTTCTGCCAAAAGGAACTGGTCTCCTCCCGCTGGCACGGCACTCGCTCCCCCCGCCAATGCTCGGGCGGCCGCAGAAACATCCACCCCATCGACAAAAACAGTTGGCTCTGTCCATAGAAAATCTTTCAGGGTCAAGGGCCTAGGATCAAAGATAAAGGTCAGCTCTACCGGATTTTTCAGAATAGACCCAGAGGCTGGTTTGCTATCAATGGCTTGAGCAAAACTGGGGAGGGTATAGGATGCTCCCAACGTCGAAATAGCGAGCAGGAGGGGAAGAACGTGCTTCATAGGACCTTCAAGGACAAATGAGTGAATAGGCTTCCAGAAGAGACGTTCTCAGGACGATTACAGTGCCTAGGATTGTCCTCTGTATTGGAATATACATTATGAATTACAGGAAATGATCGGCTCCGTTGAAGGGAATACAGGGTTTGTCGGCTGCCCTTCGGCTGAGCGGAGTCGAAACCCACATTGCTTTTGCTGTCACCACCTTGTCCAGACTAAGATGGCCCCGGATACGCTAAGGATAAAGTCGTGGCTCTATTCTCTGTAGAAGTTTCGTGTGCAGAAGTCTTATGTATTGGCAGCGAACTGCTTCTTGGTCAGATCGTCAATACCAATGCCACTTTTCTGGCGCAGGAGCTGGCAGGACTCGGTATTCCCCATTTCCTCCAGACGGTGGTGGGGGACAACACCGGGCGCATTCATCGAGTTCTAGACCAGATGAGCGAGAGAGGGCCAGGTGTGCTGATCACCACCGGAGGACTAGGCCCTACCCCCGATGACCTTACCCATGAGTCCTTGGCCTCCTACTTTGGGGTGGCGATGGTAGAACATCCAGAAATTTTGAAGGCGCTAGAGCTGCGTTACCAAAAACGCAATCGGGTGATGAGTCCCTCCAATCGCAAACAGGCTTCTTTCCCCGAAGGGGCCATGGTCTTGCCCAATCCAACCGGAACTGCACCGGGGATCATCTGGGAAGCCCGCCCTGACGTTGTGATCCTGACATTCCCTGGCGTGCCCAACGAAATGAAAGCAATGTGGCAGCAAACTGCAGTCCCTTTTTTAACCCAACGCTATGGCAGTCGGGTTTTTTACAGTCGGACCTTGCTCTACTGGGGCATCGGTGAATCGGATCTAGCCGAAAAAGCCCAAGCCTTTCTGGACCAGCAAAATCCAACGGTAGCCCCCTATGCCAGCATGGGGGTCGTCAAACTACGGGTGACAGCTTCAGCCCCAGACCGCGACCAGGCTAAAACCATCGCAGAACCAACCGTCCAAGCGCTCAAAGAATTGGGAGGATTGAATTATTTTGGGGAGGATGAAGCCACGTTAGCTTCTGTCGTGGGCGAACTTTTAGCGCAACAAGGACAGACCTTAGCCGTAGCAGAATCCTGCACCGGAGGCTGGTTGGCAAAAGCCCTCACCGATACTTCCGGGAGTTCCCGCTTTTTTGTCGGCGGGGCCATAGCCTACCATAATCAAGTCAAAACCGAACAATTGGGCGTAGATCCCAAAATTATAGAGGAACAGGGTGCAGTCAGTAGCCTCGTTGCCCTCCAAATGGCTCAAGCTATCCGCAAAAATCTACATGCCGATTGGGGGATTGGGATCACAGGAGTATCGGGTCCAACCGGAGGCACTGAGGCTAAACCCGTTGGGTTAGTCCATATCGCGATTGTCGGCCCGGAAGTCGCAGAGACCTTCGAGTATCACTTCGGCGAAGACCGTAGCCGAGAATGGATCCGTTGGCTCAGCGTACAGTCGGCCCTAGACCGGATACGTCATTTTTTGTAAGCGCGCCTTGCTCAATGACTGTCCTAAATCTTAATTGACTTAAATCTTAATCAGTGTTCATACGGCCTAACCAGAGACCGAAAGCCCTGGTAAACAAAAAATCTAAGTGATCCCCGAGTCCTCCAGGGGATCACTTAGAGGCGCATATACTAGTATCCACAGGCGTATACTTCTCAGGGGCTTTTTGTGAATCTGATAAACATTGAACACAGAACAAATAGAGCTGCTACTATAGATTTGTTAGGCACTCCGACATCTTAGAAAGGCTATTTCCCGTCATGCGAAAGGCAATCAAGAAAATTCTCGAAGCTATGGAAAAAATCTCTGAGCTTTTTGGCCCTCCTCCTCAACCTGACCTTGTGCCCATTCCTGTGCCCGTTCGAGAGCAATACCCTCGTCGGCGTTAATCGGCTTTGTTATCCATACTGATCCTGCATGGCCCGAACTTAAACCTTTTGGGAGCGCGCGAGCCTGAGATTTATGGGTATTTGACCCTGCCAAAAATAGAAGAACTCTTAAAGACGGATGCCCTTAAATTAGGGGTGTCCGTTGAATTTTTTCAGTCAAATCATGAGGGGGCCCTGATCGACACTATTCAGCAAGCCCTTAACCGCCACGATGGCATCGTATTCAACCCTGGCGGTTATACCCATACCAGTGTAGCCCTGCGGGACGCGATCAGCGGCGTAGGTGTGCCCGTAGTGGAAGTGCATTTGAGCAATATCCATAAGCGCGAATCCTTTCGCCACCATTCATTTATCGCCCCTGTAGCCGTCGGACAGATTTCAGGTTTTGGAGCTGAAAGTTATCGCTTAGGTCTTCAGGCTCTAGTGCATCACTTGGAAGTCTCTCGGTGAGCATTCAGCGCTTCCCGGAAAAGCCGAGTGGAATATTTCAGCTATCGGTGGAGATAATTTACGGGAACTCCCAGGAATCGCCTACCTGAGCATAATCCTGGTGACCGAAGATCGCCGAGGGATGACGGTAAAACTTAAATTCCAGCAAATTATGAAAGGGATCTTCCAGAAAGAACGTACGGTGTTCTAAAGGCAATCCCTCATAGCGCAGTTTGTCCTCCTCATAGAAAGCTAGTCCTTTCTCTTGAGCATGTTTGAGCAAGGCTTCCCAATCCGATTCATCACTAAAAATCAAGCCAAAATGCCGGGGATAGATACCTTTTTGGGGCATAAGTGGCTCTTTCGTCACATGGGCGACTAACTGGTGCCCATGCATATTGAAAATGACAGAATTGGCCGTCTCTCGCCCTATTTCACACCCTAAGTCATTTGCATAGAATTGCTTGGCTTGGGTAAGGTCGCCAATGGGAAAGGCAAGATGAAAGAGTACCTGATGATGCATAACGGACCCAAATCGGTGGACAGCTAACTATTTCTATTGTCCTCTCTCTCGGCCAGAAGATTAAAGCAGAAAAAAAATTTATGAAAAGCTTTGAGCCTCACCCAGGAAGCGCACAAAACACTAGCGCGGTCACAAGCGTTACTGTACCTGTAGAGCATCATGAGGTAAAAAGAACTATGGCGAAACTCGAACTTCGAGACCTCAATAAGACCTATACCCCCACCAGCGTTCCTGTTAAAGACCTGAGTTTGAGTGTGGAGGAAGGAGAATTTCTCACCTTGCTGGGGCCTTCTGGCTGCGGCAAGTCTACGATTTTGCGCTTGATTGCCGGATTAGAACAGCCCACACGGGGACAAGTCATGATCCAAGGGCGCAATGTCAGTAGCCTGGAACCAGGGGAGCGCAATATTGCCATGGTCTTCCAGAGCTACGCGCTCTATCCTCATATGACGGTGCAAGAAAACATTGCTTCTGGCTTGAAGCTGCGCAAACTTGCAGACAGCGATATCCGGCAACGGATTGTAGAAACCGCCAAATTTCTGGGGCTGGAGGACTTATTGGACCGTAAGCCCAGCCAGTTATCTGGCGGCCAAAGGCAACGGGTAGCCGTCGCCCGTGCTTTGGTGCGTAGACCCGATGTGTTTTTGTTGGATGAACCTTTGAGTAACTTAGATGCCCTCTTGCGAGAACGGGTACGGGCTGAACTAAAACAGCTTTTCTCTGCTCAAAAAGCACCTGTAGTGTATGTCACTCATGACCAAACCGAGGCAATGACCTTGTCCACCAAAGTGGCAGTTCTTTATGATGGCAATTTACAACAATTAGACACCCCTCAACGCATCTATACACTCCCCGCGAACCAGTTTGTTGCTGGATTCATTGGTAGTCCTCAAATGAATTTACTCACGGTTCCTTGTCAAGGCGATTATGCCCTTCTTGATGAAATGAAAATACCACTTTCACCAGGCGCTAGAGGCCAGTCCAAAGTAGTCCTCGGTATTCGTCCTGAGCATGTACGGCTTAGCGAACTGGAAGATCTTAATTCAATCCAAGGAACGATCTATTTAGTAGAAAATTTGGGCATGCATAATTTGCTGAGTGTCCGCTTAAAAAATCAGCCTCCGGAAACACTAAGAGTATTATTACCGACCGAACAAACCTGGAGTGGGGAAACGATAAACTTAAGTTTGTCTGTGGAGCATATGCATTGGTTTGATGCTAATTCTGGCAAACGTCTCTAAATAGTGCAAAGTACAAGATCTTTAGGAAGAAACTTCTACAATAGGTGTACTACAAATCTTTTTTAAAGGCGGTCTGTATTATTCAAGTTATTAGGGAAATCGGCGGCGAGTTTGGTCGTTTTAGGAGCCATAGGCTTGGCTTCACCTGCCCAAGTACAGCTCCCGTCCCAGGCAGCCCCTTGACCAAAGAGCTCAGGGCAGGAGGACCCTCTGGAATCACGAGTGAAGCAAGGACAGATTTCTGAGCACTATATGACACGCGTTGATAAAATTCTGGATTTTTGGTTTGCGCAAAGTGAACAAGCAGAGTATGCGCAACGTCGGAAGGTTTGGTTCGCTAAAAATCCAAGCTTTGACCAAACGATTCGCACTCATTTCCAGACAGATTATGAGCTGGCTGCCGCAGGGAAACTCAGGGATTGGCAGGAAACTACTCAGGGCTGTTTGGCCTTGATTTTGCTGTTAGACCAGTTCCCCCGCAACATGTTCCGGGGAGAGGCTCAGTCGTTTACTACGGATAGCCAAGCTCTTGCCATTTCGCAGTATGCTATAGCACAAGGTTTTGACCTAGAATTACCGCCCATTCAGCGGATGTTTATCTATTTGCCCTTTGAACATAGCGAACATCTGGAACATCAAGATCAAGCTGTTCAGAGGATACGAGCCCTTCAAATGGAAGATGTGACGGACTATGCGTTCAAGCACCAAGCAGTGATTGCGCGGTTTGGTCGCTTTCCTCATCGCAACAAGATCTTGGGGCGGGCCAATACTCCGGAAGAAGAAGAATTTCTCAAGCAGCCGGGTTCGTCCTTTTAGTCTTTCTTCACCCTCGCCCCTATGCCATGCGTCCCGCCAAGCAGGGAAGGGTGCCTTAAGATGAATGTTGCCCAACATAAAGAATCCCGTGGGAAATCCCTTACTTGAACTGAATTACGAGCCTGCTATCGAGGCGTTGGGAAGTCAATATTTTGATGAAGTAGAACCTGCTGAATTTCCCAAACATCTGCTCCGGTTTCGCAATGATGCTGTGCTGGCTAAGCTGGGCCTAGAACCTTCTGGGGTAACCGATGAGCACTTTATAGAGGCGCTAGGGAAGTTTCAAGGTAGACGGCCCTTACTGGCCCTGTGCTATCACGGTTATCAGTTTGGAGAATACAATCCCCGCCTAGGAGATGGCAGAGGGTTCCTCTATGGTCAGGTTCGAGGGATAGATGGAGAACTCTACGACTTTGGAACCAAAGGTTCAGGTACTACTCCTTACTCTAGAACGGCGGATGGCAGACTGACCCTGAAAGGGGGCGTGCGTGAAGTACTGGCGTCAGAAGCACTCCATGCTTTGGGCGTTCGCACTTCCCGTTGTCTGAGTCTGATTGAAACGGGAGAACCTTTATTTCGTGGGGATGAACCCTCCCCAACTCGCTCATCCCTCATGGTCCGTTTTAGTCGCTCCCATATTCGTTTTGGCACATTTGAACGATTAGATTATCTGGGGCGTGGAGACTTAATCAAAATTCTTTTAGATCACGTTATTGAACAATATTATCCTCATCTGCAAACAGAAAAAGAGGGCTATGCTTTGTTCTATACAGAGCTTGTCGGTAGAACTGCAGAATTGTGTGCTCAATGGATGTCTGTAGGCTTTTGCCATGCAGTTCTAAACACCGATAACATGTCCATTACGGGGGAAAGTTTTGATTATGGTCCCTATGCCTTTATGGATCGCTACAATCCTCTATTTACAGCCGCCTATTTTGACCATTATGGCCGCTATAGCTATGGCAATCAGCCTGCTATCTGCCAATGGAATTTGAAAATGCTCCAAGCCCCCCTAGAAGCGGTGCTTTCTGTGGCTGATATGGAAGTCGGCCTTGCTACTTTTGAGGAGCGCTATAGTGCTGCCTATACACAGAGAATGCTGAGCAAATTAGGATTTAATCAAGCGATTACTCCTGAGTTGCAAGAGCTATTGTCCTTAACGCTTAAATTGCTTAAAGATACAGAAATAGGTTATCACCAATTTTTTACTGAACTTACCGAACATTTTTCTCCTGATTGGCAAAAAGGTCCTGAGTACATTTTCCAAGATAGTTATCTATATCAAGCCGCTTATTCAGAATCTTGGCGAACTCGGTATCACCATCTATTATCCCAGTTCCAAGAACCTGAGATGGCGATTATTATTCAATGCTTACGTCAGCACAATCCCAAGACAGTGCTTTCAAGACCTGCAATTGAGGAAGTTTGGGATCATATTACCTATGATGACGATTGGGAGCCATTCAATACGCTAGTCAAACAGTTACAAAATCCTTATGTTCATTAATTGCCTATCCCGAATCTTATCCGATTAACTCAGCAACCCGTATGGCAGAGGTAATCGCTCCTTCATGCAACCCATCGCCAAGATAAGCTCCCGCATGGTACGTATCATGTTGCCCATTGGTGCGGGCAACCTCATCTCTGTACTTGAAAGCCTCAACCGTATATAGCGGAGTATGGTGCTCTTGCGTATGGAGAATTTTGTCTTTCGCAATCAAATCATCCAGGTTGAATGCCAGGTTATAGGCAAGAGGGGATGATATTCCACAAAGCTGATTAAGATAGGCATTATAACCCCAACCCTTATCTGTTTGGAAAAAATCAAATTCTGATAGGTGCTTGATACCATGCTGGGCGTACATTGAAGTATCCGTATGGATAACTGTGGTTGCCTGGTTGCGCTTCCAGGGAGAAAACCGTTTAGTTTCTTCAGCGGTCGGATCAGACAATAACTCCATCACCTGGTCAGGCGGCGTAGCAAAAACAACTTTGTCAAACTGTTGCGTTTTCCCATCCGACAGCCTAATCGTAACGGGATTAGGAGTTCTAGAAATTTCTGTAACCTCTACCCCGAGTAAAACATCCCCTTTAAAGCGTTCCAGAATTTTTTCAATGTAGGAATAAACTCCTCCTTTAATGCGTAGCCAGTCCACATAAACATAATCCAACATAGCTGGAACTGCTAGGGCTGCCGGAAAATTGTCCATGAGTTCGAAGGGCATCGAGTAACTATACATCGTCAGCAATTTGAGCCAGTCATTCCCAATCGCTGGAATTTTCATAAATTGAGATAGGGATTGATCATATAGTTCCTCCACTTTGGGGGAACGCAATTCTAGCCACAGTCCAAGAGAACGGGCATAGAGACTTTCAAGCCGAAGATATTCGATGATGCGTTGCCATCCTGTGAAGTTCTTCCGGATCACTTCAGGCGAAAGAAAGTGATTCCCATCTTTTAAATACAACGCGGATCCAATTTCGACAGGTTCTAATTCAATGCCTAGTTCTTCCATTAAAGCCAGAAAATTTTGAAACTTACGGGGAAATTCAAGTACGCCTGCTTCTAAAAAAAGTCCAGGCTCAGACTGACTGAAAGGGACATTTTTATTCAAGGTGCGAATATGCCCACCCAAAATCGGTTGTCTTTCAAAAACGGTGACATGATGCTCATTTCTATCGAGCAAATAGGCCGTTACCATACCGCTTGCACCACCGCCAATAATAGCAATTTTCATATTTCACCATTGACCTAAGAGAATGTACGTACCAATCAGTCTTTATAAGCACTTTAGCCCTTCGATAAAATCAAATCTCCCGACAATCTTTGATATAAGAGGGCTCCTGTCCAAAAGGTAGGAGCAAAACCTGGATAACCGGATGAAGCATTACAGAAATAGAAATTCTTGAGCGAGGTCTTATGATTTAGCCTACCTATTCCCATATTGCGGGGCGTTAAGTTAGAACCATAGGAATTCCCCTGAGGACACCAGCAAAATCGCTCATTGGTAGTAGGACTGCCCGTGATTTTGAAAACGATGTGTTTCCGAAAATTGGGGACATAGTTTTGTTCTAGGACATCTAGAATAGAATCCAGAATTTCCTCTTTTTTATGGTTATAAGCCTTGCGATCGGTGTCATTTAGTTTTTTGAAGTACTCATAATTAGCAACGGTCAAGAACTCAACGATTTGATGACCTTCCGGACAATCTCGTTTCTCTTCGGTGAGCAAGGTGGGTGTTGTGATGGCAAAACTGGGATTAGAATAATCATTCTTTTCATACATCTGATAAAAAGCTTCATTCAAATCCTGATGACCTGTATGGAAGGTATTCCATTTCCCAAATCCATAGTCTCGGAGATCTATATCTTGTACGACACAGTAAGCCATGTAGTTGGAGGGCGAATAATCATAACTAAGCTTCTGCCGAATCGAGCTAGAGAAATTTTCTGGTCCGATCATCTGAGCTGCTTTTTTAGGGTCCATGTTGCAGATAATCGTTTTGCCTGTGAATTCACGCGTTCGATGGGTGACGAGATCGGTTGCCTTGACTCCCGTTACTTGTTTATCTTTGACCACGAAATTGGTGACTTCCTGATTGAGTAGAACCTCGCCCCCATGCCTTTCGATAACTTTGACCAAGGATTCAATCACATGCTCAAAGTGCTGCTCAGGATAGAAAGCGCCTTGTTGATATCCTGTGAATAAGATCACCCAGGCGAAGAAAGAAAGTTGGTCTGGGGGTAGCAGAAAATCAGGCCATTGCAGGGCTAAAAGGGTTTGCGCTTCTTGCGGTAGGTCAAACTTATCGAAAACATCCTGAAGCGTACTGTTCAGATAGAGGAAGGCACAGAAAACTTCATCCAAATGCTTGACTGCATCCGCAAAGTTCACGGGAGGGGATAATTTCCTCATGCCCTCACTGGTTTTTTGGACTTCCACAATAAATTTACGAATTTTCTCTGCATCCTTAGGGAAGAGTGCAGAAAGTCGATCGATCAGCTCACGGTTCTCGGAGGGAATTTCCAGGGAATAGCCCGGCATCCGCATGTGATCAAAACCGCTAGGGTCATACCGCGTGAAGGTCACGTCTGTAGCTAAGCCCAGTTTTTTCAGGACTTTTTGGACGGTTTGCCCTTCCCCACAGTCCCAAACGTAATGAAATTGAGCATTAAAAGTATATTTTTTGGCCATGGTAAACGTATGACCAAAACCGCCTGGATGTTCATGGGCCTCTAAAATCTGCACGGTTTTCCCAGAGTTTGCCATCAATGCCCCAAACACCAGGGCCGACAATCCACTGCCTACAATCAGGTAATCCGCTTCCATACAACGTTTCCCTCAAGTATTTGATTCTTTAGGACTTTTGTTAACCGATGGACAGTGCCCCTACCTGGGGCATTGATACTAGCTAGCCTATAGGAACCTTTTGGTATTCATTGGTACCGTCCTCCACCAAGGTTCTGCCAAGCGTCATAAGAAGAACAGATAAACCTGAAACTAGCTCTGGAAGAACTTCTCCTCTTGAATTGTTTCTTTTCTAAGGTTAGATGCCAAATATGAGGAACTTGTGAGGAAGGTCTTCTACTAATTTTTAATGAGTGTGTATTATAGAGATCCTTATAGGACAGACATTTCAGACACTTAATTTAGGGCAAGACGGATCGGAATTAGTATAACTCCCGAAGTAATTGATGTGCCTAATATAGTACGGACTAAAAGTCGCCAATGCCGCGAGAGTAATCGTCCTAGGGGATCGGCTCACTAGTCAACTCATCGAGCCGGATCAACTGGGTGATGAGCGATTGGGCTAAAATAGAACCAGTGTTGAGAGGACAAGCTTTTATGCTCAGTGATGAACTCGGAATGCAACTGCATGATCGCGAGACGATTGGTGAACCGCTAACCGCCTAGGAAAAAGCGCAACTTGAGGCTTGGTATGCCCAAAAAGATGCGGTCTCGAAGCGGCCCAAGTGCCTCTGCCGAATTTAGTTGTGCTGCAAGATCAGGTCGATACCGTTATCTCGCAACTCATCATTGGCGTCCAGCAACTCCAGTAGATTACCCAAGAAAATAAATCATTGCGCGAAGAGATCGCCGAAATTAAACAGCAGCTTGCTATTCCCCGATCGGCATGAGTTTGGCTGCCTCAATTAGAGAACAGGTTCGTCGCCGCGCTCAGTACCCTTGCGAATTTTGTGGCACTACCGAGATCGATGCTGGTGGAATGCTAACGCTCGATCATTTCCAGGCCCGCGCTAAAGAAGGCTCGGATACGCTAGAGAATTTGAGCTATGCTTGCATCACCTGTAACCAATGCAAACAAGACTACTGGCCTCGAACAAAAACGGCACCGATACTCTGGAATCCCCGCCAAGAATCTGCCAGCCAGCATTTCGTTGAACAAGAAGATGGCCAATTGACCGCACTCACACCACAAGCGGATTCCTTCAGTCCGCTGCACCAAAATTGTTAGTCAACTTTGTAGAGTAATCAATCATTTCTTTCTAACTCAAACGTTTGCTCAATGGATAATCCACCCTTGAATTCCACCTCATCTGATCGTATTAGGTTCATTCCTAAACGTCTAAGCAGATTGACAGATGGTTCATTTCGCATGTCAGTTATACCGACAATCTTGTTGATAATTCCAATCTCAAATAGTGAATTAATTAGAGCTTGAATAGCTTCTTTGGCATATCCTTTGCCTTGCCCATCGTGACTCAAAGTAAAACCAATTTCTACGATTGTTGAATTTTTAATGTAAATCTGCATCCCCATGTCACCCAAGAGGAGGTTGGATAGCTTGTGTGCAATCGCAATTTGAAACCATTCACCTGGTTTCCCGATCTCTCCTGTGTGCATTTCGCTAATAAAGGATTGTGCTTCAGTGTAGGAAAGCACTGACCAATTGGAAAAGGTTTCAGATCAATGGCTCAAAATTATACGAAGCGTTGCTATCCCCCTTCTTGAGTTGGTTCAGGTTGGGAAACATCTAGCAAATTTTAGAAGTAAGCGAATATCTCCTTTGACGCGGATTTTGCGAGTCAGAATTGCCAAGACAATGTTTCGCTCTTTTCGCAAAAAACCAATCCAAGTTTTACTGTCTGCTTTGACGACCAAATTAGGTCTGTCAACCAGACCCTCGTGAACTTCACAAGACTGATTGGAAACAATGACCGTAAATTGGGAAAATTCCTGCCCAGTAAACAAGAAGTGGTATGTAGTGTTGAGACCTTTCGCTTGATTCGGTTGAAAGACTAAGGATAAGCCATACTTAAAGCCGGCAATGGAAATTGGCGTTAGACTATTGCGAACTCGCTTGATCTGTTTGTGGGGAAAGCGTTTAGCCGCGTGGGCTTCGGCATCTGACCCAGGAATGACATAAACCGTCTCGATTTTATCTTGCAGGGGCTTGACGACCTCTTGAATAAATTCTTTGCGATTATGCAAAAAGGGAGCCATCACATCTTCCCCCGCAGGACAGGCAGCAAGGCAGTAAGCCGCTTTATAGTTGGCGCCAAAGGACAAACTTTGCCACATGGTTGCGGAGTCCGCCTCCCCGACTTTGCGCTCATAGTCCTTCGCCGTCTTGCTTTCGGCGATATTCTTTGCCCAATCGGTAAAGCCACCTAAAAATTCGCGATAGTTGTGGGTATAGCAAGCCGAGAAATTGAAGCTACCATCGCCCCCGATCGCCCCCACCGGGCAGGCAGCTACACAGAGCTTGCACTCCACACAGGGGTTGTAATCAATCGGTTGATTGTACTCCGTCACCTCCGCATCCATGAGCACGGTACCCAACAGAATGAAGTTGCCAAATTTCGGATGAATCACATTGCGATGAATACCCATGTGGCCCAATCCGGCGGCGACGGCGATTGGTTTGTGAGAAACAACCCAGACATTTTTTTCGACGTTGAGATAGTCTTGGGCTTCCATGGGAAAGCCCATGGCTGGGTTCATGGCTCGAATCCCCCGATTTTCTAATTCCCGGACAATTTTACGGGCAATCATATTCACCTCTTCCCCCGTGTGGTGAAATTCTACATTGGCGACGGAGCGGGCAGGATTACGCACATTATCCCGATTCATGCGACAGACAAAACTAATCAAACTTTTTGTCTGTGGAAAAGCCTGTAACAGCTTAGCCCGCTGATCGTCTATTTCGGGTTGATTGATACTCACAAAACCCACATCATCAACGCCCAAATCTAAGCAGAATGAACGCAACCAATTGCGATCGAGGGACGATGAAATCGTATTTTGAGGATTCTGCTCCTGAGATTTTTGTTGTGCTCTCAAAAGCTTTACGGTGGGATGGTCATCAAATTTTGCCATGAGATTAGTCCTTTAGTTTCTAGTATTAAAGCCAACGACGAACCTGGGTTTTGTAGCGGAGATATTCATCGCCAAATTTGCGCTCTAGGTAAACCTCTTCGCGCTGAATGACTCCGATTTGCACAACCACTAAGAGCGGTAACAACAGGAGCAACGCCCAAAGCGCATTGAATAGCAAACTGATACCGATATAAAGCAACGTGAGAGACAGATAAAGCGGATTGCGGCTCAAACGAAAAACCCCATCCGAGACAATCGCTGTAGCTGGTTTTGCCGGGTCGATCGCCGTTTGTGCCCGTGTCATCGTCCGAAATGCGGAGGTCGAAAACCAGCCCGCGCCAATCATCGCGATCGCTGCCAAAGGCAGAGCGATTGGGAGCGGCAAAAAGCTGACTGGAAAAATGAAACTGATGACTAATCCAATCGCGAGGGTAACCCCATAGAGGGCTGGTGGAAAGGCAATGACTCCAGGGTTATCAGACATTTGTTCATTCATGGTCAGTTACCTCTTTTTCATCAATCAATTCGTTGACAATTCCATCAATATTCATCTCAATCAAGAACTCCAGTGGGTAGTTGGGATAGCGAGTTAGCATGGTGTCTTTGATATGTGCTTTTGCATCATCCGAAACTCCATCAGAGGTGAAGCGATCGCGGACAAGCTGATAGAAAAACTGAATATACTCCCGCTGCCCATCTAACGCATCCAGATTGCCCTCTGAACCATGTCCTGCATACACAATTTCAGTCGCACCATACGTGTTTTTGACATATTCAATTTGTTCTACCCAAGCCTTTGAACGTCCCTCCGCTAGCCAAGGATGGACGTTGTGATAGAGCAAATCTGAAGCAATCAAAGCTTTTTGTGAGGGTACATAGATCACCGTAATATCCGATGACTCACCCGCACCCAGATCGTCAATCACCAGATTTACCCCATCGATGACCAGGTCTTCTTTTGAGTTGACCATTCGATTGGGCAATATCGTGAAGTCAGGATAATCATTCCCATAGGTTTGCTTCCAGAATTCACGCTTCCTTGCTTCGATCGCTGTGATGTCATCCAAGGTCGATTGGGTTGCATAGATGGGAACCTCAAGGTTTTCGCACAAAATTCCCACTCCGTTGAAGTGGTCAGGATGAGGGTGCGTGACGATTACCGCTAATAGAGGCTTACCCACTTGCTCAATGCGTTGCTTAAGTTTCCGAGCTTCAGACACCAGAAATTGAGCATCAACGACGATAACGCCGTTTTGAGTTTCAATGATGAACGAGTTGACCAGGAAGGCTGGTTCGGGAGAGGTAAAAACACTAATTTGCATAAGTCTTAAGACCATAAAGTGTTGAAGCTATGACTTTTGATGCGATCGCAATGCATTCTGCTGATCAAGAATGTAGCTAGTCGTGTGCATTAACGCGCTGTATGACAGGTTCCGACGCTTACTGTAAGCTGTGCTCAGCCCGCCAGCGATCGCTACCCATCACGAACTGGGGTGCGGGCAGCATGGGAACGAAGTGCTCACGCTCAAACCCATTCAGGTTGTACCCAGGAGTAAAGGGGACAAGATTAAATTGCACAAAGGCTCGTAACTGATTGGCAAAGGTCTTGCGGGCAAACGGCAACGCAGCATAGCGCCGGACGATTGTTTCAAAATCCTCCGGGGGTTGCCCCGTCAGCTCTTCGACAACATGATTAGGCGCACCAAACTCAAACGCGCCCTGCTTGTGGTCTTCAACGTAGTAACGCAAACTGCCCACTTCAAACGCAGGAACTCCCTGTATCCGCGCCGCCCGTTCAAACATCCACCACGGCAAGTTAAAGGCAAAGACAGGACTTCCCAGCACTTTTCGGATGATTCCAGCCATTTCATAGGCGGACATGAGTTTTGAACCTGTTGGGCGAAAGCGCTTGCCAGCGTAGCGATCGGGGTCCATCAATAGGGCAACGGCAACGCGGGCAATATCTTCATTGGACGGTGGGGCATCGCGACCGTCACCCGTCAAAATGGGAAAGATCCCCAGCAGAGATGCAAAATCGATCAGCCGCAGATAGTTATCGACAAAGTACCCAGGATTTAGATTCACATAGGTGATATCAGGAAGCGCAGACAACATCTGTTCCACTAACCACAGTTGGCGCGTTTGCAGCGAGGGATGGTTGGCACTGGCAGTCCATTGACTGAGTCCCACGATCGCTTCCAGCTTTGACTCTCTAGCAGCCGCAACAAACACCGCCGCACTCTGGATCATGTAGGGATGGAACGGTGGGCAATAATAGGCACGCACGGTTCCCCGCATCGCTGCCAGCATTTGATCCACATCGAACAGATCGGCAACAACCGTTTCCGCGCCGAGGCGATCGAGCCGTTGGCTCCTTGCATCTCGGGAGCGGACGATCGCCCGCACAGGAAAACCTTTCTCCAGCAACTGAGCGACCACTGCGCCGCCAGTTTTACCCGTTGCACCCGTAACCAGAATCTTCGGGTGATGATCAAACGTAGTCATTGCAGCCTCCAATGCCGACAATTATATGCATATACATGTTTTTGAGAAAATTTGATTAGCTCAAGATTTTTACCTCGGATAACAGAGATAGCAGGGTTTGCCATTTCTGTTGACCAAAGCGCTGCATTACCTCTGTTTGGGCTTGCTCCCACAAAGGCAGGGCTTGCTCTAGGGCAATTTGCCCCTCATCCGTCAAAGACACCAGCTTAACCCGCCGATCGTCGCCCGGGTTGCTTGTGACTAATCCCCGCTTCTCTAACAACTTAATGTTGCGAGTGATGGTGGTTTGATCAGTAAACAACTCTTGAGCCAACTGTGTAATGGGCACAGGCTCTAACAGGTGAATCGCTACCAACAAGGTAAATTGCGTTTGCACTAAGCCAACTGGGCGAAATGCGGCATCATACAGTTGCGCCATAATGCGTGACGCTCTACGAACATGAAACCCCATGCAGGTCACAGGGACTTGTTCTGCGATCGCCAGTTTAGGCTCTGGAGTTGGGATACTCATATAACATGTATATACATATTATGGAATCTTGTCAAGGAACTTTTTTGCTTGAGCGTTTAGCTACACGACTTGGAAGGTTATTTTAGCCAGCATCACATTGTTTGCAACACAAACTTGCTGCTAGCTATGGCTAGAAACAACAGGTTATGGTCACAACTGTC
>Ga0208716_1000186_pt1 | contig 25620 bp, 22 predicted proteins | sample NGESurdeep092012_8_FD_184482 | JGI IMG/M metagenome (GOLD analysis project Ga0208716, IMG submission 184482) | Arctic peat soil microbial communities from Barrow, Alaska - NGEE Surface sample 415-3 deep-092012 (SPAdes) | ecosystem: Environmental > Terrestrial > Soil > Wetlands > Peat ...
GTAGTAGGTCCCAAGGGTTGGGCTGTTCGCCCATTAAAGCGGTACGTGAGCTGGGTTCAGAACGTCGTGAGACAGTTCGGTCCCTATCTTCTGTGGGCGCTGGACATTTGCGAGGGCTCGTCCCTAGTACGAGAGGACCGGGATGAACAGACCTCTGGTGTATCTGTTGTCGTGCCAACGGCATTGCAGGCTAGCTACGTCTGGAAGTGATAACCGCTGAAAGCATCTAAGCGGGAAGCACGCCTCAAGATGAGATGTCCCACCATCTAGAATGGGTAAGGCCCCAGGTAGACCACCTGGTTGATAGGCTGGATGTGTAAGCACAGCAATGTGTTCAGCAGACCAGTACTAATTGGCCGAGGGCTTGACCTTAGAACACCAAGCGCTATGCAGTTTTCAGGTCCGTGCCGGCACCGGCACCAAGTTTGGTGTGCCCGCGCGAGATCGTGGGTGCGCTGCGAGGTTTTCGGTGGCTTTGGCGGAGGGGGTACACCTCTTCCCATTCCGAACAGAGAAGTTAAGCCCTCCAGCGCCGATGGTACTTCAGGGGAAGCCCTGCGGGAGAGTAGGACGCCGCCGAAATTGTTTGTCAGAAGGCCCGGTGACTCGAATGAGTCACCGGGCCTTCTGCGTTTGTTGGGATCGGAACGAGCGCGGCGCCGAGATGCGGAGCGCGATTGCGTGGCGTGCCCGACTGCGACAGTATGATGGCCGACCGCCACACACGCGCCCGGAGAGCGTCTGAGAGACCGGGCGAGCGGGCGCCGGGTGCCCGCTCGGAGAGGGGTGTTAGCCACAGGCAGCGCAGAAGGACCTGAGTACAACGAGCGACTGAGAAGAAGAAGCTGCGCAAAAGGAGACGCCGTGGCCAGAGCCAGGATCCAGTACCTTTCCGACGCCGAGAAACAGTTCGTGCACGAGCAGACGATGCGTGTGCTCACCGAGATCGGCGTCGCCTACAACACCCCGAAAGCGATCGACCTGCTCGCCGAGGCGGGCGCCGAGGTCGATCGCGACAAGCTCACCGCGAAGATCCCGTGGGATGTCGTCGAGCGGTGTCTGAAGACGGTGCCCCGGCGCATCCTTCTCGCCGGGCGCGACCCCAGACACGACCGCTATCTCGACGACGACGAGCCGATCGTGTTCACGACCGACGGTACCGCGACCTACATGTACGACGATCTCAGCGGCGAACGCTGGGAGGGCACCGAGAAGGACTTGCGCGCGATGATGCGCCTGTTCGAGGGTCTGGATGAGGTCGACATGGTGTGGTGCTCGATCTGCCCGCGCGACATCGATCCGCTCACATCGAGTCTGCGCATGGCGGCGATCGGCCTCAGCGAATGCGGCAAGCACCTGCAGGACGAGGTGCGTGAACCCGAGCAGGTAGCGCCGTTCGTCGAGATGCTCGAGACCTTTGCCGGCGCGTCGCTGCACGAACGGCCGATCTACTCGGTCACCAACTGCACGATCGCGCCGCTGCAGCACGACCGCGACATGACCGAGGCGGGGATCGAACTCGCCAAGGCCGGCGTGCCGATCTTCGTGTTGCCGATGCCGCAGATGGGCACGACGGGGCCGATGACGGTGCTCGGCACGTGCATCGTCAACATGGCCGAGCTGCTCAGCGCCGTCGTGGTCTTCCAGCTCGCCGCGCCGGGGTGCGCACTGGTCAGCGGCGTCGGCTCCGCCGCCGCAGAGATGCGCAGTGGCCTGTACCTGTGCGGCGCACCCGAAGTTGGGCTCATCAATATCATTTGCATCGAGATGAGCCACTTCTACGGCCTGCGCACGATGGGCAGCGCGATCTCCACCGATGCCAAGGCGACCAATCATCAAGCCGGCGGCGAGGGGATGATGACCGGCCTCGCCTCAGCGCTTGCCGGGTCGGAGTGCATCCTTGCCTTCGCGCTGCTCGATGGCGCACAGATCGTGAGCAAGGCGAAGACCGTGCTCGACTGTGACACCGTCGGCGCGATCCGCCGCTTCGTGCGCCAGGATCCGATCGATGCGTCGACGGCGCTGCTCGACGACATCCGCAGCGTCGGCATCGGCGGCCACTATCTCGGCTGCCGCTCTACGCGTCAGTTCTACCGCGGCGGGGAGCTTTGGCAGCCCGCCGTCTGGCAGCGCGGCCCGTTCGACCAGTTCGCAGGCCGCTCGCTCGTGCAGGAAGCCTGTGCCAAGGCGGAGGAGATCATCGCCGCCAACGTCGCTGCGCCGGTGTCCGACGATGTGCTCCGCCGCGTCGACAAGGTGATCGCCGATTTCGCCAGGACGCAGGCTTAGGCGGGCGCCTCGGCGGGTCGGGGGGCGTCGCATGGTTGAGGTGCTTGAGCGCGCCCAGGGGCGCAGCGGCGAGCTTGTGCTGCGCCGCAATGGCGCGCATCTCGAGGTGATCTGCAACGGCACCTTCCTGATCGCGAGTCACAACGAGGAGTCGAGCCGCGCGCTGGTGAAGGCCGCCCTGCCGTATCTGCCGGGCGGCCCTCTCGACGTGCTGATCGGTGGCCTCGGCATGGGGTACGCGCTCGACCAGGCACTGGCCGTCGAGCGCGTCTCCAGCGTCATCGTGGCCGAGTACGAACCCGTGATCGCGACGTGGTTCGAGAGGTACGGCGGCGAGCGCGCGGCGCGCGCGGCAGGCGACGCCCGCGCGCATGTCACCGCCGCCGACGTACTCGACGTGCTCCGCGACCGCCCGGGCGCCTTCGATCTCGTCGCCCTCGACACCGACAATGGTCCCGAGTGGCTGGTGCGCGCGGCGAACGCCACCATCTACGCAGCAGCCGGCGTGCGGCTCGCGCGCGATGCCGTGCACCTCGGCGGCGTGGTCGTCTTCTGGTCGCCGGACACCTATCCGCGGTTCGAAGAGGTGCTGCGCGGCGCCTTCGGCGACATCGTCGCCGTCGCCGCGCACGACACCGTCGAAGGCCATCGCCACGAGTACGTCATGTACGTCTGCCGGCGCACCTCGTGAGGCGCGCTGCGCCGCCTGGCAGTCGCCGTTTCGTGCGGTAAACTGGCGCCGAGAGGGGGAAATCGATGGCGCTCACCTGGGAGGACAGTCGCGAGATCGCGTTCGCGCTGCTTGACGCGCACCCCGACGCCGACCCGCTCGACCTCAACTTCGTCGACCTGCTCGACTGGATCGTCGCGCTGCCCGACTTCGGCGACGATCCTGATGCTGCGACCGAAGCCAAGCTTGAGGCGATCGTCGTCGCCTGGCATGACGAACGCTGACGCCAATGTCATCAGCCTGTTCCCGCTCGGTCTCGTGGCGCTACCGGGCGAGGTGATCCCGCTGCACATCTTCGAGCCGCGCTACAAGCGTCTCATCGGTGCGGTGCGTGAGGGTGGTGACGAGTTCGGCATCGTCCTGCAGCAGCAGGACGCCGTCGCCGAGTGCGGCTGCACGGCACGGCTGGTCGAGGTCCTCGAGGAGTTCGACGACGGCCGGCTGAACATCCTCGTCGAAGGCCGACGCCGGTTTCGCCTGCACGAGATCCTTGCCGCGGCGGACGAGGGCGAGGAGTACTTACGCGCCCGTGTCGCGTACTTCGACGACGAAACAGAAGACGAGGAGCCCGGGGACCGAGTGGAAGGCATCCGCGACAGGGCGATGACGCTGTTTCGGCGAATGCTCGACCTGATGGAGGTGAAGTCACCACGGCCTCCGGGCGGTGACCAGCCGCTGTCATTCCGCTTGGTCGCTGCCGTCGAATTTGGCGTGGCCCTCAAACAGCAGCTACTCGAGCTCACATCGGAGGCGGAGCGGCTGACGACCTTGATCACTGTGATGGAGTCGCTGATACCGCGGCTCGAGCTGCGCCGCGAGCGCGAAGAGGCGATCCGCGGCAACGGCAAGGGCAACTGAGGCGCGCCGCCGCAGGGTCTGCGGCCTGCGCTACGGCACAAGCACGATCTTGCCGCAGTGCTCGCCGGCGAGTAGCTCGTGAGCGCGACGCGCCTCTGCCAGCGGCAGCGTCGCGCTGACCACAGGCTTGATCTTGCCCTGCTGGGCAAGCTCGGCGATGTGAGCCATGATCTCGGCGACCCCGGCCCGGCCGGCGTTGTTGAGGCTCATGAAGAGGATCGTCGCGTTGAGGCCGATGGCGGCGCCGAGCGGCAGGCCGGTTTCGGTCCCGATCCCCTGCCCGGTGACGACGATGCGGCCGCCTTTGGCGATGAGGCCGACGTCGGCGGCCAGGTTCTCGCTGGCGACGAGCTCGTGCACGAGGTCGACGCCGTGCCCATCGGTGAGTCGCTGCACGGCGGCCCGCACGTCCTCCTTGTGACGGTCGATCGCCGCGTCGGCGCCGAGCGACGTGACGAGCGCCGCGGCCACCTCGTTGCCGACCGTCGTCAGGACGCGGGCGCCGAGAGCCTTGGCGATCTGGACGGCGGCGCTGCCGACGCCGCCGGCGCCGCCCTGCACGAGCACTGTCTCGCCGGCGGCGAGCCGGCCGCGGATGACGAGCGCGTAATAGGCGGTGGGGAAGACCATGCCCATCGCCGCCGCCTCGACGAAGCTCAGATCGGCCGGCTTGGGAACGGCCTGGGCCGGTGCGAGCAGGACGTACTCCGCGTAGCTGCCGTCGCTGCCGATGCCGAGGCCGCTGAAGTAGACCTCGGCGCCGACGGCGACGTCGGTGACGTCGGCGCCGACCGCTTCGACCACTCCGGCGCCATCCGCACCGATGATCTTCGGCGGCTGCTTGGGCGTGGGAAACCGGTTCTCGCGCACGGCCACGTCGATGGGGTTGACGCTCGCCGCGGCGACGCGCACGAGGACCTGGTCCGCAGCGGGGGCGGGGCTGTCAACGTCCTCGTAGACGAGGACTTCGGGACCACCATACTCATGCAGTCTCACGGCCTTCACGGCGACCTCCCCGTACGCTGACGTCGGTAGTTTAGGTGAGCGTATCCCCGCGGCAGAAGTTCAAACGTGGGCGACGGTCGTGAGTTGTCGCGTGTGATGTGGGCGGGGCGCCGTGGGGCGCCCCGCCCACGACTCGCTCCTCGTTACACCTGAGTCTGCGGCAGCGGCGGAGCCGGGGGCAGCGGCTTCTGGCGGCCGCGCGCCCAGCGACGACCGAGGAGCAGGATCACCGCGCAGACGGCGGTCAGCAGCGCGGCGAAAGGCAGCACTGCGCCGAGGGCGACGAAGGTGACCTTGGCGCCGTGGCCGATGACCTTCAGGGAGTCCCAGAAGGCGCCGGTGAACGTGTTCGCGCTCGCCGCAGACTTGGCGTGGATGGCGTGCTCGGTCGCCGTGACCGAGATAAGGCTGTAGGCGACCTGATGGTCGACTTGCTTGAGCTCACCCTGGAGCTCCTCGATCGTCAGCTGGGTGTGGTCGATGCGGTCCTGCACCTGCAGCGTCTCGGAGACAGTCGTCGCCTTGGCGAGGAAGGTCAGCAGGCGCGCCTCGACGGCCTGGTAGTGGCGCAGCCGGGCGCGCAAGTCGATGACCTGGGCGGTGACGTCCTGGCTCGAGGTGGTCAGCTGCTGGACCTTGCCCAGAGAGCTGAAGCGGGCCACGGCCGCGTCGAAGCTTCTCGCCGGCACGCGCACCGTGATGCAGGCGAACGGGTCGCCGGCGGCAAGGTCGGGCATGCTGCCGTTGTAGACGGTCCCCTTCTGGGCATCGACCGGGATCGGATAGGGGGGTGTATCGGTAGCGGTGCCGACGTACGTCGAGACGATGTAGCCGCTCATGCCGTCGGTCAGGGTGATCACCCTGGTCACGAACGCGCCGATGCCACCCTTGTCGACGGTCACGGTGATGTCACCGTTGCGGATCAGTGAGCGTGTGGCGTCGGGCCCGACAGCGGCGAGGTCGAGCTTGATCGCCTGCGTGGGATCGGGTACGGCGGCGCTGTTCTCGCTGGACGACATTGTCGTTGACGTGCCGGCAGGAGCGGGCACCTGCAGCGTCGTGACGCCGGACTGGCCGGCGCCGGTGACGGTCTTGTCGGTGGCAAGCGCGCCGGCGCGCAGCGCCGGCGCGCCAGACTGTGGCACGCGCGACTTGTGCGCGTCGCTCAGCGCGCCGACGAGCGCGAACACGCCGACGAGCGCGACGATCAGGACCGGGACGATGATGCTCTTGCGGCGAAATCCGATGCTCCTCATGATTGCCTCCCCTGTGACTGTGCCCACTTGCCGGGCGGTCCTCGGTGATAACGTGCGTTGCAGTGGAGACGCCGCAGGCCCGCGGCGGGTTCGCCATGCTCAAGGAGAAGCCGCAAGTGAGCGATACCTGACACGATGTTGCCCGTCACCAGCCATGAGGTGAGGACGAGCAGGTGGCCCTACGTGACCATCTGCCTGATCGGCATCAACGTGATCGCCTTCGTGTTCGAGACCACGGTCGGCGCGCGCTTCGTGCCGTTTCTGCAGGAATGGGGTCTCGTGCCGGGACGCGTGCAGGCCGAGGTCACCGTGCACAACGTGCTCACTGTGTTCACCTCGCTCTTCCTCCACGTGAGCTGGTTCCACCTGGTCACCAACATGTGGTTCCTCTACGTGTTCGGCGACGCTGTCGAGCACGCGTTGGGCCGCTGGTGGTACCTGCTGCTCTACCTGGTGAGCGGGTTCTTCGGCGGCATGGCGTTCATCGCTACCGCGCACGCGGCGCCGATCCCCGGCATCGGCGCCAGCGGGGCGATATCGGGCGTGCTCGCGGCCAGTCTCGTGATGTGGCCGACGGCACGCCTCAGGCTCTGGGCCCCCCTTCTCACCGTCATCGTGCTCCTGTTCGTGTACCGGATCCTCGTGCTGATCGGCATCCCGCCGCTGCTGCTCGGGGGGCCGGTGCTCTTCATCGTCGGTGTGCTCATGACGGTGCTCTTCATGCGCAACGCAGGGGGTTTCTTTCGCGCCCTGTTGAGCGTCGTGCCGGTGCCCGCGTACATCGTTCTCGGCCTTTTCTTCGGCATGCAGCTGTGGAGCGGGGTCATGGCGCTGGTGAACCCGGCATACGGTGGAAGCGTCGGCTACTGGGCGCACGTCGGCGGCATGATCGCCGGGGCCGCGTGCGCGCTGATCTTCCCCAAACAACCGCTGGCGCTGCCGAAGCGCGCCATTCTGGAGTAGCCATGGCGCGCCCGCTTCACTGCCCGCACTGCCAAGCCGAGTTCAGCTACGCGGACTGGCAAAAGAACGCCTCCTGCCCGACATGTGGCGAGCGCGTGTCGTTCTCGGCGGCGGCGGGGCTGCCGGAGCCGCAGGCGTCGGCCGCCGACGAGAAGGCTGGTCTTCTCGGCCGGCTCCGGCCCGCTCCCGGCGAGGTCTGGTCGGTCGGGGGCAAGCCGCTCGCGTGGACGCGCGCCTGGACGGTCGTCGTCACGATCTGGGTCGTGTGCGCCGTGCTGTTCACGGTCGCTCGCGTGAACATGGGCCGGCTCACAGTGACGACCCCGGTGGAGAAGGCGGCGATCACCGCCGTCGAGAACGCCAAGATGCCCGGCAGCGGCTTCACTTACGGCGAGGTGTTGCACTTCCTGCCGACGTTCTTCGCGAGTCCCCTGGTGCAGAAGGCGAACGGCGCGCCGACCGGTAAGCAACCGGTCTGGTACGCGCTCGATCGACCTTGGGAGAAGACCGTGCTCGTCTTCTACGAGTTCGAGACCTCGCAAGCGACGTGGCGCTTCGCGTGGGCGGTGACGGGATCGCGGGTGACGCCGGATCCCGAGACGAAGACGCTGTACAACCTCGAGCAGGTCGTCAAGGCGATGCCGGTGCCGCAAGGCTTGCCGGGATCGCCGTACTACCTGCCGCCGCAGTAGTCACGCGGCGGCGGGCCGCGCCGCTCAGCGGTCGGCGGGCTCCGGCGGCGCGAAGCCGCGCCGGAGCGTGTTCTCGGTCACCGTGCGCGGCTCCATGAACTGCAGCAGGTAGTCTGGGCCGCCCGCCTTGGAGCCGACGCCGCTCATCTTGAAGCCGCCGAACGGCTGACGCTCGACGAGCGCGCCGGTAGTGCCGCGGTTGATGTAGAGATTGCCGACGCGGAACTCGCGGCGCGCCCGCGCGATGTGCGCGGGGCTGCGCGAGATGAGACCGCCGGTGAGTGCGTAGCGCGTGCCGTTGGCGATCGCCAGCGCCGCGTCGAAGTCCTTGGCGCGGATGACGGCGACCACCGGCCCGAAGATCTCTTGTTGAGCGATGACGGCATCGGGCGCCACGTCGACGAAGACGTGCGGGGCGACATAGAAGCCGTCATCCGGCCAGCTGCCCCCGGGCGGAGCTAGCGCGATCGCCAGTTTGGCCTCCTTCTTGCCCTGTTCGATGAAGCGCTCGATGCTCACCTTGGCCTCGGCGGTGATCACCGGCCCGACGCGCGTCGCATACTGCTCGGGCGACCCGACCGTGAGACTGCGGGTCGCCTCGATGAGACGCGCGACGAACTGCTCGTAGGCGCCCTCGAGGACGATCACGCGTGAAGCGGCCGAGCACTTCTGCCCCGAGTAGTGGAAAGCCGAGACGATCGTCTCGAGTACGGCGACATCGAGGTCAGCGTCCGCATCGACGATGATCGCGTTCTTGCCTCCCATCTCGGCGATCACGTGCTTGACGCCGTCACGCGCCGGATGCTGCGCCGCCTCGGCGATGATGTGCAGGCCGACCTCCATCGAACCGGTGAAGGCGATCAGGTTCACGTCGGGGTGGCGCACGAGCAGGTCGCCGACCTCGCCACCCGGGCACGGCAGGTAGTTGATCGTGCCGGCCGGCGCGCCGGCGGCGTGCAGGATGCGCGCCAGCTGCGCGCCGATCATCGACGTGGGACCGGCCGGCTTGACGACGACCGTGTTGCCGGCGACCAGCGCGGCGCTGGTCATGCCGGTGAGGATCGCCAGAGGGAAGTTCCAGGGCGCGACGACGAGGGCGACGCCGCGCGCCTGGTAGAAGTAGACGCTGTGCTCACCGGGGGCGTGACCGACGCGACGCGGCTTGGCGAGGCGCACCATCTCGCGGCCGTAGTACTCGAGGAAGTCGATCGCCTCGCCGACGTCACCGTCGGCCTCGCGGCGGGTCTTGCCCGCCTCGAGCGTCTCGAGCGCGGCGAGCTCGAAAAGCTCGCCGCGCATCAGCTCGGCGGCGCGGAACAGGACCGCCGCGCGCTTGCGCGCCGGCGTGTCGCGCCAGGCAGGCAGCGCCTCCAGCGCCGCGGCGACGGCGGCCTCGGCTTCGGCCGGGCCGCCGTAGCTGGAGACCCCGACGATCTCGGCCGGCTTGGCCGGGTTGACCGACGGCAACGTGCGCTTGGTCTTCAGCTTCTGTCCGGCGATCCACAGCGGTGTGGGCCGGCCGAGCCGGCTGCGCACGGCGGCCAGCGCGGCGTCGTAGGCGTTGCGCTGCTCGCGGCGCGAGAAATCGACATGCGGCATGTTGACGAACGGCGCTGGTGCGGCGGCATCCGTGGCGACGATGCGCAGCGGTGGCGCCGGACCGCCGTCGAGATCGGGCGACGCGGCCGGCGGCGCCACCAGCGCGTCGACCGCGTCGCGTTCGACGAAGGTGTGCCGCAAGAACGAGTCGTTGGCGGTGTTCTCCAGAAGGCGGCGGACGAGATACGCCATGCCGGGGATGAGCTCGCCGACCGGAGCGTACTCGCGCAGGCGCAAGCCGAGCTTGCGCACTGCGTCCTTGATCGGGTCGCCCATGCCGTGCAGCATCTGGATCTCGAAGGCGTTGTCGGCGAGGCCGAGGCTGCGCGCCGTCGTGATCGCCGCTGCCAGCGAACGCACGTTGTGGCTCGCGAACGCCGGGCGGATCTGCGCGGGATGGCGCAGCATCTCCCGCGCCAGGCGTTCGAACATCGCGTCGCTGTCGGGCTTGTGCGTGAAGACGGGCACCGGCCAGTTCTCCTGGGCGGCGAGAACGGTCTCGTAATCCCAGTACGCGCCTTTGACGAGGCGCACGTTGATCGTCCGGTCGCGGGTCGTCGCCCAGTCGAGCAGCCGCCGCAGGTCGGCCTCGGCGTCGCGCAGGTATGCCTGCACGACGGCGCCGGCATGGCCGTAGTCGTGGAACTCATCTTCGTCGAGCAGTTCCGTGAACACCGCGTACGTGAGGTCGCGATAGCGGAACTGCTCGAGATCGAGGGTGAGGGCGGCGCCCGCGGCCTGCGCCTTGCGCACGATCGGGCGCAGTCGGTTCTTGACCGCGGTGACGCTGCCGGCGAAGTCGATCGGGTCGATCTGTGAGTAGAGGGAGGTGATCTTGAGCGAGAGGTTGACGCGCGGCAGCGGCCCCCAGGCGCTGTCGTCGACGGTCGCGACGGGCTGCCAGGCGGCTGTCGCCGCTTGCAGTCCGTCGATCAAGTCCATGTACGCCTTGGCATAGGCGTCGGCCTCCGCTTCGCTGACCGACGCCTCACCGAGCACATCGAGCGTGAAGCCCGTAGTACGGTCGCGCAGCGCTTTGAGGGCTGGCAGCGCCTGGGCGGCGTCCCGGCCGACGATGAAGCGCTGCGCGAACGACTCCAGCTGGCGACGGATCACGGTCGAGGCGATCGGCGCCAGTGGCGAGTGCGGGCCGGCCAAGCCGATGCCGAGGCCGAGCAGCCGCGGGGTGTGCAGTCCCGGCTGCCCGAAGTACTCGCGCAGGTGGCGCGCCATCTCACCGCGCGACCGGAGCGTGGGGAAGACGTCGACGAAGCGGAAGAGCTCGACCTTGAGGCTCTCGTCGGCCATCGCCCAGTCCATCATCTCGTTCTGCCAGCGGGCGCTGGAGAACGGCGACGCTTTGGGACGCTCGATCAGGCTGAAGATCCGCCGGGCGGTTGCCTGGATGTCGCGCTCGAGCGTGGCGGCGGAGCCGCCTTCGCGCTCGAGCTTCTCGCTTGCCACCGTCGCCCCTAACGGGAGCGCTTGCCGAAGCGCTCGAACGAGAGCTTGCCGGGCTGCAGCTGTGTGCGTGGCTGCTTGTGTGCGGCGGGGTGGCCGACGCCGATCAGCGCCAGCACGCGCCACTTGCCCACGGGGATGCCGAGCACCATGCAGCAAGCCGCCTCGCAGCCGACGGCCTCGGTGGCGTCCTCGCGCATGCCGCACCAGACGGCGCCGAGACCGAGCGCCGTCGCCTCGACGAGGATGTTCTCGGCGGCGGCGGCGCAGTCTTCGATCCACCACGGGTTGTCGTCGGCGTTGCCGAGCACGGCGACCACGAGCGGCGCCTTGTCGAGCATGCCCGTCCATTCGTGCATCGTGGCAAGCTGCGCGCGCGTTTCGCGGTTGCGGACGAAGACGAAGTGCCACGGCCGCGCGTTGTTGCCGCTGGGCGCCGCAAAGGCGGCCTCGATGAGCTTCTGCTCCGCCTCAGGCGAGACGTCCTCCCTCGTGTAGCGGCGGATGCTGCGCCGCGCGAGCAGTGCGTCGAACGTGTCCATCGACCCCTCCCGGTAGCTCGCCCCGATTGTATCAAACGCTCTGCGGTACAATGCCGGTGCACCGACCGTCGGAGGAACGCCGCATGACCGTCACATCGCAGCCTGGTTTCACGATCGCCGACTTCGTCCCCGACGACTTCGACGCGGTCTTCCATGCGTGGCAGGAGAGCGGCCTCTGGATGCGACCCTCGGACGGTCGCGAGCACGTGCTGCTCAAGCTCGAGCGCGACCCCGACCTGTTCCTCGTCGCGCGCGCCGCCGCCGGCGCCGTGATCGGCTCGGCGATGGGCGGCTGGGACGGGCGCCGCGCCTACGTGTACCATCTCGGCGTAGTGCCGGCGTGGCAGCGCCGCGGCGTGGCGACGGCGCTGATGGACGAGCTCGAGGAGCGCTTTCGCGCAAGGGGCGCGGTCAAATGCAAGTGCCAGATCCTCGGGGGCAACGATGTCTCGACCGCGTTCTTCGCGGCGCGCGGATACGAGTTGGAGACGCCCTGCATGCCCTACGGCAAGGAACTCGTGCCGGGTGGGGCGCCGCGCGACGATTGTCCCTGCTAGCGTCGCGCGGCGCGGATCAGGAGGATGTGAGTGAAGACGGCGATCGTGTGGGACGAGGCCTATGCCGAACATGACACCGGCGGGCACCCGGAGGGCGCCGACCGCATCGCGACGATCGTCGCGTACCTTGAGGCGAGCAACCTCTGGCCCCAGATCGACGTCGTCAAGCCGAAGCCGGCGACCGAGGCCGATGTGTTGCTCGTGCACACTCCGGCGCATCTCGAGATGATCCGCCGCGCCGCCCAGGGTGGCGGACACTGGATCGATGCCGACACGCACGTGTCGCCGCGGAGCTTCGCGATCGCGCTGCTCGCCGTTGGCGGTGCGTTGACCGCGGTCGAGCTCTGGGACGAGGGTGAGGTGCCGTTTGCCCTCGTCCGCCCGCCTGGTCACCACGCGACGCCCGACCGGGCGATGGGCTTCTGCCTGTTCAACAACGTCGCGATCGCTGCCGCGAGCCTACTGCAGCGCGGCTACGAGCGCGTTGCGATCATCGACTGGGACGTGCACCACGGCAACGGCACGCAGGCGGCCTTCTACGATGACCGGCGCGTGTTGTTCGTCTCTCTGCACCAATGGCCGCACTACCCGGGCAGCGGCTGGTTCGACGAGTGCGGCGAAGGTGACGGCGAGGGCTTCACGGTGAACGTGCCGCTGCCGGGCGGTTGCACGGACGGCGACTACGCCTTCGCCTTCGCCAACGTCGTGGAGCCGATCGTGCGCCAATTCGCGCCACAGGCGATCCTGGTCTCGGCCGGGCAGGATCCGCACCGCGACGACCCGCTCGGGGGGATGGACGTCACCGACGCCGGCTTTGCGCACATGGCGCTGCACTCGCTGGCGCTGGCGCAGGAGCTCTGCGAGGCACGTCTCGCGCTGGTGCTCGAGGGCGGCTATGACCGGCGTGCGTCCGCGGCCGCGGTCGCGGCGATGCTCGCGGCGCTCGCCGACGAGCGGGCGCACCCCGTCGGCAAGCCGCAACAACGGGCGATGGCAGCTGTGGAGCGCGCCGTCGACGCGCAGAAGGCGTACTGGGAGTTGTAGAGATGCGACGGGCGGGCCGCACGGCCCGCCCGTCGCATCTCTCGCGTGTCTTGCGTTTGCTTAGTACTGCCCCAGCTCGATGCGCACCTTGCCCCGGAACTGCCGGTACACCCAGGCGCTGTAAGCGATGACGATCGGCACGCCGACGCCCGCGATCACGAGCATCACCTTGAGCGTGAGTACCGACGAGGCGGCGTTGGTGACCGTCAAGCTGGTCGCCGCCGCCGAGCCGCGTGCCGGCACGATGTCGGGGTAGTTGCCGACGGCGGCGAGACCGACGAGGCCGACGATCGAGGCGGCCGAGCCGAAGAACGCCGCCAGATGCTTCTTCTTGATCATCGACCAGCGCGACCACGCGATGCTGCCGACGAGCACTGCGAGCGCCACCCAGCCTTCCCACCGGTGGAGGTTGGTGGTCATGTGGTGGCGCTCCGCCAGCGCCGTGTAGAGCGTTGTCGCGGCGACGAGACCGACGAACACCCAGTGCACCGTGGAGCGGAAGGCGATCACGTTCTGCTGGAAGCCGGCCTCGGTCTTGACCGCGAGCCAGTGGGCGCCGTGGCTGAGGAACATCACGAGCCCGGTGACGCCGACGAGCAGCGCGAACGGGTTGAGCAGACTCCAGAAGCTGCCGGTGAAATCGCCTGTCGCGTTCATCGGCACGCCGCGCACGACGTTGCCGACGGCGACGCCAAAGAGCAGCGCCGGCAGGAAGCTGCCACCGATGAAGCCGAGGTCCCAGACGTGCTTGAAGCGCTCGTCGCGGTGGCGGAATTCGAGCGACACGGCGCGCAAGATCAGCCCGAGGAGCACGAGCATGATCGCCATGTAGAAACCGCTGAAGACCATCGCGTAGGCCATGGGGAAGGCGGCGAAGAGCGCGCCGGCGGCGGTGACCAGCCACACCTCGTTGCCGTCCCACACGGGCCCGATGGAAGTGCGGATTAGGCTGCGCTCGCCGTCGTTCTTGGTGAGCAGATGGTAGATGAGGCCGCTACCGAGGTCGAAGCCGTCGAGCACGGCGTAGCCGGCGAGCAGGAAGCCGACGAGTATGAACCAGGTGAGTTGCAGATCCATCGTCACGCCTCCTCATGAGTGGCTTGATGCACGAGCGCGGCGTGCTCCTCGGCCGCCTCGACCTGCTCCGGCCCCTTGCGGATGATGCCGATGAAGATGCGCAGCCAGGCGAGGAACAGCAGGGCGTAGATGACGATGAACGCGATCAGCGTCGTCGCCACCTCGGCGGTGGAGACCTGCGGCGACACCCCTTGCGACGTGCGCAGCAGACCCTGAACGATCCACGGCTGGCGGCCGACCTCGGCGGCGATCCAGCCCGTCTCGGCGGCGATGATCGGGAACGGCGCCGCGAAGACGAGCAGCCACAACATCCAACGGCGTGTCTCCAACCCCTTGAGCAGATCGAGGCCCAGCGCCGCAAGCATGATCAGCACGAAGAGGATGCCCAGCGCGACCATGAGGTGGTAGCTCTGAAACACGATCTGCTCCGGCGGCCGGTCGGCGCCGGCGACCTGGTCGAGACCCGGCACGACGGCGCTCGGCTTGGCGTGCAGGAGGATGCTCAACATGCTCGGCAGCGGGATGCCGTAGACCTTCTGCCCGCCGCTGTCGACCCAGCCGAGCGCGTACATGTCGGCGTTGCCGCCGGTCTTGTAGTGGCCCTCGAACGCGGCCATCTTGACCGGCTGGTGCTTGCCGACCTCGATCGCTTGGAAGTGGCCGAGGAGCGGCATCGCCGCCGACATGATGAGGCCGACGACCAGCGCCGTGCGCAACGAGCGGCGGGCGAAGTTCTGGTTGCGCTTCTTCAGCAGGTACCATGCCGAGATGCCGGCGACCACGAAGCAACCGGTGATCCATGCCGCGGCGATGACGTGCAGCAGCCGCGGCACGGTCGTTGGGTTGAACACGGCTGCCCAGAAGTCGGTGAGCACCGCGCGGCCGTTGACTATCTTGTAGCCGCGCGGTGTCTGCATCCACGAGTTGGCGACGAGGATCCACAGCGCCGAGAGGTGCGCGCCGATGAGAACGAGCCACGCCGAAACGTAGTGCATGCGGCGCGAGACGCGTTTGCGCCCGAAGAGCAGCACGCCGAGGAACACCGACTCGAGGAAGAACGCCGTGATGCCCTCGGCGGCGAGCGGCGCCCCGAAAATGCTGCCGACGAACCGGGAGTAGTTCGCCCAGTTGGTGCCGAAGGCGAACTCCATCGAGATGCCGGTGGCGACGCCGAGCGCGAACGTGGCGGCGAAGAGCTTGGTCCAGAAGTTCGCCGCCCCGAGATCGCCGGCGACGCCGCTCTTGTAGTAGCGGCGCTCGGAGATCACGACCATCAGCGCCAAGCCGATGCTCAGCGGCACGATGATGAAGTGGAAGCCGATGGTGAACGCGAACTGGATCCGCGAAAGCGTGAGCGCGTTCATGCCTGGTGCCACCTCCATGGTTGGGACGTTGACCTCGCGGCGATTCTGTACGGGGGCCGAGCAGGGTGTCAACAGACTCGCCGTTGCGCGCGCCGGAGTTCAACAGACGAGGCTCCGGCGCCGATGAATAGAACGCAAACAAACCCTAGTCAAAACGACTCCCGGGTGGTACCATATCGGACGTGGGCCGGCGGAGTACGCCGGCTTGATTCATGTAGGAGGCTGAACAGTTGCAGGTTGAAGAATTGCTCGAGTGCCACGAGTGCTCGGCGCTCTGTGAGAAGGTCGTCTATCCGGCCGCCTGTCTGAGCATGAACTGCCGCTTTCTCTACGCTTTCAGGGAGGACGGCGGCACGTTCTTCGGATGCATCGAGAAGGTGTTCCCGCACGAGATCGATCTCGGCATGTTCCAGGACATCGAGCAGAGCAAGGGTGGATTCGGCGTCGTCAAGGTGAGCCGCCAGCCGCTGCCGCAGTGCTCCGTCGCCGTGCAGAGCTGCTATCAGTACGGCGAAGGCCCGCTGTGCCGCAACATGTACTTCCGCCGGCGCGATCGCCGCGAGGTGCAGTCCGTCGAAGACTAGCAATCGGGGTATACTCCAAGAGTACGACCGTTCGGTCGTGCCCGTGGGGGCGAATTGGTTTCGACATGGGCCGATCCCGGTTGGAGCAGCAAGCCGAGGTGCGGTGGCCTCGTTAAACTGCCGCAACACCATAACTGCCGAGAGCAATCTCGCGCTGGCGGCCTAGCTAGGCCGCTCGTCACCTCCGGCCCGTCCGCAGCCGGAACCGTGGCGTCGCTTGGCGGACTGGGATCAGACCAGCAGGCTTCGACTGGGCTGATCCGAGACTGATCGAGGCTGGCGACCGGCACCCGGCCGACGCGGGGGCCGCGAGCGAGACTAAATGCGCCGGCTAAGCTTGTAGAGACTCCGCCGAGGCACCCGTGGACGCGGGTTCAAATCCCGCCGCCTCCACCATTTTCATCCCCCACGTTCAATCGACGATCGGGACGCACCCGGGCGTGGCGAGAGCTTGTGTCTTCCTTGCGGGGGAGGCGCGCGAGCGTGAGTTCCCCCGCACGTTGACCCGGAGTCACTCGCCGGAGTGACGGTTTCTTCACATTCCATTGGTATTATTCGCTGCAGGAAATCGAGCCTTGAGCTTGAGGCGGCCTGTCGGCCGCCTCGGGACGAAGTGGAGGAAAGATGACGGAGATCACCGCCAACTGCACGCGGACGCCCCCGCCGGGCACGGACGCCGAGAACGCCGTGGTCATGGCGCGCGAGCTGAGCAAACGCTACGGCGAGGGCGATACCGCGGTCGACGCACTGCGCGGCGTCGACGTCGACATCATGCGCGGCAAGCTCACGGCCGTGATGGGTCCTTCGGGCTCCGGCAAGTCGACGATGATGCACATCCTCGCCGGCCTCGACCGGCCGACCGGCGGCACCGTGACCGTCGACGGCATCGAGATCACGGCGCTCAAGGAACGCGCGCTGACGATGCTCCGCCGCGAGAAGATCGGCTTCATCTTCCAGACGTTCAACCTGCTGCCGATGCTCAGCGCGGCGGAGAACGTGGAGCTGCCGCTGGCGATCGCCGGGCGCCGGGCCGAAGGGGAGTGGCTGCGATCGCTGATCGACGACGTCGGTCTCAGCGATCGCACGACCCACCGCCCGGCCGAGCTCAGCGGCGGGCAGCAGCAGCGCGTCGCGATCGCGCGCGCGCTGGTGACCAAGCCCGCCGTGCTCTTCGCCGACGAGCCGACCGGCAACCTTGACTCCAAGACCGGCGAAGAGGTGCTCGGGCTGCTGCGCCGGTCCGTGAGCGACTACGGACAGACGATCGTCATGGTCACCCACGACGCGCACGCGGCGGCGATCGCCGACCGCATCGTGTTCCTCAAGGACGGCGAGATCGTCTTCGACTGCGGCAGCATGGCGCGCGACGACATCTACGACGTGATCAAGTCGCTGGAGAGCTCGCGATGACGCGCCTCGCCTGGCGCAGCATGTGGTCGCACAAGCTGCGCACGATCCTGACGATGTTCGCGATCCTGCTCGGCGTGGCGATGATCACCGGCACCTTCGTGATCACCGACCAGATGGACCAGGGCTTCAAGAGAATCTTCGACAAGAGCGCCCAGGGCACCGACGTGGTGATCACGGCAAAGTCGGCGTTCACGGCGAACTACTATGGGCCCTCGGGCACGCTGCCGACGAGCCTGCTCGACCTGGTCAAGGCGGTGCCCGGCGTCGGCGAAGTCGCACCCGTGGTGTACGGCAGCGGCGCCGTGGTCATCAACGGCAAGCCGGTCGCCACCGGCGGCGCGCCGACGCTCGTGTACTCGGTGACCCCGCAGCGTTTCAGCCAGATCCAGTACATCTCCGGCGCCATGCCCGCCCAGTCTGGTGCCGTGGCGATCAACGCCAAGCTTGCCGGCGACAAACACCTCAAGCTCGGCGACACGATCGGTCTGACGACCGAGCAGGGTCTGCAGAACGTGACCATCGTCGGCGTGTTCAACTGGGCCGATTCGGCTTCCGTCGGCGGCGCGACGATCGTCCAGACGACGCTCGGTGATGCGCAACGCTGGTACAACCAGGTCGGCCGCTACACGAGCATCTCCGTGGCGGCTACCCCCGGCGTGAGCGCCGACACGCTCGCCGCGCGGATCAAGGCGGCGCTGCCGGCCGGCCTCACCGTGAAGACGGCCCAGCAGAGCGCCGCCGACTCGAGCAAGGAGATCAGTCAGGGCTTCATCAAGGTGCTCAAGCTCGTGCTGCTGCCCTTCGGCGGCGTCGCCGTGCTCGTCGGCGCCTTCATCATCTTCAACGCCTTCTCGATCACCGTCGCCCAGCGTCTGCGCGAGTTCGCAGTGCTGCGCTCGCTCGGCGCCTCGCGCCGCCAGGTGCTGCTCAGCGTGCTCGGCGAGGCGCTCGCGCTCGGCGTCGTCGCCTCGCTGCTCGGGATCGGTGCCGGCATCGGCATCGCCAAGGGCATCAACGCGCTGTTTAAGGCGGTCGGCGCCGACATCCCCACGTCGGGGATCGTGCTGGCGTCGCGCACGACGATCGTCGCGCTCAGCGTCGGCATCGGTGTCGCGCTCGTCTCTTCGCTGGCGCCGGCGCTGCGCGCCACCCGCGTGCCGCCGGTCGCCGCCCTGCAGGAGGGCGCCGCGCTGCCGGCGACGATCATCGGCCGCTACTCCCGCTGGATCGCCGCCGGCGTCGCGGCACTCGGTATCGCCAGCCTCGTCTACGGCATGATCGGCCCCGGCACCACCACCGTCCGCCTCAGCGAGATGGGCCTCGGCGTCGTCTTGCTGTTCGTCGCCGTGGCGATGGTCGCCAAGTACGTCGTGCGCCCGCTCGCCCGCGCGATCGGCTGGCCGATGGCGCGGGTCGCCGGCGCCAGCGGCCGGCTTGCGCGCGACAACGCCGGCCGCAATCCATCGCGCACGGCGGCGACGGCGGCGGCGTTGATGGTCGGCCTCGCCGTCGTCGTCTTCGTCGCCGTGTTCGCGCAGGGCTTCAAGAGCTCCTTCGTCGGCGCCATCGACCGCTCCCTGAACGCACAGTTCGTGATCACCGCTCAGAATCAGGTGCCGATACCGGCGGCAGCGCTCACGGCGGTGCGCTTCGCCCCGGGCGTGTCGGACGCCAGCAGCATCACGGTGGCCCCGGCGAAGATCAGCGGCCGCAGCGGCACGGCGAGCGCGATCGGCATCGACCCGACCGCGTTCGCGCAGATGTGGCGCTTCCACTGGTTGAAGGGCGGTTCCGACGCGCTGCTCGGTCGGCTCACCGGCACGAACGTGCTGGTCGAGGAGCAGTCGGCGATCAAGTACGGGGCGTCGCCGGGCGCGACGTTCACGATGATGGCGTCGACCGGTCAGTCGGCGAAGTTCACGGTGATCGGCGAGTACCGCGACCCGACACTGCTCTCCGGTTTCGTCATGGCGCAGCCCACCTACGACAGCCTCTTTCCGATGAGCCAGCACGACCCGACCCTCATCATCGCCAAGGCGATCCAGGGCGACACCGCTCAGGTCAAGGCGAGCATCATCGGCGCGCTCAAGGCGTTTCCGACTGCCGAGGTGCGCACCAAGACCGAGTACAGCGACTACCTCAAGAAGAGCATCAACCAGTTCCTGCTGATGTTGTATGCCTTGCTCGCCGTCAGCGTCGTGATCTCGATCTTCGGCATCGTCAATACGTTGGTGCTGTCGATCTACGAACGCACGCGCGAGATCGGCATGCTGCGCGCGATCGGTACGACCCGGCGCCAGCTGCGGCGGATCGTGCGCTACGAGAGCGTGATCACGTCGATCATCGGCGGTGTGCTCGGCATCGTGCTCGGCGTGTTCTTCGCCTGGATCGTGACGACGCGCCTCGGCGCCCAGGGGATCACGTTCTCGGTGCCGTTCGGCCAGCTCGTCATCTTCCTCGTGCTGGCCGCGGTGGTCGGCGTGCTCGCCGCCGTGGTACCGGCGCGGCGAGCCGCCCGCATCGACATCCTTGCGGCCATCCACTACGAGTGAGCCGAGACTGATGGACGACGAAACCAAGAACGGCGTCGAGTCCGAGGTGCTGACCGCGGAGGAGACGCACGATGCCGGCGAGTCGTACTTCCGTGTGCGCGAGCACGGCTCGTGGAGGCTCGCGGCCCGCGCCAACATGCGCCTCTCCACCGGCGTCGTAGTGCTCGCGATCGGCGTCACTCTGCTCGCGCAGCACTACTCACACCATCTGCGCGACGGCGGCGCCGTGCTCGTCGTCGGTGTCGCCTTCTTCGCCGGCTGGGCGATGCGTGGCATGTACGGCTTGCTGTTGCCGGGGGCGGTTCTCACGGGGATCGCCGTGGGCGACATCTTCGCCCGAGCGCACACCTTCCACAACGCCGAGCTGATCTGCCTCGGCGGCGGCTTCGTCGCCGTCTTCGTGCTCGACTTCGTGCGTCGCGGGCGCACGCACTGGTGGCCGCTCGTGCCCGGCGCCGTGCTGATCGTCACCGGACTGGTGCAGGACAACGCCGGCTGGTCTCACCTCAAGGATCTGGTCTGGCCGGCGGTGCTGATCGTCGTCGGTCTGGCGATCGTGATCGGCGCGCTCAGCGAGCGGCGTCGCGACGCCGGGCCACCGGACGGCGGGTGATGTAGCGCCCGCCGATCTCGCATTCTTAGTCATCGATGAGGCGGCCGCCGGGGACCCGGCGGCCGCCTGCATGTTCGCCCCAGGTGCTTTCGCCGGGCCGGTCGGCCTCGTTACGTTGCGCGTCGCGGGTGCGGTCATCCCCCGATGGGTCGCGCGTGGCGGCTAGGGTTGCGCGTCGGTACGCGGTTGCGCGGGCAGGGGAGCGACCGCATCATGAACGCATGAACCGCTCCTTCGAACAGGGACCGATCCGCCCGCCGAGCGAGGCGCGCAGCCTGCTCGTGCGCGTGATCCGCAACTGCACCTGGAACCGCTGCACGTTCTGCTCTGTGTACAAGGGCAGGGCGTCATCGCTGCGCTCGGTGGACGAGGTGATCGCCGACGTCGATGCGATGGCGCAGACGGCGGCGCTGGTCGCGGACGCAGGCGCCGGCGTGCCGGCGGGCGGCAGCGTCGCGCTGCGCAGCGGCGACCTGCCGCCGGAGGCCCATCAGGTGGCGCTGTTCGTCGGCGACGGCGCCCGCAACGTGTTCCTTCAGGACGCCGATCCGTGCGCCGTCGCCCCCGCCAAACTTGCCGCCATCATCGGCCACATACGCCAGCGCTTCCCGACGGTCGAGCGGGTGACGACGTACGGGCGGGCGGCGACGCTAGCGCGGCGTACGCCCGCCCAGTTGAAGGGGCTCGCCGACGCGGGCCTCACGCGCGTACACCTCGGTCTCGAGTCGGGGTCCGACGAAGTGCTCGCTGCCGTGTGCAAAGGCTGCACGGCGGCGCAGCTCGTCACCGCCGGCACGCGTGTGCTCGCGGCCGGCATGGAGCTCTGCTTCTACGTGATGCCGGGGTTGGGCGGGCGGGCGCTGGCGACGGCACACGTGCGCGGTACCGCCGCGGTGCTGCGCGCCGTCGCCCCACACGCGCCCGCCGGCCGCCCACTCGTCGTGCGCCTGCGCACGACGGCGGTCGTCCCCGGCACGCCGCTCGCTGCCTGCGCGGACGCCGGCGAGTTCGACCTGCCCGACGACGTGGAGGTGGCGCGCGAGGTGCGCGACCTGCTGGTCGCGCTTGGCGACGCGCGCCTCGATCTGCGCTCCGACCACGCGCTCAACCTGTTGGCGGAGCTGCAGGGCTCGTTGCCGGCCGACGGCGGCCGTCTGCTCGCCCTGCTCGACGAGTTCCTGGAGCTCGACGCGGATGAGCGCGCGGAGTTCGCGCTCGGCAGCCGGCTCGGCGTGTACCGCACGCTCGCCGACCGCCGCGACGAGCAACGCCGCGTGCTGTTGCGCAGTCACGTGCCCGACGTGGCGCGGGCGAGCGCCGCCGAGCTGCTCGAGGCGGCGAAGCAGATCCGCGCGCGCTTTCTGTAGCCCGGGCTCAGCCGCCCGCGGCGAGAGTCAGCCGGCCTCTCCCACCGTCAGCCGGTGATCTCCCCGACCAGATAGCGCTGGATCGTCGGCGCGACCGCGGCCACGACCTCGTCGACGGTCGCGCTCGCCAGCGGTTCGAGCTTGGTGATGAAGCGCACCATCATCAGGCCCATGATCTGCGAGCCCACGAGGTTGGCGCGCAGCTCGGCGTTGGGCATCGCCAGTGCCTGGGCGATCGGTCCGATGATCTGCCGCGTGATGATCTCGCGGATCATCGCCGCCGCCTGCTCGTTGGAGGCTGCCGAGCGGATCATCGCGCGGAAGACCGTCTGCCGTTGCTCGTCCTCCCAAATGGCGAGCAGGGTGCGGACGGCGCGCTCGCCGAGGCCGTCGGGGTCGCCGGCGAGTACCTGCGGCACGATCTCGTCGGCGCGCACCGGCAGCTGCAGCGCCGCGTCGAAGAGCTCGTCCTTGGTGCCGAAGTAGTGGTGGACGAGGGCGGGATCGACGGCCGCCAGGGCGGCGATCCCGCGGATCGTCGCGCGGTCGAAGCCGACGCCGCCGAACTCCTGTCGGGCGGCGTCGAGGATCGCCGCCCGCGTGCCGCTCTCGCCCGGCCGGCGACCGGTGTGCAGAGAGTGGTGAGCGGCGCGCCGGACGGGGCGCTGCTCACCATGCCGCTCAACGTGTTCCGCCACATGCTCGCGCACGCTCACGATTCCCCCGATGCGTACACGGCCGCCGTCACGCCTCTTCGCCGTTCGTGGCGAGCCGGTCCCGGCGGCTCATCTCCTCGTGCCCGCTGTGCTCGCCGAGCCGGCGTCCGGTCAGCAGCCCGGGGAAGATGCCGAGGAAGGCGGCGAGCGCGGCGGCGTAGAACGGCCACATGAAGGCGTGCGCGACGTTGTCCTTGATGATCGCGAAGAGCTTCGCCTTGAGCTGCGTCTGGTTCTGCACGATCTGCGCGGCGACGTCGGGCGGCGTGCCCGGCGGCGGGGCAGGCAGCACGATGTCGGCACTCGTGAGCTTGCGGGCGCTGTTGCCGCCCTTCTGCGCGGCCGCGACCTTCGCCGCCTGTCTGAGTCCGGCGACGACCTGGTCGGCTGTGCCCGGCGGAGCCTGGTTTAACTGCGGGGCCACCAGCACGTAGCTCTCCGCCTTGCGGAACCCGGTCTGCAGGTCTTGGGCGATGGTGTGCGTGAAGATCGAGATGAGGATCGCCACGCCGAGCACGAAGCCGACCTGCCGCAGTGTGGCGAAGGCGCCCGAGCCGACGCCGCCGAACTGCGGCGGCAGCGAGCCCATCGCCGCCGCCGCCAGCGTCGGCATCGAGAAGCCCATGCCGATGCCCATGATCACCAGGCGCCAGGCGATGTCGAGGAGCTTGGCCTCTCCCCCGAGCCGCGCGATGAGCACGAGCCCGACGGCGAAGAAGGCCATACCGATCGCCGCCGGGAAGCGCGGTCCGATCCTGTCGTTGAGCCGCCCGACGTTGGGTGCGATGAAGAGCGCCGTGACGGGCATGAACGTGATCGCCAAAGCCGCCTTGAGCTCGGAGTAGCCCATCACATTGACCATGAAGATGACGAGCAGCACCATCGTGCCGCCGAGTGCCACACCCATCAGCATCATCGCCGTGTTGGCCGCGGTGAACGAGCGGATGCGCAGCATGCGAAAGTCGAACATCGGATGCCGGGTGCGGGTCTCCCACCAGATGAAGACGGGGTAGCACGCGACGGCGATCGCAAACAACGCGAGGACACGCGCCGAGCTCCAGCCCCACTCATTGCCCTGCGTGAGCCCGAGCGTCAGGCAGAAGAGGCCGCCGATAGAGAGGGCGATGCCGGCAAGGTCGATGCTGCCCGCCGCTCCGGCACGCCGCACCTCGGGCACGACCGCCATCGCGAAGACGAACGCGCCGACGCCGATCGGCACGTTGATGAAGAATATCCAGTGCCAGCTCGCGTAGGTGACGAGCAGCCCCCCGATCGAGGGGCCGAGCGCGGCGGCAATAGTGCCCAAGGCGCCCCAGATGCCCACGGCGGTGCCGTGCTGGTGCCTGGGGAAGGCGCCCATGAGGATCGAGAGCGAGATCGGCGCCATCGCCGCCGCACCGATACCCTGCACGACGCGGAAGACGATCAGCCACCCGATGGTCGGCGCCAGGCCGCAGGCGAGCGAGAAGAGGGCGAAGAGAGCGAGGCCGGCGACGAAGACGATCTTCTGGCCGAACTTGTCGGCGATGCGGCCCATGGAGAGGAAGAGCGCCGCCATCGCCAGGTTGTAGGCGTTGAGCACCCACGAGATCGTCGCGTAGCTCGCGTGCAGGTCGGTCGTGATCGCCGGGATGGCGATGTTGACGATGGTGACGTCGAGCAGGGCCATGAACATGCCCAGCGAGACGGCGGAGAGAATGAGCCACTTGTGCGGGTGGCCGTTGTCCGGAGCAGTGGCAGCGGAAGGTTGGTTCACGGGTTCTCCTGTCGGGTGGTGGCCAATGTCACGAATGTTTCCTCGAATGTCGCCGGCACAATCCTGATGCGGGCGGCGACGAGGCGCGCGTCGAGCGCAGCCTGCACGCGCGCCTCGTCGCCGCCGGGCACGCGCAGCAGGCGGCCGGCAAGCGCCAGCGGCAGGCCGGCCGCGTCGAGCGCCGCGAACGCCGACTCCCAGTGGTCGGCCTCGACCTCGACCGCCGTCGCGGCGCCGATGATGGTGCGCATCGTGCCCTGGGCGATGACCACGCCCTGCGCCATCACAACGAGGCGGTCGCACTGCTCGGCCTCGTCCATGTAGTGCGTCGTGACGAGCGCGCCGGCGCCGCCCTCGACTGTCGCGTGGATCGTATCCCAGAGATGGGCGCGGGCGAGCGGGTCGACGCCCGATGTGGGCTCGTCGAGAACGAGCAGATCGGGGTGGTGCGCGAGCGCTGCCGCAAAGGCGAGGCGGCGGCGCAGCCCGAGCGGCAGGTCGCGGACGAGCTGGTCGCGGGCGGCGCGGAGGTCGGCGTCGAGTGGTTCCGCGGCGCGGGAAGCTCGTGTGGGCGCGGCGGTTGCGGGTGCGCTGGCAACGGTTGCGCCGGCTGTGAGTGCGACGGCGCGATCCGAGCGCGTCACGACGCCGAACGCCCCCGCCGAGAACTCGAGGTTCTCGGTAACGGTGAGGTCCTCCCACAGGCCGAGGCCCTGGGGCACGTAGCCGAGGCGGCGGCGCGTGCGCCGCGACGGCGGTTCGCCGAAGAGGCGCACGCGCCCGCCGCTCGGGCGCAGCAAGCCGAGAATGAGCCGGATCAGGGTCGTCTTGCCGGCGCCGTTGGCGCCGAGCAGACCGACGACCTCGCCCGGCTCCACCGTGAGATCCGCGGCGTCAACCGCAACGAAGTCGTCGAAGCGCCGCGTCACGGCGCGCACGTCGACGAGCGGCGGGGCGGGAGCGGTGGGTCGCGAAGTGGCGCCGCCGCCCGCGTTCATCTCGCCGCTCGGGCTCATGCCGCCGTCTCCCGCGCCTGCAGCGCGGCGACGATCACGGCGTCGCTCAAGTCGACGCGCGCCGCCGTGCCTCCGGCGGGCGGTGCGCCGCTCGGCGACCACACGCGCCAATCGGCGCCGCGACGCCAACGGTGCGGCGCCGGTCGACCATCGAGAACGGCGGCTGCGG
>Ga0208716_1000188_pt1 | contig 25517 bp, 24 predicted proteins | sample NGESurdeep092012_8_FD_184482 | JGI IMG/M metagenome (GOLD analysis project Ga0208716, IMG submission 184482) | Arctic peat soil microbial communities from Barrow, Alaska - NGEE Surface sample 415-3 deep-092012 (SPAdes) | ecosystem: Environmental > Terrestrial > Soil > Wetlands > Peat ...
TCACGAAGCAGCGTATCTCCTCCCGCTTCCCGAGGCCGAGGTACGCCGCCGAATCGAAGGCGGAGCGCTTCTGCGTGAACGTGCGCGTGACCTTGAATCCCAGTGTCTTTGCGAGATCGCGCAGCTCGGCCAACGACGCCTCGAACTCGATGTCGCTCACGCTCGGCAACTGCACGGCCGCCACGACGGCGTACTTGGTCGTCTCTTTGACTGCTGTTTGCATGCGGAGATTGCTTCTCGTGAGTGGGCTAGGTCAGATAGTACCCTCCTGTGCAACAGCCACCGGCGTTGATTACGTCGGACCCCGAAGCCCAAGTCTGCGGTGAGCCCCCCGGGAACGGTCTATCGCGGGGTCGGGAGGGTTCTAGCTCTCAAGCTCGCCCTTAGAGCTAACGCATTAGGGATACCAGAGAAAGCTTCACGGCCGGCGCGCGTGTTTCAGCTTGCCGCCCGGTTTTGCCGGCGGCGCACTATACCTCAACGCCGCGTGCCTGCCGCTGCGTTTGCCGCTGGCGCTGACGTCGGGCGGCGCCGCGGGCGCGTCGGCGGCCGTCGTGATGGCCGGCGCGACGTCGGCGGCCATGTCTCCCGACCTCGTCGGCGGTTTCGGCCACGTGGTCTTCGTCGATCCGCCGCTCAGCGCAGCGGCGCTCAACACCGTCATCGCCGCTGCCGATAGGGAGGCATGGATCCATGTCCTGTGGGGCGAGGGTGAAGTACACTTTGCCGAGAAGGTCGCCGCCGCCGCTTACGATCTCGACGCGCAGGTGCGGCGTCTCTGGCGGCGGATCGCGCGGGCGGGCGATGCCGACGCCGCGGCGGTGCTCGAGATGGAGCTGGTCGGCGACGGCCGGCTGCTCGCCGAGCTGCTGACGCTCGTCGCGGCTTGGCGCACGCTCGACGAGTGCGGTTTGCTCGAGCGTGAGGACGGCAAGAACCTCATCAGGGTAGGTCGGCAGAAGGTCGACCTCGGTTCGTCGGAGACGTATCGCACGTGGCACAACCAGTACAAAGAGAAGACGTTTCTCGCGCACTGCCGAGCGGCGCGGATCTGACGGTCGTCCCGGAGCAGTACCAGCGACTGCTCGACGACCTCTTCGCGGCGATCGAGCGCTACAACCCCGACCCCGACCGCGAGCTGATCACGCGCGCCTTCGTCGCCGCCTGTCTCCTGCACGGCGCCCAGAATCGCAAGAGCGGCGAGGCATACATCCACCACCCCGTAGGTACGGCGCTCAACTGCGCCGAGCTGCAGCTCGACTCGGTGACGATCGCCGCGGCGCTGCTGCACGACGTGATCGAAGACACGGGCACACCGGAGGCCTGGCTCAAGCAGGAGTTCGGCGGCGAGATCGCGATGCTCGTCGACGGCGTCACCAAGCTCACCAAGATGAGCTTCAACTCGCAGGAGGAGGAGCAAGCCGAGAACTACCGCAAGATGATCGTCGCCATGGCGACGGACATCCGCGTCATCCTGATCAAGCTCGCCGACCGCCTGCACAACATGCGCACCCTCTGCTACCTGAGCAAACAGAAGCAGATCCAGAAGGCCAAGGAAACGCTCGAGGTCTACGCGCCGCTCGCCCACCGGCTCGGCATCTACAACATGAAGTGGCAGCTCGAAGACCTGGCGTTCTCGGCGCTGCATCCGCGCAAGTACGCCGAGATCCAGCAATGGGTCTCGCAGCGCAGGGTCGATCGCGAGGATTACGTCGGCGAGGCGGCGCAGTTCCTCGGCGACGCGCTCGTCAAGGCCGGCATCCACGCCGAGATCACCGGCCGCGCCAAGCACTTCTACTCCATTTACGTGAAGATGAGCCGGCGCGGCAAGGAGTTCAACGAGATCTTCGACCTGACGGCGCTGCGCGTGCTCGTCGACAACGCCAAGGACTGCTACGGTGCGATCGGCATCATCCACTCTCTCTGGAAGCCGATCCCCGGGCGTTTCAAGGACTACATCGCGATGCCCAAGTTCAACCTCTACCAGTCGCTGCACACGACGGTCATCGGGCCGGGCGGCAAGCCGCTGGAGATCCAGGTGCGTACCTTCGAGCAGCACCAGATCGCCGAGTTCGGCGTCGCCGCCCACTGGCTGTACAAGGAGAAGGGCGATCGCACCGGCGACAGACTCGCCTGGCTGCGCCAGATGATGGAGTGGCAATCGGAGACCGGCGACCCGCGCGAGTTCATGGACACGCTGCGCATCGATCTCTTCGAAGACGAGGTGTTCGTCTTCACACCCAAGGGCGACGTGAAGAGCCTCGCCGCTGGGTCGACGCCGATCGATCTTGCCTACGCCGTGCACACCGACGTCGGCAATCATTGCGTCGGCGCCAAGGTCAACGGCCGCATCGTGCCGCTGCACCACCGCCTGCGCTCGGGCGACATCGTCGAGATCATCACCTCGAAGTCGAACCGGGGGCCGTCGCGCGACTGGCTGGGCATCGTCGTCACGCCGCGCGCGGCGCAGAAGATCCGCCAGTTCTTCCGTCGCGAGGAACGTGAGGACACCGAGCATTCGGGTCGCGACCTGCTCCAGGAGACGCTGCGCCGTGAGGGTCTGCCGGCGCAGAAGATCCTCACGGCGAAGGTCTTCAGCCAGATCGTCAAGGACGTCGGCTATCAGCGGGCCGAGGACCTGTATGTGGCGCTCGGCTCGGGCCGCCTGCCTGTCAAGTCGGTCGTCAACAAGGTGATGCAGCGGGCGGGGACGATGAAGGAGGCGATCCCCGCCGCGGCCGAGTTGCCGACCGAGCCGCCGGTCGTCTCGCAGACATCGGCCGCTTCACGCGAGTTCGGCATCGCCGTGGAGGGCATGGGCGACATCGTCGTGCGCATGGCCAAGTGCTGCAAGCCGATCCCCGGCGACGAGATCGTCGGCTACATCTCGCTTGGCAAGGGCATCACGATCCACCGCGCCGACTGCAAGAACGCGCGCGCCCTGATGCGCAACTCAGAACGCTTCACGAAGGTCAGTTGGGAAGGCCTCGGCGGCATGGCCTTCCGCGTCGAGGTCCAGGTCGAGGCGCTCGATCGCAACCACCTGCTCGAGGATCTCGCGCGCACGCTTTCGGACAGCGGGGCGAACATCATCCACGGCAGCGTCCAGACACTGCCCGACGGCGTCGTCCGCGATCGCTTCACGCTCGAGGTGGGCGACGTGCGCCAGCTCGAGAACATCCTCGCCAACATCAGGGCGATCAACACCGTCTACGACGCCTATCGCGTCGTGTCGTCTTGATCGCCTCGCGGTGGCTGCCACCCCGCTCGACGATGCCGGTCGCGGTTTGATAGCGTAGCGGCGTACCGGCGTCTCGCGAGGGACTATGTCTGACCCGCTCGAAGTCTTCACACTCAGCCTCGGACCGCTCCAGGCTAACTGCTTCATCGTGGTGCGCGGCGACGCGGCGCTGCTGATCGATCCCGGTGACGAGCCCGAGGCCGTGACGGGCGCGTTCGACGAGCTCGGCGTGGCTCCGTCCGCGATCCTCGTCACCCACGGGCACTTCGATCACTTCGGCGCCGTCGCGCCGCTGGCGCGACGGTATGCGGCGCCGGTCTATGTGGGTGAGGCGGACGCCGCGCAGATGGCCGACCCCGGCCTCGGCCCGCTGGCCGGGTTCGACATCGAGTCGGTGACGAGCTACACGGCGATCGATGGCGAGCAGGAGCTCACGCTGGCGATCCCCGTGACCGCGATCCCGACGCCGGGCCATTCTCGCGGCTCGCATACGTTCGTGATCGGGGACCACCTCTTCGTCGGCGACCTCATATTCTTCGGCAGCGTGGGTCGCACCGATCTGCCCGGCGGTTCGGGTGACGAGCTCCTCAACTCGATCGCCGACCTGGTGCGCCGATTTCCGCCGGACACGGTCGTGCATTGCGGTCACGGCCCCGACACTTCGCTCGGCCGTGAGTTGGCGCTCAACCCCTTCCTTTCGCCCCTGCGCTACGATCCGGGGCACCGATGGTGAGCGGTCCGCGCGCTCCCAAGGGCACGTACGACTTGTTGCCTGACGACGCCGACGAGAGAGATCTCGTCGTCGAGACGGCCGCAGTCGTTTTTGCCGCCTACGGCTACCGGCGCATCGTCACACCGGAGTTCGAGGACACGGCGCTGTTCGAACGCGGGGTCGGTCAGGCGACCGACATCGTGCGCAAGGAGATGTACACGTTCGTCGACAAGGGCGAGCGCTCGCTGACGTTGCGTCCGGAGGGCACGGCGCCGATCTGCCGGGCATATGTGGAGCACGGCATGCACAAGCTGCCGCAGCCGGTGAAGCTGTGGTACTACGCGCCGATGTTTCGCTACGAGCGTCCGCAGGCAGGTCGCTATCGCGAGCACTACCAGCTGGGCGCCGAGGCGATCGGCGCGGCCGACCCAATGATCGACGCCGAGATCATCGCCATGCTCGCTCAGCTGTACGACGAGCTCGGCATCGGCGATCTGAATCTGGCCGTGAACAGCATGGGAGACGCGGCTTGCCGACCGGCGTATCTGGCGCTGCTCACCGCCTTCCTCAAGGACCGTGCGACTGAACTCTGCGGCGACTGCCGGGAGCGCATCTCTCTCAACCCGCTGCGCACCTTCGACTGCAAGCAGCCGGCTTGCCGGGCAGTGCTCGATTCGGCGCCGCACATCGTCGACCATCTGTGCGATGAGTGCGCGGCGCATTTCGCCGCCGTCCTCGACCTGTTGCACCGTGCGCGCCTCGACCCGCGGACCGACTTCAGGCTGGTGCGCGGCCTCGACTACTACACGCGCACGACGTTCGAGTTTAGCTCCGACAGCCTCGGCGCGCAGAGTGGCGTCGGCGGCGGTGGCCGCTACGACGGGCTCGTCGAGCAGATCGGCGGTCTGCCGACACCCGGCGTGGGGTTCGGCACCGGTCTCGAGCGGATCGGGTTGGCGATGGGCGAGCGGGCGACAGAGAGCCTGGGGCCCGAAGCGTACCTGGTCTGCTTCGACGACAGTCGCCGGGCGGAGATGTTCGAGCTGGCCCAGACCCTGCGCCGCGAGCTTCTGCTCGAGGTCGAGCTGGACCTCGCGGCGCGCAGCGCCAAGGGCCAGCTCAAGCAGGCGAGCCGCAGCGACGCCGAATGCGCCGTGCTGATCGGTCTCGAAGAGCTTGCGCCGGACGTGGCGCGCGTGCGCGACCTGGAGAGCGGGGAAGAGCACGACGTGCCGATCGCCGAATTGGTGACGTGGTTCGCCGAGGCCGAGGGCGAAGAGGACTGATGGAGCGCAGCGCGCTTCCGGGGGAACTGCGCCGGGCAGACGTCGGACGGACCGTTGAGCTCGCCGGTTGGGTGGCCCGCCGACGCGACCTCGGCAACCTGATCTTCATCGACCTGCGCGACCGCAGCGGGATCGTGCAGCTCGTGTTCAACGCGGCGGTCTCGGCCGACGCGCACGCCCTTGCCGAGACCCTGCGGCCCGAGTTCGTGATCGAAGTCGCCGGTGCCGTCGTCGCGCGCTTGCGCGAGACCGTCAACGCACAGCTGGCCACTGGAGAAGTCGAGGTCGCGGTGACGCGCGCCGGCGTGCTCAACGCGGCGCGCACGCCGCCGTTCGCGATCGAGGGCGACGAGGGCGAGGACGTCGACGAGACGCTGCGCCTGAGGTACCGCTACCTCGATCTGCGTCGGGCGGCGATGCTTGCCAATATCGATCTGCGTCACAAGGCCGTGCAAGCCGCCCGCACCTATCTCAACGAGCAGCGCTTCCTCGAGGTCGAGACACCCTATCTGACGAAATCCTCGCCAGAGGGAGCACGCGATTTCCTCGTTCCGTCGCGCCTCCAACCGCACAAGTCCTATGCGCTTCCGCAGTCACCGCAGATGTTCAAGCAGATCCTCATGGTCGCCGGCGTGGACCGGTACTACCAGTTGGCGCGCTGCTTCCGCGACGAGGACCTGCGCGCCGATCGCCAGCCGGAACACACGCAGATCGACGTCGAGATGTCTTTCATGAGCGCCGCCGCGATCCGGACACTGCTCGAGGGTCTGATGTGGGCGATCTTCACGGGCGTGGGCGAGGAGCCGCCGGCCTTGCCCCTGCCGGTGCTGTCCTACGACCAGGCGATGGCGCGTTATGGCACCGACAAGCCCGATCTGCGCTTTGGTCTCGCGATCGTCGAGCTCTCCGACGTGTTCGCGGCGAGTGGTTTTCAGGTGTTCCGGGCGGCAGTCGACGGCGGCGGCGTCGTGCGCGCGATCGCGGCACCGGGCGGCGCCCGACTGTCGCGCGCCCAGATCGACCTCCTCACCGAGGTGGCCAGGGCACACGGCGCCAAAGGCATGGCCTACATGTACGTCGAGGAGGGTCGCGCGTTGCGCGGGCCGATCGTCAAGTTCCTCAGCGAGGCCGAGCAGGCCGCGCTGGTCGCGCGGATGAAGGCCGAGCCCGGCGACCTGGTGGTGTTCGCCGCCGACGAGGCAGGAGCGGCGGCGACAACCCTCGGCGCCCTGCGCGCGGCGCTGATCCGGCTCCTGGAGCCCGCACCGGCCGCGCGCTGGGCGATGCTCTGGGTGATCGAGTTCCCGCTATTTGAACGTGACGATGAGACCGGCCAGATCACCTACGGGCACAATCCGTTCAGTCTGCCCACGGACGACACGATGGTCTTTCTCGACACCGATCCGCTGCGCGTGCACGGCGCTCAGTACGATCTCGTGCTCAATGGCGTTGAGCTCGGTTCCGGCTCGCTGCGCAACCATGACGCCGCCGTGCAGCGCACCGTGTTGCGGGCGCTGGGCTACAGCGACGAGCGGATCGGCGAATCGTTCGGCTGGTTCCTCGAAGCGCTCGAATTCGGGGCGCCGCCGCACGGCGGCATCGGTCTCGGCCTCGACCGCATCGTGATGTTGCTCGCGGGCGAGAGCTCGATCCGCGATGTGATCGCCTTCCCGAAGACCGCATCGGGGTCGGACCCGATGACGGGCGCCCCGGCCGCGGTCAGCGCCGAGCAACTCAAGGACTTGCGCATCAGGCTCGGCTGAGCCGCCGGCGCGCGGTTCACCTCAAGGTTTTCACAGGGATGCCGAACTATTTGTTGAATTCGTTGGCGGTTGCTAGGATTTATGCGCTCGACCTTGTGCGTGACCTCGCGGCATTCTTGAGCCAACACGAATGCCTCGGGAGTCCGGCTTCGTTCGATCCGAGGATCGGCGAGAGGACACCCACCTGCAACTGCAGGTTCAAGAACTAAGCGAGCACGGCAAGGTGGAGCTCAACCAGACGGAGGCGGCAATGGGAGTGCTCGGGCGGAATAAGTCGTTCCTGGTGGGCGTGGGGCTCATTCTCCTCGCCGGACTTGCGATCTTCGGGTCAACGACCGCGGTGCTGGCGCTGACCGGCACGCCCGGCTTGGCCGCCAACACCGTTCCTGGCAGCACCGACTACAACGCTGCCGACAGCTTCGGCGTCACGGGCATGGCGCCACTTTCGATCAAGCCCACCAAGGCCACTCCCGGTTTCATCAAGAATCCTCTCAGCGAGAAACGCGGCGTCATCCTGCTCGTCTACGTCGACGGCGCCGCCGGCGACGATTCGATGCTTGCGAGCTTCCGCGCGATCAAGTCGCATTACGCGGCGGAGTCGTCGTTCTACGCGTTCGAGGCGGCGAAGGTGAAGGACCTTGGTGACGTCGTCGAACAACTCGGTGCACTGTCGCCGCCGATGCTCGTGATCATTCGCGGCGACGGCAGCGTCTACCAGCTCTACACGGGCTGGATCGACCGGACGACCATGGAGCAGCAGGTCGCCAACGCCGTTCAGCTGTAGCTCCGCCGCCACCGCACACTCACGTAGCACCCGCACTCACCCGGGACGTTTGACCGTGCCACGCTCTGTGGTACTATAATCCCGACCAATCGAGTTGGGATTCGACCCTTCCCCGATGTGAGGTGGAGCTGTGCGCATTTCATCGCGCTGCGAGTACGGACTGCGGGCGATGGTCTACCTGGCCGGGCGCAGCGGGGCAGACCCGGTTTCGCTCTCGACGATCGCCAGTGACGAAGGCATCCCGATGGCGTTTCTCGAGCGCATCATGGCGCGCCTGCGCGACGCCGGTCTCGTCGTCGCCACGCGTGGCGTGAGCGGCGGCTACCGGCTATCGCGTGCCACTGCCGAGATCTCCGTAGCCGACGTCGTCGCGGCGCTCGAAGGCCCGCTCTCGCTGGTCGGCTGCCTGCCCGACGATCACGGCTGCGACCGCTCCGACGGGTGCGCATCCCGGCAGGTGTGGCGACGGCTCGACGAAGCGATCTCCGATGCCCTCACCGGCATCACTCTCAGCGACCTGGCGATGGAGGCTGTGACGCGATGAACTACGTGTACTTCGACCATGCGGCGACGACAGGGGTCGACCCTCGGGTCTTCGCACGGATGGAGCCGTATTTCTCCGAGTTCTACGGCAACGCCTCGGAGATCCACGGCCCCGGACGCAAGGCGCGTGAGGCGGTCGAATGGGGCCGCGCGGCAGTCGCTCAAGCGCTCGGCGCCAACGAGAAGGAGATCGTTTTCACCAGCGGCGGCACCGAGGCCGACAACATGGCGCTGATCGGCTACGCCCAGCGCTTCTCCGGCGGCCACATCATCACCAGCGCCGTCGAGCACCCTGCGGTGATGGAGTCGGCGCGTTTCCTCCAGCGGCAAGGTTGGGACGTCACCTTCGTGCCGGTCGATCAGTACGGCGCGGTGGACGTGGACGCCTACCGCGCCGCGTTCCGCGATGACACGCGCCTGGCGTCGGTCATGCTGGCCAACAACGTCGTCGGCACTCTGCAGCCGGTCGCCGAGCTCGCGCGCATCGCGCACGACCAAGGGGTCGCGTTCCATACCGACGCCGTGCAGGTCGCCGGCTCGCTGCCGATCGACGTCGACGAGCTCGGCGTCGATATGCTCTCGATCTCCGGTCACAAGATCTACGCGCCCAAGGGCATCGGCGCCCTGTACGTTCGCAAGGGCACGCGGATCGGTCCCATTCTGCACGGCGGCGGCCACGAGCGGCGCCTGCGCTCCGGCACGGAGAACGTGCCGGGCATCGTCGGCATCGGTGCCGCGCTCGAGCTCGCCGTCGCCGAGATGAGCGCCACCAGGCCGCGCCTCGAGCAACTGCGCGACAAGGTCGTCGTCGCTACATTGGCGACGATCGACGAGGTGCAGCTGCTCGGCGATCCGCTGAATCGCCTGCCGGGCAACGCCTGTTTCTCGATCCGCTACATCGAAGGCGAGTCGATGCTCCTGCAACTCGACGGCAAGGGGATCGCTGTCTCCAGCGGATCGGCGTGCGCCTCCGGGTCGCTCGAACCCTCGCACGTCATCCTGGCGATGGGTTTCGGCGCCGAGGAGGCTCACGGCAGCCTGCGACTCACCCTGGGCCGCGAGAACACCGAAGCTGAGATCGACTATTTCCTCGAGGTGTTCCCACCGATCGTGGAGCACCTGCGCAAGATGAGCCCGCTCTACGTGAAGGGATAACCGATGTACACAGATCTCGTCATGGATCACTTCGCCAACCCGCGCAACGTGGGGGAGATCGAGGACGCCGACGGTGTCGGCCAGATCGGCAACCCGGTGTGCGGCGACGTCATGCGCATGTCGATCAAGGTCGAGGACGACCGCATCGCCGATGTGAAGTTCAAGACCTTCGGCTGCGGGGCCGCCGTTGCGACTTCGAGCATCGTCACTGAGATGGTGATCGGCAAGACACTCAGCGAGGCGGCTGAGATCTCGAACAAGGCCGTGGCTGAGGCGCTCGGCGGTCTGCCGGCGAACAAGATGCACTGCTCCAACCTTGCCGCCGACGCGATGCACATCGCGATCGAGGACTACCTCACCAGGAACGGTCGCGCCGACGAAGTGGCAACGATCCTCAAGAGCCCAAAAAAAGCGTCGTCGTAGGTCTCAGCGGCGGCGTCGATAGCGCGGTCGCCGCTCTGCTTCTGGCGGAGCGTGGATCGACTGTGCAGACGGCGAACGTGCTGCTGTGGCCCGGCGATGACGAGAAGAGCTGCTGCTCCCCTGGCGCCGTGCAACGCGCCCGGGCGAGCGCCGACGACCTGGGCGTGCCGTTCCACACTGTCGACGAACAGCGTGAGTTTGCGCGGACGGTGGTCGACGGGTTCGTCGCCGGATACCTCGCCGGCGAGACCCCGAACCCGTGCGTGGAGTGCAACCCCTTGCGGCTCGCGCGCCTGGTCGCCCTTGCCGACGAGCTCAGTGTGGCATCCGTGGCCACCGGGCACTACGCGCGAATCGTCTGGCGCGACGGTGAGCCTTTCATCGGTCGCGCCCACGACCGCGCAAAGGATCAGTCCTACATGCTCTGGAAGGTCGCGCCGCATACACTGGCGCGCCTTCAGTTCCCTCTCGCCGAGCTCACCAAGCCGGAGGTTCGAGAGCGCGCCGCTCGAGCGCAGTTGCCGGTCGCCCATCAGCCCGAGAGTCAGGAGGTCTGCTTCGCGCCGCGTGGCTACCGCAGGCTGCTCGCCTTACATGGTGTGACGAGCGCCCCGGGGGCGCTCGTCACGGCTTCAGGAGACGTGGTCGGCGATCACGATGGCCACTGGATGTTCACGATCGGGCAACGCCGGGGGCTGGGGCTCGCCGGACGGTCGCCGTGGTACGTGGTGGAGCGCCGACCGGACACGAACGAGGTCGTCGTCGGCACGCGTGACGAGCTCGCGCGGTCGGTCGTGCTCGTCCGCGAGGTCGTCGACCGCGGTCTCGACGGCGGGGGTGGCCTCGAGGTGCAACTGCGGTACAAGACTGAGGCGATCGTCGTGAGCCGCCTGGAGCGGCTGGGCGGCGATCGCCTGCGGCTCACCTTGGCACGGCCCTTCGACGGTCCGGCTCCGGGGCAGTCGGCGGTGTTCTACCGTGACGATATCGTGGTCGGCGGCGGCGTCGTTGCGGGGTCCGCCGGAGTCCCCGAAGCAGCGGCATCGGTGTGATAGGCTTGCCCCGGTCAGCATCAGGATGAAGGCGTTCAAAGGAAGGAGAGCGACATGGATCTGATTGTGGTCGCAGCGATGAGCACACCGTCTCTCGTCCTGCGCTATGCGGCGGCGTTCTTCCTCGTGGTCGTCGCCGTCGCGCTTGCCTATGCACTGGTACGCACCGGCAAGACGCTCGCTCGCGTCGAGAAGATGGTCGAAGACGTGGACAAAGAGATCGTGCCGATCCTCGGCAAGGCGGGAACGACGCTCGATGAGGTGAACACCGAGCTGCACCAGGTCGGCGAGATCACGACGTCGGTCGCCGACATGACGCAGAAGATCGACGCGATGACACGGGCGGTCGAGAGCGCTGTGAGCTTGCCGGCGCGCAAGGCGGCAGCGTTCGGCGCCGGCGTGTCCCAGGCGGTCTCGTCGTTCATTCGGCGGGGTGGAGAAGGGGCGGAAGGCCCAGATTCATGAGGATCGTGCGCCCATACGGTTTCGGCATCGTGCTCGTCGGGGTCGGGGTTGCCTACTACGTCCGCCGGCGCAGCGCCGAAACCGGGCTCGGATACTTCGACGTGCTCAAACAACTGCCCGGCGAGGCGCGCAAGTACTGGGACGATGCGGGGCGGCGCGGCAAGCTCGCTCTTCAGGACGGCCTGTCGGCAGCACGCCGCCGCGAGGACGAGGTCGTGCGCGCGATCGCCGCCGCGGGTGGCGCGGAGGACGACGCGTCCTAGACGTGGGGCAACGATGACCGATTCCGTCCGTTTGGAGGTTCCCGCGACTCTCTGGTCGCTACCCACGATCCGCATGGTGGTGGGTGGCGTCGGTGCGCGCTTCGACCTTTCGCTCGACGAGCTGCAGGACATCTACCTCGCCGTCGAGGAGCTCTTCTGCGCCGCCCTCGATATGGACCGGAACGAGCGATACTCGGTCGAAGTCGGCATCCTTGACGACGCAGTGCGGATCGCGGCCGGGACGTTCGAATCAGCCGGGTTGTGGCAACGTCTCGTCGCCAAGCCGTCGTCGCCGGAGTGCCTCGATCTGTGTCAACTCTTGTGGCGCGTGCTCGATACCTACTCGGTCGAAGGCGCCGAGGGGGCATTCTCGGTCGTCCTGGTCAAGCAGCGTCAGGCGAGAGTCTGATGAACGCGCATGACGATCACCGCGGGCTCGGTGACCCGCTCGATCTCGACACGCCCCCCGGCGAGCCCGAACCTTCCGGCGAAGGCGAGGTTGACGAGCAGGGCACCGACAAGCCGGCCACGCATTTTCGCGGCAAGGACGAGTCGGAGAAGCTCGACCAGTACCTTCTCCGCCGCTACCACCTCTACGGCGACCGGCGCGCTCGCGAACAACTGATCACGATGTACTTGCCGCTCGTGCGCTCGCTCGCCAGACGGTATGCGTCCCGAGGTGAGCACTTCGATGATCTCGTGCAGGTCGGGGCGATCGGCCTGATCAAGGCGATCGATCGTTTCGATCTGAGCCGCGGAGTGGAGCTCACCACGTATGCGACTCCGAACATCGTCGGCGAGATCAAGCGGTATTTTCGCGACAAGGGCTGGTCTGTGCGCGTGCCGCGCGGCCTCCAGGAGCTCAACATCCGCCTGAACAAGGTGATCGACGAACTGGTGCCCAAGCTCCAGCGATCACCGACCATCAACGAGCTCGCCGAGGCCGCCAGCGCCACTCCCGAAGAAGTACTCGAAGCGCTCGAGTCGAGCCAGGCGTACAACTCGGTCTCGCTCCAGGCGTCGCCCAATGGCGAGTCGGGCGAGGAGGATGCGGGGCTGATCGATTACATCGGCAGCGAGGACGAGGCGTACGACACGATGGAGGACCGCACGACGCTGACGCCCGGCTTTGCGAAGCTCGACAAGCGCGAGCGTTACATCCTCCATCTGCGCTTCTTCGAGGGCCTCACGCAGTCGCAGATCGCCTCGCGCGTGGGAATCTCGCAGATGCACGTCTCACGGTTGATCCGGCGATCGCTCGAGAAGTTGCGTGAGGAGATCGGGGAGGTCAACGCACCGAATGCCGCCAAGACCGGCCGCGAACCCCAGTCGTGAGCTGAGCGGTCGCCTGTGAACGCCACCGACATCCGCGACCGGTTCCGCGAGTTCTTCGTCGCTCGCGGGCATGTCGTGGGGCAGGCGGCGGCACTGGTCCCGGCCGGCGATTCCAGCGTGCTCTTCACAACGGCGGGCATGCAACAGTTCAAGCCTTACTACCTCGGCGTCGAGACGCCCCCAGCGCTGCGCATGACCACGTGTCAGCGCTGCTTCCGCACCTCTGACATCGAGAACGTCGGGTGCACCGCCCGGCATCTCACGTTCTTCGAGATGCTCGGCAACTTCTCGTTCGGCGACTACTTCAAGACGGAGGCGATCGCCTGGGCGATCGAGTTGATCGACGAGCTCGGTGTGGCTCGCGATCGCCTCTGGGTGAGCGTGTTCGGTGGCGACGAACAGGTGCCGGTCGACGATGCCGCCGCGGCCTTGTGGCGCGCGCACGACATGCCGGCCGAGCGGATCGTGCACCTCGGGCGCAAGGACAACTTCTGGGGTCCGGCCGGAGCCACCGGCCCCTGCGGACCGTGCTCGGAGGTCTACTTCGACATGGGCGAAGCGGTCGGCTGCGGCCGCGCCGAGTGTGCGCCTGGTTGTGACTGCGATCGCTTCATGGAGTTCTACAACCTCGTCTTCGTGCAGTACGACATGGGCGAGGGCGGCGAGCTCACGCCGTTGCCCAGTCCCAGCATCGACACCGGGATGGGCCTGGAGCGCATTGCGGCGATCACGCAGGGGACGGCGACCGTCTTCGAGAGCGACGCCTTCAAACCGCTTGTTGACCTCGGTGTGGAACTCTCTGGCGTAGCGTATGAGAGCTCCCCGGAGGCGACGCGCGCGCTGCGCACGATTGCCGAGCACGCGCGCGGCGTCGCCTTTCTCGTCGCCGACGGTGTCCTGCCGGGCAACGAGGGTCGCGACTACGTGCTGCGACGCATCATCCGTCGGGCCGTGCAGCAGGGCGTGTCGATCGGCATGCAGGAACCTTTCGTCGCCAGGATGAGCCTCAAAGCGGTCGAGCTGCTCGGCGACGCCTACCCTGAGCTGGTGGCGTCGCGAGAGGCGATCGGGGCCGTCGTCGACGACGAGGAGGACCGCTTCCGGCGTACGCTGGAGCAGGGGACCGGCATACTCGAGGAAGCCCTGCGGCGCGCGCGCGACACCGGCTGCGACCTGCCGGCGGAGGTCGCGTTCGAGTTGCACGATACGTACGGCTTTCCCTTCGACCTCACGCGCGAGATCGCTCGGGAACGCGCGTTGGGTGTCGACGAAGAGGGATTCGCGCGCCTGATGAGCGAACAGCGTGCCCGGGCGCGCGCCGCGCAGCGTGGCGGGGAGTGGGGCGGCGGCCCCGGCGAGATCGAGGCGTTCCAACGCGAGAACGCCGAGCTCGTCTCGGCGTTCGTCGGCTACGAACGCCTCGAGGTGTTCACGGTGATCAGAGCCCTTCGGCAGCTCAATGACGGCCGCGTGGTCCTGAAACTGGCCGAATCGCCGTTCTACGCCGAGGGTGGCGGACAGAGCGCTGACGGGGGTTGGGTCCACACCGAGTCCGGCAAGCTGGATGTCGAGGACGTCGTGCGTTTCGAGAACGACCAGGTGATCGTCGCGAAGTTGACCGAAGGCAACGTCGCACAGGGTCAGCGTGCCAAGGCGATGGTCAACGCCGTGCGTCGCCACCAGACGGCGTGCAACCACACCGGAACGCACCTCCTGCACAACGCCTTGCGGATCGTTCTCGGGGAGGGTGTGCGCCAGGCCGGCTCCGCTGTGCGCGCGGAGAAGCTTCGCTTCGACTACACCACGAGGCAGGCGCCGAGCGCGGCGCAGTTGCAGCAGATCGAGGAGCTCGTCAATCGGCGTATCGTGGAGAACCACCCCGTGCGGCCGTTCGTGACGACGCGAGAGTACGCTGCCGAGATCGGTGCGATCGCCTTCTTCGAGGAGAAGTACGGTGAATTCGTGCGCGTTCTCGAGATCGATGATTTCAGCCGCGAATTGTGCGGCGGCACACATGTCTCGTCGACCGCGCAGATCGGGCTGCTCAAGATAACCGCGAATTCGTCGGTGGGCGCCAACACGCGGCGCATCGAAGCGATCACGTCCGCACGGGCGATCGAGTACTTCCGCCGCCTCGAGGTCACACTTCGCGACGCCGGCGAAGCGCTGGCCGTCCCGCCCGACCGTGTCGCCGCCGCCGTGCGCAAGCAGACGGTCCAGATCGAGGAATTGAAGCGCGCCGTTCAGACCACCGGCGGCGACCGGCGCGCGAGGCTCGACGAAGTTGTGTCGACCGCCGAAGTCGTCGGCAGTGCGCATCTGGTCGCGACATATGTCGAGGGCGCCAGCGCCGACGATCTGCTGACCCTCGCCGATCAGATCCGTGAGCGTCTCGGCGACGTCGTGGCGATCCTCGCCGCGGCGACGGACGCGCGCGTTGCCGTGGTCGTCGCGGTCAGCGACGGTCTGACGGGGCGCGGGCTGCACGCCCAGGAGATCCTCCGCGCGATCACGCCGTCGATCGACGGCAAGGGCGGCGGCAAGGCCGTGCTCGCACGCGGCGGCGGCAGCAAGGTCGAAGGCATCGCCGCCGGACTCGCCGCCGGCGCTGCCAAGGCGCGTGAGCTCCTCGGCGCTTGAGCGGTGCGGATCCTGGCGCTCGACTATGGTTCCACACGCACCGGTGTCGCGATATCGGACGAGACCGGTACTGTCGCGCGACCGCTCACCGTCGTCGACCACATCGGTACGGCCGCCGGCATGGGTGCGCTCGTCCGCCTGATCGCTGCCAATGCGCCCGGCCTGGTCGTCGTCGGGCTGCCCGTTTCGCTCGACGCGCACGAGCATCGCCAGGCGCGCGTCGTTCGTGATTTTGTCGCGCGGCTAGAGGCTGCGATCTCCATCCCGGTCGTCACCTACGACGAACGATTCACGACCAAAGTCGCGGCCCAGCGCGGCGGCCGCAGCACGCTCGACGCCCGCGCCGCCGCGCTGATCCTCGAGGATTTCCTGCGGTCGCGTGGGGAGGAGCATGGCTGAGCGACGGCCACCGCGCGGCAGCGAGAGCCGCGATAGGCGCACACACGCGAGTGCCGGGCGCGCCGAACGGCGCCGGCCGCGGTCGGCGCGCGCCGACGCCCCAGCCGGCGGCGCAGGCGTGCGACCGGCGGCCCGGCCGCGCCGCCGGCGGCGGCGCGGGACGCGCTGGCTGGCGCTCTTCGTGTTCGTGGTCTGCGTGGCCTTGCTCGCCTTCGGCGTGGTCAAGGCGGTCGGTGCGATGCGTGACTACTTCGCGCGAGGGGCCCGCGGCCCCGAGGTGCGCGTGACCGTGAAGCCTGGGCAAACACTCGCCGACATCGCGGCGACACTCGAGCAGGCCGGTGTCGTGCGCCAAGCCTTCCCCTTCGCGGAGTACGCCAAGAATGTCGGGCACACGACCGATCTCAAGCCGGGCGTGTACGTGCTGCACAAGAACGAGAAGTACGACGTGATCATCGCGAAACTCGTCGCCGGAGTGAAGCCGGTGACCGTGAAGGTGACGATCCCGGAAGGCTTCACGGTGCGTCAGACCGCCACCTTGCTCGGCGAGAAGATCGCCGGGTTTGACGCTCACCTGTACCTGACGATCGCACTCGATCATCCGCCGGTGTTCAGGCTCGAGGGGTATCGGCCCGGCACGATCCTCGAAGGCCTGCTGTTCCCGGCGACCTACGAGGTGCTGCCGGTGATCACTCCGCGGGCGTTCGTCGGCAAGCAGCTGGCAGCGTTCTCTGCGACCCTCGCCGGCATCGACTTGTCGCGCGCCCGAAGGGCTGACCTGACTCCGTACGACGTGGCGATCGTCGCTTCGATCGTCGAGCGCGAGGCGCAGGTGCCCGACGAGCGGCCGCTGGTAGCGGCCGTCATCTGGAACCGTCTGCGGAAGCACGTGCGGCTGCAGATCGACGCGACCGTGGAATACGCCCTTCCCAAGTACAAGACGGTGCTCACGTATCAGGATCTCAAGATCCAGTCGCCGTACAACACATACCTGCACATCGGCCTGCCGCCGACGCCGATCGCCAATCCGGGCGCCGCATCGCTGGCCGCCGCTGCCGACCCCGCCAAAGTCGACTACCTGTACTACGTCGCGCGCGGCGATGGATCCGGGCGCCACTACTTCTCCTCGACGTACGCCCAGTTCCTCCAGGACAAGGCGAGAGCCGGATTGTAGGCGCGCGGACGGCCGGCTGCATGTCCGCGCGCACGTCTCCAACGCAGGATGTGTGCGGCCGGCGCCTAAGTCTACAGACGTCAAATGTGTGCGCCGCGCCGCGGCGCACACGCAACGGTCAGGGGGCGTGCTGGGCATCAGCGGCACCACCCGGGTTGTCGGCATCGTCGGCCAGCCCGTTTCACATTCGCTGTCGCCAGTCTTGCTCAATGCGGCGTTCGCGGCGTGTGGGCTGGACATGACGTATGTTGCCCTGCCTGTAGCGCCCGACGGTCTCGGCGACGCCGTGCGCGGCATCTGCGCCCTCGGCTTTGTCGGCGCCAACGTGACGATCCCGCACAAGACGGCGGTGCTGCCGTTTCTCGCCGCCGTCGAGGGCGACGCCGGGTTCCTCGCTGCCGTCAACACGATCGTCGTCGAAGCGGGACAGGCGCGCGGGTTCAACACCGACGTCGAGGGTTTTCGACGAGCTCTGCGCGCGGTCGACTCCGGATCCCTGGCCGGCGCGTCTGCTCTACTGCTGGGCGCCGGGGGGGCGGCGCGGGCGGTCGCTCTGGTCTTGGCGCGTGAGGGGGCAAGACTGACGGTCGCCAATCGCACGCTGGCGGCTGCCGAAGAGCTCGTCGTGCGCATCGATCGGTTCGGCGCCGGCGGCCCTCATCGTGCGCTCGCGTTGGACGGCCTTGCCGCGGAAAACGTGCGCGCTGCCGACATCATCGTCAATGCCACCTCGCTCGGCATGGCCGGCGAAGGTAAAGTGCCCGCCGTTTTGGTCGATAATGTACGGCAGGAACACAGTGTTTACGATGTTGTGTACGCGGGACAGCCGACCGAGTTCGTGGCGTTAGCCAGAGAGAGAGGCGCGAGGGCGATCGACGGACTGTCCATGTTAGTCTGGCAAGCGGCGGCTGCGTTCGAGCTTTGGACGGGCGTTGCCGCCCCAGTGGATGTGATGCGCAGTGCCATCGGCCGATGACGATGCGATCCAGATCCGTGCGATCGACGAGATCGACGGCGCCGGCAACGGCGACGGCCACGTACCCGACGAACCGACGAGCGTCGAAGCGGCGCGCGACGGCGAAGACGTGCATATCGAGCGGATGCCCCGCAAGAAGAGCAAGCGCGACGCCGATGGAGATGAGGACGAGCTGGAGATAATCAGCGACACCGCGGCGCTCGACGAGATCATCGACGGGCTCGAGATGGAGGATGGCGCCGTCGGCGATCTGACGATCGAGGACGACGCCACCGACGACCCGGTCGCCGGTGTGATCGTGATCGGGGACGAGCCCGCACCAGTGGCGCCGGCGGAGCCCGCCGCGGCCGAAGGCTCCGGCGATGGCGGCGGGGAGTTGTCGGCATCCGCCGAGATGTACCGGTCGCAGAAGGCTTCGAAACTCCGCCTCGGCGACATCCTCAAGGAGGTGGGCCTGGTCACCGAGGCGCAGATCGACAAAGCCATGGCGCGCCAAAAGGAGACGCGCAAGCGTCTCGGCCAGATCCTCGTGGAAGACGGCGTCGTCAACGAGCTCGATCTCAGCAAGGCGCTGGCGACGAAGTTCGGCGTACCGTTCCTCGACCTCACGTCGACCAGGATCGACGCCGCTGCCGGCAACATGATCCCGGAGAAGGTGGCGCGCAAGTACGGCGCCGTCCCGGTGCGTTTCCTCGACGACAACTCGCTGCTCGTGGCGATGGTCGATCCCGCGAACATCTTCGCGCTCGACGACCTCAGAATCCTCACTGGTTATGAGATCCACCCGGCGATCGCCAGCGAGGAGGATGTGTTCGGCGCCATCTCGCGCATGCACCGCGTCTCCGACTCGGTGTCCGAGAACGCCGAGGAGAAGGCGGCGCGTCTCGAGGAGGAGACGGATGTCGCCGACATCCGCGAGGCGACCGAAGAGGCACCGATCGTCAAGCTCGTCAACTCGGTGATCGCGCAGTCGGTCGACGACGGCGCCTCCGACATCCACTTCGAACCGCAGGCCAAGGAGTGCGTCGTGCGGTTCCGCATCGACGGCGTGCTCCACGAGATCATGTCGGTACCGCGGCGCATGCAGTCCGGCGTGATCTCGCGCCTGAAGATCATGGCCGATCTCGACATCGCCGAGCGGCGCGTTCCGCAGGACGGGCGCATCGGTCTCGTTGTCGGCGGCAAACCGATCGATATGCGTGTCGCGACGCTTCCGACCGTCTATGGGGAGAAGATCGTCATGCGACTTCTCGACAAGTCCAACGTCATGCTCAATCTCACTGACCTTGGCTTCTCGGAGAAGGCGCTCAAGCGGTTCCAGCGCTCTTTCACCAAGCCGTACGGCGCGATCCTGGTGACCGGTCCGACCGGGTCGGGCAAATCGACGACCCTGTACGCGGCGCTGAACATCCTCAACTCGCCCGAGAAGAACGTGATCACAGTCGAAGACCCCGTCGAATACCGGCTGACCGGCATCAATCAGGTGCAGACCAATGTCAAGGCGGGCCTTACGTTCGCATCCGCCCTGCGATCCATCCTGCGCTGCGACCCGGACATCGTCATGATCGGCGAGATCCGCGACAAGGAGACGGCGCAGATCGCGATCGAGTCGGCGCTTACCGGCCACCTCGTGCTGAGCACCCTGCACACCAACGATGCGCCGGGCGCCCTCTCACGACTCACGGAGATGGGCATCGAGCCGTTTCTCACCTCGTCGGCCGTGGACTGCGTGCTGGCGCAACGTCTCGCACGGCGTCTCTGCAAGGAGTGCAAGGAGCCGTTCAAGCCCACCAAGGAGATGCTGCGCAAGAACGATTTCCCGCCGGAGACACTCGACAGAGACGATGTTACGCTCTATCGTGCGAAAGGGTGCTCGCGCTGTAACGGCACGGGCTACAAGGGGAGGCTTGGCCTCTACGAAGTGATGATCGTCAGCGAAGCCATCAGGCGCTTGACGGTCGAGCGTAAGAGCGCCGACGAGATCTCGCGCGTAGCGCAGGCGGAGGGCATGAAGATGCTCCGCGAGGACGGGATCGACAAGGTGCTGTTGGGGATGACCACCGTTGAGGAGATTGCCCGGGTCATCGTGTAAACGCCTGGCATGAGGAAGTGACCATGGATCTTGTCGATATCCTGCTTGAAGTACTTGAGCGCGACGCGAGCGACCTGCACCTCACGGTCGGGTCGCCGCCGATCATCCGTATCAACGGCATCCTTGAGAGGCTGGACTATCCCCGGCTGACCGCCAACGACACGCGGGAGCTGATCTACAGCATCCTCTCCCAGGACCAGCGGCAGCGCCTCGAGAACGAGTGGGAGATCGACTTCTCATACTCTGTGCCCGGCCGCGCGCGGTTCCGCGTCAACGCTTACTTCCAGCGCAACAGCCTCGGCGCCGCCTTCAGGCTCATTCCGATCCAGATCAAGAAGCTCGAAGATCTCGGTCTGCCTAAGGCGTTGCACCAGCTCACCAAGAAGCCGCGCGGATTCGTGATCGTCACCGGGCCCACCGGCTCCGGCAAGTCGACGACCCTGGCGGCGATGATCGACGAGATCAACGAGGTCCGCGAAGAGCACATCATGACGATCGAGGATCCCATCGAGTTTCTGCACCGCCACAAGAAGTGCATGGTCAACCAGCGCGAGGTCGGTGCCGACACCAAGTCGTTCAATCGCGCGCTCAAGTCCGTGCTCCGCCAGGACCCCGACGTGATCCTCGTCGGCGAGATGCGCGACACGGAGACGATGGCCACGGCGCTGACCGCGGCCGAGACCGGGCACCTCGTCTTCGCGACGCTGCATACGCAGGACGCGCCGCAGACCGTCGACCGCATCATCGACGTGTTCCCGCCGCATCAGCAGGAGCAGATCAGGGTCCAGTTGTCGACCACGCTGATGGGCGTATGCACGCAGCAACTTCTGCCGACCAAGGACGGCCGCGGCCGTGTCGTCGCCTGCGAGCTGCTGATCCCCACGCCCGCGGTCCGCAACCTCATCCGCGAGGGCAAGACCCACCAGATCTACTCGGTGATGCAGACGGGCACCCAGTTCGGCATGCAGACGATGGACGCGGCGCTTACCGATCTGGTTCGTCGCGGACTCATCTCGCGCGAGCTCGCCGAGCGCCGGTCGAGCACTCCCGAGGATCTCAAACGCCTCATGGGGCAGCCCGTGGCGGCGGCCAAGTAGCATGAAGCTGGACTTCGCAGTACCAGGAACCGACCCAGTTCGGAGGTCACATGGGCACGTTCGCGTATAGAGTGCTCGACGCCAAAGGCGCGCAATCCAACGGCGAGGTGGAGGGAGACAACAAGGCCGCCGTCGCCGCGAATCTACGCGGCAAGGGATTCACCGTCCTCGACGTCAACGAGATCAAGATAGGGTTCGCCCAAAGAGACATCCTCAGCGCCATGCAGCGCGTCAAGCCCAAAGATCTGACCATCTTCTCGCGCCAGTTCGCGACCATGGTCAACTCCGGCCTGTCGATGTTGCGGTGCCTGTACATCCTGGAGGAGCAGACCGAGAACAAGAAGCTGGCCGGCGTCATCGGCCAGATCAAGGACGACGTCGAGGCCGGCATCAGCCTGTCCGACGCCCTGGAGAAACACCCGAAGGTCTTCAGCAAGCTCTACGTGAGCATGGTGCGCGCCGGCGAGCTCGGCGGTATTCTCGACGAGGTGCTCAACCGCCTGGCGCAGCAGCTGGAGAAGGACGACAGCATCCGGCGCGCGGTCAAGTCGGCGATGGTGTACCCGATCCTGATCGCTTCGTTCGCGATCATCGTGCTGATGGGCATGGTCCTCTTCCTGATCCCGATCTTCGCCGGCATGTACAACGACCTCGGCGGCAAGCTGCCCGCCCTGACGCGCGTCATGGTCTCCTTGTCCAACGTGGTCAAGGGCGATTGGTTCATCGTCTTCCCCGGGATCATCGGTGTGATCTGGGGCATCCGCTACCTCAAGCGTACGCCGCAAGGCACCGCTAACTGGGACCGCGCGAAGCTGCACATCCCGATGGGCATCGGCGAGATCATCCGCAAGCTCGCCGTTGCGCGCTTCTCGCGCACGCTGGGCACGCTGATCACCAGCGGCGTGCCGATCTTGCAGGCGCTCGAGATCACCGGCCAGGCGTCCGGCAACACCGTGATCGAGAACGCGATGACCAGCGTCCAGACCTCCGTGAAGGAAGGCCAGTCGATCACGGCGCCGCTCGAGAAGGCTTCGGTGTTCCCGGCGATGGTAACGCAGATGATCGCGGTGGGCGAGGAGACCGGTTCGCTCGACGCGATGCTCGGCAAGATCGCCGATTTCTACGAGGACGAGGTCAACGCCAGCGTCAAAGCGCTCACATCGATCCTCGAGCCGATCATGATGGTCGGTGTGGGCGCCATCGTCGGCCTCGTCGTGATCTCGATGTACTTGCCGATCTTCAACATGATGAACATCGTCAAGTAGCGGCTGCGCAGGAGCCGTATGACGAACGAGCAGCTCCTGGCGCAGTACGCGAAGACGCGCTCGCCGGCAGTGCTCGACGAGATCGTTCGCGCCAACCAGAAGCTTCTGCACCACATCCTCAAGCGGTTCTCCTATGCGCAGGAGCCGTATGAGGACCTGCTTCAGGTCGCCAACCTTGGGCTGATCAAAGCTTCGCAGCGCTTCGACACAGGCAAGGGCCTCAAGTTCTCGACGTACGCCACGGCGATCGTCGACGGCGAGTTGCGCCATCATCTCCGCGACTCCTTGCTGATGCGCCAGCCGCGCTGGGTCAAGCGGGTCTACCGCGAGATCAACGAGGCTTCCAACGAGCTCCTCCGGCAGCTGGGACGGCCGCCGGAGCTCAAGGAGCTCTCGGAGGCGATCAACATCAACGAGGAGGGCATCCTCGAGGTCCTCAACCTCTACTCGCGCATCGACCTGCACAGCCGCAACGAGCCGTTCACCGACGATGAGGTGTACATAACCGCTGACGCGCATGCGTTGCACTCCCTCCGGCGAGAGTCGTTCGCGTTGCCGGTCGAGGACCGCATCGTCCTGTACGATGGCCTGGACAAGCTCTCGGCGTTCCAGCGCAAATTGATCTATCTGCTGTTCTTCCGCGAGTTCACGCAGCATGAAGTCGCCGCACAGCTCGGCATGTCACAGCGCTCCGTCAGCCGCGAATCCGTCAAGGCGCTGACGCGGCTCAAACAGGTGATGGGCCGCAAGGTCTTCTAGCTGAACTAGACGAACGTTCCAGTGCAGTTTGTTGGCTGAGATTCGCGCAGTGGGGCAGAGTAGTAGCGAAGGTGAAAAGGGCAAACCACTCGCGAGAGTGGGGCGCAAAGCCACAGGGCTCTCCGAGCCGGCTGGGCTGCCGCCGCAGAACTGGAGTAACTTCAGCCTGTGGTTTGCCGAGGTGGACCACAGGCTTTCGTGTGTCCACGTAGTCAATGCTTGGGCAAGGTTGTTCTTGCCCGGAGAGGAGAAGGTATGAAGCGTTTCACCAAGCAGGGGGGCTTCACCCTCATCGAGCTGCTGATCGTGATCATCATCATCGGCATCCTTGCCGCGATCGCGATCCCGATGTTCCTCAACCAAAGAAACAAGGCGAAGGACGCGGCGGTCAAGGGTGGCGTGCACACGATCGAGCTGGGCATCGCCTCCTACGCGATCGACCACGGCGACCTTTACCCGGATGTTACCGAAGTCGACCAAGCCGGCGCAGTCGGCACCCAGGTCGACAACTGGCCGAAGAACCCGTGGACGACCGAGTACATGCAGCAGGGTAGCGCCCATGGGGACTACACGTACTCGCCGGGAGCGGCGAGCACGAGTTTCTCGCTCGCCGGTCACATGTCGGACGATGACTTCGTCGTTCCCTGAGGCCGCGCGACCGACGCAATCCTTGATGGCCGAAACGACGCGCGAACATGCCACGCGAGATGTGCTCGTCGTCGACGAGCTCCACAAGACCGTGGCGGTCGGGTTCCGGCGCCGCAAGGTCGAGATCCTCAAGGGAGTCACTTTCACGGTCCGCGAAGGTGACGTTTTCGGCCTGCTCGGGCCCAACGGCGCCGGCAAGACCACGACGCTGAAGACGGTCATCGGTCTGATGCGGCCCTCGTCCGGTTCGATCGAGCTCAACGTCGGCGGTCTGGGCGAGCTCGGCTATCTCCCGGAGAACCCGTACTTCTACGACTACCTCAGCGGCTCCGAGTTCCTGGGACTCTGCGGACGCCTGTTCGGACTGCGCGCCAGGCCGCTTGCCGGGCGCGTCGCCGAGTTGCTGCGCGATGTCGGTCTCGAGGACGCGCGCGACGTTCAGCTGCGCAAGTACTCGAAGGGGATGCTCCAGCGCGTCGGCATTGCGCAGGCGCTGATCAACGACCCCAGGTTGGTGTTGCTCGACGAGCCCATGACGGGCCTGGACCCGGTCGGGCGCGTCGAGGTCAAGGCGATCATCGAGAGCTTGCGCGTTCGCGGCAAGACGGTGCTCTTCAACTCGCACATCCTTGCCGACGTCGCCGAGCTCTGCACGCGGATCGCGATCATGCGCGCCGGCGTCGTCATCTGGTCGGGTCCCGTGGGCGACGCGCTGGCGGCCGGCGATGGCGATCTCGAGCGCTTTTTCATGCAGGTAGTGACCGCATGAGGCGCGTCTACGCCATCGCCGTCAACACGTTCCGCGAGACGATCCGCGACCGCGTGCTCGGCGTCATCGTCCTGTTCGCGTTGGGGATGATCATCGCGAGCCTGTGGTTGGCGAGCATCAGTCTCAACCAGCAGGCTCGCATGATGAAGGACTTCGGGCTTGTCGCCGTGACCTTCTTCGGGCTGGTGGTGGCCGTGTTCGTCGCCGCCAGCCTGGTGCACAAGGAGGTCGAGAAGCGCACGGTCTTCGTGCTCTTTTCCAAGCCGGTCGGGCGCACGGAGTTCATCTGGGGCAAGTTCCTCGGGCTCGCGGCGACGATGCTGGTCGTGCTTGCCGGGATGGGACTGTTCCTCTTCCTGCTCACGCTCGTGGTCGCCAAGCAGGCCTCCGGCTGGCTCCTCGTCGCGACTGCCTTGATCTACCTCCAGCTGCTCGCCGTCATCGCGGTCACCGTCTTCTTCTCGACCGTGAGCTCGGCGATCCTCGCCAGCGTGCTCGGGATCAGCGTTTTCGTCGCCGGGCAACTCAGCCACAACGTGCTCTCGCTCTCCCGGCTCGGCAACGGCGTCGTCATCAAGGCGGCCTCATGGGTCGTCTACGTGCTCATCCCCAACTTGGGCGCGGTCGACATCAAGCCGGCGGTCGTCGGCGAGGCTTCGGCAAGCTGGGCCAGCAT
>Ga0208716_1000189_pt1 | contig 25493 bp, 23 predicted proteins | sample NGESurdeep092012_8_FD_184482 | JGI IMG/M metagenome (GOLD analysis project Ga0208716, IMG submission 184482) | Arctic peat soil microbial communities from Barrow, Alaska - NGEE Surface sample 415-3 deep-092012 (SPAdes) | ecosystem: Environmental > Terrestrial > Soil > Wetlands > Peat ...
GTTCTTTCGCGAGATGGGCTGGGGCTCACTCGCGATCACGCCGCTGCACGACGTCGTCGCGATCGTCGATTCGAGCGACTGGGCGGAGTCGGATGCCACGGGTGGCCTGCCATATCCGGCGTGCCACTATAGCACGGGGTTGTTCGCCGATTTCTTCGGCAGAACAGCTGAGGCGCCACTGGCCGTACTCGAGGTGGAGTGCCGGTCCAGCGGAAGCCACCGATGCCGGTTTCTGGTGGGATCGGCCGAGATCATGCAGCACCTGTACGAACGCATGACGGCGGGGGCATCGTACGAAGAGGCGGCGGCGGACCTGGCCTAGCGATCCGCGGCGAAGAGCGACGGTACGAACAGCAACGGGCGACGTGTGAGGGGCGATCGTCCCTTTGTCTTACTCGTACTTCGGATTCGGGAGCAGTTCCCCGTCCACGATGATCTCTTTGTCCCACGGCAGCACGATGGTGCTCTCCGTCTCGAGCCCGAAGAAGTCGGGCTGATAGTCGCCGGTCTTGAAGCTCACCGCAGAGCGGACGTCGGCGGCACCGGCGTTGAGCACGGAGGCGATCGCCAGACGCATTGTCGCGCCCGATCCGCAGGTCTCATCGACGATCAGCACGTTCTTGCCGCGCACCTCGACGGGAGCGGCACCGAACACCGCCGGCGTCTCGCGAACGGTCTCGGCCTGATACCGGCGGCTCACGAGCATCGAATGAAACGGCCGGTCGAGCATCGCGGCGACGGCCGCGCCCGGCACGACGCCGGCGGTCGCGATGCCGACGACCAGATCCGGATCGTACTCCCGCGCCACCTTCAGCGCCAACGCCCGCGAGAGCTCGCCGAAGAGCGGCCAATCGACGTTGAATACGTCCTTCGCTGGACGAGCGGGCTTCTTCTTGGGCATCTTGGAAGGTATGTCGAAGTGAGATTCCGGGGTACCACACCAGGGTATTAGACATCCGGTAATCGATCGTCCGCTGTCTGCCGTCTGCCATCCGCCGTCCGCCGTCCGACCTGTGCCAAAATACCCTACCAGCGCGTCTTTCTAGGACATGTCATGGATCAGCCGCCTGCTCGGCGGCAAGACGAAGAGCGACGTTCGCCCGCAGCGCCTCGATTATCTTAACGAGGCGCTGGTGCTGGAGCGTCAGGGTGACTACGACGCCGCGTTGACGTCGTATCGGCTTGCGCTCCGCGACACGCCGAACGACCTGCGCGTGCTGCAGAACATGGCGATCGCATTCTCTCGCACGGGGCGTCTCGAAGAAGCGGTGCGCGCATACCGGCGCGCACTGGAGATCGATCCGGCGCTCTCGGGCGCACACTACGGACTGGCATTCCTCCTCGTGAAGCGCGGCGACAATGCCGGCGCGGAGAAGCATCTGCAGGCTTTCCTGTCTCAGCCGCCTTCGGGCGAAGAAGCCGAACGCTGGATCCGCCATGCTCAAGCGACGCTCGAGCTGCTGCGGAACCCGGCGGGCGGTGTGACGCCGCCTGGCGAGGGGTAACGTGGGTCAGATTCTCGCAATTGTCAGTCAGAAGGGCGGAGTCGGCAAGACCACCACGGCGGTCAATCTCGGAGCGGCGTTCGCGCGCCGCGGACTCAAGACGCTCATCGTGGACGTCGACCCGCAGGGCTCGGTGCGCTACGGCGCCGCGCTCAAGAAGGGACACGCCACGCACGGGTTCGCCGATTACCTCAACGGCAGCCGTCCGCTGCGCGACGTCATCCTGCCGACGGCGCTTCCATGGCTCCGCGTGATGCTCGTGGGCACGGTGACCGACGACGCCGATCACTCGGATTATTCACGCCGCATCGCGGAAGGCGACCTCCTGCCGAAGATGCTCGAGGCGGCACGCGAGCGCTGCGACATCGTCGTGGTGGACACGCCGCCGGGACTCGGGCCCATCACACGCCGCGCGCTCGCGTCGAGCGATCGCGTGCTGGTCCCGCTGCAGTGCGAGCCGCTCGTGCTGCAGACGACGCCGCAGATCCTGCGCGGGATCCAGGACGTCGTATCGACGCATCCGGCGCTGACGCTGGACGGCATCCTGCTGACGATGTACGAGGCGGGCAATGCCGCCTGCGAGCGCACCGAGAAGTACCTGCGCGACCACCTGCCGAAGAGCATGGTGTTCGACCTGGTGATCCCGAGGAGCGCCGCGGTGAGCGAGGCGTTCGCGGCGGGACAGCCCGCGGTGCTTCGCGCACCCAGCGACCCGGGGTCGCAGGCGTACATTCACCTCGCGGCGCTCCTCGCGGAGCGTTTGGCGAAGTGAGAAGTTTGAGAAGGTTCGTGTCGGTGCGAATGATCGTTCCGCTCGCCGTCGTGCTCGCCGCGGTGGTGGGGAGCTGCACGGAGATCGGCACGAACCCCATGATCGTCACGGCCCTCGAGTTCGACTCGCTTCCATACCCCGCCGTGGTCGCCGGCGACACGCTCCGCGATTCGCTCGGCCGCGCCACGCCGCTGCGCGCGATCGCGTTCAACGCCGCGGGCAGCGTGATCCAGAATCCGTCGATCGCGTATCTCGCGCTCGACTCGGGCTTGACCATCGCTCCGACCGGCATCGTGACCGCGCAGGTGCGCAACGGCACGGTGCGCATCATCGCATCGGTGCCGGGACTGCAGTCGACGGCGCAGACGATCGTCGTGTCACGCCGTCCGGACAGCGTGATCGTGACGCCGCCGCTCGTCGACACCTTGGCGTTCACCATTCCCGACAGTGCCGCCCAGAACGTCACGCCCACCCTCGCGCTCAGGGTGGCGACCCGCGACACGGCCGGTGGCATCGGCGGGACGCAGGGTTGGCTGGTGTCGTATCGCGTGCTGTACCATGGCCGACTCCTCGCCCTCACGGACACGACCGTCGCGACGCTCTGGAACGGCAACAACCAGCCGGCACTGGTGGACACGACGGCGGCCGACGGCTCCGTGGCGCCCAAGCTCCGCGTCCGGTCCACCTTGTTGCCGACGACCCCGGATTCGATCACTGTTGTGGCAACGGTCCGATACCGCGGCGCCCCTGTCCCGGGAAGTCCCGTGACGTACGTGATCCAGATTCATCCGAAAGTGAAAGCCCACTAACGTGCCAGGCACGCTCACCGAGCTGTTCTTCGAGGCGCTGGACAAGTTCCACCGCGACGACGCGTACCAGGTGAAGCGTGACGGCAGGTACCAGCCGATCTCGCACGCCACGGTGCTCGAGCGCGTGCGGCGGCTCGCGCTCGGCTTGCAGGAACTCGGTCTCGCGCGCGGCGACCGCATCGCGATCCTCTCGGAGAACCGGCCCGAGTGGGCGTTCGCCGACTGGGCCTGCCTCTCGCTCGGGATGGCCGACGTTCCGGTCTACCCCACGCTGCCCGCCGCGCAGATCACGCACATTCTGGTGAACTCCGGCGCAGCCGCGATCTTCGTGTCGGGCGACGGGCAGGCGGCGAAGGTCGCGGAGATTCGTGCCGAGACTCCCGGCGTGAAGCACGTGATCACGTTCGGCGGCACGAAGCCGGAGGGAGTGAATCACACGTTCGCGGAGGTCGAGGCGATGGGCGCCGCGGTGGACACCGCGGAGCGCGGAGCCTCGTGGAAAGCCGGCGCGCTCGCCGTGCAGCCGGGCGACCTCGCGACGCTGATCTACACCTCCGGAACGACGGGCATGCCGAAGGGCGTAATGCTCACGCACGACAACCTCCACTCGAACGTGCGCACCGCCCTCACCGTGCTGCCGTTCACGCTCGAGGATGTCGCGCTGTCGTTTCTCCCGCTGTCGCACGTGTTCGAGCGGACGTGCGACTACCTCTTCTGGACCGCGGGCGTCTCGATCGCGTACGCCGAGTCGATCGACACGGTGCCGTTCAACATGTCCGAGGTGGGGCCTACGCTGTGCGTGTCGGTGCCCCGGCTGTACGAGAAGATGTACGCGAGGGTGCTCGAGAACGCCCTTTCAGGTGGTTCCGCGAAGAAGCGGATCTTCTTCTGGGCGCGCGCGGTGGCGGACGCGTGGGCGGACGAGACGCTCGCGGGACGCGTGCCGAACGGATGGCTCGCGCTGAAGTACGCGCTGGCGCAGAAGCTCGTATTCAGCAAGCTCAAGGAGCGCACGGGCGGGCGGCTGAAGTATTTCGTGTCGGGTGGCGCGCCGCTCGCGCCGGAGATCAACAAGTTCTTCTATGCGGCGGGCCTGGTGATCCTCGAAGGGTACGGCCTCACCGAGACCTCTCCCGTGATCTCGTGCAATACACCGGAGGCCTTCCGCATCGGCACGGTCGGCAAGCCCTTTTCGGGCTACGAGGTGCGCATCGCCCCGGACGGCGAGATCCTCACGCGTGGCCCTCACGTCATGGCGGGTTACTACAAGAACGACCAAGCGACGAGGGAAGCGATCGATCCCGACGGCTGGTTCCATACGGGCGACATCGGCCTGCTCGACGACGGATACCTGCGCATCACCGACCGCAAGAAGGACATCATCGTCACCGCGGGCGGGAAGAACATCGCGCCGCAGCCGATCGAGAACGCGATCAAGACGAACAAGTACGTGAGCCAGGCCGTGATGATCGGCGACAAGCGCAAGTATCTGGTGCTGCTCGTGGTGCCGAACTGGGACCAGCTCGAGCGGTGGGCCGGACGCAAGAACATCATCTGGACGCAGCGTTCGCAGCTGCTCGAGATGCCGACGATCAGGGCGAAGATGGAGAAGGAGGTCGGCAAGCAGACTGCCGGGCTCGCGAAATTCGAGTCACCGAAGAAGATCGCCCTGCTGGAGCACGACTTCTCGATCGAGCGCGGAGAACTCACGCCCACTTTGAAAGTGAAGCGGCGCATCATTGATCGTGACTACAAGGCGCTGATCGATTCGTTGTACGCCGACTCGGGGGGCGCGCGGCTCGCGTAGCGACGGTCGACATGTTCGTTGAACTTCTGGACAAGCTCCGCTGCCCCAACGCGCACGAGGATTCGTCCCTTATCGCGACCGCCTCGCGCACGGTCGACCGGCGCATCATCGAGGGGACGCTGGGGTGTCCCGTGTGCCACGCGGAATATGCCGTGCACAACGGCGCCGTCGAGATCGGCGAACGTGCGCCCGTGTCGATGCTGACGGCGGACGCGCGGTCTCACGAACGAATGATGCGCCTCGGCGCGCTGCTCGGGCTCGACGAGCGCGGTGGACTCTATGTGCTCGATTTCATCAGCGCGTCGTTCATTCGGGAGCTCGCCGCGCTGTCGCCGAATTCGCAGTTCATCGCCCTCACCGGACGCCGTGAGATGGAAGGAGCGGGCATCGTGATCCGCGGCCGAGGCCCGGCGCTTCCGCTCGCGAAAGGATGCGCGCGCGGCATCGCGCTCGATATGGCCACTCCGGCGTTGCTCCGCTCGGCGGCCCAGGTTCTCTCAGCGGGAGGCCGGCTCGTCGCGCCGGCGGATGCGATCGTCCCCGATGGCATCAAGATGCTCGCGAGGGACGACGAGCAGTGGGTCGGCGAACGCGAGGCAGTGCCGGTGCTTTCCGCGATTCGTCGCGCGCCGCGCTAGGCGAGCGCCAAACGAACGCCAAACGAGCGCCGAACGAACGCCAAGCGTCCGCTACGCGCGGGAGATTCGCAGCTCGTCCACGTTGACGGTCTCGGGCTGCGTCACCGCGAACAGGACCGCCCGCGCCACATCCTCCGGCCGCAGCATGTCCGCGCGATTCGGCAGATTCGTCCGCGAATCCGGAGCGAGGTCGTCCCACAGCGCCGTATCGGTCGCATTCGGCGAGACGAGCGTGGCGCGCACGCCGGTTCCTTTCGTCTCCGCGCGGAGGACTTCGTGCACGGCTCGGGCGCCGTACTTGCTGGCGGCGTAGCCGGAGTTGCCTGGCCAGGCGGAGCGGTCGGCGACGGATCCGATCGTGACGATGTGCCCCGCTTTGCCGGCGAGCATCGCGGGAAGAAACGCGTGAATGAGCCGGAACGGCGCGACGAGATTCACGCTCACCATCTCCTCGAAATCTTCGGTGGCGAGTTCGTGGAGCGGGCCCACGCGGAAGATGCCGGCATCGTTCACGAGAATTCGCGGCGGGCCGCCGAGTTTGGCGATGATGGCCTGGACTGCCGCGTTCACTGCGCCTGCGTCGCGCAGATCGCAGGGCACGGCGAACGCGGAGGCGCCGAGCTCGGCGGCGAGCCGCTCGAGGGGTTCGCGGCCGCGGGCGACGAGCGCGACGCGGGCACCGGCCGTCGAGAGCGATCGCGCGACGGCCTCGCCGATGCCGCGCGACGCGCCGGTGACCACCGCCGTCACGCCGTCGAGCGGAATGCTGCCGTTCGCGGACGACGCGCTCATCGGAGCGGCTGCGATGGCGTGTATGCGAGACGGAGGAATTCGTCGCGTGTCTTCGCGTCGTCGCGGAATGAACCGCGCAGGGCCGACGTGATGGTCTTCGAGTTCTGCTTCTCGACGCCGCGCATCATCATGCAGAGGTGGTACGCCTCGATCACGACGCCCACCCCGAGCGGCTTGAGCACGTCCTGGATGGCGATGGCGATCTGTTCGGTGAGACGCTCCTGCAGCTGCAGCCGGCGCGCGAACATTTCGACGATGCGCGGCAGCTTGGAGAGTCCCACGATGCGGCCGTCCGGGATGTAGGCGATGTGCGCCTTTCCGAAGAACGGCAGCATGTGGTGCTCGCACAGGGAGTAGAGCTCGATGTCGCGCACCATGACCATCGACTGGTGTGCCTCGTCGAAGACGGCATCGCCGACGATCTCGGCGACATTCATCTCGTAACCGCGCGTGAGCCAGAGCATCGACTCGGCCACGCGGCTGGGCGTCTTGAGCAGTCCCGCGCGGTCGACATCCTCGCCGAGCATGGCGAGCTCGCGCTTGACCATGTGCTCGAGCTCGATGGTGCAGCCTGCGCGCAGGACGTTCTTTCCCTTCAGCGCGGAGGACCCGTTCCGCTTCGGTTTAGCGCCCTTCGTACTCGACATAGTGGTTCTCCGTTTCCCAGAGCCGAAGCCGTGACAGCCGCGCAGGCTTCAGCGCCGGTTCCAGACGGCGCCAGCACGCGATGATGATGTTCTCGGAGGTCGGGTTGGTGCCCGCCATGAACGGCACATCGAGGTTGAAATTCTTGTGGTCGACGAGATCGACGTATTCCCGCTCGGCGATCCTCTTCACGAGGCCGAGGTCGATGACGTAGCCCGTGACGGGGTCGGGCTCGCCGGTCACCGAGACCTCGAGCGAATAGTTGTGCCCGTGCCAGTTCGGGTTGTTGCACTTGCCGAACAGGCGCGTGTTCTCCTCATCGCTCAGGGCGGGGTTGTGGACCCGGTGGGCGGCGCTGAAGCGCAGCAGGCGGGTGACGGTGACGAGGGGCATACATCGGATACTAGTTACTGAAAACAGCAGGGGCGAGGGGTGAGACCAGTGGGGAGTGGCGAGGGTGAGTGGGGAGTGGGGAGAACCGAGTGGGGAGTGGGGAGTGGGGAGTGGGGAGGACCGCAACTGAACTGATCAGATCGAGAAGTTGGGAGATCTCCCAACTTCGCTGCAGGTCTCATCTCTCACGCCTGGCCTCGCCGCTCGCCGCTCCCCGCTCGGTTCTCCCCACTCCCCACTCACCCTCGCCACTCCCCACTGTTCTCACCCCTCGCCCCTGAACTCGCCACTCCCCGTTCTGACCCTCGTTAAAAGACGAAAGCCCCATCGGTTTGATGAAGCTTCCGCCCAAAGGAGAACGAAGAGGAGTTTTTGAAGCCCTGTCGAATGTATGAGGCCCTCACCCTGCCTTCCGCCTTCCCGCCGTGCGGGCGTGACGTCAACAAAGCATATCGGACCCACTCGGAGGACTTATCGGCTCAAAAAGTAAGCCCCTTCGTTCCAGCTGAGAAAGAAAGTAGGTTGGAGTACATCGAGCGTCAATCAGGGAACACGTAACGGGACGGCCAAAATGGACCTTGGAATCATTGCGGCAATTGCCATGCTCGTGTTTTGGGCGATCGCGACGTTCATGTTCGAGGCGCCGGGATATGTCCACCTGCTGCTCACGGCGGGAGTCTTCCTGCTTATTTGGCGGATAGTGGTGCGAGGGTCGCCGAAAAAGTGACTGGGAGCTATCAGCTGACCGCTGTCAGTCGATAGCTGTCAGATCGAGGCCTGCAGCCAACAGACTAGAGGCCATCTCGCAAACCCGGCGCCTTTGAGTGGAAGAGTGGGGAGAGGCGAGATGAATGCGGGATGCGGAAGTTCACCCCGCTGCATTCCCTCACCACACGCTTCAGCATTGGTTTGTGAGACGTGCTCTAGTCAGATCTCCCAGTTCGACAGGGCGATTCCGAACTTCGGCGGCCGTTCTTCGTATCCGGCGAGCACCATCCGCAGGTCGGTCCAGCGCACGCGCGCGCCGAGTCCGACCAGTCGCCGGTACAGCGACGCGTAGTCCCCCTGCAGCCTGATCGCGACGCGCGCCGTCGCCGTGCGGCGCGCGAGGTCGGCGAGCTGCACGAATATGTCGTCGAAGGTGCGCTCATCACGCACGACGGCCTTCAGCACGCGCAGCTCCTCGCGCGTGCGGCCCTCCACCAGCGGCGCGGAATGACACAGCGCGAAACCCGCGAGCGTGTCGCCCTCGTACATCAGGAGCGTGTCGCCGAGCGAGAGCTCGTGCGTCAGTTCGATCTCGCGCGTGTAGTCGAAGCCCGGCAGCGTCTCGTGCACGAGTGCGGCACACTCTCGAATCGCGCTGTCGCGCGCGGTCGAGCGCATCGACGACAGGAGGCGCGGCGCGTGCGAAGCTGTCGCGGCTTCCAGGGTCAGCGTGATCGTGAGCCGCGCCGGCACGAAGCCGAGTCCCGAGTAGAAGCCGATGTTGTCCATCGTGCGCGGCATCGTCTCGAGGCCGATCACGGTACAGCCCGAGCGTTTCAGCAGTTCCAGGCCGGTGTTCACGATGTTCTTTCCCTGTCCCGCGCCCTGGCAATCGTCGCGCACCGCGAGCGGTCCCATCCAGCCCTCGACTCCGGAGCGATGCGCGATGTTGAACGCCGCGATCGCGCCGCGCGCGTCGCGCCACAGCATCGCGCCCTCGCCCGCGTCCGCCACCGCGTACTGCCAGATCGCGGGATTGAGCGGCGGCACGCGCACGCCGACGAGCCCGTCGCGGCGATAGCGTTCCGTGAACGTTTCGCTGAACAGGACGTTGAGCGGCGCGATGTCCCCGCGGCCGATCGTGAAGGGCCCCTCGAGCCGCAGGGCGGGCGGGAGGTCGGCGCGCGCCACCATCAGCCCTGCGCCCCCGCGCCGCCGACAGACGCCGCGACCGCACTTTCGAACCCGTCGGCCGGCGCGGCCGCTCCGCGCTGCACCACCGCAGCGCCCGTGTTCTCGTCGTAGCGCACCTCGAGCACCTGGTCGAGCCCGTCGCGAACGTTCTCGATGTGCGTGATCAGGATGACCTGCTCGAACCGGTCCTGCAGGCCTCGCAGGAGCTCGACCACGTGGTGCCGGCGCGTCTCGTCGAGCGAGCCGAAGATCTCGTCGAGCACCAGGAGCGAGAATGCCTGCCCCGCCCGCTCCGCGATCATCTGCGAGATGGCAAGGCGGAGGACGAGGTTCGCCATGTCCTCCTCGCCGCCGGAGATGACGGGCTTCGGCACGCCCTCCTCGAGCACCACGATTCGATACTTGTCGTCGAGCTCGAGTTCCGTGTAGCGCGCGTCCGTCAGCTCGGTGAGGAACGCGCTCGCGAGTTCCGAAAGTTCGGGGCGCATCGCGAAGTTCAGGTCGGTGCGCAGGTCGCTGTAGGCGCGGTAGAGCTCGTCGTGCAGCCGCTTCTCGGTCTCGAGGGCCTCGAGCTTCTTCTCGGTGCGCTCGAGTTCGTTCCGCGCCGCGAGCGCGCGGTCGAGCGCGGCGCGGGCAAGCGCCATATCGCTGTTCGCGTTCATCGACGCGAGCGTTTCCGCGTGGAGCTGCGCCGCCGCCGCGGCGTGGTAGTCGCGCAGCATAACGAACTCCTCTTCCGAGAGCGCGAGCGCGGTGCGCCGCCGCGTGAGTTCGTCGCGCCGCGCCGAGAGCGCGGCGATGCCGCGTGCGACGCTTTCCTGCTCGCGTCGCAGCGCCGGCTCGCGCTCCACCTGCGTGTTGAGGCGATTGGCCTGCGTGTTCAGCGCGGCGAGCCGTTCGAAATCCTGCTCGAGCGCGGTGTGGCGCGCGCGATCGTAGCCTCCCGGAATTTCGCCGAGCTCCTTCACGAGCGCGTCGTGGCGCTGCTCCTTCGCGGCGAGCTCGCGTCCAACCTGCTCGAGCTGCTGCACGCCCATCTGCACGCGCGCGAGCCGGCGCTCGAGCGCGCCGACCTCCTGCTGCAGCTTCCGGCGCTGCTCGTCGAGCGCGGCCACGTCTTCCGGCATCGCCTCGAGCTGCTCGAGCCGCGACTTGAAGTACGATCCGTCGGCGCTCACTGTCTCGAGCTGGTTGTCGAGCAGGTCGAGCACCTGGCGGTAATGGTCTCCGAGCGGCCGCTGGCAGGTGGGACACGTGCCCTCGTCGCCGAGCGCGACGAGCTTGTCGCGCTGGTCCTTCAGTTCGGCGTACTGGGCCCGAAGCGCGTTGCGGCGTGTCTCCGCCTCCTGCCGGTCGCGCACCCACTCCGTGCGGCGCAATTCGAGCTGCCCCTGCGACTCATCGTGCGCGCGGCGCCGCGCCTCGAGTTCGCCGGTGACCTGCTCCTCGAGCGCCGGCGCCGCCTGCACGCGTGTGTGCTGCTCTCGCAGCTCCTCGAGCTCGGCGGCGAGCGCGCGTTCCTGTTCGAGCAGCGCCTGCCACCGGCCGTCGTGCACCGCGAGGTCGCGCATCCGTGCGAGATCGTTGCCGAGCTCGTGGAACGGCGCGAGTTCCGCCGCGAGGGGCAGCAATGCTTCACGGGCCGCGGACACGTGCTGCAGCTCGGCGGTGAGCCGCTCCGCGTTGCGCTGAAGCCCCTGCAGCTCGCTCTGCGCCACCCGAAGGTCGCCCTCGAGCTGCTGCGACTCCGCGCGCTGCCGCTGCGCGTCGATCCACCGCGGCGCCAGCGCGCCCACCTGTGCCTGCAGCCGGGCTCGCTCGACCTCGACGCCGGCGAGCCGCGCCGTCGTCTCCTCCCGTCGCGCATTCGCGGCAGCGATCTGCGCGGTCACCACCTCCGCGTCGGGCATTCCGCTGCGCATGCCCGTTATCTCGCTGCGAAGCTCGCGCCGACGGACGTCGGAGAGTTCCTGCGCAGTGCGGAGCTTTTCGTATCCCAGCACGCGCGAGAGGAACTGCGCGCGCTCGGTCGCGCTGAGCATCGCCATCACCGCCAGTTCCTTCTGGCCGGTGAAATACGTGTTGAAGAACTCCGACCGCGACATGCCGAGACGGCGCTGCAGAATCTCGCCTACGGTCGTGACGGAGTCCGCGATCGGCTGCGCACTTCCGTCGAGGTACAGCTCCGCCATCGTGAGGCCGCGCACCACGCCGTAGCGGTGGCCGCCGAGCTCGAAGTCGAGCTCGACGCGCACCGACGCGCGCGGCGCGGCGCGCGAGAAACGAATGGAATCCTTTCCGCCGCGGGCGGTGTCGCCGCCGTAGAGCGCCCATGCGATGGCTTCGAGGACCGTCGATTTTCCGGCGCCGTTCGGGCCGATGATGCCCGTGAGCCCGGAATCGAATTCGATCTCGGTGTCCGCGTGCTGGCGGAAGTTCAGGAGGCGGAGGCGGTTGAGTCTCACGTTTCCTCCGCCGAGGCGCTCAGGTCGCGCGTCGTGCCGACCTGCTCGGCTTCGCGCAGATAGTGCGCGCCGAGCTCGACGAGGCGGTCGCGATCGATGTCCGACGTGAGCACACGATTGCGCAGGCTCTCGCGCAGCATGTCCGCGAGCGATGGACGACGCCCCGGAGCGCCACTCGCGAAGGTGCGCAGCACCTCGGGGCGCCGCATGTCGAGATGGAAATGGAGCGCGCGGCGCTGGAACTCGCGGAGCATCTTGTGGTCGAGTTCGCGTGCTATGTGGCGCGGCACGTCGCGCACGACGAGACGCACGACCTTGCCGTCGATGCCGCCGCTCGTCCGGGCCACGGCTGCGGCGATCGCCGCGTCGAGATCGGCGGCGGAAAGCCCGCGTCCCCCGATCGGCGGCAGGTCCAGGAATTCACGGGTCACCGGGAGCGGATGGAAGGTCTGCTTCCCCGTCTCGAGATCGCGCTCGATCATTCCCTTCCCCGGCAGCTTCTGCGCACGCTGCTCCTCGATTTCCCCCCAGACGTTCGGACTCGTGTAGTCGAGCGCGCCGCTGTAGAACGCCTTCGGGCCCATCTTCTTGTAGACGTGAATATCGCCGAGCGCGACGTAGTCCCACGCGGGCGAGCTCACCACGGCAGCGGGAATCCGCAGGGCCGACCGATCGGAGTGACCGTCGAACTCAGGCATCGCACCCTCGACCTCGCCGTGCATCACGAGGACGTTGAGCCGCGCCGCCGGATCCGGCTCGATCGACACGTTCCCCGGCGGAAGGTCCGGAACCGCTAGGATCGACAGCCCGCGATCCGGAAACGTGAATCGCCGCGGCTCACTGTCCACCACGTGAATGCCGAGCGGGGCGAAGAGGCGCAGGATGCACAGCGTCTCGCTCGACCGTGGCATGTCGTGATTGCCGGCGACGATGACGACGATCGCGTCGGGCAGCTCGCGCATGAGCCGCGAGAATTGCGCGAAAGCGTGGAGAATCGCGGGGTTCGTCGGCCGCACCGTGTGAAACACGTCCCCCGCGATCAGCACGAGATCCGGACGCAGTTCGATGACGCGATCGATGGCGCGTGTGAACGACTGCGCCACATCCCACTCCCGCTGATTGATGCCGGTGGGGGTGGTGCGCTGGAACTGCCGGAACCCGAGATGCAGGTCGGAGAGATGAAGGAGGCGCACACACCGAATCTAGCCGTTGCAGACGATAGGGGTCAGAGGCGTAGATCGAGGTGGGAGCGACGAGATTTGAACCGATGCAGGGTGCAGAAGAGGAATGCGGGATGAGGGGTAAGGGTTGAGATCTGAGTTTGGATTGGGGCACTGGGACCAACAGCCACTCCCCACTCCTCTCTACTCCGCATCCCGCAGCCGAACTCATCTCTCGCTACTTGCCCCGCATCCCGCATTCCTCACCTGCACCCTGCATCGAGCGGGTAAGTCCCGCACCCGATCTCCCCACTCCCATCTACTCGCACTCCCTCTCTTCCAGAGCGGCGCGGATTCCCGCGCATCGACCCGAGACGGAGCGTTCAGAACCCGTAGGGATCGTCCGTCGGCGCGGTCTTGAGCGGTGTGCGGGGCTTGGCGTCCACGGGCTCGGCGCGCACGCGACGCTTGAGCTGGCCGCGGAAGAAGGCCTTCACGTCGTCCGGCTTGGCCTGGATGGTGCGGTTTCGCGCGCGCAGCACTTCCTCCTCGTCCGCCAGCGCGATCGAGTCCTTCACCCACTCGAGAGTCACCGTGCGGTCGAGCGTGCGCAGCGCGCGAGTGACGGCTTCGTCGAGCGTCTGCTCGACGGCCTGCGGAAAGCGCTCCACTCCCGCGCGGCCCGAGAGCACGGCGGGGCGCGGAAAACGCACGAACACCGGTTGCGAGAAGTGCGGATGGCGCACCATGAGCTGGCCCTTCTCGAGCGTGGAGAGCTTCGTGCGCGTCGCCGGTGAGAGCGTGGCGTACCCCGGCGTCGCGAGTTCGTCGGGGTCCATGCGGCCGAAGAGCGCGGTGCCGCTGTTCCCCACCACGCGGCGGTGCACCTGCGAACGGAACTGCTGCGCCGCGAAAAGAACGAGCCCGAGATACCGCCCCCGCTCCGCGATGTCGAGGAGCATCGCGCGCACGTAGGTATCCGGCCCGTCGCTCGGCGCGTACTTGTTCAGCTCGTCCACGAACACGATGACGTGCTCCACTCCGAGATCGCGCTTCTCGAGATGCTCGCGAAGCGTCGATACGATCCGGGAGAAAATCAGGTCCTGCGCGTCGGCCTCGACGTTCGCGACATCCACCACGTACACGGCGCGGTCTCGGAATTGGCCGAACGGCAGGTCGCTGACGGTGCCGTCGTCGGTGACGAGGCCGCGGCAGCGCGTGGAGATGTTCGTGAGGCGATTGCGCACCTTTCGAATCGTGGCGACGTGATGCGTTCGCCACGATTCGGCGTTCTGCTTCTCCATGCCCGTGAGCAGATCGCGGAACCAGCGCTCCAGCTCCCCGAACGACTGCACGCGGTGCACCGCCGTCAGGTACTTCGGATCCGAGAATTCCTGGTCGACGACGCGCTCCTTGATGAAATCGATCAGCGCGTCGGCCTTGGCGTCGACGTCGTCCTTGTTGAGCAGCACTTCGGCGTACTGCAGGACCTCGCGCAGGCCCCACGTGAGCGGCTTCACGTTGTGCGCGAGCGCATCGTTCGAGCGGAGCGTGTTCAGCGCGTAGCCCTTGGCGGTGTACGGCGCGTAGTACTCGACGTCCTTGAACGGTTCGGCGGGCACGCCGAGCCGGTCGTACAGCGCGCGGTCCGCGTCGTCGAGCTTCGCGGCGGGCTGGTCGAGGAAGCAGAGATCGGGCCCCTTCACGTTGAAGCAGACCGCCGCGACGCGGCCCTTCTTCGCGGGGAAGTGCGCGAAAATCGAGGCGAGCAGCCACTCCACGGCGCTCGTCTTCGTCGCGAGGCCCGAGACGCCGCTGATGTTGAGGTGCGCCGCCTCGGGGCCGAGGAGAAAGTCCGCGTCGAGCCAGACCGGCGACGATGTCGCGCCCGAGCGATACAGCCCGACGGGGATCCCGGTGCTCGAGCCCGGTGTGAGATACGCATCCATTCTCAGCGCGACCGCGACGTCTTCGTCGCTCGCGAGATGGACCGTTCCCATCGAGACGGGCTGCAGCGGCTCTTCCGGCACATGACGCAGCACGGCCGCCGAGTAGAGCCGGATTTCCGTGCGACGCGTCGGTGCACCCGCGTCGCCACCGGGTTCGCCGTCGTAGCCGAGCACCTCGTGCAACGGCGTCTCGACGTCGGTGTAACCGAATCCTTCGACGACGACGCCGTAGACGACGGGGAGCACGCCGTTCACGGGCTGCGCGCTCTCGACCCGCACGATGGTTCCGATTCCGACCGGCGAGTCGAGCGCGGTCCAGAAATGGAATTCGTGGGGCGTGTTGGGCTTGCGCTCAGTGGCGACTACGCGGCCGAGAACTGACAAGATTTCAGAAGGAAGATCGAAGATGGAAGATCGAGGATGCAGGCCTCGGCACTGAAGATACTGCCTTCTCCTGCCCTTCGTGTTCCATCTTCCATCTTCGATCTTCGATCGTCACTCTACGCGCCCACGAGGGCGCGAAGATATTCCTCGCAATCGCGTATGCCGTACGCCATGGTGCTCCAGCGTTTGTCGGGAAGCGACACCGGCGCGCGCTCGGCGAGGACCCAGCGGGACACTTCGTCGGTGCGTTCGGCGCTCCACGTATCGCGGGCGATCTCGACGCGCACCAGCCCGAAGAACGGATCGCGACCGCGCGCGTCGCGCAGCCGCAGGTACCAGCTCGCGACCGTCGTGCGGCGCGGCGAACGGATTTCGAACGAAGTCGTCCGGGCGCCGGCCTCGAGCCCGGTCACGACCGTGAGCGAGCCGCCGGTCGCGTACAGCGTGCGATGCGATTTCACCACGCCGACGGCGAACATGCTCTGCGATGCGCGGCCGGCACCCGAGATGCCGCCGTCGACGAAGAGCGGCTCGGCTTCCGATGCGCACCACGACTCCGCGAGCGCGATCTCGAGTTCCTCGCGGCGCCGCTGCACGGCGGTGCGCGCGAGCGCGAGAAGCTCCATCGGATGCCGCGCGAGCGCGGCGTCGCAGTCTGCGAAGGTGTCGACGATCTCCATTCGGGTGCTGCGCAGCCATTCGAGTTCGCGGGTGCCGATCAGCGAGACGGGCGCATAGAGGGCGCGCGCGATGCGCGGCGCACCGCGCCAGACGTGCAGGATGCGGTCGCTGCGCCGGCGGACGACGGCCGCGACGGTTCCGTGCACGACCGGCGCGCCGGCGCGTCCGCGCAGGATGACCTGGCTCGCCTGGATGCCGTCGAGAAACGCGGCGAATGCCGCGAAAGGCTCACCGACACTTCGAACGGAAAGCAGATCGCCCTCGATCGAAGCCGCGGCCTCGAGCCGCGGCGGCGTCGCGTCGGCCGGCGTGAGCTCGAGCGCGGGACCGGCCGACTCGACGATCGAGAGCCGCATTTCGTCACTGGGAATCGGCGCATTCCGGAGTGCGCGCAGCGCCTCCCGGATGCTTGTTCCGCCCTCGGCCGCATCGTACGTTGAAGCCATGCGCTCCCTCTCTCGCGTGCCGCGTGCCATCACCAAACTCACCGCCGTCATTCTACTCTCGGCGGCGGCGTGCGAGAAGTCAAAACCGGCGAAGAATTCCGCGGACGTGATACTTCCCGAAGGTGTCGCCGCGCTGGATCTCGCCGGCAAGCCGCAGATCCTCTTCCAGATCTTCGGCGATCGCGAGAGTCCGCACATGATGCCGATCGCGGCGATCGTGAAGGGCGCGATCAAGCCAATCGGGCTCACGCTGAGCGGCTGGAAGCAGCTCGATGCCCAGTACATGGCGGCGGGAACGAAGTATCCGTTCCATGTGGAGGGCGGCGACCCGGGCGAACTGACCGTCACGCACGACACGGCGTATTCGCTCCCTTGGTGCAGCGCCGTCAAGCCGATGGCCGTGGTGCAGCTCGCGTTCAAGGAGCCGCACGCCGATCCCACGGTCGAGTTCCTTGCGTCGAGCGGGGCGGCCGTGCCGCCGCGCCCGGAGAGCGGGACGCTCATGACGTCGGCGGACATCGCGAAGCTCGCGCGCCGCATCGGTCATGCGGCCGGAATGCGCGCGAACCTCTCGCCGGCGGAACTCGATTCGCTCGACTTCCACGCGCGCATGATCGCGACCGGCGCATCCCGGGCGCCGACGATGCTCATCTCGTTCATCGACCCGAACTCAGGCAGCGCGCGGGGCGGCGGATGGACCGGCCACGTGTTCGTCCTCGCCGACAGCGGCGCGAACGGCTACGAGGCGACCTACATACATGCCGTGAAGGGCGACGCGAGGACCGTGGAGTTCCAGCGGCTGGTGAACCACGTGGACTTCAATGAGGACGGAACGGACGAGATCATCGTGGAGGCGTGGAAGTACGGGTCGGGCAATGATCTCGTGGTATTGAGTTTCAAGGCGGGGAGATGGCAGGAAGTTCTGCGGGTGCGGCAGGAGTGGTGTCTCGACTCCCCTAAGGACAAGAAGTGAGATAGGAGTGGCGAGACCAGTGGGGAGTGGCGAGGCTGAGTGGGAAGTGGGGAGAACCGAGTGGCGAGCGGGGAGCGGAGAGAGCGGCAAGTGAGTGAGAAGAAGAGAAGTGGCGAGATCTCCCCGCTTCTCAGCAGGTCTCAGCTCTCGCCACCTTTCTCGCCACTTCCCGCTCGCCACTCGTTTCTCCCCACTTCCCACTCACCCTCGCCACTGGAGACTGGTCTCGCCCCTCGCCCCTGCCGTTCACGAAGAGCCCACGTCCCATCCCTGCTCGAGATCCGCCTTCGAATACGCCTTGAACGCCGTCAACGTGGTGGTCCGCACCAGCCCCGGCACCAGCGGAAACTGCTCCGTCACGATCTTCGCGATGTCGTCGTACTGCGGAACCTTCACCAGCGCGACGAGATCCCACTCGCCGGACACGGAGTAGACGTCCGTGACGCCTTCGATCGCCGCGAGGTGTTTCGCGCACTGCGGGATGAGACGCGGTTCGGCTTTCACGAGGACGATGGTCGTGATCATTGGTCGGTGGGGAACGGGGGCACGTTGAGCAGCCAGACGCCGGCGATGTGATTCGAGTCGTCGACGTCGAAGATCAGGTCCTGCGCGACGCGCACCGCGCGCATGGAGCGCGCGGCACCGAAGCGAAAATGAATCGTGCGTTCGGACGCGTCCGCGTCGGCGACGACGCGCGTGTCGATCTCCAATGCCGCAACGCTCGGCTGCGACGGCCGCCCGGGAATCGTGACAAGGCTCGGCACGGCATCCGCCGGCGGTGTCAGTGCGGCCACCTTGCGCACGTCCGGCCACACCGCGACCTCCACGCCGGCGATCCGCCCGCCGCTCACGTCGAAGATCAGCCACGAGCCGTCCGATCCCTCGATCTCGACCGAGCCGGACATGCCCTGCCCCTTCGCGCCGGCATTCATCGTCGCGGTGAGAATGTCCGTGTCCGCGTCCCAGCGATATTCCACGGCAGGCAGTTCCGACGTTCCAGGCTCGACGTGTACCGTGATCTCCAAGGCCGGTCTCCGGTTCGAGTCTTACGCGAGATCGCGGAATGCCGCCACCAGCCGTCGCATCGCCTCTTCCACCTGCGCCTGCTCCGCCGCGTACGACACGCGCACCCAGTCCGGCGTGAGGAATGCCGACCCGGGCACGATCGCGACGCCCGACTTCTCGAGCAGCTGCGCCGCGAACGCGCTTCCCGCGTCCGCGGCCTTCCCCGCACCCGGCGCGCGCAGGTAGAGGTAGAACGCACCGTCCGGCGCGAGCACGTGGATACGCGGCTCGGTTCTCAGGATCGCGAGCGCCGCGTCGCGCCGCTTCTCGAACTGCGCGACCATCGCGGTCACGGCCGCGTCGGCCTCGTCGCGCATCGACAGCGCGGCGAGCGCGGCGTGCTGGCTCACGGTGGCCGCGTTCGACGTCGTGTGCGACTGCAGCGCCGTCATCGCGGCGGCGACGTTCGCCGGCGAGATCGTCCACCCGATCCGCCAGCCCGTCATCGCGTACGCCTTTGCGACGCCGTTCACGACGATGAGCCGCTCGCGCGACGGCGCCACGTCGAGTGACGACGACGCAGCCTTCCCATACGCGATCCGCAGGTAAATCTCATCGCTCAGCACCCACCAGCCGCGCTCGTGCGCGAGCGCGAGGATCGCCCGGAATTCCTCCGGTGCATACACGGAGCCCGTCGGATTCGAGGGCGAGTTGAGCATCAGCCCCTTCGTGCGCGGCGTCGCGGCGGCCTCGAGCATCGCGGCCGTCACCTTGAAGCCGTGCGCAGGATCGCCCGTCACCGGAACCGCGGTCGCGCGCGCGATCGAGACCATTTCGTAGTAGCTCGTCCACGCGGGTGTCGGGATGAGCACCTCGTCGCCGGGGCCGAAAAGCGTGAAGCACGCGTTGAACAGCGACTGCTTCGATCCGGTCGAGATCACGACCTCGGCGGCGGTCACCTTGTCGCTCCCTTTCCAGCGGCGGTTCGCCTCGTCGGCGACGGCCTGCCGGAGCGGGAGGATCCCGTCGACTGCGGTGTACTTGGTCGCTCCCGCGTCGATGGCGCGCTGGGCGGCGGCCCTTATGAATGCCGGCGTGTCGAAATCGGGCTCGCCGGCACCCAAATCGATGATTTCGCGCCCCGAGGCGCGCAGCGCTTTGGCCCGTTGCGATACGGCGATCGTCGCCGATTCCTTGAGTTGCGCGACGTTGGCTGAGGGCGTGAAGGCGGGGGCGGACGTCATCCGGCTGCGGCGCTCGTTTTTTAGGGGTGGAATCCTTGGCGGGACGCGTGCGTTCACTAGATTTCAGTCGCGAAGGAACGATATCCACGCGGCGCATGTCGCGCCATTGACAACCGAGGCTGCAGTGACCGAGACCGAGCGCGAAACGGCAGGAGCCGTTCGCAGCGCCCATGTGGCGCACTTCTTTCCCCCCGATTGGGCCCAGACCGCGCAACGCGCGTCGGGCGCGCTCGAACGAGCGGATCGCGAACTCGCGGCTCCGCAACTCATCGTCACCGTGCCAGACTCGGTTGCCGCGATGGCGCTTGCCCGCGAACTTCGCGCCCTTCCCGCGACGGTCGGACTTCGTGTCGTTCCCGTCACGAACGCGACACGCGGCGCCCGCCTCATCAAGGCGGCGCCTCCGCAGGTCGTCGTCGGCACACCGGCGGTACTCGCGGAGCTGCTCGCGGCATCGGCGCTGAAGCTCGGCGACGTGCACACCCTGCTCCTCGCCGCCGCGGACGAATACGACGCGCAGGCCGAGCCGCTGGGAGCCCTCATGGCCGAGCTGCCGCGCGGGAGCTCACGAATTCTCACCGCTTCCGCGCCGACTCAGCTCGTGGAGAATCTCCTCGAGCGCTATTTGCACAAAGCGCGTCGCGTGGTCGTTCCGGTTGTTCCGCCCATTCCGATCGCGCCGGGCACACCGCCCACGATCTACGTGCGCACCGTGGCGCCGGGCGCCGCGCTCGCGCCGCTGGGTGAGCTGCTCGACGACGTCGATCCGCCGTCCGCTGCGCTCGTCGTCGTCGACTCTCGCGGGGAGGGCCAGGCGCGCACCGCGTTGGAGGCACTCGGCTATCCTGCGGATTCCGATCTCATCAAGGTCACGCGCGGCGACGTCGCGCTGCACACGGCGCTGGTCGTGTTCGTCGGGCTGCCCGAGCCGGAGTCGCTGACGGCCGCCCTCAGCGCGCATCCCGCGCGTCTCGTCGCGCTGGTTTCCGCGCGTCAGATGGACGCGCTGCGCCAGCTCACCAAGGGCGTGGTGCTGATGCCGTACGAGCGTTCGCGCGCCGCGCGCGCCGCTCGCGAGCGCGAAGAGAACAATCGGAATGCGCTCCGCGCGGTGCTCGCCGCGGGACTGCCGGCCCGTGAGATCGTCGCGCTCGAGCCGCTGCTGGCGGAGCACGACGGACTCGAGATCGCCGGTGCCGCGTTGCGTCTGTACGAGCGCGCCGCCGAAGAAGCGGCGACCGCGAAGCTCGCCGGCCGCGAGGAGCTGCGCGCCGAACTGAAGGCGGCTCGCGCCGAGCCGAAGAAGGCCGATGCCGCACCCGAGGGCCGCGCGCCGCGCAGCTTCGATCGTGAGAAGCCGCGTGGCGAGCGCGACCGCAGTGGGCCTCCGCGCGGAGAACGCTCGTTCGGCGGCCCGCCACGCGGCGAGCCGCGGGGTGAGCGGTCGTTCGGCGGCCCGCCGCGTGGTGAGCGTTCGTTCGGCGGCCCACCGCGCGGCGAGCGTCCGACCAAGACGGGTGATCGTCCCTTCACGCGCGGAGCCCGCGTCGATCGCGGTCCTGCATCTTCGTCGCGCGGTCCGTCTTCCTCGTCGCGTGGGTCGGCGCCCCCGTCGCGGGGCCCGAAGCGCGATGACAAGGGCCGTCCGCCGCGGAGAGAAAAATGACCTCCGGCTCGTTTCAGCTGAATGGCGGCTGGATCGAGGTGATCGCCGGCGTGATGTTCAGCGGGAAGTCCGAGGAGCTCATTCGCCGCGTACGCCGATCGCTGATCGCGAAGAAGCGCGTGCAGGTGTTCAAGTCGCATCTCGACGACCGCTACAGCGGCGTGTACGCCGTCGGCTCGCATGACGGGCGCGCGATCGAGGCGATTCCGGTGGATTCCACCGAGCAGATCGCGCTGCGGCTCAATCCGCTCGCGCAGGTGGTGGCGATCGACGAAGTGCAGTTCCTGGATGGCGGCATCGTCGCGCTCGCGAATTCACTCGCGAACCGCGGCCGCCGCGTGATCCTCGCCGGCACCGACACGGACTTCCGCGGCGAGCCGTTCGGCCCGATGCCGCAGCTGATGTGCGTGGCGGAAGTGGTCGACAAGCTGCACGCGATCTGCGTGCTGTGCGGCGCGCCGGCGACCCGCAATCAGCGATTGATCGACGGGAAACCGGCGCGCTACGATTCGCCGCAGCTGATGGTCGGCGGCGCGGAAGCGTACGAGGCGCGGTGCCGGAGCTGTCACAAGATCCTGCCGGCGGAGGAGTCGGGGAACCTCAAGTTGTTCTAGCCACGCGATGAGCGACGAGACCCACAGGGACGAGCGACGGGTGAGCCACGCGACGAGCGACGAGACCTACAGGGACGAGCGACGGGTGAGGGGCGACTTGGTGAAGAGCGATGCGCGAGAAGTGAGGAGAACGTCTCCTCGCTTCTCACCCGTCGCTCGTCACCAGATCGCCCCTCACCCGTTGCGCGTTGCTGTTCATACCGTCGCCCGTCGCTCTTCGTACCGCTGCTCGTTCCCGTTACTTCCTGACCAGCACCGACTCGAAGTAGGCAATCGCCCGCGGATCCCCGCTCTGCCCCAGGCAGAAAATCGACTGCTTCCGGATCCTGGGATTCTTGCTGTTCTTCGCGATGTCGAGCAGCGCGGGGATGCCTTCATCCTTCGGCCTCTGCGAGAGCGCGAACACCGCCTGGCCGGCCAGGACCGCTGCTACCAGCTGCGAATCATCCAAGAACGACGCGCTCCGTCTGAACCGGTTCGTACGGGAGACAACGGGAGGCCCAATAGGGTTGCGTGGAGGCGTTAGAAGAACGACAACAGCGTTAACACGGATTTGCACGGAAGACAAAGGCGACAACCACCGGATAAACCTTTGGGGGAACCGCAACTTCGGCGCGAGCCGTCGTGGCAGTTCCCCCAAGAGGTGGTATCCGGTAATTGTCGCCCTTCGTCTTCCGTGTAAATCCGTGGAAAAGCTCTTGAAACCCCGCCGCCGGAGCCGGCCGCCGGGCGCCGTTACGGCGCCGGTCGTCCGCGCAGGTACGAGTAGTAGCTCTTCACTTGCGCCCACGTCGAGACGTTCACCGGATCGATCTCGTAGTACTTGTTGTCCTGGTACTGCATCGTGGCCGGGAAGAACGCGGGTCGCTTGTTGGTGAGCTGGCATGGGTCGAGCGTACGCCCCTCGCGCAGGCCGCTGTTGGCGGAGCTCGTGTAGTGCTGCGAGATGGTCACCTGGATCGTGCCGCCGGTCTGGAACCAGCACCCTCCCGACGTGCCGGTGGTGCCCGTCGAGTCGCCGGTCGGACAGCTCACCGGCGTCGGGGCCAATGCGGTATTGCCGTCCGCGTTTTCCGTGGTCACCGTCCCCCGAAGCGAAAGCAGGATGGCGTGGAGATAGAAGTCCTCGTTCGGCCCGAGAAATTTTACGATTCCACCCGCGGAGTTGTCGATCATGCGAGGGCGATTGATCGCGTTGTCCGCCAGCATCGCGCTGTCGCCCACGATGAGCCCCAGCATGTTCCGGCAGAGCGCGCTCGGTGCCGCCGGATCCTGGTCATAAATGAGATCGTCGATCCAGGTGATGTTCGAATCCGCGTACAGCGTCAGGTTTCCGCGAAACACACCGTTGAGGTACATCTTCTTGCCGGTGAGGTGGATGACCCCTTTCGATGTGGCGTTGTACGGAGAGGACATCGGCCATTCGTAGGGCTCTTCGTTCGCCTGCCTTGGCGTGAGCCCTGCGCTGTTCGTTGCCGGCCACGCCGAAAGCGCCGTGCCCGGCCACGCGCGCCAGCTTCCCAAATCGTTTGTCGTTCCGGCGGTGCAAGCACCTGTCGTAAGGGTCGTGCTGATGACGCAGTCGCGCACCACTTCGGAGAACGTGGTGTCCTGCCCGCCGTACTGCTGGGCGGGATGCGTCCCCCAGGGAACGACGTCCGCCGACGACTTGGTCCACACCCCCCCGAGGTTCGTGAACCGCTCCGTGAGCAGCAGGTGCGGATCACCCGCGGGATAGCAGCGGGCCGTCGGTTGCGCGAGGATCAGGTCGACGGCGTTCCGCCAGTTGTTGGCGGAGGAACGGTCGGCCATCTGGCCCGCCTTCACAGCCGAGATCACCGGGTTCGTGCTCGTCTGGATCAGGGTAGTGACCCACGCCACCTGGTGCACACCCACCGGGAAGAACTGCTTCACTCCGCCGATCGTGTAGAACGCCCCGCACTGGTTGTTCATCACGGAATCCGTGAGGTTCGCCGGGTGCGCTGCCCCGATTGAATTCTTGTTCGCCTGGATGTCGGCCCGCAGTCGCGCGGTGTCCCGGCCAAGCGCCAGGTCGAACACGCGGAAGAACCCTTCGCCGTCGTCGTACTGGCCATTGGCGTTGATGTCGATCGGAACGAACTCGAGGCGTGTGCCCTGCTTCGCCCCACCGCTGGTGCCGGAGACGGGACCGAGCTCCAGGTTCCCCAGTTGCGCGTATCCCGGCAGCGCGGCCAGCTTCGGAATGGAGGGGTACGGGATGTACTTGTATCCCGCTATGTAGCCCTTGTCGTAGATCGCGTTTCCCGACGCGCCGCTCACGGTGCCCACGGCGGTGATCGTGTCGTAGTAGTGCGGGCCCGGGCCGCCGCCGGTCGACTTCCAGTCGCCGTTGCTGTGGCCGCGTCCCTTGAGGAACTCACCGGGACCGTACTGGTAGTTGGCCGGCGTGATGTTCGTGAACATCGCGTACTTCGCGAAGCTCTCGGCAATGATATCGAGCCGGCGCACGTACCGCGTGCCGCCGGAATCGTAGGCCTGCGCGATGAGCGTGACGAACTGTCCGAAGCGCCCCGTCGTGTCGCCCGTGTACGCGGCGTACAGGTTCACCTTGATGCGCGGAATGGTGTTGCCGGCCGCATCGGTGAGCGACGCGCCGCTCAGCAGCGTCATCGGATCGCCGTCCGGCAGCACCAGCGACGTGTCGTTGGTGATGCGCGACTTGCCGAGGGCGAGCGCCGCCTCGGCGGCGTACCGGTAGTCGCGCTCGCGGTCGTAGTAGCGCGTGAGCAGCCCGGCGCTGGACGAGAGATAGATGGCGGAGATCGCGAGCCCGGCGAGCGAGAGCGTCATGATCAGCACCAGGATCAGTGCCGAGCCCCTTCGCGCCCGCGAGACTGCCGGGGTGGCTCGAGTGGAAGAAGCGGCCGGAGTGGTCATGATGGTCCTCACGGATTTGTCACGGTGGATCCCGCGCTGGTCACCGCGGAGTTGGCCGGGGAGCAGTCCTGCGCAAACACGCCGTACACCCAGGTTCCGGACTTGAACGCGAAATCATCGAACGCATAGGTCGCGGTTCCCTGTGCGACAACGTTCGCGAGAATCTCCCAGTCCGTCCCCGCGGAGAGACGGCGCTCCACGACATAGAGGCCGACGTCCTGCTCACCGCCCGCCTCGTCGGTGGACGCCGTCCACCCTACGCTGATCTTGACGATGTTGCCGGAGCCGTCGACGATCTGCGTGTTCGAAACAGGCGTCGGAGCCGTGGGCGGGTTGCCGCAGATGTTGGTTTTGAGCTTGCCATAGTTCAGCAGCGCCGTGCGGTGGTAGATGGTGCGCGTCACGTCGGCCGCGCGCCGCACGTCGCGATAGAGCCCGGCCACCCGCATGTAAACCGCGGCGATCGAGTCCTGGAGGTGCGAGGCGGAGTTCCAGTAGAGCGGCAGCGTCGCGTTCGGGATGAGCGAGAGCGCGCCCGAGGAACTCGACTTGTAATAATGGAAGAAGTAGGCGGTATCGGTCGGAATCCAGAGGTTGTTCGAGACGATCGTGCTGTCGCGATCGTTGACGCGCCGGTAGAGATTGTAGATATCGCTGCGCCCGCTCGTGGAATCGTGGTACAGGAAATACGAGATCGTCTCGGCGGGAGTCTGGTTTCCATTCG
>Ga0208716_1000191_pt1 | contig 25385 bp, 23 predicted proteins | sample NGESurdeep092012_8_FD_184482 | JGI IMG/M metagenome (GOLD analysis project Ga0208716, IMG submission 184482) | Arctic peat soil microbial communities from Barrow, Alaska - NGEE Surface sample 415-3 deep-092012 (SPAdes) | ecosystem: Environmental > Terrestrial > Soil > Wetlands > Peat ...
GCACGACGTATGCCGTGCCCAGCGTCGGGTGCCCGGCGAAGGGCATCTCGTAGTTGGGCGTGAAGATGCGGACGTTCGCTGTGACATCCGTCTGCCCTGTGGTGATGAAAGTCGTCTCCGAGAGGTTGAGCTGACGGGCGAGGTCCTGCATCTCCCTGTCGGACAGATCAGTGGCGTCCTCGAAGACGCACAGAGGGTTGCCGGAGAACGGGTTGTCACCATCGGTGAAGACGTTCAGGATGCGGTAGTTGAGCAACCGGTTGTTGGGCAGCATGACGGGTCAGGGCTCGATTCGCGTTTCGACAGGAGTGCCGAGCTCTACGGTGCGGCTCACGGTGCAGAGCCGGTCGTGAGACCGCTGCACCGCCTCGGGCAGGAGCGCCCGCGCCGCGTCCCCGCCCTGACCATCGGGGAACGTCAGCCCGAAGGTCACCGATAGGTGCTCCATCCGGTTGCCGCCCTCGTCGCGCACCTTGTCCCCGGAGACTTCCACCACGAACGACTCCGGCTCGGCCCGGCGGGTCGTGAAGACGTCGACGTCGACTGCGGAGCATCCGCCGATGGCGGCGAGGAGCAGCTCGACCGGCGTGAAGCCGGCGCCGTCTCCCGAACCGAACTCGAGGGTGCCGCCTCGATCGTTGACCGCCGCATAGCGGCCGGCCGAGGTTCGGGTGATAGTGACCGTTCGATGTGAGTCCAAGGGCATTCCCCTACCTTGCCAGAGCGCTCACCGCCATTTCATTGACGGTCCTGTCGGTGGTCGGCCATAGCCTTCGGAGGTGCGCTTCATACATACCTCCGACTGGCACCTGGGACGGTCTTTCCACCGGGTGGGGCTGCTCGACGCCCAAGCCTCCTATCTGGACCACCTGGTCGGGGTGGTCAGATCCGAAGGCGTCGACGCGGTGCTCGTTTCGGGCGACGTCTATGACCGGGCACTGCCCGCTCCCGACACCGTGGATCTGCTCTCCGACGCTGTCACCCGGCTCATCGACGCGGGCGCCGTCGTCGTCATGTCCAGCGGCAACCACGACTCGGCGATCCGTCTCGGCTTCGCCTCAGACCTCCTCGCCCGGGCAGGACTTCACATCCGGACCGGCCTGGACTCGGTGGGGACCCCGGTGGTGATCAAGGACGCTGACATCTATCCGTTGCCCTACCTCGAGCCGTCTGTGGCTGCAGACGAGTTGGGCGCGCCGGAACGCACCCATGCCGCGGTGCTGATGGCGGCGATGGATCGGATTCGAACTCAGGCACTGACCCGACCGGGCTGCGCAGTGGTGATGGCTCATGCGTTCGTCACCGGCGGGGCCACCAGCGCGTCCGAGCGGGACATCAGCGTCGGTGGGGTCTGCGCGGTCCACCCGGACGTCTTCGCGCAGGCGGAATACGTCGCACTGGGTCACCTTCACGGACCACAGCGCATCTCCGAGACCGTCCGCTACTCGGGCTCGCCGATTGCCCTGTCGTTCAGTGAGGCCGACCACCGCAAGGGTTCGGTCCTGGTCGATGTCTCGGCAGGCACCCTGATCACCCAGACCATCGCGGCGCCTGTCGCCAAGTCCCTGTCCATTCTGCGGGGCGACCTCGAGGACCTCCTTCGCGATCCCCGACACCACGACGCCGAGACGGCCTACTGCCAGATCACCCTGACCGACACGGTGAGGCCGATGGGCGCGATGGAGCGGCTGCGACGGCGGTTTCCCGACACGCTGGTACTGGCGTTCGAACCCCTCGGCGCGCAGGTCATTCCGCGCACGAGTGCGGCTTCTCTTCATCAGCGGGGCGATCTGGACCTGTGCTGTGACTTCCTTACCCACGTTCGCGGTGGAAATGCCGCCTCAGAACAGGAGCGTGCTCTGCTCGCGACCGCGGTGGAGCGCTCCCGAGTGGCCCGTGCTGATCGCGACAACGAGGGACGCGCCACCGTCACAGCCGGCTCGGGAAGTGCCGCGTGAGGCTACACCGTTTGGCGATCACGGCTTTCGGTCCTTTCGCCGGCTCAGAGGAAGTTGATCTCGACGCGCTCGCGTCCTCCGGTCTGTTCCTCATTCACGGCCCCACCGGCGCTGGCAAGACGAGCATCCTGGACGCTATCTGTTTCGCCCTGTATGCCGCCGTCCCCGGCCCACGCGCAGTCGGCGCGCGGGCCGGCCTGCGCAGCGACCACGCCGCCGAGGGCGTCGTCCCTGAGGTGACCCTGGAGTTCACGGCTGCCGGGCGCCGTCTGCGCGTCTGTCGGTCTCCCGAGTTCTCCCGACCCAAGAAGCGCGGAATCGGTCAGACCACAGTCCCGGCGAGGGTGGTCCTGGATGAGCTGGTCGACGCCGGCTGGGTGAACCGCGGGACCCGCAACGACGAGGTTGCGCTGGTTCTCAGAGACACTCTGGGCATGGGCCTGGAGCAGTTCATCAAGGTGGTACTTCTCCCGCAAGGTGACTTCGCAGCCTTCTTGCGAGCCAGTCCCGAGGAGCGTCGTTCGGTCTTGGAGAAGCTGTTCGACACCCAGCGGTTCACCGATGTAGAGGCTTGGCTCGCGGAGCGCCGTCGTCAGACGGCCACCGCCGTTGGCACCGCCCGCGACACCCTCTCGACCGGTCTGTTGCGGGTTGACGACGTGATTGCGCGTCTGGACCAAGGTGACGACCTCGTCGCTCCGGATTGGTGCGTGTTGCTACACCCCGATGTCGGCACCGAACTGGCCGCGATGGTGGCCGCGGTCGGCGTTCGCGCCAGCGCTGCCTTGGCCGGTGTCGAAGTCGCCCGCTCCGCGGTCGTCCGGACGGAGCGTGCAGTCCACCAGGGCAGCGCGGTCCTGCGGCATCAGGAGACGGCGGCCGACGCCCGAGCTCGCCTCGGCGCCCTGGATGAGCAACGAGCGGTCTATCAGGACGCCATGCGCCGCGTTGAGCTCTCTGAGCGCGCCGTCGCCGTCAGCGGTTTCGTGGCGGCAGTCCACAGTGCCAACATCGCCCGAGATGCTGCGCAGGGGCAGGTCGCGCGCCTGCGCGAGCCGCTCGCGCTTCTTGTCGAGAACGACGTTGGTGAACCTGACGCTGATGACGGGTCGGTGACTTCACTAATCGACCAGGTGGCAGGTCAGAGCGACGCGTTGCAGCAGGTCTTGGCCCAAGACAGCCAGGCACACAGACTGGCAGGGGAATCAGCTCGGCGCAGTCAGGCCGCGGTGGTCGCCGGTGAGGAGTCGGCCGCCCTCGCTCTCCAGCGCTCCGAGGCCGAAATGCGTCGGGCTGCCGCCGAGAAGTCGCGAGACGAGGGTCGAGCTGCGCTGGCAGAGATTCCAGCCCTCGAAGCGCGTCAGAAGAGCCTTGCCAGGGTCCGCCAGCTCCTCGATGACCAGGAGCGCTCGGCGGGCAACCTCGAAGTGCTTCAGCGTCAGGCTGATTCAGCGGAGAGACTGCTGCTGGATAGGCGGGAGCGGCTCGTGGGCCTGCGTGAGCGAAGGCTGTCTGGGCTGGCAGCCGAGCTCGCCGACGGACTCAGCGCCGGTGACCCCTGCCCGGTCTGCGGTTCCTGTGTCCACCCCACGCCGGCGATGACAACCGACTTCATCAGTCAGGCGGATATCGATTCGGCCGAGGCCGACCAGACCCGTGCCACCGAGGCTCTGAGCCTGGTCAGGTCGACGTTCGCGGCTGAGCGGGCAAGCCGGGACGCCCGGGCCGTGGAGCTTGAGGCACAGTCTGGAGGGGCACAGGCTGGTGGGGCACAGGCTGGCGAGGCTGCAGAAGGCCCGATGACGGCGACGGCAGGTGTTCTTGGTGCCCTGTCCGCTGGCGCCGACCTCATGGCTGGTGCTCAGGCGGCGGCGTCGGCACTGCCTGCGGCGCAAGTTCAGATGGCGGCACTCGCCCAGGATGTGGAGCGGCTGCGTGGACTCGTTGAGGGAGCGGTCGCCTCAAAGGCGTCGTCGCTGGCGCTGGCAGCTTCGTCCCGTGTGCAGTCCCAGACGGCTCGCGCCGAAGTTACGAAGCTGCTCGCAAAGCATGGCGAGGCTTGCCCCTGCTACGCCGGCGAGCTTGCCGAAGTCGCCGACGTCATCGCCCGGCACCGCAGGACCCTGGATCACCTTCGCCTGCTTGCCGCCGGGCTCCATGAGCTGGCCACCCAGAGGACCAACGCTCGTGGCGCCGTCCTCAGACTGTCAACGGCTCTGCAGGCCAACAGTCTTGAGAGCCTGGAACACGCTCAGGCTGCCGCGTTGTCGCCTGAGAAGGCAGCCGAGCTCACGGCGTTCTTGCGAACCGCTGAGCAGCAACGGGCGCAGGCAACGGCGCTGTTGGCACAGGCTGATGTGACGGCTGCCCTCAAGCTGCCGACTCCTGATGTGGACGCGTTGACTAGTGCGCATGCGTTGGCTGCAGCGTCGCTGACCGAGGCCGGCCGCCGGCACACGCTGTCAGAACAGGCCCAGCGAGAGCTCGCTGCTCTCTCCCGAACTGTCCATCAGGCGCTGGCTGATCTTGGGCCGGCACAGGAGGAAGCCCAGCTGGTCCATGAGCTGGCCGAATGCATCTCCGGCAACAGTGCCGACAACGCACTACGGATGCGCCTGTCCTCATACGTCCTGGCCGCTCGCCTGGCCGAGATCGTGACCCTGGCCAATGAACGCCTGACGACCATGAGTGACGGCCGCTACACCATGGAGTACAGCGACGCTCGTGCCGCAAAGGGTGCTCGCAGCGGTCTTGGCCTGCTGGTCAGGGATGCCTGGACCGGGCAGACGCGCGAGACGTCCTCTCTCTCGGGAGGTGAGTCGTTCATGGCTTCTCTCGCGTTGGCCCTGGGAATGGGCGACGCCGTGCGGGCAGAGGCCGGTGGGTTCGACCTGCAGACGCTGTTCGTCGATGAGGGTTTCGGCTCGCTCGATGAGGAAAGCCTCGAACAGGTGATGGCCGTCCTCGACACCTTGCGGGAGGGCGGAAGGGCCGTCGGCATCGTCAGCCACGTCACCGAGCTGCGAACCCGCATTCCTCACCAGCTACATGTCCTCAAGCAGCAGGCAGGTTCACGCATCCAGACGGAAGACCGCGACAGTCCGGCGGCGTGAACCTGCCTCTGGCTGGCTTAGTCCTCGAACGCCTCTGGCGGTGGGCAGGAGCAGACGAGGTTGCGGTCGCCGAACGACTCGTTGAGACGACGCACGGGTGGCCAGTACTTCGAGAGCTTGTCCACGCCGACAGGGAAGGCCGCCAGCTTGCGATCGTACGGGTGGTCCCACGCCTCGACCAGGCAGGCCGCGGTGTGCGGTGCATGGTGCAGAACGCTGTCCGCGGCTGAGACCTCGCCGCGGGCAACCTGCTCGATCTCGCCCCGGATCGCGATCATGGCGTCGCAGAAGCGGTCGAGCTCGATGAGATCCTCGCTCTCGGTCGGTTCCACCATGAGGGTGCCGGCAACAGGGAAGGACATGGTCGGCGAGTGGAAGCCGTAGTCGATGAGGCGCTTGGCGACATCGTCGACAGACACTTCCGTGTCGTGAGTGATGCCGCGCAGGTCAAGGATGCACTCGTGGGCCACGATCCCCTCGTTCCCTGAGTAGAGCACCGGGTAGTGCTCACGCAGGCGGGCGGCGATGTAGTTGGCCGACAAGATGGCGACCTGCGTGGCCCGGGTCAGTCCGGCGCCGCCCATGAGCCGGACGTAGGCCCATGAGATTGGCAGGATGCTGGCCGAACCATAGGGAGCGCCCGAGACGGGGCCGACACCCGTGTTGGGGCCGGCTTCAGGGGCCAGCGGGTGGTTCGGAAGATATGGCGCGAGGTGGCTGCGCACAGCCACCGGACCGACCCCGGGACCGCCGCCACCGTGTGGGATGGCGAACGTCTTGTGCAGGTTCAGGTGCGACACGTCGCCGCCGAACTTGCCCGGTTGCGCGAGGCCGATCAACGCGTTGAGGTTGGCTCCGTCGATGTAGACCTGACCGCCGGCGTCGTGGACGAGCTCGCACAGCTCGGTGATGGTGTCCTCGAAGACGCCATGCGTCGAGGGGTAGGTCACCATGATCGCGGCGAGGTGCTCCCGGTGCGTCGCGACCTTGGCCCGAAGGTCTTCCAGGTCGATCTCGCCGGTTCCGGCAGTCTTGATCACGACGACCTTGAGGCCGGCCATGGCCGCGCTCGCGGCGTTCGTGCCGTGCGCCGAAGCCGGGATCAGGCAGATGTTGCGGGCCGACTCGCCGTGAGCCTCGTGATAGGCGCGGATGGCCAGCAGCCCGGTCAGCTCACCCTGCGAGCCGGCGTTGGGCTGGAGTGTGACGGCGTCGTAGCCCGTGATCTCGCAGAGCCACGCCTCGAGATCTTTGATGACCAGGCGGATTCCTTCGGTCTGGGACGTCGGGGCAAAGGGGTGTAGCGATGAGAACTCCGGCCACGAAGCCGGCTCCATCTCGGTGGTCGCGTTCAGCTTCATCGTGCAGGATCCGAGCGGGATCATGCCCCGGTCGAGGGCGTAGTCCCGATCGGAGAGCTTGCGAAGGTAGCGCAACATCGCCGTCTCGCTGTGATGGCTGTGGAACACCTCGTGGGTGAGGTAGCCCGACTCACGGATCAGCACCGGCGGCCATGTGACAGCGGGACTCTCGACAGCACCCAGGGCCGACAGCTCCGGCACACCGAATGCGGCCAACACGGCTGACAGGTTCCGGATATCCGTCGTCTCGTCGGTGCTGATCGAGACGCGGTCGGCGTCGACCTGCCAGATGTTCACCCCGCGAGCGGCGGCCTCGGCGACGACTTCGCCGGCCCGGCCCTGGACCCGGACCGTGATGGTGTCGAAGAAGTGCTCAGTCTCGACCTGGAACCCGCCCGTGCGCAGAGCGTCGGCCAGTGCTGTCGCATGAGCGTGAACCCGGCGGGCGATCCGCGCCAGGCCTGCAGGTCCGTGGTACACGGCATACATGGATGCCATCACGGCCAGCAGCACCTGGGCGGTGCAGATGTTGGAGGTGGCCTTCTCGCGGCGGATGTGTTGCTCACGGGTCTGCAGGGCCAAGCGGTAAGCCGGGTGGCCGTCAGCGTCGACGCTGACTCCAACGAGCCGGCCCGGCATCGTGCGCTCGAGGCCGGCCCGAACCGACATGAAGCCTGCGTGCGGACCCCCAAAGCCCATGGGCACACCCAAGCGCTGGCTGCTTCCGACCGCGACGTCGGCGCCCCACTCCCCCGGAGGCGTGGCCAGGGTCAGGGCGAGCAGGTCGGCTGCGGCGGTGACCATTGCGCCGGCCTCGTGTGCGGCGGCGGTCAGAGCCGACCAGTCACGCAGCTCACCATCGGCGCCGGGGTACTGCACGATGACGCCGAAGACGGCCTTGCCGCCGGCCGCCGCGGTCAGTTGTCCTGCCGTGTTCACGTTGCTCAGGTCGGCGACTACGACAGACAGACCCTGAGGCTTGGCGCGGGTCTGGATGACGGCGATCGACTGGGGAAACAGTTGTTGGTCAAGAACCAGCACGGCGTCATTGGCGGCCTTGCTCGCCCTGCGCATCACGGTCATGGCCTCGGCGGCTGCGGTGCTCTCATCCAGTAGCGAGGCACTGGCGATCTTCAGACCGGTGAGGTCGACGATGACAGTCTGGAAGGTGAGCAAAGCCTCGAGCCGGCCCTGGGAGATCTCGGGCTGGTACGGCGTGTAGGCCGTGTACCAGGCTGGGCTCTCGAACACGTTGCGCCTGATCACGGGCGGGGTGATGGTGCCGTAGTAACCCAGGCCGATCATCTGGGTCAGGACGGTGTTGCGAGCAGCCAGGGCCCGCAGCTCGGCGATGACAGCATCCTCGGTGGGTGCTGCGTCAAGACGAAGAGCGCGCTCGTTGCGGATGACTCCCGGCATGGCCGTGTCGAGCATCGCTTCGAGGCTGGGCTGGCCGACAACCTTGAGCATTGCCGCGACATCGTCGTGATCGGGGCCGATGTGCCGGGAAATGAAGTCCGGCTCGACGGCAGTGGTGGAATCGATGGTCACCTGAGGCTCCTCACGCGGGCGGCACGCATGTGCCGAGCGGTCATTGCCTCCCCACCTGTCGCCCGAAGGTGGCTTCAAGTTGCCTGCCCGTTGCGGTCCTGGCGCCTGAGAGGTTCCGGGGAGGTTTGCCCCTTCGGCGCCCCATCACCATGCGCTCCCACAGGGAGATTGCACGGCACGGGGACTCTCCCGCAGGGGGTAATCAGCGTGGTCAATATAACACCGGCGCTGTCTCCCATTCGCCGCGATGTCCGGCGCCGAAGGGGAGACACGGCCGAGGTGGGGCTCAGCTGATCTTGCGTGCCTGCCTGCGAGTGGTGAGCTCGTCGCCAGGATGCGTGGCGTGAGCCTCATCCTCGGTGCGCTCGCTGGGAAGTGAGGAAAGCACGCCCTCGACCTCGCGCCAGACGTGGCCAACGGCAATGCCAAAGACGCCCTGACCGCCCTGCACCAGGTCGATGATCTCCTCCGGCGAGGTGCATTGGTAGACGCTGGCGCCATCGCTCATCAGGGTGATTCGCGAGAGGTCCTCGACACCCCGCTCACGAAGATGGCTGACGGCGACGCGAATCTGCTGCAGGGAGACCCCGCTGTCCAGCAGCCGCTTGACCACCTTGAGGACCAGGATGTCGCGAAAGCCGTAGAGACGCTGGGTCCCGGAGCCGGTGGCGCTGCGAACCGAGGGTTCGACCAGACCGGTGCGTGCCCAGTAGTCCAGCTGTCGGTAGGTGATGCCCGCCGCCCTGCAGGCGGTGGGACCGCGGTAGCCGGTGTCCTCACGCAGTTCAGGAAGGTCGTCGGTGAACAACAGACCCTGTGCCGCGACCGGCGCAGAACCGGGGTCATGCCGCGCTTCTCCGGTGGAGTACACGCTTGCCTCCTTGCGAACTACAGCCTCGTTATTTAATCTGACGGTACGGCGGACGGCGGGCGAGCGTCAATCACCACGCATGGCAACTGGCGTGTCGCAGCGCCGTGAGTGAAACCCTCAACGTTCACTAGAGAGTCACTCTTGTTCCGGGGGCCACGTCTCGGTCTGGCCGGGATCGCCGGGGTTGTCGAAGTCCTCGGCGGACACGTGATCCAGGAACTCACGGAAACGTTCGACCTCGTCGTCCTCTTCGGCTGCGATCGCCACGCCTGCTTCGTCCAGGAGACTGTCCTCAACCAGGATCGAGGTGCCGGTGCGAAGTGCCAGGGCAATGGCATCGGAGGACCGGGCACTGACCTCGACGGCCCCGTCGAAGACCAGGATGGCATGGAAGATGCTGTCCTTGAGTGCGACGATCCGGACCTCGACCAGCTCATGTCCGAGCTCCTCGATCACGTTCTTGAGCAGGTCGTGGGTCATCGGGCGCGGCGGCACAACTCCCTGTTGGGCGTAGGCAATCGCCGTGGCTTCGGCTGCACCGATCCAGATGGGCAGGTAGCGTTCACCGCCCCGTTCGCGCAGCAGGACGATTGGTTGGTTGGTCGGCATCTCCACGCGAACGCCCAGGACGTCCAGTTCTCTCACCCAGACAACGGTACTCGCTTAGTCGGCGGCTAGACCCGTCTTCACCAGAGCGGTGTGCAAAGCGATGCACTCAGCGAGGATCTGGGGGGTCGGATCGCGGCTGATCTTGCCGTTCGTCCCCCGGCCTCGCCCACGGATGGGGGAAACGACCTGCTGAACCAGACCGATCTCGCGGTCGGCTGCGGTGCGGAACGGGCGCAGGTGGCGGGGTTCGATGCCGTAAGCCGCCAGGGCACCGGCGGCGCGCGCCACGGCGAGGGCCGCGTCGCCGTAGTGCCCGCCGGAGTCAGGACGCAGCAAGCCGTACGTCGACAGGGCCTCGAAGGTGGGCTGGTCCAGGCCGGCTGCTTCACGCAGCTCGACGTCGGTCAGTCGGAGGTCACCGCGGCGGCCCAGGTCGGAGGCGGTGGGCAGATCGGGGTCGCCGACTCCAACCGGGACCTGGGGACGCGATGATGCCCCGTCGCCTGTTGCCGGCTCGAGCCCGCGGTCGAGCTTGTCCAAGGCCTCTCTGATGACCTTGAGCGGCCAGAAGCGATCACGCTGAGCCGTCAGGATGTAGCGAAGTCGTTCAAGATCGTCAGGCGAGAACGTGCGATAACGGGACTCCGTGCGCTCGGGCGTGAGGAGCCCTTCAGCCTCCAGGAACCGGATCTTGGAGATGCTGATGTCCGGGAAGTCCGGTGCAAGCGTGGCGAGCACCCCCCCGATCGTCAACGGGCCAGGGGTGGCTGTCGGGCTCACGCGCGGCGGGTTACTGGGCGACACCGGCATAGAACACCAGCCGGAACTTGCCGATCTGGACCTCGTCGCGAGTCTTCAGGGCCGCCTCGTCGATCCGCTCCCGGTTGAGGTAGGTGCCGTTCAGCGAGCCGACGTCACGCACCAGGAAGACGCCTTCCTCCCGGCGGAAGGTCGCATGCTTGCGGGACACCGTGACGTCGTCGAGGAAGATGTCGCTGTTGGGGTGACGCCCCGCGCTCACCTCGTCCGCGTCGAGCAGGAATCGTGCACCGCTGTTCGGCCCGCGAAGGACCACCAGCAAGGCCGTACCGTGCCGCAGAGCGTCAACCGTTGCCTGGTCCTGTGCCGATAAAGTGGCGTCGGCTTCGGCGTCGGCTTCGGTCAACGGCTCGGCCGGAACGCCGATGCCGGGCAGGCGCATGGTGGTGGGGTCGTTCCTTCGCCCCTGCTCCTGCTCGGGTTCCTGCTCGGGCCCGTTGTCCGTCATGACTTTTGCGCCTGCTTCCGTGGTGGAGAAGTTGGTCAGCCCAGTTTTGGTCAGCCCGGTGTTGGCCAGGCCAGTGTTGGTCAGCCCAGAAGTGCGCGGTACGCCGCGAGATCCAGGAGAGACTCCGCTGCATCTGCTTCGGTCAGCTTCACGTCGTACATCCATCCCTGACCGTAGGGATCTGTGTTGACCAGCTCGGGAGCTGTGTCCAGCGTCGGGTTGACGGCCACGACCTCGCCCGAGACCGGTGCATAAAGGTCACTGACGGACTTGGTCGACTCGACCTCGCCGCAGGAGTCGCCGGCGACCATGGAGTCACCCACGGCGGGCAGGCTCACGTAGACGACGTCGCCGAGAGCATCCTGCGCGAAGGCGGTGATGCCGACGCGAGCCACCCCGTCAGACCCGACGCGCACCCACTCGTGCTCGGCGGTGTAACGCAGGTCCTGTGGGTACTCGAGCTCGCTCATGCTGCTCCTTGGTTAGAAAGGTGAACCTCTTTGGTGTGGACTACGGGCAAGAACACAGTCACTCAAACACAGTCACTCAAAAGTTGCTCGGTAACAATCAAGCACAACTTCGGCTACGGCGTCGTGGCCGCTGACGGCGGCACGGGGCGAGCGTATCGAGGCTCAGTCAACGGGTGCAACGCGCCCACTGTCAGTTCCTTTTCCTGGGCGATGATGATGGTCGCACCCAGCTGTCGGACGTTCTCTGCCAGACCACCGGGGATCTCCATCGCCGAGGACATTGTTGCTGGGTCGCCAATCGCAGCAATCGTGTAGGGCTGGTTGATACTCCTGCCATCAACCTCGATTCCGGATGCTCTCGGGCCGAAGTGCGAGCTGGCAACAATCCGTACGTTGTTGACCTGGATGGCCTCGGCTCCCGCGTCCCGCAGCTCCTGGATGGCGTCCAGTAGCACCGGGTAGGTCACTTTGCCGCCGGGGTCCGTGATCGTCATCCGTATGCCTGGGCCGTGTGCGCGGGCGGTCCCAGCCAGGATCCCCAACACGTCGAGTCGCTCCTGCGCCGCAGTGACCGCAGCGGCGCCACTGGTGGTGCCGCTGACCAGCTGGTCGCGGGTGGTCTGGAGCTCGCGCACGTTCTGGTCCAGTCGTGAGGACTTCAGGGTCGTGTCGTCGAGAATGTTGAGGAGGTCGCTCTGACGAAGCGACTCCAGGCCCTGCGACTGGTTCTGACGGATCTGGGTTGCCACCGCGAAGCCCAGAAGGAGGGCCAGCAGTGCCGCCAACGCGTTGGCCTTGGTGGCTCGCGGGCGCATCATCAACATCAGCCGCTTGCGGGCTGACGAGGAAGGTGGTGAGTTGGCTGGATTGCTCATGCTCGGAAGACGTGTCGGCGGATGGAGGCTACGTTCGAGAATATCCTGATACCGAGGACGACGACGACGCCGGTTGACAGCTGTGAGCCCACCCCGAGCTGGTCCCCGAGGAAGACGATGAAGGCGGCCACGACCACGTTTGACAGGAACGAGACGACGAACACCTTGTCGTTGAAGATGCCGTCCAGGACAGCGCGCACACCGCCGAAGACAGCGTCGAGGGCTGCGATCACGGCGATGGGCAGGTAGGGCTGCAGAGCCAGTGGCACGGTGGGGTGCAGGAAGATGCCTGCGGCCAGACCGATGAGGAGTCCTAGGGCGGGAATCACGGTGAGGTCTCCGTCGTTCGAGGGGCATTCGATTGCGAGGGTCTTGTCGTGGTGGCCGAGCCCTCAGGGGTCGCGGTCCGTCCTGTGGCTGCCGGACTTGTGACTGCCGGTCTGGTGACTGCCGACTCGACGGGCTGGGCCTTCTGCACGGACAGGGTTGGCTCCCCTGGCACGATGACTGATGTGCGGTTCTGGACGTCGCTTCGGATCTGGTAGTTGTTCATGAGCGACTGCAGGTAGCTGCCGCCGTTGTTGTCAGCGAACTGCACCATCAGGCTGCCCGGGTCACCGATCGCGGTGATGACGTAGGGGCGAGTCAGCGGGCGATAGTCCACCAGGATCGCGGCGCCGGCAGAGCGGATGGCGGATCGAGTTGTGAGTCTGTGACCGTTGATCGAGATCGCCTCTGCGCCGGCGTCCCACAGACCGTTGACGATGATCTGCAGATCTTTCGCGGTCACCTTCCCCTGATCGGGCCCGGTGGCGGTTCGCGGGTCGGCGTCGGGCGCGACGGGTTCGGCCTTCGCCGGGGCGTCGTCGACGGTGAGCACCAGCCCTGGGCCGGCGGCGGGCACGGTCCCGGCCGCGAGCTCGAGCTTTGAGAGCCTGGTGGTGAGCCCGGTCTGACTCTGCTGGCTCAAAGCCGCAGCCTGCGCCGTGTTGATCTGGCTGCGTAACTTGTCGATGAGGCGGGTCTGGGCATCAGCGTGTGCACGCCTGTTCTCGATCTGGCTGACAAGGTCCTGCTTGATCTTGCTGGCAGCCGTCGTCGGAGCACGCAGGGCCAGTGCAGACGCCCCCAGCAGTGCCCCGATCAGAACGGCCACGATGATCAGCATGGGGCTGCGGATCCCGGTGGCGGCAGGCAGGCCCTCCTGCTTTCGGCGCTCGGCTGCGGCTGCGTAGCTGGGGTCCAGCGGGCGCTCCATCATCTCGGTGATCAGCGTCATCGAATCGTTTCGCCGACCCTCCTGCCCTGTGCTCATCTGTCGGCCGCCCTGGCAACGCGAACGACATCCCGGGTCTGTACGGCATACATGACCCCGGCAACCCAATAGAGGACGGTGCCCCACCAGGCAAACGCCCAACCGCACGGTAGGGCGACTGCGGCCAGCATGCTGTCGCCCTGTCCGAGGAGAATCAACGGAAAGGCGAAAAGAAGGTCGAACGTGGCAGCTTTGCCGATGAAGTGCACTGGCAACGCACGGTATCCGTAGTGGCGGACGACCATTAACAGTGTCGTTCCGAAGACCTCGCGGCTCACCAGAATCGCGACCAGCCACCAGGGGATGATCTCGCGCCAAGCCAGGCCGAGCAGGGTTGACAGGATGTACAGCCGGTCAGCCAGGGGGTCGAGAAGCTGGCCGACGCGCGATACCAGGTGGAAGTGACGGGCGATCTTGCCGTCGAGATAGTCGCTCACGCCCGAGAGCGTCAGGACCACCAGAGCCCAGTTGTCCTGGTGGGTCAGTATCAGCCAGAGGAAGAGGGGGACGCAGGCCAGCCGCAACATGGACAGGACATTGGGCGGCGTCAGGACCCGGTCACTGACCGGTTGACTCCATTGGCTGCTCTTGTCCACCTGTTCCCTCACGCCTCACAGCCTAGGCGGTGGAGGCACTGCGGCCGCTGTCTGCTGCGGTCGCCGCGAACCCGGGCCGATCGCCCGCGTTGTGGCATCAGCCTCCAGGTCGGATTCCTCACGTCTGCTAGGAAGGATCGGCCACCAAGCTCGCCTCCACCACAAACCCCTCTGGTTCCACCGGCGGCGTCCCCTTCGGCACCCAATCCGTGGTGAAGGTTCAGGATGCCGGTGGCTACACCGTGAGCACCAGCAGTGCTCCGGTTTCCTTGAGTATCACGACTCCGGCAGGGGCCACCCTTACCTGCAACGCGAACCCCATCAACGCGGTATCGGGTGTGGCCACCTTTGCCGGCTGCAGGATCAACAAGACCGGGACCTACACGCTGACCGCCGTCTCGAGCGGCTCACCAGCGCAGTCAGTACCAGTTTCACCATCAGCGCAGGACCGGCCAACACCCTCGCCTTCACGGCGAGCCCCTCAGGTTCTACCGGTGGGGTCGCTTTCGGCACGCAGCCCGTGGTGACCGTTCAGGATGCCGGCGGGAACACGGTGACCGGCAGTACTGCGCCGGTTACCCTCAGCATCACAAATCCCGCGGGTGCCACGCTCACCTGCACGGCGAACCCCGTCAATGCCGTCGCGGGTGTGGCCACCTTTGCCGGGTGAAAGATCAACCCGGCGGGGACCTACACATTGACCGCGGCATCTGGTTCACTCATCGCCGCTACCAGTGCCAGTTTCACCATCACCGTGGGATCGGCAGCCAAGCTCGCCTTCACGACGAACCCCTCGAGCTCCCCCGTCGCCAACACTGCCGTTGCGACGCAGCCTGTGGTGACCGTCCAGGACGCCGGAGGCAACACGATGACGTCCAGTATTGCCTCGGTCACCCTGAGCCTCACATCCGCAGGGGGGCAACCCTCACCTGCGCGAATAACCCCAAGCCGGCCTCCTCGGGCCTGGCCACCTTCTCCGGATGCAGCATCGACAAGACCGGGACCTACACCCTGACTGCAGCCTCCAGCGGCCTCACCAACGCCGTCAGTGGCAGCTTCACCATCAGCACAGGATCGGCCACCAAGCTCTTCTTCACCACCTCACCGACAGACACCCTGATCAACGCGGTCTTCGCCTCGCAGCCCGTGGTGGCTGTTCAGGACGCCGGCGGCAATACGGTGACGTCCAGTAATGCTTCGGTCACCCTGAGCATCACTTCCGGCGGGGGCACGCTCACCTGCACGCAGAACACGAAGAGCGCCTCCTCAGGTGTAGTCGCTTTCGCCGGCTGCAGGATCAACACGGCTGCCACCTACACGCTGACGGCAAACGCAACTGGACTCTCCGCCGCTGTCAGCAACAGCTTCAACATCACGGGATGATGACCGGCGTCTGTCCCGGTCGGGATGACGGGATGCGAACATGCATCTCCTTGACTCCAGGCCTCGGTGGCGGGTTCCGCAACTTCGGCGATACTCGCCGTCGGCCTGCTCCAGCTCTGTCGCCAGCTCGCAGGCCCGTTGTAGCGACATCCTCGGGGTGACGACCGACAGGTCGTGGGGTGTACTGGGTGAGTGGACACCGAAGAGGTATTCGCGGCTGGGTCGACCAGCCCGGCGGGCGGGTCCGCCGGCGCTTTCGACCGGCAGGCCATGGCCGCAGCACTGCTGAACCATCGACAGGCGGACGGCACGATTGCCACCCATCCGTACAAGAAGTGGCAAGGTCCGCACTGGACGCTCCATAGCCTGGCCCAGCTTGGGTACCCGCCCGGGGACGAGTCGCTGAGACCCTTGCTCGAGCAGGTCCACAGGTGGCTCCTCTCACCGCAGCACCTTCGCCCGCCGAGCACGGCGATTCTTCCCGGACAGGCCGACCGTGTCCGCCGATGCGCGTCCCAGGAGGGGGTCGCAGTCTGGTACTCCTTGAAGCTCGGGCTCGCTGACGAACGGACAGAAGAACTGGTGTCCAGTCTGGTGACCTGGCAGTGGCCCGACGGTGGATGGAACTGCGACAAACGGCCACAAGCCCTGACGTCGTCCTTTCAGGAGACCCTCCTGCCGTTGCGCGGTCTCGCGCTCTACGTCACCACAGGCAGGGACCTTGCAGCCCAGGCCGAGGTCAGCCGGGATCGTGCAGCCGAGCTCCTGCTGTCCCGGCGGCTGCTGTGGCGGCGGCGCGATGGCATGCCGATCCGTCCGGACTGGGGTGGCGATCCGCTGCTCATCCAGTACCCGGTGCGTTTCTACGACCTACTACTACCGCTCGTCGTGATGACGGAGATCGGCAAGGTCAGTGATCCCCGCTGTTCCGACGCGCTCGACCTTCTTGAGGGCAAGCGGCTCGCAGACGGGGGCTTCCCCGTCGAGCTTCGCACGGCCGTGACCTCGCCCCGGCTGATCAGCCGCGGGACCTTCGCCGACTGGGGGCCGGCGGGCCACCGCCGTTCCAACCCCTTCGTGACTGCCGAGGCTGAGCTCGTGCTTCGCCACGCAGGCAGGGGTTGGTAGGCGATATGAAGATCCTCGCCTGGACACTGATCGGACTTGTGGTCGGCATCGTCTTCGGTCTGGTGTGGCGCCTCTTCGAGCCGAGTCTGGCCCTGTACTTCTGGCCACTCTTCGGCGCAGTCATCTTCGGTCAGCACGCCTACCGTTCTCACCGCGACAAGGAAGAGCCGAAGCCACCAACTACCCGGTACACGGAGTAGACGCTCATGGGCTGGTGGTTCTTCAGGGTCGCAGATAGATCTTGAACCGGTGCAAGACACATGCGAGCGAAATCCAAAACAGAAGTATCAGTGCCGTCCAGGTCACTTGGGGATTCGGGAACCCCGGCAGAGCTGTGATCAGATCCTCGGCCTTCGTCGAAATGGTTGAGCCAGAAGCGAGCGGCCGGTTCAACTGGCTCGTCAGGACATGAGAGCCGAAATAGACGAGGAGACTGTTCCTTCCCAAAGAAAGCAGCGGGAAAGAAAGCGTTCTGAGCGGGGCACCGACGGTCCTGCGGTCCAGAAGGAGGTGTCCAGCCAAGAGCGCCAGCGACGTCGCGGCTGCAATCCGCAGCGCGAAGGGAGGCGTCCACAGGCGCTTCATCATGGGTATGTCCACTCCCCATATCCACTCCGGAACGATCACCGCCAGCTCGGCGACGATCAAGAGGGCAGCAGCGAACGTGACCACGGGGAACACCGCAGCACGCGCTCCCTTACCGGTCGTCTGGCCGGTGTGCGTACGGAGAGACAGCAGGTGGCCGATGGTGGCCCCGGCTGAGGCCGAGACCAGGGCGCCCAGAACAGCAACGAGGCCCTCTGGGTCGTGGCCGGGGATTCCCAGACCGTAGATGTGATGTGCGCCGAATACAGCCATGTCCAAGGGGCCCGACGGATTGCACGCGTGTGTCAGGAGGTGGCCCGGGCAGCCCGACGCATAGAGCGCGAGCACGAGTGTCTGAGCGGCCGCCAAAGCGGCCGTGATGGCCGCCCAGCCAACCCAGGAGCGGGTGAGCACATGCAGGACACCAAGCGCGATGACGACCGCCGCGTAGAGCTGGAGAACTCCGGTAATGCGCCAGTTCTCGAGAGTCCAGGAATTGAGAACGATGGCGTTGTACAGCAGGCCGGCCAGGAAGAGAATGATCACTCGCCGCAGGAGCGGCATGACTCTGACCGTCCGCTGCATCGCGAACGCAAGTCCGCAGCCCGAGAGCGTGACAAAGATGGGGAAGATGACATCTTCCGGATGGGTCGCCGCCCACTGAGCGTGTCCGAACCACTCAGGAACCGCCCAGAGGCTGTTGACGGCGACGCTCGCGATCAGCATCCATCCCCGCACCCAGTCCAGACTCGCAATTCGCGGTTGACCTGTCACGGCTGGCGTTGTGAGAGTCTCGTTCCCGAGCTGGAGCAGAGGCTCTCTCGCTGAAGATGCCTCAGACGGTGTAGTAGCGCTGCTGCCTTTCCACGTCGTTCCGGCCCGCAATGTCCCTCCCCCATCTTCGTTCCCTGCCCACCGAAAGCTGATGCCAGTCTGTATTGACTCACAACGTTGGCAATAGTGCCCGCCCGACAGGCCAGAGGCCGCCTCGGATTTCTCCGAAGCGGCCTCTGGCCTGCTGTTACTTCCCGTCGGGATGACAGGATTTGAACCTGCGACCCCTTGACCCCCAGTCAAGTGCGCTACCAAGCTGCGCTACATCCCGGGACTCTCACCTTGTGATGCGTAAGTGAGGCGAACGAAACCTTAGCGTACGAACGCCCTCGGCTCAGAATCGCCATACCTCCAGCCGTATTCCGACCGGCCCCGGACGCGCTCCTGGCATGCGTTCGAAGACAACAGGCTACTTCTTGCGACGCTTCTCGCGCACCCGTACCGAGACCTCGATGGGGGTGCCCTCGAAGCCGAACTCCTCACGCAGTCGGCGCTCGATGAAGCGCCGATAGCCGGCCTCGAGGAAGCCGCTCGCGAAGACCACGAAACGCGGCGGGCGGGTGTCGGCCTGAGTGGCGAACAGGATCCGCGGCTGCTTGCCCGAGCGCACCGGGTGCGGGTTGGCCGCGGTCACCGTGCCCAGGAAGGCATTGAGTCGACCTGTAGACACGCGGGTGTCCCATGACTCGAGTGCGATCTCGAGCGCGGGGACAAGACGGTCCATGTGGCGACCGGTGAGCGCGGAGATGTTGACCCGGGGAGCCCACGGAATCTGGACGAGCTCCTTCTCGATCTCGTGCTCGAGGTAGGAACGGCGCTCCTCATCGAGGGTGTCCCACTTGTTGTACGCCACCACCAGGGCGCGTCCGGAGTCGACGACCTGCTGGATAACCCGGATGTCCTGCTCGGCGATGGCATCGTGAGCATCGATCAACACGACGGCCACCTCGGCCTTTTCCAGCGCAGTCTGGGTGCGCAGCGAGGCATAGAAGTCGGCTCCGCGGGTCTGGTGCACCCTGCGGCGGATCCCGGCCGTGTCCACGAAGCGCCACGTCTTGCCGCCGAGCTCGATCAGCTCGTCGACCGGGTCCCGGGTGGTTCCGGCGACCTTGTCGACGACCACGCGGTCCTCGCCGGCGAGCTTGTTGAGCAGGCTGGACTTGCCGACATTGGGACGGCCGACCAGAGCCACTCGACGTGGACCGCCGCGAGCGTAGGCCTCACCGACGGCAGAGAACTTGGGCAGGACGTCGAGGACGGCGTCCAGGACGTCACCGCTGCCACGACCGTGCAGGGCTGAGACGGGCCAGGGCTGGCCGAGGCCGAAGGACCACAACATCGCCGCGTCCGCTTCGGCGCGCTGGTCGTCGACCTTGTTGGCCACCAGGATGACCGGCTTGCCGGACTTGCGCAGGAGCTTGACGACGGCATCGTCGGTGTCGGTCGCGCCGACGGTCGCGTCGACGACGAACATCACCACGTCAGCGAGGTCGATCGCGATCTCGGCCTGCTCGGCCACCCGCAGGTGTATGCCCGTGGCGTCGACCTCCCAGCCGCCGGTGTCCACGAGAGTGAACCGGGTGCCCGTCCACTCGGCGTCGTAGGCGACACGGTCCCGGGTCACGCCGGGCACATCCTCGACGACGGCTTCTCGACGGCCCAGGATCCGGTTGACCAGCGTCGACTTACCGACGTTGGGGCGACCGATGATCGCCACGACCGGCACCGGGCCCGACTCCTCGGAGTCGACGTCCTCGACCCCCTCGCGTTCGAGCAGCGACACGTCCTCGTCGTCAAGCTCGAACTCGTCCAGGCCCACGCGCAGGGCACGTTCAACCGACAGGTCGTCGCCCTCGTTGCGGTCGACGGTCTCGGGGTGCTCACTCACGGCAGGGTCCTTCAGGGTCAGTGGATGTTTCAGTCAGGGGTGCATCAGTCAGGGGCGTGTCAGTGGGGTGCCAGGGATTGGCCACCCTGGGAAGTGTCTATTATCCCTCATTTGGGCAACCCTCCGTCCGCGAGGCTGGTCAGAGGCGCCGACCGGTCGCCAGACGGACCTCTGATCACTCGCCCTCGCGAGCGCTCCGGGCGCGGATCACGTCCAGCACTGCTTCCACCGACTGCTTGAAGTCCAGGTGAGAGGTGTCCACCAAGGTGACGCCCGCAGCGGCGTGCATGAACTCTGAAACGGTGGAGTCATCCCTGTCTCGGCGCACGATCTGGTCGTGGGTTGCGGTGACCGAGGCCTGGCCGGCCTCGCCGTGAAGCTCCTTGGCTCGTCGCCCCAGCCGGGCTTCCGGGCTGGCGGACAACAGGATCCGCACGTCCGCATCGGGTGCGACCACGGAGGTGATATCGCGGCCCTCGGCCACCACTCCCCCGTTGGTCTTGACGCACTGGGTTATCAGGGCTCGCTGACGGTTGCGCAGCTCGTCGCGCACCTCAAGATTGATTGCTACTTTCGACACTGCCTCGGAGATTGCGGTCTCCCGGATGGCCTCGTCGATCAGGACACCGCCGACCTGGACCGACGGACGGCTCGGGTCGGTGCCCATGACGAGTGGGAGGTCCTTCGCGGCCCGGGCCACGGCTGGCTGGTCCTTCAGGTCGACTCCCTGTTGGACGCACCACCAGGTCAGGGCTCGAAACATGGCACCGGTGTCGAGGTAGGCCAGGCCGAGGCGTTGGGCGACGGCTTTGGAGACGCTGGACTTACCGACGCCGGATGGGCCGTCAATGGCGATGACAAGGGGCAGGGGTTGGGCGGTCATCCGACAAACCTAAGCCTTCGACATGGAGCAGATGACTGCGGCGGTCAGTCCTCCGCGCCGCCGACGGGGCCGACCAGGTAGTGCTGGACCACGGGGCCGATCGCGACAACGAGCTGCTCAGGGGTGGCGTCCCGCACGGCAGGGATACCCAGAACGTACCGGCCGAGGAGGAGCCCGCCCATCTGCGTGCCCACCAGCGCCGCACGCAGTGGACGGTGGTCATCAGCGACCACGCGCGCCAGAGCGGTGAGGATGGTGCGACCCAGCAGGTCGCGCAGTACGCTCGCGGCGTACTCATGGGACAGCCCGACGCGAATCAGTCCCAGCAGCCGCCGTCGGGTCTCCGGATCCGCCTCCCAGAACCCCAGCACCCGGCGGACGACCGCTTCGCCTGCGTGCTCCGGGTCCTCGTCGAGACCGGCCAGCAGCGCGGCCGGGTCGACGGGCAGGACAAGGGCCGCTGCGAGCAGGCCCTCCTTGTTGACGAAGTAGTGATGAATCAGAGCTGCGTCGACGTCGGCTCTGGTAGCCACCGCGCGCATCGTGGTGCGTTCGAAGCCGAGCTCGGCGAACAGCTCGCCGGCCGCAGTCAGGATGACCTCGCGGGCATCAGGGCCGCCGACGGGACGTCGCCCGCGAGGTGGCATCAGGGGGCCTGCGGGGTGCGGGCGAGCACCATCATCCGCTCCTCGATGGTGGCCGGAACCCCCGTGATGTCGGCTGTCATGCCCGCGTCGGCAAGGATCCTGCGCACCTGGTCGGCGTCGGCGTCAGCGACGCGCACGTCGCGTCCGGCCAGCATCACCGGCTGGCCGGCCTGGTTGAGCACCGCGAACGCTCTTGCCCAGTCGTTGGTGCGGATGGCGATGGCGGTGGTGGAGCCGATGATGTCGGCCTCGCTACCCTGCGCGACGAGGCGTGCCTGTGACATCAGCAGAAGCCGGTCGCACTGCTCGGCCTCCTGCATGTTGTGTGTCGTCACCAGCACGCCGACCCCCTTCTCGGCCTGCTCGTGGATGGTGTCCCACAGCGCGGCCCGGGCGAGCGCGTCGACGCCGGACGTGGGCTCATCAAGCACCAGCACGTCAGGATCGTGGGCGAGCGCGCAGAGGAACGCGAGCTGGCGCTGCAGGCCGAGCGGGAGCTCCGCGATGAGCCGGTCGGTTCCCGCTCGGAGCGCCTGGGGCAGCTCCGGCGGAGCAGCCCCGTACGCCTGCGAGGTGAACGCCAGGTTCTCCCGGACGGTGAGGTCGCGGTAGAGCCCGAGGCCTTGTGGCACATAGCCGAGACGTCGACGCAGCTCCCGGTCGGGCGGACCGCCGAGCAGCTCGACGTCACCCTTGGTCATCGCGAGCAGTCCGAGCACCATGCGGATCAGCGTCGTCTTGCCCGCGCCGTTGGCGCCGAGCAGACCGACGACCTCCCCGGGCCCGACGCGCATCGTGACGTCGTCGACCGCGGTGAAGGCCCCGAACACGCGAGTGACCCGGTCGGCCCGAAGCAGCACCGGACGATCGGTCTCGGCCGCAACGGGGCGAATCATGATGCCGGCTCGCTCTCGTGTCGCTTGAGCATTGACAGGCTGATGACCACGTCCTCGAGGTCCGGGGTGACGACTACCGCGTCGAAAGGCACGTCGGCGGCGCGGGGCCAGTACTCGTGGTAATCGCGCCCCCGGCGCCACGCCCATGCCGGCCTGTGTGGCGTTGGCGTGCGCGCGATGGCGCCGTCGAACGAGTCGAGCACCTCCTGAAGCGTCCCGTGGGCCAGGGTTCTGCCGCCGTCGAGGGCCAGCAGGTTTGCGGCTCGCTCGGCTTCGTCGAGGTAGGTCGTGGACATGACGACCGCAGCGCCCGCAGAGGCGGCTTCGGACACCAGTCGCCACAGGTCGACCCGGCTCACCGGGTCGATGCCGGTGCTGGGCTCGTCGAGCACCAACAGCGGCGGGTCGTGCACCATTGCCATGCTGAAGCCGAGCTTCCGGCGCATACCGCCAGATAGCTGTGAGGAAAGCCGGTCGAAGGAGTCCCGCAGCGAGGCGCGGTCGAGCAGCGCGTCGCGGCGGGATGCCAGGGCGTTGCCTGACAGGCCGTAGATGCCGCCGACGAAGTTCATGTTCTGCGCTACCGACAGGGACAACCAGCTGCCTGCGGTAGCCGGCATATAGCCGATCGCCTCAGGCGGCGGGGCGTCGACCTCGCCCCGCTCGAGCTGCACCTCCCCGACCAGAGTGCGCAACAGCGTGGTCTTGCCCGCCCCGTCGCCGCCGACAACGGCGACGACCGATCCCGGCTCGACCTGGAGGGTCACGTCGTCGAGGGCGAGGGTGTCGCCGAACCGCACGGTGGCGGACCGCACGGCGAAGGTCATGACCCGCTCCCCGCCTCGATGCCGGCTGGCCCGGCGGTGCGTCCGGCGGCAGGGTCGGCGGCTGCGGTGCCACGGTGACGGCGCCTGCCGGGCGCGAGGTCGCGGCGGAACCGGAGCGTCGCGCCGCTGAATACCACGACGGCCATCACGGTGAGCATGAGAAATGGCAGCCACAGCGAAGCCAGCGACGCACCCCGGAGCATCACGCCCTGCGAGATCATCGTGAAGTAGGTGAGCGGGAGCAGGTAGCCGATCCACCGGACCCCCGCCGCCATCGAGTCGAGCGGGAAGATCACGCCCGACAGCAGGATCTGCGGCAGCAGGAACATAAACGCGGTCTGGATCGCCTGGCCGGCGGTGTGCGAGATGGTCGAGATGAAGACACCGAGCCCGAGTACCACGAACAGGAACAGCGCGGCTCCGAGCGTGAACACGAACGCGTTGCCGTTGAATGGCACGCCGAAGAGCAGCATGCCCAGCCCCGTGATGATGCTCATGTCGATCGCTGCCACCAGGAAGTAGGGCGAGATCTTGCCGAGGATCACGGTGCTGGGCTTGATCGGCATGACGGCCAGCTGCTCGAGAGTGCCCGTCTCGCGCTCGCGCACCAGGCCGATACTGGTGACGATCGTGCCGATGAACGTGAGGATGAGTCCGATGATGGCCGGGACCATCACCCAGGAGGTCTTGAGCTCGGGGTTGAACAGGATCCGCGTGCTGACCCTGCCGCCGGATTTGTTGAGCACCGACACGATCGACTGCGAGGCGAACAGGTTCGAGCCGTCGACGAGGGCGAGTACTGGCTTCTGGCCGGTGACGATGGCGACGTTGACGGTCCTGTCTTGTAGCAGCCGCTCGGCGTCGGCCGGGTTGTCCGACGGCCGGGTCACGGTGACATGGAAGAACGACGACGGCAACGTCGCGGCGAACTGGGTGGCCTGCGGTCCGACTACCGCGGTTTTGACGGTCTTGACCTCGAAGTTGGCCGCGTAGCCAAAGATCACCAGCAGCAGCAGGGGCATCGCGATCAGCATGGCGAGGGTGCGCCTGTCGCGGCGCAGCTCGCGGAACTCCTTGACGATCATGGCTCGCATGTCGCCGATGCTAGCCCGACGGACTTCCTAATGCAACGCTTGATGAATTCCATCCAGCTCACTTGATACGGCCCCGATGGTGGCCCGCTGGCTGCCCGAACGTCCCACCGCAGTCCCCGTCGTCAGCCGCCATCGTCGCAGGCCATTGGTTGTCTGGCCATGCCGTACCGATTCCTCGGTAGTCTGTTTGGTCAGAAGAGGGTGGGCTGTTTGTCCCACTTTGCCTCGATCCGACTACGGCGTGCCAGAGCCGGTGCCAGCGTTTATTACAGCGGCCCGACTGTCGGGCAAGGCCGGTTGGTCAGCGAATCCAGCCCGAGCACACCCGCAAAAGGGGAAGCAGATGATGGATCGGAAGCACAGAGATACCTCTTCGGAACCCCGGCAGGCTTCCAGCGTGGGGTTGTTGGCCAGGCGGGGACGGGTCGTTGCCATGGCCAGTGCGCTGGCGGTGGTGCCGATGGTCACCGGCTTTCCCCAGGTCTCTTCGCCGGCTCACGCGCATCCGGTCAAGAGCCATGTTCGTCACGTGAGTTTTGTGAAGACGTCTGTGCCCGCGTTGCGTTCAGCCACGGATGCCACCAGGTCCGTGGTGCGCACCCCCGGGGCGCCGGACCCGATCACGACTGCCAAAGCCGCCGCGGTGACCCCTGCCCAAGACGTTGCCGGGGCCGTGACGGTGGTGGGGGTGACCTGGCCCCAAGGCAAGGTCTCAGCCGGGGGCCAGTTCCAGATCCGTACCCAGTCGGGCGCGACGTGGGGCCAGTGGCAGCCGTTGAGCAAGCTTGATGGCGGTCGGGACGGCACAGCGACCACCGGGACCAACGAATACGTCGTGGCCGGTGCATCCAAGTACCAGGTGCGTTCCCTGAGCACTGAGGCCACGGCCCCAACTGCGGCCACGGTCCAGGCCGTGGACCCGGGCACCTCCAGCGCCGACAACGTCCAGCAGGCACCCGGGGCGGCTTCGGCCGCTACCGCCAAGCCCACCATCTACACGCGGGCACAGTGGGGCGCCAACGAGTCTCTGATGAACTGGGGCCCGTCCTACGCCAAGATCAATGTCGCTTTCATCCACCACACCGATGGTTCCAATAACTACACCGCCGACCAGGTGCCCGGGATCATCCGCGGCATCTACGCCTACCACGCTCAGACCCTGGGCTGGGGCGACATCGGGTACAACTTCCTGATCGACCGCTTCGGGCGCATCTGGGAGGGCCGCTACGGCGGG
>Ga0208716_1000192_pt1 | contig 25284 bp, 29 predicted proteins | sample NGESurdeep092012_8_FD_184482 | JGI IMG/M metagenome (GOLD analysis project Ga0208716, IMG submission 184482) | Arctic peat soil microbial communities from Barrow, Alaska - NGEE Surface sample 415-3 deep-092012 (SPAdes) | ecosystem: Environmental > Terrestrial > Soil > Wetlands > Peat ...
CTGAAACCATCATGGTGTCGTTGTCCATTCTCGATTAGGGCGAAGATATTCTCAATAAGACCAATTTTTCGAGGTGCCCATATGGCGTTTGCAAGAGCCAACAGCAAGAGAAAAATCGTAGCGCTTTGATGCAATTTTTTTATCCCACTAGAAATCGAGGATTTCAAAGATTACGAACAGCGATTCAACCAGTCAAAGTTGAGTTAGAGGATAGCTCACAAAAACAATTCATTCGTCAATAATGCTGTTTTTTCAGCACTTGGACCTCTGGGTTGGTCAACAAGCGCCACGCTCCAGGCACTAAGCCCTCAAGCGTGAGCGTTCCAATCGCTATCCGTACTAAGCGCAACGTTGGAAAACCAACTGCTGCCGTCATCCGACGCACCTGACGATTTTTTCCCTCAGTCAAAATCAACTCTATCCAGGCAGTAGGGATCGCTTTACGAAAGCGAATGGGGACAGGTCTAGACGGCAGATTAGGTTCTTGGTCCAGAACCCGCACCCCTGCCGGTCGCGTTCGGTAGTTCTGGATAGTGACGCCGCTTGTCAGCGCTTGGATTGACGACTGATCAGGGATACCTTCTACCTGAGACCAATAGGTTTTGGGGTGATCAAATCGGGGATCGGTGAGTCGATGGGCCAGGGGACCGTCATCGGTAAGGAGCAATAAACCCTCGCTATCCTGGTCTAAACGGCCTACAGGATAGACTCCAAGCTGATCAATATAGTCTTTCAGCGTAGAGCGCCCCTCCTGGTCCGTGAATTGGGTGAGTACCCCATAGGGCTTCCAAAACAGAAGATAAGAGAATCCCATGACCGCCTACGTAGTCGCTCCCGTCATCATGCGTTGGAGCTCTACCAAACGCTTCACTTCATCGTGCAACTCACGGGGATAAACAAGCCAAACGCGGGCATTGGTCAGAATTAAAGATTTCACCAAAGAAGACGCTTCTGCAATTTCGACAAGCCCCTCATCGGTCTGCAAAAAAATGCCCCGGTCATAAAGGCTATATCCCTTGACCTGCGAAGTCACGAGGCCGAAATGACTCTCGGGATCATAGCCCTGGGACTTGGCTTTGGACTGCAAACGGTCTAGCAGGCCCCATCGCTGTTCTGACTTTAGATGCGTCACTTCCCAAGCTTTGGGCAAGTTGCGATCTAGATACCGACTGCACAGGTCTGCCAATAAAGGGTCATCCGCCCGGGTCCACCGTTGAATGTGATAGCTGAATACCACATCATCAGAACGCAGATAATCATCTAGCGTCCATGTACTAGGATCCTGTCCCAACCAGGCAGCTAGCACGGAATCAACCTCCAAGACTCCCTCTTTATAGAGCACCGCAGCCCGTTTGAAAATACCCGCTAAGACAAAGCGGGCACAGAGATTCTTGGGGTGATTGTAAACCTGCGAATACATGAAATAACGCACGACCAAGTAATGCTCAATAGCCACCAGTCCCTTGCGGCCACGCACGACCAACATTCCAGTTTCCGGATCATAGGCCAGGGCATTGATGATTCGGTCGAGGTCCAAATGGCCGTATTGTGCTCCCGTAAAGTAACTATCCCGCAATAAATAATCAAGACGATCACAGTCCAATTGACCGGAAATAAGCTGCCCCAGCAGAGGAATAGGAGCCTGTTTTTGGAGTAATTGGCAAATTTGCTCTGGCAGTTCAGCGTCGAAGGCACTCAGCAATCGATGGACTTGGGTATCTTCTCTGAGCAGACGCATGGTCCACTGTTCGTGATCAAAATGGAACACTTCTTCACTGGCATGGCTAAAAGGCCCATGACCCAAATCATGTAGTAGTGCAGAACAGAGTACTAAGGCGCGATAGGGAGCAAGTTCAGGATTTTCTGCAATTAATCGGTCAAAAACCCGACGTGCCACCGCTAAAACTCCCAAAGCATGGGTAAAGCGAGAACCTTCTGCGCCATGAAAAGTCAAATTAGCGACATCCAACTGCCGAATTCTGCGTAAGCGTTGAAATTCAGAACTGTCTACGAGCTGAATCAACAGGACTTCGATAGGATCCTTGGCATTGAGATGGACCGCTCCATGAATCGGATCGTGGTATGTACGCGATTTTTGAGCTATAGGTATCATGGATGGCCGTAGAGACTGCTATATAAAAGCCTTTACGCTATTAATACCCTACCGTATCGAATCCCATGGCCTAAACTGGCTGTGATAGGATTCTTGTCCATAGGTGTCCTAGTTTCCTCACTACCAGTAAAGAACATTTCATGCTTACTGCCTCCTCAGTGCATCAGGTCATATTTAAAGGCTCTCCCGAAGGTCTAAGGCTATACTTGCCGGAAGACACCGCCTTTGATGAAGTCCTCCTTCAGCTTCAACAACGTATCGACGCAGGAGAACGTCTTTGGAGCGGAGGAGGTAAAGTATCTCTGGAATGCGGGCAGCGGCTCCTCGATGGTGCCCAGATTCAGTCAATTCAAGAATTGTTACAATCCCATCAGCTAAGGTTGACGCAGGTAAGCACTACCCGACATCAGACGGCTGTAGCGGCGGCTGTAGCAGGATTATCCGTGGATCGAGACCTGCAAGAACGACAACCCGTCACCAGTCCAGATACGCCCGTCGTCGAAGAGCCGCTCTATTTGCAGCAAACCATTCGTTCTGGGGTGCAAATTGTTCATAACGGAACCATCGTAGTGTTAGGAGATGTAAACCCTGGTGGAGAACTACTAGCTCAGGGGGATATCCTGGTGTGGGGTTCTCTAAGGGGTACTGCTCACGCAGGGACTAAAGGGAATGAAAATGCGCTTATCATGGCTCTGAATTTAGCTCCTATGCAACTTAGGATTGCTAAGTTTGTTGCCCGTGCTCCTGAAGATAGCCCTGCTCCGGGGCAAGCCGAAGTTGCATACATCAGCGATGGAAACATCAGAATCGCCCTGTTGTCTGAGTTTGGCCGGAGACGCTGAAATCCAGCAAAACCCAATAAATCGGTGAAGTTGAAAAGAGGTGGAAGAATTGAGTACAAGCGGAAAAGTCATTGTCATTACTTCAGGTAAAGGTGGAGTCGGAAAGACCACGACTTCGGCCAACTTAGGAATGGCCTTGGCATCCATGGGCAAAAAAGTGGTCTTAGTGGATGCTGACTTCGGTCTGAGGAATCTGGATCTACTACTAGGTCTGGAAAATCGTGTTGTTTATACTATTCTCGATACTTTGTCTGAAAATGAGAACGACCGCTGTCGTCTTGACCAGGCACTGATTAAAGATAAACGCCAGCCTAACCTGGCCCTATTGCCTGCCGCACAGACACGGGACAAATCAGCGATTACGCCAGAACAGATGAAAAAGGTTACGGCAGAATTGACTGAGTCCTACGACTATGTGCTCGTAGACTGCCCTGCGGGGATTGAACAAGGTTTTAAAAATGCGATCGCCGGAGCTTCGGAAGCGATTGTGGTCACCACCCCTGAAGTATCCGCAGTCCGAGATGCTGATCGAGTCATTGGTCTCATGGAAGCCTCTGGTCTCAAGCATCCCCGCCTTATTCTCAATCGGCTCCGACCCCAAATGGTGGAAGAAAATAACATGATGTCCGTAGAGGACGTCTTGGATATTCTAGCTATTAAGCTTTTAGGAGTTGTTCCAGAAGATGAGCAGGTTATTATCACGACGAACCGGGGGGAACCAATGGTCCTTTCTGCTACGCCTACTCAAGCAGCCCAGGCTTTCTTGAATATTGCGCGCCGGATTGAAGGAGAAGAAGTCCCCTTCCTATCCCTCCAAGTTCCTGATTCTGGATTTATGGGTAGGCTTAAAGCATTGTTCCGTCGTCGTTAGTTGTTAATTCATTGTGGATTAGATTCAGATGGTATTCGATCTCTTAGACAAGTTATTCGCTCGAGGACAATCTAATAGCCGTCAGCAGGCTTGTGACCGCCTCAAAATGGTCTTAGCCTATGACCGCACTGCTGATATTTCTTCAGAGGCGATGAATAGTATGCGTCGTGAAATCCTGCAGGTGGTGAAACGTTATTTTGAACTCCAGGATGAAGATTTAGAAGTTGGACTGGAGCGCAGCGGCAATACTACGGCCTTGATCGCCAATATTCCGATCCGGCGTGTCCGGCGAGGAGACCATGATGATCAGCTCTTAGCCACTGCTAAGAAGTCTGAAGAAGCTTCAAAAACTGGGTCTGACGAGTCTGCTAAGCTCGACAAAGAAGAATAAATTTTTCGTTTAGTTCATTCTGTTTAGTTAATTAAGGAGCAGTCATGGTTGTCAGCAGAGGCAGTGGCGGTGGGGGTAAACGCAGTGAACGTCCTGGAATGCGGACAAGACGGGATGACAACTTTGTTGATAAATCTTTCACCGTCATGGCAGATATGATCCTCAAGCTCATGCCTGCGAGCAAAGAGGATAAAGAGGCTTTTGCCTACTACCGGGATGGCATGGCTGCCCAAGGAGATGGGGACTATGCCGAAGCCTTGGAAAACTACACTGAATCTTTAAAACTTGAAAAAAATCCGATGGACCGAACCTATGTTCACTACAACATCGGGCTGATTAAGCAAGCTAATGGAGATCTGGAGGGCGCTTTAGAAAGCTATGCGGCATCCTTGGAAGACCATCCGCGTAATCTTTCTGCCATGAATAATAGTGCCGTTATTGCCTTTGAATTCGGCTTAAAGGCTGAACAAGAAAACCGCTTGGATGAAGCGGAAGTTTGGTTCGACCGAGCTGCCGAACTATGGAAAAAAGCGGTTCGTATAGCGCCGAACAACTATATCGAAGCTCAAAACTGGCTGAAAACCACGGGAAGAGCGGACTTATACTAGGCAAGATGAGTACCAAAACCCTTTTCCAAAAAATCGTTGACCGAGAAATTCCGGCTCAGATTGTATACGAAGATAACCAGGCCTTGGCCTTCCGGGATATCACCCCTCAAGCCCCTGTTCATATCTTGATTATCCCCAAAAAGCCAATTCCTCAAATCGAGCTGACGACCTCAGAAGATGAAGCCCTCTTAGGTCATCTCCTCTATGTCGCCACGCAGATAGCCAAAAAAGAAGGCCTGAACGATGGATACCGCTTAGTCGTTAATAACGGGGCGCAGGGAGGGCAGACCGTGTTCCACCTGCACATCCATCTGTTGGGAGGGCGAGCCCTTGGCTGGCCTCCCGGTTAATCAATAAAAGTATTAAGGTTTACTGTCTAGCCCGATAAGTAATGTTACGCAGCCTGTGGTATATTTGTGTCGACTCAAGCACTGGACTTTCATGCAGGCCGATGCGCCTAGGGAAAACCCGCAACCCACAAAGTCTGAAGTTGATTCCATGAGAGAATTCGTTGGTTATCAACGTAAGCTCACGGTAATTACTGCTGCTTTAGGGGTAGCGCTTGCTCTTTTCGTCTGGCCTGTTTATGGTGCCAATGCTGCTGTCAGTTTCCTCTTGGGATCCGCCGTAGGTGCTGCCTACTTTCGTCTTCTGGGGAGACATGTAGAACGTTTAGGTAAGGGTAGAGACCGTCTTGGGCAACTCCGTTTTGTGGTGGTTGCTGTGACCTTTATTCTTGCGCTGCGTTGGGAAGTGCTGGAGTTTCTGCCTACTTTTCTTGGTTTTCTAACTTTAAAAGTGGCTATTCTTGGAGACGGTCTCTGGACTATCTACAAAGATTCGGTGAAAAGCTAAAATTCCAGTAATCTACTGAATATAAAAGTCTGGGAAAGACGTCATGTATCATCCATATCTGCATTCATCTCCCCTTGTGGCCGCTCTAGAAGTTGGTAAACATCTAGATTGGCAACTTGGTCCCTTCGTGGTCCATGGGGAGACGATGCTCACAACTTGGATGGTCATGAGTATCTTGATCGGAGGTATGTTTCTTGCTTCCCGCAAGCTCCAGCGCGTCCCCAGTGGTGGACAAGCTTTTTTGGAGTACGCCTACGATTTTGTTAGTGGGATTGCTAGAGACCAGATCGGTCCGAAAGCCTACAAACAATGGTTGCCTCTTACGGGCACTATTTTTCTGTTCGTTTTTATTTCCAACTGGTTGGGGCAACTTCCCCTGAAGATTATTCATCTTCCCGAAGGAGAGATGGCTTCGCCTACTAACAACATAAACACAACCGTTGCACTTGCGCTAGTTGTGAGTGCGGCCTACTTATATGCCGGAATTAAGAAGAAAGGTTTGAGCTATTTCAAGTACTATGTAGAGCCTTTTCCACTCATCCTTCCTCTAAAGGTTTTGGAAGATTTCATCAGACCATTATCCCTGAGCTTCCGTTTGTTTGGAAACATCCTGGCGGAAGAACTGACCCTTGGGGTTTTGATCCTGTTGGTTCCGTTGTTTGTGCCCCTGCCGATGATGCTTTTGTTCCTCTTTACAGGAGCGATTCAAGCCCTCATCTTTTCTACTCTGGCAGCAGCATACATTGGAGAGGCTATACATGAGGAGCATGAAGAGCACTAGCTTTCAAATTTTTTTATCGCACATTGCTGGACACAGTTTTCAAGGAGGACGAGCGTTCATGAGTTTATTTAAAGCGTCTAAGGCCCTTTGCAGTGCTACTGCTGCTGCCCTACTACTGACTGCTCCTGCTATGGCTCAAGGTGCAGAAGCGGCAGCGGCTAACCCTTACCTTGGTCCTGCTTCGGCCATAGCGGCTGCCCTGGCTATTGGTTTAGCAGCTATTGGCCCTGGAATTGGTCAAGGAACGGCTGCTTCCAAAACCGTAGAAGGAATTGCCCGTCAGCCCGAAGCAGAAGGAAAGCTACGCGCTACCTTGATCCTTTCTCTAGCGTTTATGGAATCCTTAACCATCTACGGACTAGTTATTGCTCTGGTTCTTTTGTTTGCAAACCCCTTCAAATAAGGGCTCAAACTTTGGCCCATATGCTCTCTTCATATGGGCATGAAACTATTCTTGGCACTTAGTTGAATACTGAGATTGCCTTGTACTCCGTGGAAACAAAGTAATGGAACACTTGCTAGACGCGAGTTTTTATATCCTTGCCGCAGAGACTGCTGCTGCAGAAGAAAGTAAAGGCGGACTTTTTGCTTTTAATGCCACCCTCTTGGCGCAGATTGCCCAGTTTTTATTCTTGCTCTTGGTCATGAATGCCCTCTTCTTCAAACCTATTGGGAAGGTCTTAGATGAGCGGAGGGAGTATATCCAAGACAAACGTCGGGGCAGTAAAGACAACTTGGAAGAAGCTAAAAAACTGACCGCTAAATACCAAGCTGAGCTAGGAGAGACGCGCCAGCAGGCTCGTGATGTTGTCGCGAAAGCAGAGGCAGAAGCTAAAGCTAGCGGAGCCGAGGTTCTGGCAAAAGCTCAGCAAGAAGCGAAGGCACGCATGGCCCAAGCTGCTCAAGAGGTGGAACGCCAACGTCAAGAAGCACTCAAGTCGCTTGAGGGTGAAGTTTCTGTTTTGAGTCGTCAGATCGCCGAAAAATTGCTCAGCACTGCTGGGCGCAATGGGCAGCCATAGGAGGATGCAATGAATTTGGCTTGGCCTATACTTTTGGGTGAAGGGGGAGGGTTTTCTCTCAACTTCAATATTTTTGAAATTAACCTGATCAACTTCGGTATTGTTCTTGCTTTCCTTATTTATGCGGGCAAAGGCTTCCTCGGAAAAGTTCTAGGAGAGCGTAAAGCGCAAATTGTAGAGGAAATCAGAACCGCTGAAGAAGCAAAAGCAGCGGCGGAGAAGGAGCTTGCTGAGGCGAAACGGAACTTGGCCCAAGCCCAGCAGGAGGCTCAACAAGTTTTGGCTAGAGGGCAAGAAAATGCTCAGCAGATCCGGGCAAAGATTCTAGCAGATACTGAAAAGGAAGCAGTACGGCTCCAAGAATCTGCGCTAAAAGATATTGACGGGGAGCGTCAACGGGTAGTTAATCAGTTGAGAGCAAAATTAGTGGCCGATGCCTTAGCCATGGCCGAACAGCAACTTCCCTCTCAACTAACGGAAGAAACCCAGCGTCGTCTTCTGGACCAAAGTATCAACCTTCTAGGTTAGGAGTAGCGTTCTTGTGTCTACCAAGCTGAGCGAACAAATTAGTGAGCGTTATGCCGGGGCATTTTTGGACTTAGGTAAATCGCAGAGTCTCGTGGACCAACTCGGTGAGGATGCCACCCTGATCCTGGCAGTGCTCGCTCAGACTCCTGAGTTTCTAGGGTTTCTACAAAGTCCCGTCCTCAAAGCTGAAGTCAAAAAATCTGCTCTAGTAGCGGCTTTTAAGGATAAAGTTCATCCTTTTACCTTGAACTTTCTGCAAATTTTGGTAGACCGCAGACGCATCTTCTATATGGATGCTATTCTCCAACGCTATCTGGACCTACTCCGGGAATATCGCAAAATTACCTTGGCAGAAGTTACTTCAGCGGCAGCGCTTACGCCTGCACAAGAGCAATCCATCCGTGAGCGCGTGATCAAAATGACAGGCTCTAGCAATGTCGAACTCAATATCAAGGTTGACCCCCGATTACTCGGTGGCATGATTGTCCGTGTGGGCGACAAGGTCATTGATGCTAGTCTGAAAGGCCAACTGCGTAAGCTCGCACTCCAGCTCACTTAGCTAAATCAAACCATCCGTTAGGTTGTTATGGCAGGGCTAATCGTCATCTGTGGGCCTACCGCTACAGGAAAGACACCCTTAGCCGTTTATTTAGCAACAATCTTTAAGGCCCCGGTACTCTCTGCGGATTCTCGCCAAGTGTATCGGGGTTTTGATATTGGCACGGCGAAGCCGACTCCAGAAGAACAAGCGAGTATTCCGCACTATCTCATCGATATCGCTGATCCCAGCGAAACGTATACCGTTGCTCGATTCCAACAGGAAGCAAATTCGCTGATTCGCACTTTTCATCAGCAGGGCATTACCCCTATTTTGGCAGGTGGAACAGGTCTATATATCCAATCCGTGACCGAGGGCTTAATCATCCCTGCGGTCGCTCCTGACCCAGCCTTTAGAGAACTTTTGGGCTCAAAATCTTTAGAAGAATTGCGGGCAGAACTCCTATCGAAAGACCCCGAAGCCGCCCGAAGAATTCATCCCCATGACCGTTTGCGTACTGGTCGGGCGTTGGAAGTTTTGTACAGCACAGGAGAAACATTAAGCAGTCAACAAGGACGGAATCCTCCGAGCTATCCGATTATTTATTTAGGCTTAGACACACCCGACCGCGATTTTTTAAGCCAGAGAATTGAATTACGTACTCAGGCTATGCTGCAAAAGGGACTCCTGGATGAAATTCAATCTATAGAGCAACAATATGGCCAAGATTTACCTCTTTTAGAAACCCTTGGCTATCGAGAATTTAGACAGTATTTGGGCCAAAAGTGTTCGCTTGAAGAAGCCATCGAACAGACAGTTCTGCGTACACGTCAATTTGCTAAACGACAAACCACTTGGTTTAAAGCCAATCCCCATATCCTATGGCTTGATATTGCACACTATACTTTTAAACAGTTAGCAGATGCGGCAGAACGGTCCATCTCCTCATGGCCGCTTCCCTAGTCCTGCTTTGTTAACAGCTTTAGGCTATTCTATTTTTTGGAAAAGTCAGGCTGGTCAACCTGTACTTTTTCTGAAAATCCTTTGGCTTGGAAATTAGTTAAAGAAAAGGGCAATTTAGTATCTGCAGCTGCATCAAATTGCATAACAAAATTATTTTTTCCAGGCTTTACTTCTGCTAAAGTCCCTATCCTTCTACGGGTTAACACAACCGTGCCATTGGCATCAGAAATTCTGCCAAAAATATCTACATTTTTAGCAGAATTTTCGCCATTGTAGTCAGTGGTACCCGTAAGAAAAAAGCATTTTCCTTCTCGATTCGCACGGTCATTGGTGCTGACTAGAACCTTATTTTTTTCGGTGCCGGGAGGACATTCTTTTACGGTAAGGTCTTTTAATTCAATGACTATTTTTGTGCTACTCGTGCATCCCCATAGAACAAGTGGGAGGCATAAAATCATTGAAGATGCGGGAAATAATTTTTTCATGAATATTGTAATGTCACCGCTTTAGATTGTACGTCGAGGAGAGGGCTTGTACCATGACGTATTAGTTAGTAGGAGTTGATCATGGTTAAAGTACTGGTACCTTTGTTCACTGGATTTGAAGAAATTGAGGCCATTACCATCATCGACATCCTCCGACGAGCTGGAGTGGAAGTTGTCACCGCCGGGTTAAGCCCAAATCCAGTAATGGGAGCCCATGGCATTCCGGTGTTAGCGGATATAGGCATCGAGGCGGCAGAAGCAGATGCTTACACAGGCATCGTGCTTCCTGGAGGAGCAGGAACAGCAACGCTCCGTGCCGATCCACGGGTCCGAACTTTAGTCACCAACTTTTATCAACAGGGCAAGACGACCGCTGCCGTGTGTGCGGCGCCTACCGTTCTCTCTGACCTTGGCCTTTTAAAAGATAAAAAAGCGACCAGCTACCCTTCGGTTCGCGCTTCGATGTTAGTTGGTACCTATCTTGAAGATTCAGTGGTCGTGGATGACCTGATCATCACCAGCAGGGGAGCCGGAACTGCTATGGCTTTTGCGCTGGAGCTTGCTGCCCGTTTTAGCAGCCCTGAGAAGGCCCAAGCGGTAGCCGATGCTGTCCTCGCGGATTATCAACTTATCGCTTGCGGGGCGTAGTCTTTTCGATAAGTTCGAGGTCACTCGCTATAAAACTCACCTGATGAGCCCAGTTTCCGCCCAAGAAAAAGACTCCGATCTTGCCATCAATAATTTTCTGTACTTGCCCCTCAAATCCATAATAAATATTGTCACGATTAATTACTTTGACAGGCATGCCAGGGCGGATATCCATGTTTATTTTCTGTATAAAAAGGGAACTATGTTAAATATACTGTCCAAACAGTTGGTATTTCAGGATTATTTGTTTTTCATAGGGGTGGACCAGACCATGAAGATTCGTACATTGTTCCTCGCCTGGATGGCCCTGAGTGTTGCCGGGGGAGTAGCCGTTCCAGCATTTGCTGTTGAACGACTACTCACCAGCGCCTACTGGGATGAAATCCAGCCTAAATCTTTTGAATATCCAGAGCAGGTAATCACTCGCAAGAAAGATATCATCTTTTCTGAACTACTAGAGCCGATGGAAGACCGACTCTACGACAATCCTATTCGGACGCGGGATCTACCTTCTCCGTTCAATACCTCTCTCCAGGGTCAGAGTAGCTATTTTGAAACCACAGGCAACCAGCCTGAATTGGAATTCCGTTAAATAGCGGTCTCTGCTAGGGAATAATACGCAATTGGGTAGGGTTTTTCCCTACCTTAATTGTTTTTCTGTCTGAAGCCGTGGAGCTTGCCCCATTAATCACCGTTACTTCACCCCGTCCAGGATGAGTAACATATAAATTCCCTTGAGTATCTAGATCAATCGCATTGATCGGATTCCTAAAAGGAAGGGAAGCTTCAGGGACTAAGTTAAATTTATTGATATCGACCACTGATATTTGATTCAAGGTCGAATCCCCCAGATATAAACGCCCTGATTTGGCATCTAAAGCTATCGAACTGGGATTGACAGACCTGCCCAAAAAATTCGGATCTTGGAGTGAAAGCTTCTTTTGGACTTGGATGGTCTCACCATCCAAGACGTACAAAGTGGACTTCAACGCAACAAAGAGGCGACCTGTCGCAGCATCCAAGGCACAAGGGGCAAAAAATGCACTATCTCCCAAGGGTATATTGGCTACTTCTTTGAGACTCCGCGTATCGTAGACCCGAACCAAGCCTTTAGAAGGGTCTGCAATCCACAATCGGAAACGGGATTCATCCAGTGCCAGAGTAGGGCTGAGTAAGTAGGAGTTGGCTGGTCCGAGGTCTATTTTGGATTTGAGCTGCAAGTCTTTGCGATTGAGGACCGTCAATCTGTTGGAGCGCCCATGAACTAAATAGATATACTCTTTGCCAACAACAAAATCAGCAGGGTTAGCAGAAAGCCTTACAGACTTAGCCGCAGAATCCTCCGCACTCTCCAGCACATAAAGATGGTTCCCTGTCCCATCCAAAACAAAAACCTGGGCACTCTCTAGTCTGATTTGGGTGAGCGCCAGCCCAATATCTCTATTTTTGCTCTCCTGCCCTTGATTCAGGTCATACCAACGCACAAGCGGTGTGTTGGCATCCAAAAAGACCAGTTCAGTAGCTTCCGTGGGAAGAACAAACGAAGTTACCAGCAGGAGACCACATACTGCCAAACAACTTTTGAGAAAGAGGAGCGGCCTGAAATTTCTCTGCGGAAAACTAAGTCCTGGAAGCATCAATTAGCTTTTACCAGAGGTCATAATTCTTTCTTTTACGCGGGTTCTCTTACCTACGCGGTCACGCAGGTAGTAAAGTTTGGCACGACGTACCATCCCTCTACGGGTCACCGTGAGCGAATCGATAGAAGGAGCATGGAGCATGAACACCCGCTCCACACCGATACCTTGGAAAATTTTACGGACCGTAATAGTCCGATTGATACTACTGCCACGCTCACCAATAATGGTTCCTTCGTATGCTTGAAGACGCTCCTTGCCTCCTTCTTGAATCCGGACACTAATGCGGACAGTATCGCCCACTCGGAAACTAGGCAAGTCAGTTCGTAAATATTCAGCTTCAATCTCGCGGAGAATTACATCTCCTGATTTCTTTACAGGGGCAGTATTAGCACCCTCTTTTGTTGCAGCGCTCATTGGGCTTGGCTCATAAACACAGTCCCTAATCATACGGGAGCCGAGCCCTCCTGACAAGTTGGGATTGTGCGCTAGCCGGATAAGAGCTCTGTCTCTAAAAATGCTACGCTGGGGATGCTTAACGTTTTGTTACTTTTCCCTTCCCTCCACCAAAAGCATTTTCCCCATGACCATCCAAAACATTCGTAACGTCGCTATCATTGCCCACGTTGACCACGGTAAGACCACGTTGGTTGACGCTTTGCTGAGGCAGTCAGGGGTCTTTCGGGCCAACGAGTTGCTTGTTACCTGCGTGATGGACTCCAACGAATTGGAGCGAGAACGAGGAATCACGATTCTCTCGAAGAATACTGCTGTGTACTATGGCGAGACGCTAATTAATATCGTAGACACCCCAGGCCACGCCGACTTTGGGGGAGAAGTGGAACGGGTACTAGGCATGGTAGATGGCTGCCTCTTGATTGTGGATGCCAATGAAGGCCCGATGCCTCAGACGCGCTTCGTTCTAAAAAAAGCGCTGGAAAAGGGCTTAAAGCCGATTGTGTTTGTCAATAAGATTGACCGTCCTCAAGCTGACTGCGCACGAGCCGTAGACAAGGTCTTAGATCTATTTATTGAGCTTGGCGCGGATGATGACCAGATTGAATTCCCTGTGTTCTATGGTTCAGGGCTCGCCGGTTACGCAGTATCAGAACCTGAGGATAAAGCGGATGACATGAAGATCCTCTTTGAAGGCATTCTCCGTCACGTTCCACCCCCTGTAGGAGATGTGAGCAAACCCTTCCAGCTCCAGGTGACGACCCTGGACTACTCCGACTATTTGGGTCGGATTGTAATTGGCAAGATCCACAACGGAACCGTCCGTTCAGGCGAACAGATCGCTTTGCTTCGAGAAGATGGCAGCGTCACCAAGAGTAAAATCACCAAGCTTCTAGGCTTCCAAGGACTTTCCCGCGTCGAATTGGAAGAAGCCACCGCCGGAAATCTTGTAGCGATTGCTGGATTCGCTGATGCCAATATTGGAGAGACGTTAGCCTGTGGACAGAACCCAGAAGCCTTACCTTTGATTCGGGTTGATGAGCCGACCCTGCAAATGACTTTCTCAATCAACGATTCTCCTTTTGCGGGACAGGAAGGGAAGTTTGTTACCTCTCGTCAGCTTAGAGACCGTCTGTTCCGTGAACTAGAAACCAATATTGCGCTCAGGGTCGAAGAAACTGATTCTACCGATAGCTTTGTGGTCTCTGGTCGGGGAGAGCTGCACCTGGGAATTTTGATTGAAACCATGCGTCGGGAAGGCTATGAGTTCCAGGTTTCCAAACCCAAGGTCATCTTCCGCCAGGTAGATGGTCACGTCTACGAACCTTTTGAACAGTTGGTCTTGGATGTTCCTAATGATGGTTCAGGTTCTGCGATTGAAAATCTAGGTCGTCGTAAGGCTGAAATGCAAAACATGATTGCCTTCAACAATGGCCGTACCCAACTTGAATTTGTGATTCCTGCCCGTGGTTTGATTGGTTTCCGCTCTGAATTCATTCGCTATACCAAAGGCGAAGGAATTATGAACCACTCTTTCCTGGACTATCGTCCTTCGATCGGCGACATCGGTGGCCTTCGCAATGGCGTTCTGGTTTCCTTTGAAGAGGGTGAGGCAACCTACTACGCCCTCCAAGGCTTTGAGGACCGAGGCGTCTTTTTCATCACGCCGGGTACGCGGGTCTATGCTGGGATGATCATTGGTGAGAATAACCGAAACCAAGACCTAGAGCTGAATGTCTGCAAAGCCAAAAAGCTTACCAACATGCGCGCTTCTTCGGGAGAAGAATTGGTTCAACTGAAATCTCCGATCCAGATGAGTTTAGAGCGGGCTTTGGAGTATATCTCAGACGATGAACTCGTCGAAGTCACGCCTAAGTCAATCCGTTTGCGCAAGCAGAAGGTGAAAGCAGGGAAGCGTTAGGCCAAGAAGGACGTGGGACAATAGACACGTTATCTATACCTCTATAGGTTTTTAGTCTTGCCTAAAACTTGGGATGCCCTGATTCTCTCCAATGGCCCTGGCGAACTAGCGACTTGGGTTCGTCCTGTGGTAGCAGAGCTGAAGGCACGCCATCCTGAAGCGCGTGTATCCGTAGTACTTGCGCCCTGTAGCAACGCTTCAGGGCAGGAAGCGCAGTTTGCCCAAAGTATGGCAGGCGTAGACCGTGTGCAGTCAGCCAAGCACTACCGCAAATTTTTGCTTACGGGTAAAACGGCCGACGCTTGGGACTGGCATCCCAAAGGGATCACGGTATTTCTAGGCGGAGACCAGGGATTGTCTGCGCTAATTAGTCGTCGATTGGGCTTTCCGATCGTGGTTTATGCCGAATTGCAAGCCCGTTGGCCCCAATTCATTAATCGCTATGGACTTAAGGCAGAATCAGTCCGCGATAGCAAAAGCTCACATAAGGAACGCTTTAAGGGCCAATTTAAAGTAATCGGGGACTTAATGGCCGATGGAGTCCGAGTTGGCTCCCAGGATATGGACTATGTGGAAAAAGTGCTCGACCTTAAGCCTGGTCAACCTTTGGTTGGCCTGATGCCCGGATCTAAAGCGATGAAGCTTTCCCAGGGTATTCCCCTGATTATGGGGGCCGCAGAATATATGCAGTCCATCAACCCAAACCTGCGTTTTGTACTTCCTGTAGCGCCGACGACTTCCCCAGAATACCTAGCCTCCTTTGGCAATCCCCAAAATACGGATATAGAAGCGACGTTTGGGACCAGTGCAACGCTGGTGCAAGATGGGACAGAAGCAAAATTAGTCACTCCGAAAGGTACTACTGTCCACCTGTGGACTCAGTCTCCAGCCTATGAGCTATTGTCTCGCTGTACCGTCTGCATCACCACCATTGGTGCGAATACGGCGGAGTTGGGTTTTCTTGGCATCCCGATGGTGGTTTGCCTTCCCCATAATCGTCCAGAAGCGATGCGAGCTTGGGACGGACTACTAGGACTTTTGGTAAATCTTCCGGGCGTAGGAACTTTAGTGGCGAAGACTGTCAATCTCTATATGGAACGACGGTTAGGATTCCTAGCTTGGCCCAACATGCGCGCAGAGGAAGAATTAGTCCCTGAACTCCGAGGCATCCTCACTCCCCCAATGATTGGAGAGGTGACCCTAGAACTTTTGGCTGATGCCCCCCGACGAGAAGAAATGAGCTCTAGGTTAAAGACTGTTATGGGCTTACCTGGAGCGGCAAAGGGTTTGCTTGATCTTGTGGATGAAGTGGTGGCTGGGGTTGAGACTAAAAAGAAGGAAAAACGGTCAACTATGGGAGACTGACCACAGAATGATCGAAGCTGAAAATCAGTAAATTCATTGCCGGAACTAGCTATAGCGGTAAAGCTTTCCGAAGCCGTTGATTTAGCAAAGTATAGCGCTGCTTATCTTTCACCTGCCGCACGGCCATGCCAATTGCCCTTTTCGGTCCGACCAGAATCGCTAACTGCTTTGCTCGGGTTAGCCCTGTGTAGAGCAGATTTCTCGACAACATCAGGTAGTGCTGCATATAAAGCGGCAGAATCACGACCGGATACTCACTACCCTGGGACTTATGGACTGTAACTGCCCACGCCAAAGTAATCTCATTAACATCGGCATAGTCATAGCTCACAGGGCGCTCACCAAACTGCACCGTCACTTCCTGCTCTTCCAGGTCAATCCTGGCAATCGTGCCTAAATCCCCGTTGAACACCTCCCGGTTATAGTCGTTCACTTTCTGAATAACGCGGTCTCCCACCCGCAGGATCATGCCTCCCCTCTCTAATTCGACTTTTCCGGTCTTGGGAGGATTGATCAATTGCTGCAATACCTGATTCAGGTTGCGGGTTCCGACGAGGCCCCGTGTCATCGGGCAAAGCACCTGCACATCCTGGGCCGGGTCAAACCCCAGGCTCGGAATTAGATCTGAGATTAATTCTTGAATGGCCTGCACTCCCGGTTCCGGTTCCGGTACGTCCAACCATAAACAATCGGATTGAGGATTATCTCGGCTGCGCCGGCCGGACACGGAAACCACTTCCACCCGAGGCATCTGTCCCCGGTTTATCTGGTGGGCATGACGGACGATGGCTGATGCCTGTGCCTGTCGAAACACCTGGGTCAAGCGGATAACCGGAATTTGCTCACTGGTCATCAAATCCTGTAACACCGCGCCTGGTCCCACACTCGGCAACTGGTCAATATCTCCCACCAGCAAGAGTTGAGCATTGGGAGCAATCGCTTTCATCAGCGAGTTTGCTAGGAATAGATCCAACATGGACGCTTCATCCACAATCACCGCCTCTGCCGGGATGGGATTATCCACTTCCCGCTTGAATTTCATATGTTGCGGGTCAAACTCCAGCAATCGGTGAACGGTCTTGGCCTCTCGTCCTGTCAACTCGCTTAACCGTTGTGCGGCCCTGCCGGTGGGGGAGGCCAGGGCAATAGATTTGCCCATCGCTTTCCAGAGGGTAACAATGGTGCGGATGGTAGTGGTCTTTCCGGTCCCTGGTCCACCTGTGAGGATGAGCACGCGCTCACGGGTAGCCATTTCCACGGCCTGTCGTTGTTGTTCCGACAGGGGGGTACCCGTTTTCTCCACAAAACGGTCGATCCAGTTTTGGACACGGGGCAAATCCACCCTGAGTGGCTGGCTAAGTAAACACTGAAGCCGTTCTACTAGTTTGGATTCTGCATGGAAGAAAGGTGGGGCGTAACAGGCAACCTCTTCCATCGGTGCATCTTGGATTGCAGAACGCATCAGTTCTTCATCGACCATCATCTGTTCTGTCAGGCGCAACACCTGTTCCGGGTTGGGTTGGTGGTCATCGAGCGCTAACCGTTTCACGACTCTTTCCACTAAGGTGTTTTGGGGTAAGAAACAATGGCCCTCTTCCCCCGCTTCGCCCAATACATGCAAAATGCCACTGCGGTAACGAAATTCAGAATCCGGCGCAATCCCTAAATTGCGGGCAATCGCATCAGCGGTGACAAATCCAATCCCATAAACATCGGTTGCCAGTTGATAGGGATTCTTGGTAACGACAGCAATCGAGTCATCCCCATACTGCTTATATATCTTGACCGCATAGGTAGTAGAGACCCCGTGACCCTGAAGAAACAGCATCACTTCCTTGATCGCTTTTTGGCTTGCCCAGGCCGTTTGAATCATCTTGACCCGTTTGTGGGCAATGCCGGGGACTTCAATCAAGCGTTCAATCTGATGTTCAATAATGTCAAGAGTTTCCAACTCGAAGTGCGTCACAATGCGTCGGGCGGTGACAGGTCCGACCCCCTTAATCAAGCCACTGCCCAGATATTTCTCAATTCCGGTCAGGGTAGCGGGTTTGGTCTCCCGGTATTGGGTCACCTGAAACTGAGAACCGTACTTGGGATGTTCTCGCCAGATACCTGTCAGTTGTAACGTTTGCCCTGGCTGGATATGGGCAAAGTTGCCGATAATGGTAATCGGTTCTCTGGCGCGGGGTGCTTTGAGACGAGCGACCGTGTAGCCTGATTCCTCAGAGTGATAGGTCAACCGCTCCACAACCCCCTGTAATTGTTCTGGTTGTTGATTCATCGGTACGTGGAACTGCCAACCGATTACCGTTGGTTTAGGCGGGTGAGATAGCTAGGCAGGACCCGTAGCAGTTATACCCCTTTCCGCTAGCCCAAAGTATAGCTCTCTGCCTCAAGAAAGATAAATTCTTCACTAGACCCAGCCAATTATGCCAAAAGTCTTTGGAGCTGCTGATAGGCCAATCCTTGATCTAGAGCGCGTGTTGCCAAGGGAATAGCATCAGCTAATGAGGCACAAAACCCAGCTTGAAACAATACAAAAGCACTGTTGAAAATAGCGGCACGACGTAGGCTCGTTGTTTCTCCTTGGAGCGTTGCTAAAGATAGTTCGCGATGGCGTTCCAAGTCCCTACCATCTTTGAGCATCGGGAAATCATCATCTCCTAAATCATATTCAGAAGCCAAAATCCGAAAGCTCTCCGGGACGGTCATCCCCTGAGTCCAACGGAAACCCAGATTGGGATGGAACATCGTGCAATTGGACGAACCTTGCACACCACGCACCATGACAAAAGGAGTGCCGCCCCTCAGTTCTGTAGTCCCCACTGCTAGATCCACTGTTTCTCGATGGGTATAACCGATAATCGGCAATCCCACCCCTACTGGATTCCATAGAAGTTCTGCGGTCGCTAAGGGGGGACGTTTTCCCACCTCATCCCGTAACGTCTGCAAGGCATAGGCCTCCGGAAAATGAGTGGGCGAGTATACCCAGCCAATACCAAGGTCCTTGTACTGTTGGGTCAACACCTGACTACTTCTGGTCAGGTCTACCCCCAGAGCTGCTAAAACATCAAAGCACGTCATTCCATGCTTGGGGGCCATATCGATGGTGCCATGCACAACGATGCCTTGTCCCAAACTGCTACAGATCAGGGTCGTCAGTGGGGCGACAATCCCCAAACGCTCCTGCCCATCATAGGGACTACTCAAGACCACCGGCTTTTTTGCATCCGCTAGAACCTGCATCGGTCGAGCCACCTGGTCATAGGCATCGAGAATGCCTGCTAATTCTTCAAAGGTGGGACGCTTGATCCGATGAGCAATCAAAAAAGCCCCCATCTGCGCCGGGGTAGCTTCCTGCCTGAGCAGCATCACTGTAGCCTTGCAGCTATCTTCTCGCGTGAGGTCCCGCCCTGTTAGGCGACCGGAACCAATCTTTTTAACGTACTCACGGAATATAGTGCTCATGAGGCAAAAAACAATAGAGCTACTTATCCTAGGGGATTAGGGGTTATTGAGCCACTAATTCCAGAGGAATTACGTTTTCTTTAAAGGAGCTGCGATCTGCAGAATTTTGGATGAACTGACTGTAGATAAACGGTAAACGCTTGGCGACTAAGTCAGCAAAAGCAGCTACAACAGGGATTTGGTAATTATCTCGCCGACAAATCAACTCTACTTTGCGGGTTAACTTCGGTTCTTTGACCCGCAGGCTAACCAGATCCGAGGGAATATTTTGAACGGCTGTAATAGGCAGTAGAGCGACCCCAACCCCCTGTCGGACTGTTTCCTTAAACGCTTCTAAGGTATTCAATTCCACCGCCACATCTACCACGCAATCAATCTCGGCAAATAGCTGATTAACGGTGGTGTTCATCGCATAGCCATCCCGAAAAATGATTTGGGGATAGGGTGCAATATCGATCAGATGCACATTATCCAGACGGGTAAGCGGGTGGTTCGCCGGGACTAAAAATACCAATTCTTCCTCGTACAGAGGAATACTGACCAACTCTGGAGCCGTCACCGGTCCCATCACAATCGCTAAATCCACCAAGCGATCTAGCAAAACCTTGGTAATACGCTCTGATCCCAGAGAGCTTAAACGGAGTTGTGTCTGAGGATACTGGTCTCGGAAACTCGCCAGGAGAGAAGGTAAAAGATAAGTATTCACCGAGTGGAGGGCCGCCACACAAATTTCACCCTTATCCGGGCGGATCAACTCCTTGATAGCGTGCTGACCCTGTTCCAGTTCTTTAACAGCCCGGCGAGCATAAGGTAGAAAGCATTCGCCAATCGGGGTGAGCGTGATTTTACGACTGTTCCGGTTGAATAAAGGCCCACCCAACTCTGCTTCCAAAGACATAATTTGCCTACTCAAGCCCGGTTGGGAAATGCCAGAGTTTTTGGCAGCCAAGCGGAAATTGGCAAAAGTCACTATAGCTAGAAAATATCGTAATTGCCTAGAATCCACAGAAAGTCCCGCATGATCTATCACTAGAAGCTGTACCGTACTCAGCCCAAGCATTTTTGTATAAAAAGATACTTAACAATCCCTGGTTCCCCATACACATCCCTAAAAATCAAGATCCGATGCAGCTTTGTTATCAGACCCATAAGCATAGGCCGGTTGGAAGGAGTGTTTTGTTACGAGAAACACATTTTTCAAAAAGTAAAGCGTGTTTCCTTGACACAGGGGCGCTTCCTGTAAGCCATTTCAGAATCCTCCATTCAGAGTTCTAGCCTAATAATTTTTCGGGCTTTGGGCTTGCTGCCTCTTCTGATCTCTGGCTTGGATTAGTTCAGGGTCCTATGTCCACTAAAACCAAACGGGTCCTTCCCTGGGAGAAAGTTGATGAGTAATCCCATTGAAAAAATTAAAGAAGTAAAGCCCGGGCTGGCCGTTAGACATGAACTTGCTCATTTTGCAGCCATAGGCTGGGAAGCTATCCCTAAGGACGATCTAGAACGGTTGAAGTGGGTGGGTTGGTTCTTTCGCAAAAAAACCCCAGGCCGCTGGATGGTCCGGCTCAGGGCTCCCAATGGAATTATCAGCAGTCAGCAAATGCGGGCCATTGGCGAACTACTCCAAGAGTTTTCCGATGTCCAGCAACTCGACATCACTACTCGACAGAATATCGAACTGCGAGGCCTACGCATTGAAGACATCGTAGAGATTATGGGACGGTTAGAAACCGTAGGCTTAACCACCATCCAGTCCGGTATGGATAACGTGCGGAATGTCGTTGGCTCTCCTGTGGCAGGCTTGGACCCCAGTGAAGTCATTGATGTGCGTCCTCTGACCAAAGAAATTGACAACCTGATTACTAATTACGGCAAAGGTAACGAGCGCCTCAGTAATCTCCCTCGGAAGTTTAATATTTCGATTACAGGCGACCGAGAAAACTCTGCCCACGCTGAAATTAATGACATTGGCTTTATCCCTGCAGAGCAAGATGGAGCCGTGGGCTTCAACGTCCTTGTCGGTGGGGTCTTGAATGCACAACGGGCTACCCCAGCCATTCCCCTCAATTGCTTTGTCCTGCCAGAACAGGTCGCTCCACTCTCTGTAGCGATTTTGGATGTCTTCCATGACTTTGGCGTGAGGGATGCCCGCACCAAGACGCGGATGATGCATTTGATTGATGACTGGGGGATTGAAAAATTCCGCCAAGAAGTGGAAAAAGCTTTTGGGGAGCCGCTCGCCCCCCAATCGGATCATGAATTCATCGACTACGCCAAGCGCGACCACGTGGGCGTTCATCACCAGAAACAGCCTGGTTACTACTTTGTGGGCCTCCACGTTCCGATCGGTCGGATCTATGGCGATAGAGCTCTTGAATTAGCTCGTTTGGCCGATCAGTACGGGAGCGGAGAAATTCGCCTCACGGTGGAACAAAGTGTTTTGATTCCTCATGTGCATGAGCGCCATCTGAATCAGCTTTTGGCCGAATCTCTTTTGCAAGAGTTCTCCCCCAATCCAGACCCCCTTCTACGGGGCTTAGTATCCTGCACCGGGGCTCAGTTCTGTAACCTAGCGATCATCGAAACGAAAGAGCGGGCTTTGAAGTTGACTCAAGCCTTAGCCGAGGAACTGTATCTGCCACACCCTGTTCGCATCCACTGGTCTGGCTGCCCCAATTCCTGTGGTCAACCCCAGATAGGGGATATCGGATTGATTGGCACCAAAGCTAAGTTCAATGGTCAAACCGTAGATGGTGTGAATATCCTTATGGGCGGCAAAGTCGGCAAAGATTCTAAGTTGGCAGAACTGGTCTATGAAAAAGTCCCCTGTGAAGAACTACCTAGTGTTCTTAAATCTCTGCTTATAGAACATTTTGGGGCAGAGGTGCGAGAGCAACTAGAACAGCTGGAAGCGTCATAATATAAACCTCTCCCCGCCCTACAGGCACCCCTCTCCGCAGGCAGAGAGGGGAGAAAGCACAGAAATTTCTGATTAAAGTTCGCCTCTCCATCTACGGAAAGGGTCTAGGGGAGAGGTTCTCAAGCAAACAGCAAGTGACATGACTTCTCCTCAATTTTTCCAGTTCGAAGCAGATTTTGTAGAGGCCCTGCGCTGCGTTCCGATGTCGGTCCGGCTCAAGCTGGATACCTGTGGCATTAAGCTCAAGTTATCTGAGTGGAATAAGTTCGGTCGTGAGCAACGCAAAGTTTTGGTGGAAATGCCCTGCCAGACCGACGAAGAAGTACAAGTCTATCGGGAGCATCTCCAGCAGTTGGTTCTAGCGAGTACGGGACATCTAGCGACTGAACTCACGATTGACCCTCATCCCGAATGGACGAACAATACAGCCATCCCCCCTAGTGTCCTGGAACAGGCCAGAACCTTAAGCCTATCTTTGACGCTTGACCAGTGGTCTAAACTCAATCCCCTCCAGCGCTTTGCCCTGATCAAATTGAGTCGTTCAGACCATGAGAACCACAATTTTTTGCCCGCTCTAAAGGAATTTCACCTTGGCTGACTTGACGAAGAAGAGCCAGGCTGGGCAAGGAAGCCTCAGTGCCCTGATTCTAGCGGGCGGGCAAAGTACGCGTATGGGTCAAGATAAGGCATTGGTCAAGGTCCAAGGGATTCCTATGCTCCTGAGGGTTTGCTCGGTAGCCCAAGCGGCACTCGGCGACACGCTCTATATAGTGACGGCATGGCCTGAACGGTATCAAGCTTTAACCCCAAAAGGATGTCAGTTCATCCAAGAAATGGATCCCCAGGGGCCTTTAAACGCTTTTGCCCAGGGGTTAGCCCACATCAAAACGGAATGGGTGCTCTTGCTCGCCTGCGATCTACCTAAGATCAAGGCAAGCAGTCTCCGTTCTTGGGCCGAGGCGCTCAAAGATCTTCCCCCGTCTGTGATGGCTCTCGTTGCTCGTCACGAGAAAGGATGGGAGCCTCTGTGTGCCTTCTATCGCCGGGACTGCCTTGACCCCCTGCAACAATTTTTAGACCAAGGTGGACGCTCTTTCCAAGCTTGGTTATCTCAGCTTTCCGTGCAAGAACTAGCCTTGACCGACGAGGAGATGCTGTTCAATTGCAACACCCTTGAGGATGTGGCGCTGGCTGAGCGCATGGACTACCACTGGGTCTTATAAATCTGAACATTGTGGTTAGTCAAAGCCTCGTAGGTGCGGTCTCGGACGTACTCTACTTGGGGGCGGTCTAAATGCATGGGCAAGGGAGACAGGATGAAGGCAAAAACATCGGTCCCGAGATTGAGTACACGATCCTGAACATCATTGACGAAATTGATAATGGGCGTAATAGCTGTAGGAACGGGTTTCTCTGGCACAGGTTTATTGCTTTGATTCACTTGCTCAGCGACCTGTTCAAACTTTGTATCAGCAGAGGTGATCATATCTGCTTGGAAAATCTTGGGTTGCAAAGGTTCGGTGTTAACCACACGAAGCATAATTTGCGCATCTGCTTGCTGGGGATCGGGGGCAGCTTGTGCAACTCCGACATATAAGCAAGGAATACTAATTAGACAGAGGACCAGAGTATAGAAGATGAGGTCTTTTTTCATGGCTTGAAGAAGTAAACTTTCAAAGCCACCTTACACGCTCTGGATAGATTTCACCAAAGGATAATTACTTAGATAAAGAGTCTCCGTGTAGGATCACTACCCAATCCTCCTGAACCCATAGGCCAATGCCCTGAATCAACGGACGCGTACGTTTTTGATTCGGAGCGTAGAGGAGCTGTCGAACCATTTCTATATCGTCAAAACAAGGATGTCCCCCGCGACCGGAATATAAACAGTCCCCTAAAAATTTGAGAATCACCCGACGCTGCAAGGCTATCGGCTCCTCTCGCAGTTTCAGGCGATGCAGACGGTTCGGGGCATCATAAACGGCATCATAAATTTTTTGGGTTTGGGCTTCCAAGTAGCGGCGTTCCTCTGCCAAAATCTCAACCGTCCGGCTCAAGCTTTGTTCTACGCGTGGATTGAAATGCTTTGCAAGATAGGGCAAAAGTTCTAAACGAATGCGGTTGCGTTGATAGTTCAGGTCTTCGTTGGTTTGGTCGAAACACACAGGCAAGTTATGCAAGCGGCAAAATTCTTGGGTTTCGTGGCGGGTAGTACTGAGCAGGGGGCGGATCAATTGGACCTGAGGACCTAACGTTCTGATCCACGGTAAGCTTCCCAGCCCATCCATGGCGCTGCCACGGGTCAGGTTAAAGAGCAAGGTTTCTGCGCGATCACTGGCTGTGTGTGCGGTGAGGACTATAGAAATATCCAACGACTGGGCTACTTCCTGGAACTTCTCATAGCGCCACTTGCGGGCCTCCGCTTCCGAAATGGGAGCAACTACCGCCCGGATAACGGTACAAGGGACCTTGAGCATTTCACAAAACTGACGGACTACTTCACTATCAGCAGCAGATGTTTCCCGCCAAGCGTGGTCTAGATGCAGAACCTGTAACCGCCACTCTTTCTCGGGACAAAGGTCCGCTAAAAGCTTCAACAGACAAAGGGAATCTTGTCCCCCAGATACCCCAACCAGCAAAGAATCCCCCCGAAACCACAATTTTCGGGAGCGGACCTCCTGGAGGAGCCTTTGATGGAGGGGATGCAGAGGAAGCATAAATCTTGGTGGCCATGGCTGGGTTTAAACCAGCGACAAAGCGGGTATGAATGGGAATGTAAATAAGTATTATGCTTTAGATACTTGCGATCTAAAGTTCAATTTTATTGAGAATTACTTATAGAAAATCAGGGAGTTCTGACTTTCCCATTTGCCAT
>Ga0208716_1000193_pt1 | contig 25280 bp, 26 predicted proteins | sample NGESurdeep092012_8_FD_184482 | JGI IMG/M metagenome (GOLD analysis project Ga0208716, IMG submission 184482) | Arctic peat soil microbial communities from Barrow, Alaska - NGEE Surface sample 415-3 deep-092012 (SPAdes) | ecosystem: Environmental > Terrestrial > Soil > Wetlands > Peat ...
ATGGACTCGATGGGAGGGGGGGGGATACGTCTACATCTAACACTAATTGATTGATGGCTTCGATTCCGTTGGGAGCTCCAGCAGCGAGGGATTCAAGATTATTGGCCTCTGGATTGCGAGGATAATCGGAAGGTAGGTTATATCCTGCAGAGGCAACCCTTTGATTGGGTCCCCGTCCGTCTGGGTCGCGATGGGCAAAGTAGTTCCCTTGAGCCATACGTTCGGCTACTTGACGGGCAATCGCAGCCAATTGACCGTTCCAGCGAAGTTGAGGGGCTGGGCTAGTGTGTTCCAAACTAAGACCAATTCTTTTGGCATAGGTCTGAGGCTCAGACCGGAAGCGATTGAGATAGGTATAGGCTTGAATAGCCTCGTAGCCTGTGTCTGCACATTCATCCGCTTGGGCAGGCATCGCAAGAAGCACTTGTCCGAGGAGGGTTGCACAGCCAAACAGCTGTAAGCAGTTTAAAAAATTGCCTGCTTTTAACCAGGACATCTTGTTCACTCCTCACCGAGCGCATGAGTTCATCTAAATGCGATAGAAACTCTTCAGAAAACCCTCGGGAGATCTCGCCAACACCAAACCATCAACATGGTTGACAGCATTGATAGAAAAGAATCATAGAGAGGAGTCGCATCAGTTTTTTACCTTCGCTACAGCAAGAATGCCCGGATAACAACCCCAACTTGTTCACCTCATAGAAGCTTTATAGACAGTTGGGTACAATGGCTGGACAGTTGGGTACACTACGCACACTTAATAAAGTGGTCTCGACCAAAATTAGGCGCCAAAAGTGATACTTTTGTGCGCGGAAACAGCCAATGGATGAATCCCATGGATAATTAGGGGAATTTCTTTTACTGAATACCCTTGAAATCTTGGATCGATAACCTTACGAATAGCTTATGGAACCATTGCTAGGAAGACCGGTGATTCTGGGGGAAGTTCTGTTTGATCTATTCCCTGGCAATGTAGCGGTCTTAGGGGGAGCGCCCTTTAATGTTGCGTGGCATCTAAAGGGATTTGGACTTTCTCCTCTATTGCTCAGCCGAGTTGGAGAAGATTCCCGTGGCGAACATATTCTCAGCACTATGCAGACCTGGGGAATGGATACTGCTGGAATTCAAATAGACCCTGCGCACCCAACAGGCGTTGTGCGTGTCGCGTTAGAAGAAGGGCAACCGCAATTTACAATTTTGCCTAACCAAGCCTATGACTTTATGGACTCAGACGCGGCCTTAGCCATCCTCAAAGGCCAGCGTTGTTCTTTGCTTTACCATGGCACCCTGATAGGGCGAGGGGCATCTCAAGTGGCCGTACAGGCCTTGCGACAGACGATTCCCTCTGTCTTTGTAGACCTCAATCTCCGATCTCCTTGGTGGGAAATAGAAAGAGTCCGTGCTCTCCTTCAAGGAGCCCGCTGGGTCAAGATGAATGAGGATGAGTTGGCTGCAATGGCTGGACCATTGCAGCTAGCGGATCTTTCCAAAAGTAACGTTGAAGCAACGGCTCACGCCCTATGTTTGGAATCAGGCTGGGAACTACTCGCTCTTACCTTGGGTGAAGAAGGGGCCTGGTTACTTACTCCTGAAAAAAAATATCGGGGCAAGGCTGTAGTGGTCGAAGCATTGGTAGATACGGTAGGGGCAGGAGATGCTTTTAGTGCCGTGACACTACTGGGCCTACATCGGGGTTGGTCCTTAGAGAGCACCTTAAACCGAGCGCTAGATTTTGCTGCTGCTCTTTGTAGCATGCGCGGTGCATCACCGCAGGATCCTGGGTTGTATGCTTCTTATTTAGCACGATGGAATCAGCGTTAAATGTGCCCTGTCTGGTCTTCTAAGGTAGAAATTTGACCCCTGAGACGAGCAATTTCCATTTGCATGCGGGTTTTCTGTTGCTCGAGTTCTCTTTTGCGCTGGTCTAATTCCAACTGTTGTGTTTCCAATTCGCGCTGGAGCTTGGTAATTTCCTTGACCCCTTCCAAACTTACTTTCATCTCTTGGGTGAGGTATTTGATATAAATCAGTTTTTCAATATCGTGTTGGGAATAGAGACGGGTTTTGCGTTCTCTGCCACTTTTTCCCTTCCCTTGCCCCGGCTGATGATAAGGGCTAACAAGACCCTCGCGGTCATATAGGCGGAGGGTTTGGGGGTGCATCCCAACCAGTTCTGCGGCTACGGAGATCACATACAGGGGACGGTCTTTTGCGTTATCTGACATGGTCTTGCATGACTGCCTAGAGACTAAGACGAATTTATAGTATCACACTCAATTGAGAACCTTCGTCTGTTTTAAGAACTTCAATTCTGGACTGAAATGCCTCTTTCAAGTCAGAAATATGAGTAATCACCAAAATACAGGCAAAGTCTCTCGCTACTGTATTTATAGCACTGACTAAACGTTCTCGTCCTTCACTATCTTGGGTCCCAAATCCCTCATCAATAATTAAGGTCTGGAGCGCTGCTCCTGCTCTGCGGGCAAGTAGACGAGAAAGGGCTAAACGAATGGCAAAGTTGACCCGAAAAGCTTCTCCACCTGAATAGGTTTCATAGGGACGGGTCCCACGGGCATCGGCGATCAAGATATCCAAGGTATCGATCATTTTCTTCAATGTTTTAGCCGCTTTCTGGGTGACAAATTGTACGTGGAGCTGACTGTCTGTCAGGCGGGATAGAAGTCGGTTGGTTTCTTCTTCTAATTCGGGCAATACATTTTCAATAATGAGCGCTTGAATTCCATCTTTGCCGAAGGCCTTCGCCAACTCACGGTATACTCGCTGTTGATGTTGGTCATCTTTTAAGCGAGCTTTTTTCTCCGCGATTTTGTTAGCTAAATCATCTAAGTTCTTGAGTGATTGCTCTAGGGCTCCTCGCTCGGCAATCCATTGTTCGTGGGACTCTCGATGTAGTCTAAGCTCCTGTTCAAGAGCTACTAATTCTTCGGTAGGGTCAGCAAAGTGAGCAAGATGTTCTGCGAGGTCTTTCTGTTGAGTCTCTAGGGCTTCTCGTTCTTGTTTATAGCGTAGGACTCCATCTTCGAACTGGAGTAAAAGTTCTCTGTCTTTTGGGAATTCTGCTTTGCTTTGTGCCAAAGCTTGTTGCTTGAGCAACCAGTGCTGTTCTTCTTGGAGTTCTTGTCGAATTTGGCGATGGTAGGTTTGGTTATAGCCAAGTTCTGTGAGTTGGTTATTCAATCGTTGCCATTTTTGTTGGTCTTCTTCAGCATAGGTTCTCGTGGCTAGTTGGGCTTCTAACCGTGCTAATTTTTCCTGGCTTGCGGGAAGTTCTGCCTCAATCCGCTCTATTTGTTTTTCAGCCGTATTTAGCTCGGATAGTTTAATATCAGCCCATCGCCAACGTTCTACTTGATCACGGGCAAGCGCATGGTCTTTCTCATCATAGTTAAGTTGTTGAAGTTCTTCATCAATGTGAAATAAATGAGTTCTTAATTCGTGGGCAAAATCTTGTCGCTCTAGCTGAATAAGAATATTCTTCTCCTGAATTTTTAGTTCTTTAGCCTGTTGGTTCCGCTGCTCTAGTGCTTGAAGCTGCTGCTCCAGTGTGCCTTTCTGCTGTAGAGAAGTTTCCAAAGTCTCCAATTCTTTTTTGACCAGGCCATACTCTTCTCGTAAAACTCGAATCTCATGATTCACGACACTGAGCTGATCTGTCAAAACAAGCAGAGTATCATTAAGTTCTTGTTCTTCTTGCGCATGACTTTCTTGAATAAGAAGCAAATGATCTTCACGAAGTTCTTGTTTGCATAGAGGACATTGTGCATCGGGTTCCAAAAGTAGATTTCGCTTATCTCCTAATTTACTTAACTGAGTCTCACAATGACTTTTTTGCAGTTCCAATTGTTCTTTGAAAAGTTTTCTGTCTTGACCTTTATCCAAGACTCGCTGTAAATATACTTGCCTCTTTTGCAGAATGGTAATATTTTCCGTTACCTTTTCCAGTTGACGTTGGTAGAAACTGAGCTTGGAAAGCTCTCCTTGAATTTTCTGCCCTTCATAGCGAAGATGACTCGCTTGTGTTTCCAGCTTGGTTTGTTCTGCATAGATTTTTTGCTCAATAGGCTGCCGCTCGCGAATTCGGGGTGCTGCTTGAGATTGGCAGGAATCATATCGTTTGAGTTTCTCTTTTGCTTCAGCAAGATGAGCTAAAGCTTCTTCAACTTTAGGTTTCTGATTTAAAATTTGCTGATATTCTGCCCGTTGCTTTTTTAGGTCTTCCGTGCGACTTTCTAAAGTCTGGACTTCAAAAGCTATAGTACGCCGCACCTTTTCTATTTCTTCTTCTAGATTTCTTTTCTTTTCTAGAAGATCCTGTTGTCTTCTAAATCGATGATAGAGTTCTTGGTCTTCTTCTTGAAGCTTTTGATAGATTGTACATCCTTCTAAAATAGGACCCTCTTGCTCTAGGACCTTGAGGTGCTGCGTAACCTTTTCCTGTTGGCGTTTATGCTGTGTGATTTCCCGTTCTAGGGTAGTACACAGATTTTGTATTTGCTGTATTCCTAACTTTTGCTGAGAAAGTAAAGTTTCTCGCTGATGCTTGAGCTTGGATAGTTGGGTTCCTTTCTGTTCGAGATCCTGTTGCTTTTCGCGTCCGACTTTCAAGGAGTGCGCGACTTCCAACTTGCGCTGTTCTACCTGGGGCCGTTTGTCCAACTCTATTTCAAGATGTTCAATCTCTTCTTTAAGTGAACTACTACTAAGTTTGAATTCTTTCTCCAGTTCTCGTGACTGCTCTGCCAGAGCATCATACTGACTTAAACGGAGAATTTCCGCCAGTACGCGCTTACGTTCGGCGGGTTTCTTAAGGGTAAATTCGTCCGCTCTGCCCTGGCGCAGATAAGCACTATTGATAAAGGTCTCATAGTCCATCTTCAAAACTTGTTCAATAGCCTGCTGTGTCCCTTGTAAGGTGCGTTGGCTAATGGACCGAAAGTTATGCTCGCCATCCCTAATCTGGAACTCTAAGGCTCCTGTTTTATTTCTGGGGCGACTCCGCAAAACTCGATAAACAGTACCTTCGCACAAAAACGTGATGTCTACGGTGGCAGATTCGGTCCCAGAGCGGATTAAGTCATCTTCAGAAGGGGCCCGGCACTTGCCCCATAGGGCCCAGGTCATAGACTCTAATAAAGAGGATTTCCCTGCTCCATTGATTCCACAAATACAGGCCGTATGTAATCCTTGGAAGCTCAGCTCACAGGAACGATAGCTCAGAAAATTCTCGATACGTAGATGAAGAGGGATCATGGGGAGGCAGCGCGGAACTAAGCTAGCTAACGGGACAATTGTACACGTCTTGCTTATGCCTTAGTGCTAATAAACGTCATGGGCGTGGGAAAATACAAACAGAATTTAAAACTTACCTATTGTATGGAGCTGTTTATCTCGTGAAATTTTGGGTTCCCCTCTTCGCTTTCGCTCTAATTTTAGCCGTCTTGTCTCCACAAGGTCAGGCTCAACCACAATCTCAACCGATCCAAAAACTTTATGATCGTGTCAGCTTGAGTGATCAAGATTTCTCCGGTAAAAACCTGGCTGGAACTACGTTTAAACGGACGAATATGCGCAAAATGAATCTCAGAGGTGCCAATCTGACAAAGGCCATTTTCGCACGGACCAATGTTGAAGATTCAGACCTGACCAATGCTATCTTGCGCGGGGCTTTATTCGACCGAGCAAATTTCACCAGAGCTAAGCTTACCAATGCCGATATGCGGGATGTTTTGGCTACGGGTTCTCTATTTAAAAATACGGATATCACAGGGGTAGATTTCACCAACGCGATCCTTGACACTTTCCAAACTGCAGAATTTTGTCAGCGAGCCAAGGGCGTAAATCCTATCACTAAGGCAGATACGCGTAAATCATTGGGGTGTAAGTGAAAAATATAAGGAGCATGGGAAACGGTGAAAATTTTAATTCTTGGAATGACTCTGTGTCTAGCTGTATTGGCGCCTGCTCAAGCTCAAACGGTCTATAGACCTGATGTTTCTAACTACAATGCCACTAACATCACGGGCAAAGATTTTTCGGGGAAGAAAATGATTAGAGGTAGCTTTGTAAAAACCACCATGCGGAATATGAATTTGAAAGGTGCTGATATGAGTAAGTCAGTGATGAGTGGTGCCGATGTCAGTGGTTCCGATTTGACGGATGTCAATCTGAGTGGGGCACTACTTGACCGGGTTAAGTTCATCAATGTCAAGCTCATCAATGCCAATTTGAGCCTGACTACCGCTACCGGTACTGTTTTTACAGGATCGGATGTCACAGGCGTGGACTTCACCGATGCCATTATTGATGGGGCAGAGGTGACCGCACTGTGCAAGAGAGCAAAAGGGGTCAATCCGGTGACGAAGGTAGATACCCGCAAGTCACTGGGCTGCCGTTAGTTTCAGGACTTTACTTCTTGCTCTGCCTTAGCAGGTTCTGGAGGCAGACGACGGATTTCCGAACAAAATGTCGTTATGCTAAACTCACCAGCGTGCTTCACAACTCCGGTACGTAGGCGTAAGTTCGCGCTAGCAAACCAAAGGCGTTCTTCTGATTCGGTGGCACTATTTTCCGTGACCAGGGTCATGGATTCATCGGCGTGCATCCGGTAACGGCCGGCCACGGGAACTTCTTCGGCATAGCCTTTATTACGGAGGATCAGCCCTGATAAGGGGTCATCTTTATCCGGTACAGGAACTAGGAACGCCATGTTTTGATGGGTCTTTTCATCGAAGGCAGTCGTTCCAGTCCAAGTAACTTCTGCGCCTCCCGCTACACTGGCTGGGTCCACCTGATGAAGTTCGCAGACTGCGAGCACCTTGGGATGGTCTCGCTCATAGCAGGTAAAAGAGACTTCTGATTTTCCGGCTTCTTGCTTACGAGCACCTAAATAGTGACCGGTCCGGTGAGAAAACCAGTTGCCTTCGCTTTTTTTAAAAAATTCCATGACGTCCATGGTCAATTCCCTTTTTCACATGAGATAAATCAATATAAAGGGTCATCTCTTCACATGCACAAAATCCATTGAACAAAATCTGTGCTTTTTAGAGACGACCCCCATTTTATAGCCCTAGGTCTGCCAAAATATCGCTGGCATGGGTATCTGTCTTCACCGTGTCATAGACTTTGGCAACCTTGCCCGTTTCGTCAATAACAAAAGTGACGCGCTTGGCGTAGCCGCCGCCATCCACTCCATAGGCTTTAGCGATCGCTCCGTTGGTGTCTGCCAAGAGGGGGAAAGGTAGATTGAACTTCTCCGTAAACTTTTGGTGAGAAGCTACGTTATCCATGCTGACCCCAAACACCGTAATGTCTTTGTCTTGGTAGGCACTGTAGCTGTCCCGGAAGCTACACGCTTGCTTGGTACAGCCTGGGGTATCGTCCTTAGGATAAAAGTATAGGACTACGGTTTTTCCTGCATAGTTTTCTAAGGAAACTGTCTTGCCACTTGTATCCTGTGTCGTAAAGGTTGGGGCTTTGGTGCCAACAGCCAAACTCATAAGGTTTCTCCTGAAGTGCGTTCATTTTCGCTCTTGCCATGCTACCGCGTGCCCGTAGTCGGAGCGGTAGGAATTTTTCTTAAGTCTGCATCCAAAGCAGGAGAAGGTACGTAATATGAGAGTCACAAGGCCCCTAGGTTTCCTCTTAGAAAAACGATAAAGATTCCCCTATGACTACGGCAAAAGTTAACGGTGTCGCAAAACGTCCCAGCGGGTTTCAGCAAGCGTTGGCTGCTAAGATTTTTCATTGGGTTAATATCATCAGCGTCTTTGCGATGATGGGCAGTGGTTTGCAAATTTATAATGCCAATCCTGTTTTTGGGGGGCGAGCTGGTTTGCACTTTCCCTCAGAACTCTTGCTTGGAGGCTGGCTAGGTGGAGCGCGCCATTGGCACTTCTTCTTTATGTGGTTTTTTGGGCTGAATCTTCTGTGGTATGGAATCTATATCTTTTTTACCAAACGCTGGAAGAATCGCTATGTAGGCAGTAACGATATAAAAGCTATCCGCGAATCTAGTAATGCAAAACGCAGAAACTATGCGTTTCATCGGATTGTTTATACTTCTATGATTCCGATACTATTATTGGCCTTACTCACAGGACTGGGAATGTTTAAACCTGTTCAGTTTGACTGGATTTTAGGAATTTTTGGGAGTTGGGAAGCACTCCGAATCATGCATTTTATTTCTGTTCCAATATTTCTTGTCCTAACGACGCTGCATTCACTGATGGCCCTTAAAGTAGGGGAGTGGAAATTAGTTCGTTCTATGTTTACCTAGGTTTCTCCATGTCAGATCTAATAAGGACACGTCGTAGCTTTCTGACCCTTGGCGGGATGGGTATGCTCCTTACTGGCTGCGGTAGAGGGGCGATTCAAGGAAGTATTGAAAATACGCTATATACCCTTTCTGATCCCCTAAACCGCACTTTTGAACAATTAATCTTCAGTCCTTCAAAATTGGCACAGGAGTTTCAGGCAAACGAAGTAAATCCCGAATCACTGCTGATTAATACGGCAGAGGATAATACTCCGACTGTCAATTTGGACCAGTACCGTTTGACTGTCAAAGGATTGGTCAACAATCCTCTGAACTTGAGTCTTAGAGATATTCGAGCGCTACCCTATAAGTCCACCACCATCCGTCATATTTGCGTGGAAGGATGGGATGCGATTACCCAATGGGGGGGCGTTCCCTTAGTTGAAGTGCTCAAAAAAGCACAACCCACCTCAGAGGCACGGTATGTATTTTTCCGGTCTGCTGATGGTTTTGTAAACGACCAGGGTCAGCGCTCTGGCTTCTACGAAACTTGGGATATGGCTTCTTGTGTCCATCCCCAGACCTTGCTGGCCTATGAGAAGAATAAAAAGCCGCTACCCATAGAAAATGGTGCTCCGATTCGATTGGCTTCCCCGATTAAATTAGGGTACAAACAGATTAAATGGGTGACCGAAATTATACTGGTCGCAACTATCCCGACTCAGGCAGGATATTGGGTGGACTTGGGATACGAGTGGTATGGCGGGGTTTGATCAATCAGAAGCGATGGCTCGGTCTTAAATGGCTACCCATTTTGGCCTAGCCAGATAGGTGCCGTATTCTTCGCAGATTAGAAAACCCGCTTGAGTACATAATCTGTCAGGTCAATCATCGCTTGACGGGCTGGGGAAGCAGGGAATTTTTCAACGGCCAGAATGGCTTGCTTTATATGCTGGTTCGCTAACTCTTTCGTTCGGATCAGACCCTGACTCTTTTTTACCCAATCAAGGGCCTGTTCAATATCTCCATCCAGTTTGAATTCTCTCTGAATTAGGATGGATAATTCTGGAAATTCCTGAAGGGCATAAAGAACAGGGGCGGTGATCTGACCTTGACGCAAATCGGACGCAGCCGGTTTACCCAGGGTCTCTGTAGAACTGGTGAAATCTAGCAGGTCGTCCACCACCTGGAAAGCAATGCCTAAATGGCGACCATAGTTATAGGCTGCATCACACAATTCTTCAGGCATATCGCTTAGCACGGCTGCTGCACGACAACTATTCGCCATGAGGGAGGCTGTTTTGTAGAAGCTTTTTTCGATGTATTCGTCAAAGGCTAGGGTACTATCAAAGTGATTTTTAATTTGAAGCATTTCACCTTCAGCAAGGTGGTCAATCACCGTAGCCAATAGTTCAACCACCTCTAAGCTGCCTAGGCGAGCGAGATAGATAGAAGATTTGGCAAAAAGGAAATCTCCTGCCAGTACCGCAACTTTGTTGCCGAATAAATAATTAACGGTTTCTGAACCCCGGCGCACATCCGATACATCAATCACGTCGTCATGAACGAGAGAAGCCGTATGGATCATTTCGGTTATTTCGGCCAACCGGCGATGCTTTTCTGTGGGTTCCCCGCTAGGTGAGGTCGCTCGCGCCATCAACAGAACCAGCGCGGGACGGATCCGCTTGCCCCCAGCTTCAAAAAGATACTCTGCTGCCAGGCGAAGGACTTGATGCTTGGCCCCCACAAGGTTTTTAACATTTTCTGTGAGCTGATTGAGGTCTTGTTCAACCAAATCAAAAAAGCTAGCAACTGAAACCATGAGGGCTCCGCAGACGTCAGATTAAGAAACATTACGTCTCTTTGTATATTGTAGGCTTCTTGTATCAATGTGCAGCTTTATTAAGCAAATGGTTCTCTACCTAGTACGACTAGCTAGTCCTACGCCTAGAAATTGCTCCATTCGAGCGACAGATTTTTTCAGGGTCTCCAGGTCGGTCGCGTAGGAGATACGGATATGTTGGTCCGAACCGAAGGCATCCCCTGGAATTACAGCCACCTGTGCTTCTGCCAAGAGCCTCATGGCGAATTGGTTAGACCCTATACCCATTGCTGAAATATTGGGAAATAGGTAGAAAGCCCCTTCTGGCTTGAGACAGGTAATACCAGGCAAGCGACTGATAGCCTGATATAGGTATTCCCGGCGTTGATTAAAAGCGTTAAGCATGAGCGCGATACAATCGTTGCTTCCTGTGATTGCTGCTAGCGCTCCGAATTGAGCAAAGGTGGTGATATTGGAAGTGCTGTGGCTCTGAACGGCTGTTGCTGCCTGGATCACCTGGGTAGGCCCGAGTAAGTACCCTATGCGCCACCCTGTCATCGAGTAGGCTTTGCTGAAACCACTACTGATCAAGGTTCGGGCAAAAATTTCTGGCCCAAAACTGCCGATGCTCCGGTGAATCGCCCCGTCATAGAGGAGAGCCCCATAGATTTCATCCGACACTACCCACAAGTCATGCTCTACAACGACTTGGGCCAATACTTCAAGATGTTTGGGCGAATAGACCATGCCCGTCGGGTTAGAGGGCGAATTCAAGATCAACAGCTTAGTGCGGGGAGTAATCGCTGCTTCCAACTGTTCGGGAGTGAGTCGGAATCCCTCAGATTCTAAGGTCTCTACAAAAACAGGCACGCCCCCAGCCAGCTTGACCATTTCGGGATAGCTGACCCAGTAGGGCGTAGGAATCAAAACCTCATCCCCTGGGTCTATCATCGCCATCATCAGGTTATAGAGGGAATGCTTCCCCCCTGCGCTCACCAAAACATTCTCGGCGTGGTATTGGGGAGACGTCTTTTGGGCAATTGCATCCCGTAATGCTGGCAACCCTGCCACCGGTCCATACTTAGTTTCACCGCGGGCTAAAGCTTCTTGAGCCGCTTGCTTAATATGTTCAGGGGTATCGAAATCAGGCTCTCCAGCTCCTAAGTTGCATACATCCACTCCCTGGGCTTGGAGGGATTTTGCTTTCGCTGTAATGGCCAGGGTCGTTGAGGGCGTAAGATGGCCCACACGTTTAGCGAGGCGGCGCATAGATGCTGCTCCACAGTATTTACTGCGTAATCTGCCTTAGAGGCTTACTCTAAGTTAAGAAAAAATTGACCGGATAGATCATGGTTCTACAAGATCAATTATGTTAAGAACCGATTTAAGGTACCACGGAAACTTGCACGCGGATGACTACGACCATCAATTTTTATATTGCTTTTTCAAAGCTTTCTCAAAAACTCAAGCGCAGTCGAGATATAAGTCATATACGATATTTATATGGCTAAAAAAGGTAAACGCACCCCTTCTACCCCGCTATCATCTGCTTCGCCACCCCCTGCAATTCCCTTCGGTAAAGACGAACTGCCTAAGGAAATCAGCGACCGGATGGGGCGTCGGATGTTTGTCTTTGCAGGTATCCCTACATTTTTAGGTATCCTTGTTTTTCCTATTGCCTATTCCTTGATTAAGTACGGCGGTATACATTTGCCCAATGTGGCCGTGGTTCTGGTGAGTATGGGGTTTTTAGGACTGGGTGTCTTAGGCATAACCTACGGCGGCCTCTCGGCTTCTTGGGACCTAGGGAGAAAAGGCTCTCTTTTAGGCTTTGAAGAAGCAAAAACTAATTTTCACCGTCTCAAAGACGGTCTAAGCAGCGAGGGCGCGCGGGTGCATAGTAACCGTCGCACCTCTCAAACAGTGGAGAAATAGGTCCATGATCATTGTTATTAAACCCGGAACACAATCGGAAATTGTTGATGAAATTGTAGCCAGCCTCGAAGTGTGGGGCCTTTCCACGCAGATGATGGTGGGCAAAGAAAATGTAGTCCTTGGTCTGATTGGGGATACCAGTATTTTAGAAGAAGACCGGGTGAAGGAACTGAGCCCTTTCATCGACAGGGTGATGCGGGTGAAAAAGCGCTACAAGAGAGCCAGTCGGGAATTTCATCCTGAACCCTCGACCGTGCTTGTCCATGGGATACCCATTGGAGAGGAGCATCCCATTGTTTTGATGACCGGACCGTGCTCTGTAGAAAACGAAGAAATGATCTTAGAAACAGCCCATCGCGTCAAAGCGGCTGGGGCCCAATTCCTGCGTGGAGGGGCATACAAACCTCGGACTTCTCCCTATGACTTCCAAGGACACGGTGAGAGTGCGCTGGGGCTATTGGCTCTAGCCCGTGAAAAGACCGGCTTAGGGATAGTTACCGAACTGATGGATACAGAAGACTTGAATGTTGTAGCCGAAGTAGCGGACATGATTCAGATCGGGGCCCGCAATATGCAGAACTTCTCGCTACTCAAGAAAGTAGGCCTTTATCGGGATAAGCATGGTCAGCCTAAGCCCATTCTATTGAAGCGCGGCATGAACGCAACCATCGATGAATGGCTTTCTGCCGCAGAGTACATCCTGGCAGCGGGCAATCCCAACGTTGTGCTCTGTGAACGGGGAATCCGAACGTTTGATAAGCAATACACCCGCAACACTTTGGATCTTTCTGTAATCCCTGTATTGCGCTCCCTCACGCACCTCCCGATCGTTATTGATCCAAGCCATGGCACGGGGGTTTCAGAATATGTCAAGTCAATGTCGTTAGCAGCGGCGGCGGCTGGAACCGATGGTCTGATGATTGAAGTCCACCCCACTCCCGCCAAAGCCCTCTCCGATGGACCGCAGTCTCTGACCCCGGATAAGTTCGATGATCTGGTCAAGGATCTTGCCAAGGTTGCGGGACTTTTTGGACGTTGGCCTAAGGAAGTGGCCAAGGTCTGAGCAATACATTCGACCAGAATCCATGGAGCGACGAATTTCGAGACGGTTTACGAAGTCAGTTTGCAGCTATCCATCTTCCAGTAGAGGTCTTAGCCACCAAATCCCGCGACTACGATAATGATACCTGCTGCCGCTGCCGCCAAAATCAGGACCAGACCAGCATTGGGGCTACCTTTCCAGGAATAGTTCTTTTGTTTCATGCGGACCCCTGCCTAAGCTTAACTTTTCTTTATTATAGGCGGCTTTAGATCGAGCATTAAGATTTGGGCTTTATTCATGTAGAAGTTTAAGCATTTCTTGAAGCCCAAGGGTAGCGCTCTGGTCAGGCGCTATTTAATGAGATTCAAACAGAACGCTACACTAGGTTAATGGCTGGCGAATTTCTCTCCTTACAGGATCTAACCCAACATTTCCCGATTCGAGAAGGTGTTTTCTTTCGAAAAAAAGTTGGCGTGGTGCGAGCGGTGGATGGGGTGAGTTTAGATATTCACCAAGGAGAAACCCTGGGGATTGTCGGAGAGTCAGGATGTGGCAAATCAACCCTGGCCCGAACTTTGCTCCGACTGCTGAAGCCTACCCGTGGTCAAATTATTTTTGAAGGCCAGGACATCACGACTTGGAGTGAATCCAAGCTCAAGCCTCTGCGCCGAAAAATGCAGATGGTTTTTCAAAATCCCCAGGCTTGCCTGGACCCGAGGCTTTCTGTCGGAGATAGCATTGCCGAACCTCTGCAAATCCATCAAGTCGCTTCAGGACGTGCCTTGAAAGACAAAGTCCAGATGCTTATGGAACAGGTGGGCCTCAATCCCGATTTCCATGACCGCTATCCCTATGAATTTTCGGGTGGACAGCGCCAGCGAGTAGGAATTGCTCGGGCTTTAGCCTTAGACCCGACTTTGATTGTGGCTGATGAACCGATTTCAGCCTTAGATGTATCGATCCAGGCCCAAATCCTCAATCTCCTCGCAGACCTGAAATCCCAGAGGAATTTGACCTATGTCTTCATTGCCCACGACCTTCAGGTCGTGTTGTATTTCTGTGACCGGGTTGCGGTGATGTATTTGGGGGAAATTGTTGAACTGGCTTCTGCAAGTGCTCTAGAACGACAGGCTTTTCATCCTTATACCGAGTCTTTGCTCTCTGCCGTCCCGATTCCAGACCCTAAACTGAGAAATCAGCGCAAGCGTATTCTGCTTCAAGGGGACTTGCCTTCTCCAGCCAATCCTCCATCGGGTTGCCGATTCCGGACTCGTTGTCCCTATGCAAAAGCCGCTTGTGAAGAGCCCCCGAGCCTCAGAGAAATTGTTCCTGGTCACTGGACTGCTTGTCACTTTGCCGAAGAGCTATATGGGAAAGCGGCGGGGATTGCTTCTTTTCAGGTAGCTGAGGAATAATGAAGCAAAAAGGGGCACCGCTCACAGTACCCCTTCAAATTCAAAGATCAGCTAGCTATTCTTAGTCAGACCACTCTATATCTCGAAAGAGATCAAGCTGCTGGAGGCCCAGTTGCTTGCTCGGTATGCCGCGAGCAGTTTTTGACGGCCGATCGATGATAGTTGTTTCTCACGGGCTACAGCGGTCACAGCGGCATCTAAAGTAAGCCCGGTGGCGAGCAGTTCGTTCAGCCGTTGAATTAGTATCGGCATTACTCAGTTCCTCCCGAAAAATACTCCATATCTAGAAGGCGACCAAGCTGCTGGATACTCATCCAGTCCATGCCGTGAAGGAGTGCCAAGGACTTTTTGGGGTCCGCCGTTTTGACAAATTCTTGACAGAACCGATCCCAGCCCAAAAGCTGAATCATCAAGGCACATTGACTTGGCCCCAAGGTTGTCTCAGAATCCAACCACTCTTCGGCATTAATCGCTGTTTCTTTATTTATTTTGAGCGGGTCAAAATCACTGTAGACGTGGGCTAGGTTCTGCCATGCGTCGACCATGCTGCTTTCTCCGACTGCACGGGTAAAAACTACCCAGCAATAGGCTTCATAGAACGACTGTGGGGTGAGGGCTGAAGACAGGCTAGGGGAAAAATTAGTGGGGGGCTGGGTTTGGATTAGCATAATAGGACTCTGAATTCGTTGCATCAGGGAGCGGTGGAATGTAACCAAAAACCTGTATAGCTAGTCACTTGATTAGGAATTTATCCAAATGACATACAGGTTTTCAACTAGATCAGGAAACTTATGTTGAAGTATGGTTTAAAATTCGCTTGACGCAGATTTATGGTTAACAATCAGTTAGTTTCTCGATGACCAAAATATAACACTGGCCTTCGGTTCAATCTATCCGTGATCTCTTTGGGACTCAGCAAAGCAAGAATGCTGCACTACCGTATTTCCTCGTACTCAATTACCTGAAGAGTCAAGCTATATCTGTGGACAACTGCTGTCCCACGGGGAAAGTTCCAAGGAGAAATCCGAATGGTATAACTCGATATTTTGCTCAGGGCTTTATGATCAAGAATAGTTATTCTTTCTTCAAAAAAACATGACCGATGTGCCTGTGTCTCGGATCCGCAACTTCTCCATCATTGCCCACATTGACCACGGCAAGTCTACTTTGGCTGATCGCCTGCTCCAAGCTACGGGTACGGTGAGTGACAGAGACTTGACGGCGCAACACCTAGACAATATGGATTTAGAGCGGGAGCGGGGAATCACCATTAAGCTGCAGGCTGCCCGTATGGACTATATCGCTCAGGATGGTCAAGCGTATGTCTTGAACTTGATTGATACTCCTGGCCACGTAGATTTCACCTATGAGGTGTCTCGTTCGCTGGCCGCCTGTGAAGGGGCCCTGCTTGTGGTGGATGCGTCCCAAGGGGTGGAAGCCCAGACTTTGGCCAATGTTTATTTAGCCCTGGAAAATGATCTAGAGATCATTCCTGTCCTCAATAAGATTGATCTGCCAGGAGCAGAGCCAGAGAGGGTTGCTGCTGAGATCGAAGAGATTATTGGTTTGGATACTGCTGGAGCGATTTACACCTCTGCCAAAGAAGGCATTGGCATCACTGAAATTCTGGAAGCGATTGTTCGGAATGTCCCTCCCCCTAAAGACACGATTCAAGAGCCCCTGCGGGCGCTGATTTTTGACAGCTACTACGATGCCTACCGCGGGGTGGTTGTCTACTTCCGAGTTATGGATGGGACGGTTCGACGCAAGGATAAAATTCGCTTCATGGCGACCAGCAAGGAGTTTGAGGTTGATGACCTAGGGGTACTTAAGCCCTATCAAGTAGCGGTAGACGAACTTCATGCAGGGGAAGTCGGTTTTCTTTCTGCCTCGATTAAGACCGTAGGCGATGCCCGAGTCGGCGATACGATCACCCTGGTCGCAAACCCAGCGAAAGAGGGACTTCCCGGCTATCGCAAAGCCACGCCCATGGTCTATTGTGGCCTCTATCCTACAGACTCTGATCAGTTTGAAGACCTGCGGGAAGCCCTGAATAAACTGAGTCTGAACGATGCGGCCCTAAGCTTTGAGCCAGAAAGTTCTGGAGCTTTAGGGTTTGGTTTTCGTTGCGGATTCTTGGGGTTGCTTCATATGGAGATTGTGCAAGAACGCCTGGAACGAGAGTATGACCTGGACTTGGTCACTACAGCGCCTTCGGTAGTCTATCGAATCACCTTCATCAATGGTTCGGTTACAGAGATTCAAAATCCTGCCGATTTGCCCGACCCTAACCTACGAGAAAAAGTAGAAGAGCCTTACGTAAAGATGGAAGTGATCACCCCGCCAGAATATGTGGGGACCTTGATGGAGCTATGTCAAAATCGGCGTGGGATTTTCAAAGATATGAAGTACCTCACTCAGAACCGTACAACCTTAATTTATGAGTTGCCTTTGGCTGAGGTGATTTCTGACTTCTTTGACCAACTGAAATCTCGCTCCCGTGGCTATGCCTCGATGGAATACCAGTTCATTGGCTATCGAGCCGATAGGCTGGTGCGCTTAGATATAGTACTGAATGGAGAAAGTGTGGACTCTTTATCGGTGATCTGTCATGCGGACAAAGCACCCACTATTGGTAGACAACTGACAGAGAAACTGAAAAAATTGATTCCCCGACAGCAGTTTCAGGTGCCTATCCAGGCTGCAATTGGCAGTAAGGTCGTGGCACGGGAAAATATAGCGCCCATCCGCAAAAACGTTCTCGCTAAATGCTACGGTGGGGACATTACTCGTAAGAAAAAGCTCTTGGAAAAGCAAAAAGAGGGGAAAAAACGGATGAAATCCGTAGGTTCGGTGGAAGTGCCCCAAGAAGCATTTATGGCTATTCTTAAATTGGATGAGGACTAAACTCTGGGGGGCAATATGTGCAGAGAAATAGGTAGGGACTGCTGGTTATCTCTTCGAAGATAAACCCTTTACTTCATAGTTTGAAGGTCAGGTTAGTCTGGCTTTCAGAGATTTAACTTCAGCATTTGGGAATACTTGAATTAGGCCTCTAGGTAGTAAAATTAAAACGGCACCTCGCCCGTCTTTTTAGATTGTTAACCTAATTATCTACGTTCGGTCGGAGGTATGAATTGGCTCTTTCTTCAACCTCTCAATCTTTCCCTCCTTCTCGCGCTTATGTGATTCGTCCTGCTCTCTCTAGCGATAGTTGGGCGCTACGGAAGATGCGTCTGATGACACCAAGAAGCCTGATTGCTAATTTATTAGTGAGTATCTTGTTACTGATTCCATTTATAGCTACACTCTATATAGTTTCATATTTCCCTTCTCTGGGTCACAGTAAAGAGTTGGATATAATTGCCTTTTTGCTGGTGGGAATGCCCCTCACCATATATTTAGCTATTTTATCTTGGGTTCTATTTTTTCAACCCCTACCCTATGCTGAGATTTGGGTTATTGAAAGTAATGATGTGCTACTAGGTTCTGCACAATTCATTCAATACGATACCCATTCTTATCTTGATCAGCTATTCGTTTTTCCTGCTCATCGTAATCAAGGCTTTGGCTCTGATTTGGTAAATTACTTCAGGCAAAAGGGTAAAAAGCCGATTTACCTACTGTGTCACTCCAATTTGATCAAATACTATACTCGTCTTGGTTTTTATTCCATCTCCAAAAACGATTTACCAAACGAACTCCAAAGCAAATTTGGTTATTTTGGCTATATACCCTTGAGATTGATGTAAATTCCGTTCTGAAAAAATTTGCTGTCTATGCAGTCTTCTGATTAATCCTATTGAATGTTCAATTGATCGATTTTTTCTGTTTTTATGCATTGTATTATTGTTTTGATTTTGCTATCCTCGCAACCGTGCCTGGGGCTTTGCCGTAAACTCTAACCGGCGTTCCCACCGCTCCAAATTTCCAGAGCCAGCCAGCATCCTCGTTTACACTTCTAGCGTTTTTAATCTGGGTGCTCATATTGATGCAGCCGTGACTCATGGGACGACCAAAATTGTTGTGCCACCATGCTCCGTGAAACGCATATCCTCTGTGGAAATATTGAACGAAGGGGACATTGTCGACGCTGTAAAATCCTGGGCCTTGGGGGTCACCGCCACTGGTCATTGTTTTGATCTTGACCCGGCGGTAGATATAGAACGTCCCAGTCACGGTGGGAGTTGCTCCCTTGCCACTGCTAATTTTAAATTCTCGGACCACCTTGCCATTTTCAATAGCCATAGCCCGTTGACGGGAGAGGTCTACTTCAAATCGATGGTCTGGACCAAAGCTGAAGGTCGTACTTAGCGGTTCCTCAATCCAGGAGCCATCGACTGCTTTCCAATCTTTCAAGTCTGCCGTTAGGGTATAGGTTGTCATGGCAGGCCATACTCCGTCCTCTAAAACATAGCGGAGCGTCTTGCTATTGGTCCATTTCCATTTCCCTGGAGGAATGGGGTCTAAGGTTATTTTGTCTAGGAGTGCTTCTGGATTGTCCGGAGCTTTACTAAAGTTCAGGGCCAAGGGTATGCCCACCCCTAGACTTTGCTGTTTATCCGCGATGGAAGCCTCTAGGGTAAGAGCATCAGGGGTTCTGATTTTGAAGGTAACAGGGGCGATGGGGAAGTCCTTCTGGGCAACCCCGGTGACTTCAACGGTATAGCGTTCGCCTTGTTTATAATTTTCTGGCTTCAGTATGACGTTCTTGCCATCTGCAGAAAATTCTACTTGCGCAGGAATACCCTTAACTTCCACCTTGGTGACGGGCGCAGAAAATTCCAAACGGATAGCTCCGTCCTTGGGCAAAACCTTTGGAGGTTCGCTGACCAGCTCTGGTTGTCTAAGGGTGGAGAATTGGACTGTGCTGACCAATTGTTCTTGGGGGAATTGGCGGCTGGCTTCCATGTTTAGCTGGTAGGTTTCACTGGGCTTTAGGCCACTGAGCACGTAGCGGTCTGATGCTTGCTGAGGCTGGGAGATTTTTTTAATCAGTTTGCCTGTAGAGGTTGTCAGTTCTAGGTTTTGGATTTGAGCTCCCCAACCAATAAGATTTACGGCGATCGGTATCCGAGGGTCTACTCCTTTTTGGCCATTTTGGACACTAACCTCTACTTGAATGGGTACATTCAGCCAGGCTACTACGGCTCCGGCGATGACGCCCCCACCCGTTATAGGCCAAATCCAGGGAAAGGAAAGAAGGGAAGATTTGTTTGCCATACACCTAAGTTGATGTGCAAGAAGCTATGCTCTTAATTATCGTGCCCAAAAGTACACATTCCAGGCGGAGATTCAGAAAAATCCAAAAAATATTTGACAAACTTTTTTGTAGTGTGTATTCTAGTTCCTGTGAGGAGTAAACAGGAAAAGAGGTGGAGACGAAACACGGAAAGTCGCCTGCCTCTTTTTTTGTGTCTATATGAGTCCAATTAGCTACTTCCGCCGCTTTTTCAAAACCTGATAGACGTCCAGAATGTCCATATCATGATGGGCAAGTAGGACTAAGCTGTGGTACCAAAGGTCTGCCACTTCTTCTGCGATCCGTTCCGGTATGCCATCCTTAGAAGCCATAATCACTTCCGCACTTTCTTCTCCCACTTTCTTGAGAATTTTATTGTCGCCAGCAGCGAGGAGCTGGCTGGTATAGGATTTCTCGCTAGGTGTTTCTTTTCGCTCCTGAATCACTCGATAGACTTGGGATAGCATATCGGCAGGGGGAAGGCTCTTCAGACCATCTAGACGGTGAAAGCAGCTGCGTTGGTTTAAGTGGCAGGCTATAGCTCCGACCTGTTCTACGGTGATAAGCAAAACGTCTTCATCACAGTCATAGCGGACAGATTCCACGCGCTGGATATGTCCAGAGGTGGCTCCTTTATGCCAAAGCTCTTGGCGCGAACGACTCCAAAACCAAGTTTCCCCTGTTTCCAGAGTTTTCTTTAGGGATGCTTGATTCATCCAGGCCATCATCAGCACAGTCCCATCAAGGACATCTTGAATGATGGCTGGAATCAATCCCTGCTCATTAAAACGGAGCGTTTCGATAAAGCTGCTCATGAACGTGGCCTGACAGAAGGATCATTATAGAACGGCCTAGGATTGGACTGGTCTCTGCATTGATTCAGTTCATTGCCATCATCTTTGACCTGTAACGCTTGCTAGGTGATACCAATGCTGCGAGGCAAAGCCCAATATCACCCTCGTAAATCTCATCTCTACGTTAAATATAATCCTATTGAAAGCCGATTCTGCGCGTCTTTTCTTCACCTTCTAAAAAGTGTTGAAGCTCTAATTCAAAAGAATCTTTTATACTCAAAAATACATTATCAATGAAGTGGATATAGTCCTTTTCTTCATTGGGACGTATCATAAAATCTTTGCTTCCTGGGCCTAACTTGACAAGAAATGAATCATCATTTTTCTTTGCCATGAGCCATATAAGGACAGGTTGGTGTGGAACTATATCGGGCTGTTCATAGAGCGTTATTTGAATACCTATATGCCAAAAAGTATCTTCATCTAAATGCATTGCTTGTGAAATACTATAATCACATTGGTCTTTTATTTCTTCACTCAAGGGAATTACCTTGACCTGTTCTTCAGGAATCTCAAGATATTTAATTATTTTTTTGACAAGTCGACTTATAAAGTCATGACAAGCATTGCGATAATCGAAATAGTTTTTTCTTGAAGTTGCATATGCCTGGCAAAGCTCATCAAATTTAGTCATCTTCTTCCCTATGACGTTCTCTCTGGGATCAATTATGCCGCAGAGAGGCAGCGCTCTCTCGTTGGAAGAGAGGTAGAGCTTATTTCCCCAAAGTGGGGGCCGCTTGAATGGCTAATTTTGTTGGGTCGCTACCACCAATTTTTTCAAACCAGCTTGTCGTGCGGCATCCATGACTCGGACAACATCTTTCTGTCTGGCATTGGCATCTGCTTGGACCACTAAGACGGTTTGGCCTGTTTCTTTGGCCTGTTTTTGGAGGGCAGGGAGTAAAGCCTCAGCGCTAATTTTGGAGCCATTCAGGGCGTACTGCCCCTTGGCATCTATCCCGACCGTAATATTTCTTTGTTCGGTCTTGTCTCCTGATTTAGACGTAGGAAGTTCTACCTTCAATCCTGAATCCTGAATCAGGGGTGCTGTGATCAAAAGAATGATCACCAGTACTAAGAAAACATCCGTTAAGGGCGTGATGTTGATTTCTGTAAATCCACCGCGACTCCTAGAACCCCGTCCTCCCGCCATCTTTACCGCCATGGTCTTGACCTCCTAACTAATAGCTCTGGTAGGGTTGCTCTGTGGATGGAGAATAGGCTGGTGACTTGCCAGCAGGCATTTTGGCGGGCATTCCTGATTCTGTAAAGCTGAGGAAGAGTAACTTCAAGAGCTGCATGTCGTCCTCGAACTTGGCCACAATACTTTGAAAAATGTTGTAGGCCACTACTGCGATGATAGCGATTACCAGACCCGCTGCGGTAGCAATTAGGGCAAAACCGATTTCAGAGGCGAGTTGGTTGCTTCTAGCTCCTGCCTGAGCAAAGGTCTGGAAAGATCGAAGAATTCCCACAACCGTACCTAATAGTCCTACAAAGGGAGCTACCGCTCCAATCGTTCCTAAAATGGAGAGGTTTTTGTCTAACTTGCGCAACCCAAGACCGATGGTGATGTCAAAAGCGGTTTCAAAGCCTTTACGGTTCACCCCTAGTAGTCGAATACCTTCCTGGGCGACATCTCCCAAAACGCCCCCCATCGTTTCTGCCATGGATTGGGCAGAATTCATGTTCCCTTTTTCGAGTTCACGTTGGGCACGCTCAACAAATTTGCCAATATTTCTCCGGTTGCGGCTGAGGAATAGGGCTCGTTCAAACACTACGGCCACGGTCAGGATGGAAGCAAAAACCATTGGGAGAGAAATCCACCAATCATTGATTAGGAATCGGATTAGGTCGTCGAAAATCATTACAGGCTCATGTAGGGATCGGATTTGATTAATTGTAGCGAAGTTTTAGAGACCATTCGCTAAGGGGGGCGCATTGCGTTACTGAGTTGCAGTAAAAGCACAGACACACTCATCCAAGACAGACCTGCCCCTAACCCAAAAGTTCCGGGCACGCCAAGTATAGTCTAATATACCCTTCAGGCATCTTAGGCCTTCCCATACCTATATGCTGGGTTTTGTATGGTGGTCTTAACAAGTTTGTGGAAAACACCGAGAAAGTATCCTTTATAGGAGCTGGGCCAGGCGGACTAAACTACTGGACCGAAAGAGGTCTGGAGCTTTTACGTGGAGCAGAAGTGATCCTTTATGACGACCTCATGGAAGTCGATTGGCATAAATTTATAGCTCGTGAGGCGCTCTTAGTTCCTGTAGGTAAACGAGGAGGTAAGGAAGCCGTCACGCAGCAAGAAATCAACCAGCTTCTGATTGAGTATGCCCAAAAAAGCTACAAAGTTGTGCGTCTGAAAGCTGGTTCACCTTGGCTGTTTGGACGTTTAGCCGAAGAATTGGATGCTCTGCTCGCTGCAGGATTATCTTTTGAAGTGGTACCAGGAATCAGTTCTGCCCTGGAAGCTCTGGGTTTTGCCGGGATTCCGCTGACGACCAAAGAAGATAGTCGATGCTTTGGGGTGTTTTCCGGTCATGACCTAGACCTGATTCCCTGGTCGGGAATGGCCCAATTGGATACTTTGGTCATTCTGATGGGAACCCGCAATCTCCCAACCATCGCTCAACGTCTCGTCCAATATGGTAAAGCTGCCACTACTCCTCTAGCCGCCATCCAATGGGGTGGAACCTCTAGGCAGAAAGTGCAGACCACAACACTTGGGGCTATTCTCCAAGGAGAGAAGGTCCTTGATTCTCCAGCCACGTTAGTCATCGGTTCCGTAGTGGAAGCCAGAAAACAGTACCAATGGTTCGATCAGGGACCGCTTTTTGGTCAGCAAGTTTTGGTAACAAGAGCCGTCACGGGCGAAAAGGATTCCCTAACGCAAGCTTTACGCTCCTATGGCGCCTTGGTCTTGGAAGTGCCTGTTTTAGAAATCTCGGCTCCCAGTAGTTGGGAAGTATTGGATCAGGCGATTCAAGACTTAAAAAGTTTTCATTGGCTCATACTGACCTCTGCTCAGGGTGTTCACTATTTCTTTGAGCGCCTACAGGCTGCCGGATTAGACAGTCGGGCCTTGGGTGGCGTCCATATTGCCGTAGTGGGTCAAAAAACAGCAGAAAGTTTGCAGCGAAAAGGGATTATGCCAGACTTCATTCCCCAGGCTTTTGTCGCCGATGCCTTGCTTCAAGAATTCCCTAACCGCGAACTGCTTACAGACCAAAAAATTCTATTTCCTCGGGTGGAGTCAGGAGGACGAGAAGTCCTGACAGAAGGTTTAAGAGCGATGGGAGCAGAAGTGGTAGAAGCTCCAGCCTATCAATCCCGCTGTCCTGAGAAGGTGGCCCCTGAAATCATCCAGGAACTCTCTGCTGGTCGCGTACAGGCCGTAACCTTTACGAGTTCTAAAACCGTTCGTCATTTCTGCCATTTGTGCACTCAGGCTGGGCTCGACCCAGCCCTTAGCCTGCAATCGGTGACTATTGCTTCCATTGGTCCTCAGACCTCTAAAACATGTCAGGAATTGTTGGGGCGAGTGGATGTAGAAGCAAATCCTTACACGATGGAAGCCCTTGCCCATGCACTGGTTGCATTCCAGGAAAAGGTCTAGACGCAACTATGTAGGCCGTAGGCCGTTGTATAAAGTCTCGATGTGACCTCAAGTTGACACGATAAAAAGCTTTTGGCGGCGGGAATGCTTGGGACTGTAACACCGCACTGGTGAGGCAGACTGCTTGCGCACTTCGTATTGGATTGGTTCTGCGTATTTTGCGCTGTGTGCTGCCGTCTTGACGGCTCATGTGCTATCGTCCGCAACGTCTGCTTCCGTGAACAACTACATGCAGACTTATGCGGGGAACACGTCAGGGGAGCGCTGGTTTAACCAAATTAAATCCCACTGCAATTCTGTAGAGGTGGCTACAGCCATTCGTTCTTTCCCCCCTCCCAAAGACTCTGATGGGGCCGCCTACAGGGCAGGGTGCTATGCGCTGGCCGGAAAAACCAAGATCGCCAAAGTAATTATCGATGGGTTAGCAACTGGTGAAAGAGATTACGCTGCTACCGTCGTCTTCAATATTGGGCATCCGGTAGCAGATGCCGGAGACGATGAGTCTGCTGGTCCAATTATGCGCTTGGTGATTGACTATCAGCCGTACAACTATATAGCTTTGTACCATGCGGGGATGTCGGAATATGCGATTGGGGAGAATGACCGTTCTAAGCTGCACCTGAATCAATTCTTGACGATTTATCAGACGAATGACGGCTGGCGATAGAATGCTCTTTCCGTCCTGAATGCCATAGAAAACGGGACGAAGCCAAAGAACCTCCTCAATTTGGAAGGCTAACCCATGACCTATCTTGCTCTGGGTACTCGGATCAAAGACCGCTATGAACTGCTGAAAGAGCTTGGTCGGGGAGGGTATTCGGTAGTCTATGAAGCCCTCGACCTGAAGCTAGGAATGCGGGTAGCCGTCAAGATGATGGTTCCTCCCCCGGCAGTTGCTCACCTTGCCCGTGAACGAATACGTCGGGAGGTTTTGGCGGCACGTGCGCTGACCCATCCCCATATCGTTCAGGTCTTTGACTTGTTGGAAGAAGGCCCCTGGAATTTCATCATCATGGAATTGGTGCGCGGGGCAGATCTACAGGAGACGGTTAAAAAACAGGGACCTCTCT
>Ga0208716_1000194_pt1 | contig 25208 bp, 21 predicted proteins | sample NGESurdeep092012_8_FD_184482 | JGI IMG/M metagenome (GOLD analysis project Ga0208716, IMG submission 184482) | Arctic peat soil microbial communities from Barrow, Alaska - NGEE Surface sample 415-3 deep-092012 (SPAdes) | ecosystem: Environmental > Terrestrial > Soil > Wetlands > Peat ...
TTCCGCGACATCTGACCTTCCTGCCAAACCTAGGGACGGTGTACTGGTCTTCGTGTCAAACCTAGGGACGGTGTACTGGTCATCGTGTCAAACCTAGGGACGGTGCGCTGACCCTCGTGCCAACCTAGGGACGATGCGCAGCGAGATGCGTGAGCTCAGCGCCCAGCGAGGTCGCGATGGCATCCGGCGTCAGCCCGATCTGGTCCAGCACCTGGCTGCGTGAAGCGTGGTGCAGGAACTCCTTCGGTATGCCGTAACAGTGGACCGCAGCCTTGCACCCGGCCTGGCTCATCGCCAAGGTCACCGCCGATCCGATGCCCCCGGACACCAGATTGTCCTCGATGACCGCCACGGCCCCCGCATCACCGGCTGCGAGGATCAGCTCGGGACTGACCGGAAGCACCCAGCGAGGATCGACCACCCGCACTGAATATCCTTGTGCTTCGAGCTTTTCGGCCACGCTGACCGATGTGGACGCCATAGCGCCGACGCCCACGATCAGCAGATCCACGGTATCCGGGCTGGTTTCGCGCAAGACGTCGAGGCTGCCGAGCTGACGCACCCGGGCAACGGGGTCGGCAACGTCGCCCTTGGGGAAGCGGACCACGGTGGGACCGTCCGAGACATCGATCGCCTCTCGCAGCTGCTGGCGCAGCTGCTCGCCGTCGCGGGGTGCAGCCAGCCGAAGTCCGGGCACCACCGAACAGATCGTCATGTCCCACATCCCGTTGTGGGACGCCCCATCGGTGCCGGTGACGCCCGCGCGGTCGAGCACCAAGGTGATACCGGCCTTATGCAGCCCGGCATCCATCAGGAGCTGGTCAAAGGCCCGGTTGAGGAACGTGGCATAGACGGCGACCACCGGATGCAGACCACCGAAGGCAAGCCCGGATGCCATCGTGACGGCGTGCTGTTCGGCGATTCCCACGTCGAAGACCCGATCCGGGTAGCGATCTGCGAACTTGTCCAGACCGACCGGGATCATCATCGCCGCAGTCACCCCCACGACGTCGGGCCGTTCGGCGCCGATCGCACACATCTCGTCGCTGAACTCATCAGTCCAGATGCGGCCACCCTCGGCAAATGAAAGGCCAGTCTCCGGGTTGATGACACCCACTGCATGGAACCGGTCCGCCTCGTTCTCACAGGCGGGCGCATAGCCGCGACCCTTCTGGGTGATCACGTGGACGAGAACCGGGCCGCCGAAGGCGCGAGCCTTGCGAAACGCCGACTCGAGGGCCTGCTCATCATGGCCGTCGACCGGGCCGAGGTACTTCAGCCCAAGATCCTCGAACATGCCCTGCGGCGCGACGATGTCCTTCAGGCCCTTCTTCACCCCATGCAGCGTCTCGTACATCGCCGAGCCCACCACCGGCGTGCGGTTCAGGGTGTTCTTGCCCCAGTCCAGGAAGCGTTCGTAACCACGCGTCACCCGCAAGGTCGCGAGGTAGTCGGCCAGTCCGCCCGTCGTCACGGCATACGAGCGCTCGTTGTCGTTCACGACGATGACCAGCGGAAGGTCCTTGTCGGCCGAGATGTTGTTGATCGCCTCCCAGGCCATCCCCCCGGTGAGTGCTCCGTCCCCGATGACAGCCACGGTATGCCGGTGGAGCTGACCCTGCAGGCGGCGCGCCTTGGCGATCCCGTCCGCCCAGGACAGCGCCGTGGACGCATGGGAGTTCTCCACGATGTCGTGCCCGGACTCGGCCCGGCTCGCGTAGCCCGAGAGACCGCCCTTCTTGCGCAGCTCGCCGAAGCCGTCGCGGCGACCGGTGAGCAGCTTGTGGACGTAGGACTGGTGGCCCGTGTCGAACACGATCGAGTCCTTCGGAGAGTCGAAGACCCGGTGCAGGGCAATGGTCAGCTCGACTACTCCGAGGTTGGGCCCCAGGTGCCCGCCCGTCTTGGAGACCGAGTCGACCAAGAACGCCCGGATCTCCTCGGCCAGCAAGGGCATCTGGTCGGCCGGCAGCGCTTTGAGATCCTCAGGACCGTTGATCGATTCCAGCAGCTTCACGCGGGTGGTCTTCCTTCCTACTGACACGGACCCTCGATTGTATGACGTGCCCAGGTCAGAGGATCACGATCTCGACATCGTCCGGCGCGTCCAGCAGCTCGGTGCTGCCGTCCGGCGCACACCGCACGCCGAAGGACCGCCCCGCGAAACGCAGTCCGCGGACCGTCATCTGCCCGTATGCCGCCGGCCGCGCCGGCCGAAGGGTGAGCCTGCCCGCGGGTGCGTCCGGCTCAAACCCGACCGCCACGGAGATGAGAACCGCCGCGGAGGCCGTGGACCAGGCCTGGGGACGGCAGGACGCGGGATACGGGACAGGCCGATCCAGGACGCCGGCACTGGCATAGAGCTCGGGCCAGCGGTAGTCGAACGCCTCTGCGGAGGCCAGCAGGCTCTGGGCAACCTGCGTGGCCTCGTCCCGCTTGCCCTCCCGGGCCAGTCCCCAGCAACAGATCGCGGTGTCGTGGGTCCAGATCGACCCGGTGTGATAGCCGATGGGGTTGAAACCGACGTTGTCATCGGCCAGCGTGCAGATGCCGTACCGGCTCAGCAGCACCGCCGACGTCAGGGTCTGGGCGACCCGGTCGACCTCTTCGGCGCCCAGGGTGCCCGTTCCCAGGACATGGCCCATGTTGGAGCCCAGTCCGTCGACAGTCCTGCCGTGTCCGTCCACTGCGAGCCCGAGGTACTGCTCCCCCTCGGCGCCAACCCAGAAGTGGTCGCGGAACCGGGCTCGCATCTGCTCGGCGTAGTCGACAAGCTCCGCGGATCCGTTGACGTTGAAGTGGGTGAACAGCTCGGCAGCGGCAGTGGCGGCCTCGATGGCATAGGCCTGCGCTTCACACAAGGCGATCGGCGCGTCAGCGACGTGACCATCACGCCAGCGAATCGCGTCGCCGGAGTCCTTCCACCCCTGGTTGGCCAGCCCTTTGCCCGAGGTGTCGATGTACTTCAGCAGGCCGTCCGGGTCCGGTGCAGCGTACTCGGTCAGCCATCGGGTCGCGGCCTTCAGATTAGGCAGCAGTGACTCGACCTGGCGGTCAGCCAGACCCCACTTCCAGGCGTCGCGCAGCAGGCTGATCCACAGCGGCGTGGCATCGATCGTGCCGTAGTAGACGGGCGGCAGGTCCAGTCCAGCCGTAGGATCCATGAATGTCGTCCGGCGCACCTCGTGCGGGATCTTGCCCGGCGCCTCTGCACTGTCGTTGTCGAACACCGAACCCTGGCGTCTGGCCAGCGCCCGAAGTGTCCCGGCCGCGAGCCTGGTACCGAAAGGCAACACCATGCGTGCCGCCCAGAGCGCGTCACGACCAAAGAGTGTGAGATACCAAGGGGTTCCGGCTGCGGCAAAGATCGAGGACGGCTCCTTCGGATCGGTCAGCAGCAGATGCTGGAGGTCATTGAGCCCCTTGATGAGGGTCGGCTCAAGCCGGCGATCATCCGACTGGATGAAAACCTCGCTCCAGTCGACGCGGGAGGCGCCGGAATCGGCGTCAAAGCTGGACTCCTGCAGGCGCGAAGCACAGACCGTGGCCACCACCGAACAGGTCTGCCCCGGGGCAACCACGAGACGGAAGGTCGCCACGGAGGCCTCACCAGATCCGCCCGCGGTCAGCGAAGTCGGCGTCGGATCGAAAGTCACGTCGGTGCGATGCCACTCATCACGCCAGGACAAGCCAGCATGCAGTGGCCCCAGCGGCGCTGAGTCAAACGGTGCGGGGGGCGACGGGGTGGTGGCCAAGAGCGCCTCGGCAACAATGCCAGACTTCACCGTGGAGATCGGTGCCCCGTCACCGCCCAGGTGAAGCACCAGGTCGGTCTCGACGGGCTGGTCGGCTCGCGAGATCACTTCGACGACCTCGGTGATCCCCTGGAATATCACCGTCCTGCTGCGGCGAACCTCCACGGTCGGGTCGGCACCGGGGTTGCCCAGCTGGCGGGCTGAGGAGAAGAAGTCAGAACGTCCGCCCGAGCTGGCATCAGCCACCGGCACGGGAGCCTCGCCGCCCAGATGCACGGTGAGCACACTGACCGATCGCCGGTCATCGACATAGACCCCTTGCGCACCGGCCGCGGACCACTGCCCGGACACCTCAGCGCCCATGTCACCACTTCGGGCGCTCAGCGCCGTCACGTTGCCGTTCACACTGATGCTGAGGTCATGCACCCACGGCCGACGTGCGGTCTGTTCAGGACTGTTGTCAGTCATGGTCTTCGGCCGTCATCGCTGTCTCGGCTGTCATGGCCGACCGGCGCGGAGGGCCCCAGCCACGAGCCAGCCGCCGACGATCGCCACAATCGGACCGATAACGGCCCAGAGTGGCTTGCCGGACATCACCGCGCTGTTTGTGATGACGTTCAGACCCTGAAGGGTCCAGATCAGTCCTACCAGGACAAGCAGTACACCCAGGCCGGCGCGCAGGTTCTTGTTCATGGCGCCGACGCTACCCCGCCAAGGGCCACTCAGAGCCTCGGCACGTAACGCTTTCCCTGTAGCGCGTCATAAACCAGCCGGGCTGCACGGGCGGACGCCCGCAGCCGCAAGCCCTCCGTCTCGAGATCGGACTGGATCTGGCTGAGGGCTTCGGCACTGACCAGGTCGCCGAGGTCGACCCGGACGTCACGATAGGCCTGACGCATCGCCTCGAGCTGGGCGTCTATGTGCCGCACCGCAACCCAGGCAAGGGCGACCGGGTTCTTGCGCCATCCGGCATACCCGCGGTAGTCAGAGGGGCAGTGGTCCAGCAGCCAGGAGACGGCAGGCACCTGCCAGCCAGGTGATTCCGGAGGCGGCACCGACTGGGGCCAACCCGGAGGCGTATGCGGTGAGCTCACTCCCCCAGTCTGCCAACTCGCGCAGACGCTCGCCCTCGCAGGCATCGCGCCCACGTCGGCAACGCCAACATCGGCAACGCCCACGTTGGCGATGACTGTGCAGCTGTGGTCATCCAGCCAACCGAAACCACGCAGTCATCGCCAACAGGCGGGTCAGCTGTCAGCTGTCAGCTACTGACCAGCGATCGCAGGACGTACTGCAGGATCCCGTCGTTGCGGTAGTAGTCCGCCTCGCCGGGAGTGTCGATCCGCAGCACGGCGTCGAAGTCGACAACGGACCCGTCAGCCTTGGTCGCTGTCACGTGCAGCGTCTTTGGCGTCGTCCCCTCGTTGAGAGCAGTCACGCCCGAGATGTTGAACGTCTCGGTGCCGTCCAGTCCGAGCGAGTCGGTGCTCTGGCCGGCCGGGTACTGCAGCGGAAGCACACCCATGCCGATCAGGTTGGAACGGTGAATCCGCTCGTAGGACTGCGCGATGACCGCCTTGACGCCCAGCAGACGGGTGCCCTTGGCCGCCCAGTCGCGCGATGAGCCGGAGCCGTACTCCTTGCCGGCCAGGACGACCAGCGGCACGCCGGCGCTCGCGTAGTTCTGTGCGGCGTCGTAGATGCTCGACTGCGCGCCATCGGCGGTGAAGTCCCGGGTGAAGCCACCCTGAACGTCATCGAGCAGCTGGTTGCGAAGGCGGATGTTGGCGAACGTGCCACGAATCATGACCTCGTGGTTGCCACGACGTGAGCCGTAGGAGTTGAAGTCCCTGCGGTCCAGTCCATGAGCTGTGAGGTAGACGCCGGCCGGGCTGTCCGCGGTGAACTGGCCGGCCGGGCTGATGTGGTCAGTGGTGACCGAGTCGCCGAGCTTGGCCAGGACCCGCGCGCCGACGATGTCGGCCACCGGGCTGGGCTCACGCTGCATGCCCTCGAAGTACGGAGGCTTGCGCACGTACGTCGACTCCGGTGCCCACTCGAAAATCTTGCCCTCGGGGGTTGCAAGGGAGCGCCAGCGCTCGTCACCGGCGAAGACGTCGGCATAGTCGCTGCTGAACATCTCCTTGGTGATCGAGGAGTCCACCACCTTGGCGACGTCGGCCGCACTCGGCCAGATGTCGCGCAGGAAGACCTCGACACCTTGCGGGTCGGTGCCGATCGGCTCCGACTCCGGATCCCAGTCCATGGTCCCCGCCAGCGCATAGGCCACAACCAGCGGCGGCGACGCAAGGTAGTTCATCTTGATGTCGGGGTTGATCCGCCCCTCGAAGTTGCGGTTGCCCGACAGCACTGAGACGACGCTGAGGTCGTGCTCCTGGATGGCCGCCGAGATCTCCTCGGCCAAGGGGCCGGAGTTACCGATGCAGGTCGTGCAGCCGTAGCCGACCAGGTGGAAACCGAGCTTCTCCAGGTAGGGCCACAAACCGGCCTTCTGGTAGTAGTCGGTGACGACCTTGGAGCCCGGCGCCATCGTCGTCTTGACCCACGGCTTGGCGCTCAAGCCACGCTCGACGGCATTCTTTGCCAGCATTGCCGCCGCCAGCATGACCGACGGGTTGGACGTGTTGGTGCACGAGGTGATCGCCGCAATCGCGACGTGACCATGATCCATCTCAGTCACGGTGCCATCGGCCAGCGTGAGCGACACCCTGTTGCTGGTCCTGCTCGTTCCGGGCACCGGAAGCGAGACGTGGGGAAGGTCCGCCGCGTGCTCCGCGGGGCTCTGGCCGTTGGGCTGGTAGGCAGGAGCGTCACTAGCTGGGAAGGACTCCTTGCCGGCTTCGTCCAGGACACTGTGTCCGTTCTCGTCATCGACCACATAGTCCTTGAGCGTCCCGCAGAAGGACTCCTTGGCCTCGGTAAGCGAGATCCGGTCCTGCGGGCGCTTCGGGCCGGCGATCGAGGCGACCACCGTGGACAGGTCGAGCTCCAGGTATTCGGAGAAGAGCGGCTCGACCGACGCGTCGTGCCAGAGACCCTGTTCCTTGCTGTAAGCCTCGACCAGTGCGACCTGCTCCTCGCTGCGACCGGTCAGGCGGAGATACTCGCAGGTGACCTCGTCGATGGGGAACATGGCTGCGGTCGAGCCGAACTCGGGGCTCATGTTGCCGATCGTGGCACGGTTGGCCAGCGGTACCGCCGAGACTCCCTCGCCGTAGAACTCGACGAACTTGCCCACCACGCCGTGGGCGCGCAGCATCTCGACGATCGTCAGGACAACGTCTGTGGATGTCACGGCGGAAGGGATCTCGCCGAGCAGCTTGAAGCCGACGACCCGCGGGATGAGCATCGAGACGGGCTGTCCGAGCATGGCCGCCTCAGCCTCAATGCCGCCGACGCCCCAGCCCAGAACCCCGAGGCCGTTGACCATGGTGGTGTGCGAGTCGGTCCCGACGCAGGTGTCGGGGTACGCCATGCCGGAGCGGTCGAAAACGACCCGGGCGAGGTGCTCGATATTGACCTGGTGCACGATCCCGGTGCCGGGCGGCACGACCTTGAAGTCGTTGAACGCGCTCTGACCCCAGCGCAGGAACTGGTAACGCTCCTCGTTGCGCTGATACTCGAGCTCGACGTTCTTCTCGAAGGCGTCAGGGCGGCCGGCGATATCGGCGATCACCGAGTGGTCGATAACCATCTCGGCAGGTGCCAGCGGGTTGATCCGGCTCGGGTCGCCCCCGAGATCGGCGACAGCCTCGCGCATGGTGGCGAGGTCGACGATGCAGGGAACGCCGGTGAAGTCCTGCATGATCACGCGCGCCGGTGTGAACTGGATCTCGGTGTCAGGCTCAGCGCTGGGATCCCAGCCGGCCAGGGCACGGATCTGCGCCGCCGTGATGTTGGCGCCGTCCTCATTCCGCAGGAGGTTCTCCAGGAGGATCTTGAGGCTGAAGGGCAGCAGCTTGCTGCCGTCCACCGCAGAAAGGCGGAATACGTCGTATGACGCGTCCCCCACCTTCAGAGTCCCCTTGGCACCAAAACTGTCCACGCTGTGCTCGCTCATCGTCGGCTCCTTCGAAATATATCTTGACGTCAAGATATATTTAACCACACCCGACCCCAGTGGGTCAGGTGCCCATCGGGTCAGGCTTGATCCGCCACAAGTGCCTCTCGCAAGCCGGGCGGGATCGGCGCAGTGTTCCGGCCTTCGATCTCGACACACACATAGGTGATCGCCGCATGAGCGCACCGGGTCCGCTTCTCATCCGACCCTTCAAGTCGCTCGATGTCAACGCGGTTGATGTCATAGCCGAGACGGAACGACGTCGTGCCCACATGGTCCACCCGCACGGCGACCTCAGCATGCTGAAAGGCCTCGAGGCTGTCCAGCCACTCAAGCTCTGCCTTGCGCAGCACAGCATCCAGTCCCCCGGCCCGCAACGTCGCGTATCCGTAGCCGATCGACTCCATGAAGGCGCTCATCGCCTCGTCGCACCAGCCGAGGTACCACATGTTGAAGACGACGCCGAGAGAGTCGACCTCGAAGAAGCGAACATCCACCGGGTACCGAAAACCGTTGTCACTGCTCATCTGACTGTCACTGCTCATGACCACCTCATTCACGCCAAGGGCTCCAAGATGGCAATGCACTCGACGTGGTGCGTCATCGGGAAGGCATCGAAGGCACGCAAGGACCGCATGCCGTATCCCGCGTTGCGTGCGTAGGCGACGTCACGCGCCAGCGCAGCCGGGTCACACGCGACGTAGGCGACGGCGCGAGGTGCCAGGGCGGCGATGTCCCTGATGACCGACTTCCCAGCCCCGGTGCGAGGTGGGTCGAGGACCACCAGATCGGTGCGGATTCCCTGTCGGACCAACGGTTTCAACGCTCGGTCGACCTTGCCGCGGCGCAGTTCGATCTCCGGACGCAGCCGCAGGTTGCTCTTGGCATCCGCGATGGCGTGAGTGTCGGACTCGATCGCCAGGACGGCGCCGGTCGGCCCCACTGCGTCAGCGAGTGCCAGCGCGAACAGGCCGACGCCGGCGTAGAGGTCGAGCGCCCGCTCGCCCGGTTGTGCTGCCAGCTCGCTGCGGACATGGGCGACGAACGTGGCTGCGGCTCGCGGGTGGACCTGCCAGAAACCCCTCGCCGACAGACGGAACTCGGCCGACCAGTCTCCGGTGTCGACCCGCTCCGTGACATGCGGGACGGTCGAGTCCCGTGAGGGCAGAGGCACCGTCACGGCATGAGGCTCGCCGCTGGCATCCACCACGTCAACAGAGGTAGCCATCGGCCAGCGGCGGTCGAGCACACCGGTCTCGATCACCCGCTCGGTGGAGATGAGGCAGTCCCGGACGGGGATGATCTCGTGGCTGTGATGGCGGTGCAGTCCCGCGACACCCGAGGCATCGATGGCGAACTCGGTCCTGGTCCGCCATCGAACCCCCTCGTTATCGCCCGGAAGAGCCTCCACGACAACGTCGACGTCCAGGCCTGCCAGCCGCTGGAACTGCTCGGCCACCACCGCGGCTTTCAGCTCGCGCTGATAGGCCAGCTCGCTGTGCTGCCAGTCGCATCCGCCACAGTTGCCAGGACCCGAGAACGGGCAGGCAGGCACGACACGGTGTTTCGACGGCCTGAGCACCTCGACTGCATCGCCGAGCAGGAACCGGTCGCCCTCCCTGCCATCGGTGATCTGCACCTGAACCGTCTCGCCCGGCAGCGCATGCCGCACGAAGACCACGCGACCGTCATACCGGGTCACGCAGTGGCCACCGTGGGCGACCTTGCCGATCTGGGCCTCGAACCGCGCGCCGACCAACGACGCGCTCGCATCATCCCTGGGGTCGTGGTCGCTCAATTGCCGTGCCTCACAGAACCCGCGCCCGGGCCCGCGCTCTCGAATCGTTCTTCCACGCCCTCAGAGGAACGCATCTGCCAGGGCACGCTGGTCACCATCACGCCGGGGGTGAAGAAGAGGCGGCTCTTCAGGCGCAACGCGCTCTGGTTGTGCAACAGATGCTCATACCAGCGACCTACGACGTACTCCGGGATGTAGACCATGACAACGTCGCGGGGGCTGCCTCGCCTGACGGACTTGACGTAGTTGACGACCGCGCTGGTGATCTCACGGTAGGGCGAGTCCAGAACCTTCAGGGCCACCGGGATGCCACGGCGGTCCCAGTCGTCCTGCAGCTGCTTGGTCTCCTCGGGCTCCACGTTGACCGTGATGGCCTCCAGGAGCGAGGGCCTGGTCGCCCGCGCATAGTTGAGGGCACGCAGGGTGGGCTTGTGGATCTTGGAGACCAGGACGATCGCGTGAACCCGTGAGGGCAGCAGCTGGTCCGCACCGGACTCCTCGATGGCAAGCTCACTGCGAACCCGCGCGTAGTGCTTCTGAATGCCGTTCATGATGATGAACAGGACCACCATCGCCGCGATGGCATAACCGGCACCCTTGATGAACTTGGTTGCCAGGACCACCAGGAGCACTGTTCCCGACATGAAGGCGCCGATGGTGTTGATGACGCGGCTGCGCATCATCCGCCTGCGCACCTTGGGGTCACGCTCGGTGTGCAGGTGGCGGTTCCAGTGCCTGATCATGCCGGTCTGGCTCAGGGTGAACGAGACGAAGACGCCCACGATGTAGAGCTGGATCAGCCTGGTCACCTGCGCGTTGTAGATGAAGATCAGGAACGCGGCGGCACCGGCCAGGATGAGGATGCCGTTGGAGAACGCGAGCCGGTCGCCGCGGGTGTGCAGCTGGTGGGGCAGGTAGCCGTCCTTCGCCAGAATCGACGCGAGCACCGGGAAGCCGTTGAATGCCGTGTTCGCGGCCAGGATAAGGATGATCCCGGTGACGATCGAGATGAAGAGGACCCCCAACGGGAAGCCGGAGAAGATGGTCTTGGAGAGCTGACCGATGATGGTGTCCTGGGTGTAGCCGGTACCGACCGGCTTGCCGGCAAGCGTGAGCTGGGTCGCCGGGAACTCTGCGAACTTGATGCCGGTGATATTCACGAGCGTGATGATGGACATCATCATGGTTACCGAGACGAGGCCCATCATGAGCAGGGTCGTGGCCGCGTTGGTGCTCTTCGGCTTCTTGAACGCCGGCACGCCGTTGGAGATGGCCTCAACACCGGTCAGGGCGGCGCTGCCTGACGAGAAGGCGCGGAGCAGGAGGAAGACCATGGCGAAGCCGGCCAGGCCCTCGGCACCGTGCTCCGGCAACAGACCGAACCGAGCGCTGTCTGCCTGGGGCAAGCTTCCGGTGGCGTCCCGGTAGAACCCGAACAGCGCCATGCCGATGATGCCGATCATGAACGCGTACGTCGGGACCGCGAACGCTGTGCCGGACTCGCGCACGCCACGCAGGTTCATGGCCGTGAGCAACACGACCAGTCCGATCGCAGCGGGCATCTCGTTCCCCCGCAGGAACGGCAGGGCTGCGGCGGCGTTCTGCACGCCTGAGGAGATGGACACCGCGACGGTCAGCGTGTAGTCGACCAACAGGGCGCTCGCGACCGTCAGGCCGGCACGGGGTCCCAGGTTGACCGTCGCCACCTCGTAGTCACCGCCGCCCGAGGGGTAGGCGTGCACGTTCTGGCGGTATGACGCCACCACGACGAGCATGACGAAGACGACAGCAAGGCCGATCTGCCAGGAGTGGGTCGTGGCGAAGGTGCCACCGGCAACGGCAAGGGTGAGGAAGATCTCGTCGGGCGCGTAGGCCACGGATGAAAGTGCATCGCTGGCGAACACCGGCAGCGCGATGCGCTTGGGAAGCAGTGTCTCGCCCAGCCTGTCGCTGCGCATGGCTCTGCCAACGAGGAGCCGTTTGATGATCCTGCCCGAAGTTGACACGGCAAACACTCTAAGCGGCAGGCCGAGCACCTCCGTGCATCGCGCCCGCCATAGCCGTTTGGGCGCGAGGGGGTGGCCGCGCGGTGTAGCGTCGCTGCGTGTACTTCGTGATTATGGGCTGCGGCCGGGTCGGGTCGACTCTGGCACTCAGTCTCGAGAGTCAGGGCCACGACGTGGCCGTCATCGACAGCAACAGCGCGGCCTTTCGCCGTCTGGGTAGCCATTTCGAGGGCAAGCGGGTGACCGGCCTCGGATTCGACCGGGACACCTTGGTCGAGGCCGGCATCGAGAGTGCCTACGCGCTTGCCGCCGTGAGCAGTGGCGACAACTCCAACATCCTGGCTGCCCGCGTCGCCCGTGAGACCTACGGCGTCGAGCACGTGGTTGCACGCATCTACGACCCCGGCCGCGCTGCGATCTACCAACGCCTCGGTATCCCCACGGTTGGCACGGTGCGCTGGACCTCGGACCAGATGTTGCGCCGCCTGCTGCCCCAGGGCTCTGTCCCCGAGCACACCGACCCCAGCGGCCATGTTGTCATCGCCGACGTGTCGGTGAACCCGGCCTGGATCGGCCGCCGGATCACCGAGCTCGAGTCGACCTCCGGCGCCCGGGTGGCCTATGTGACCCGGCTTGGCGACGGTCTCCTGCCCAGCGTCGACACCGTCTACCAGGACGGGGATCTGATCCACGTCCTGACGACCGCGTCCGCACTGACGACCGTCGAGCGAACTCTCGACCAGGTACCGCCGGCCCTCTGACCACCTGCCCCACGACCGCCCCGAAGAACCATCGCCTGAAAGGACATACGCCCCCATGCGAGTAGTCATTGCCGGTGCAGGCAGTGTGGGTCGTTCGATAGCTCGCGAGCTGCTGCACAACGGACACCAGGTGTTGCTGATCGACAAGGACGTCGACGACGTGCATGTCCGGACCGTCCCAGCCGCCACGTGGCTGATGGCTGATGCCTGCGAGATCAGCTCACTGCACGAGGCCGGCCTCGCCGACTGCGATGTCGTCGTGGCCGCGACCGGGGATGACAAGGCGAACCTGGTCCTGTCTCTGCTGGCCAAGACCGAGTTCGGGGTGCCGCGCACCGTTGCCCGGGTGAACAACCCCAAGAACGAGTGGATGTTCGATGAAGCCTGGGGCGTGGATGTCGCCGTGTCGACTCCGAGACTGATGACCGCGCTGGTCGAGGAAGCAGTCAGCGTCGGCGATCTGGTGCGCATCTTCACCTTCGGGCAGGGCCAGTCCACGATGGTCGAGCTCACCCTTCCGGAGAACAGCCCGTTCGCCGGCAAGCGGGTCGGGGACGTTCCCTGGCCCGACGACAGCGTCCTGGTCGGGATCATCCGGGAAGACCACCCGATTGCGCCCAGCCGCGATGACTCCCTGGAGGCTCACGACGAGCTGCTGTTCCTCGCCACACCGGAGGTCGAGGACTCTCTCGAGGGCATGCTCAGCCCTGGAGAGCGGATCCCGCGCGACAAGGAATGACCGGACCTCGCCCGGCTGACTGATCCGCCTGACTGATCCGGTCGACTGATGCGGCGGACCGCGGCGCTCAGGCTGGCGGTTCGGCCGGGGCGAGCACCGTCTTGCCGCGCACAAGGATCATTCCCATGATCGCCAGGGCGCACAGGTAGGCCGGCCAGCCCAGTGCGATCTTGGCGACACCAAGCAGCGCGACCTGCCCCGCGAGATACAGCGGGAACATCAGCACGACCCGGACCGCATACAGCACCACGAGCACCATGGTGAGGCGCTGGCAGACCGCGACCAGACCTCGGTCACGTCGCCAGGACGTCAACGGCGCCAATGACGCGGGTTCCTGGGACAGGAGCGGGTCAGCGGCGGCCACCATGAAACCGACGATCGGCCAGCGCACCAGGACCGAGAGAAGCGAACCGACTCCCCAACCGGCGCTGGTCAGGATGCCGGGCAGGAAAGCCGCCTCAGCCTTTCCGCTGCGGAGCGCGAAGAACGCGGCGAAAGCGGTGGCCAACACTGCCGACAGGACGTAGCGAGGTGTCTGGCGCATTACCAGGCGGACTATCAGCAGGGCCAGCACGATGGCCACGGAGGCGCCCACGGCGATCGTGACGTCGTGTAGCCAGATCCACGCCCCCACGAAGGCAACCGTTGGCAGCGCCGTCTCGAACGAACCTCGGGCGCCTCCCAACGCGGACGAAAGACGTTCGCGAATAAGGGACTCGACAGTGTGAGCGTCGGCAGTCCCCAACGCTGGGTTGACGATGTTGTCGCTAGTGGCCACGGTCAGGCCTTATCTCATAGGCGGGATTGAAGATCGTCGGTACGCCGTGTCGGTAGGTCACCCGTCCGCGGGCGCTCAGATAGGTCCCCGGCACGATGCCACCGATCCGGCGACGGCCGAGCCAGATGAGGTCCAGGGTCTGGCTGCCGTCGTAGATCTCCACCACCAGGGCCGGCACGTTGACGCGCGGCCGAAGGGTCACGCTGCGGACTGCGCCGAAGACAGTGGCCTCGGAACGGTCTACCAGGTCGACGATCGGAGTCCCACCCAGGCGGCCGGTGTCCTCCTGCAGATCACTGGCTTCGAGCTCGGACTCGGTTCGGGCCAGGCGGGACGTCACCCGGGAGATCAGCCCGGCCCTGCCAATCCCGGCCTTGTGCTCGTCTGTCATGGCTGGTCCCATCACCTAATGGATCTCGGTGATCTCTGGTCCACGTTCGAACGGCTTGAAGTCATCAAGGGAAGAGGCGCCCTGGGCCGAGCTCTTGTCTGCAGAGCCATCGGCGGCCATCTCATCGGCGGCCATGGACGCGTCGTCCGGCTGGGCGGGCAGCCTCAGTGAGAGCAGCTCGCGGGGCGCCATGGCCTCGTCGCCGCGCACCACCACCGTCGCCTTGACCACGTCGAGCAGGGGCGAGGCAACGCTGTCATCCACGGCTGCCTGACCGCTGAGCACGGCGCGCAGGAACCAGCGCGGACCGTCGACGCCGACAAAGCGAACCGGTGAGAAAACGGTGCGGCCATCAGGGCCCTGACCCGGCATCTGGGCGCGCAGCTCGGCTCCCAACGGACCTGAGGTCTTGTCCGCAGTTCCGCCCTGGCTGGTGATGCTCGCGGCGATCTCGGTACGGATCTCGTCCCAGATACCTTCGCTGCGCGGCGCGGCGAAGGCCTGAAGCTGAACGGCCGACTCTCCGAGCACTGCAGTGACCCCGACCACGTTCTGTGACTCTTCCTCGACCTCAAGGCGCAGCTCCATGCCCGGGACACCGGTCAGCCACAGGGCTCCGAGATCCAGGCGCCCTTCCAGGCCCTGGACCTCTGAACGGTCGAACGGACCGCCACGGCGCGACGCCTTCGGGGAAGGCACCCTGGTCGCGGGCTCCACATCAGCGGTGCCCTCAACGCCAGAACCCTCAACGTCAGTCGCGGGGATGCCCGGGTCGAGCTCAGTGCTGGTGTTCTTGGTGCCACGGCGGAAGATGCCCACGTGTCGTCAGTCCTTAGTCGTCGATGTCAGATGTCGATGGCACGGTCGTCGATGCCATGTATGTCGTCGAGGGATGGCGTGCCAAACCCTCCACTGGCTCCGTGTCCATTGTCCCCCCGTTGACTGCCCGGAAGCGACCTAACTTCCACGAAATGGGCCTCGCTGACCCGCTGGACGACGAGCTGGGCGATCCGGTCACCTGCCGTAATGGAGAACCCCTGCTGGGTATCCGTGTTGAGCAGGTTGACCAGGATCTCGCCGCGGTAGCCCGCATCCACTGTGCCGGGCGCATTCAGCACCGTGATGCCGTGCCGGGCAGCCAGCCCCGAGCGCGGGTGAACGAAGGCGGCATACCCGGCGGGCAGGGCGATCGCAACACCGGTCGGAATCAGGGCGCGTTGCCCCGGAGCGAGGAACACGTCCTGTCGGGCATACAGGTCCGCTCCGGCGTCACCCGCGTGCGCGTACACGGGCATCGGCAGCTTGGGGTCAAGGCGCGAGATCAGCACCTGGACCCGCGATGGGTCAGTCATCTGAAAGTCCTCTGTCGAGACACCAGCCGCGAGCGGTGGGCGCTCCGCTCAGGCAGCACATTCGCGACACACCGGCTGGCCGTTGACTTCCTTGGCCAGCTGGCTGCGGTGATGCACCAGGAAGCACCGAGAGCAGGTGAACTCATCGGCTTGCCGTGGGACCACTCGCACAGACAGCTCTTCGCCGGAGAGGTCAGCTCCGGGGAGCTCGAAGCCGTCGGCGTGCTCGGTCTCGTCAACGTCAACGCTTGAGGCGCTCTTGTCGACGCGACGAGACTTGAGCTCCTCGATGGAGTCTTCGGAATCGTCATCATCGGTCTTACGGGGCGCGTCATAGTCAGTCGCCATAGGTGGTGTCCCCCTCCTTCAGGTCGTGGGTGGGAATCGGTGTCAGGAATCGGTGCAGGAATCGGTGCAGGAATCAAAGTTGTGTATCGCTGCGGGGTTAACGCCGGGCCCGTTGTTTTTGTGCCCGCTCGCGCCGCGCAGTGTGCCCTATCCGAGGCCCATTGTCACTATCGGGACCCCCCCAATCGGTACAAATGCCCTCCACAGGTGCTCAAACGGCCCATTATCCAGACAAAGTACCCGCTGATGGGAGGTTGTGACCGAATAGACAACTGCTGATCCGGGGGCTGACTTTACGACGGTTGGCTGTACGGACGCTGACAGTACCGACGCAGACGGTACCGCGGCTGACGGACCCGTGAGCCGTCGGACCTTCGGGCAGGGTTACGCGCGGTCACCGCAAGGGCGCCAAGGCCTCGAGCCTGGACAACAACGACCCGTGTATGCCGGGTCCGGCGGCAACGACGGCAGCCTCGCCAGGGCCCAGGTCGTTCAAACCGCTCACCAGCGCCCCCGCCTCAGCGGCGATCAGCCAGCCAGCCGCGAGATCCCACGGATTCAGGCCCGACTCGTAGTAGGCGTCGACCGTGCCGCACGCAACCGCGCAGAGGTCCAGTGCCGCGCTGCCCGCCCGCCGGATATCCCGGATCTCAGGCAGAATCGCGGCCAGCACCTCGCCCTGGCGGGCGCGCACCTCAGGCCGGTATCCGAAACCGGTGGCCACCAGCGACTGCAGGAGAACGTCAACGGGGTTGACCCTGATCGCCGAGTCTCGATCTCCTTGAAGAACATATGCGCCGCCGCGCAGTCGGGCGTGGAAGATCTCCATGGTGAGCGGGTTGCATATCGCGCCAGCGACAGGGCGCCACTGGCCGGCCGTCCCCGCGTCGCCGATGACGGCAGCCACCGAGACGCAGTAGGCCGGGATCTCATAGAGGTAGTTCACGGTTCCGTCGATCGGGTCGATCACCCAGGTGATACCTGAGCTTCCCTGCGAGGCCCCATCCTCCTCACCGAGAATCGCGTCGTCGGGCCGGGCGCTCAGCAAGTGAGCACGCAGGAGCGCTTCGGACTGCTGATCCATCACCGTCACGATGTCGTTGACGCTGCTCTTGGTATCCAGGACAGCCAGGCCGCGCGGGCGTTCCTGCACGATGAACCTCCCGGCGGCCCGGGCAGCCGAGACCGCCAGATCCTCGAGCTCGCGAAGGAGTAGCTGCGGCAATGGCTCCGGCAGCCCCTGCCCAGAGAAGCTCAGCTTGGCGCACATCAGTCGGACCCGCAGAGCGCCGGCTTTGCCGTGCGCAGGTTGGGGCAGCAACCGGGTCGGCAAACGGACGGAGACGCTTCGAGGCCAGGCCACGAGGGAGAGACAAGGGAAGCCGAACCGCGGGCCTGCCCTGCTCGCTCGAGAACCAGGTCGACCAGGCCCGAGACAAACTCGGGGTCGGCGCCAACAGTGGGCACCCGCACCATCTCCAGGCCCTCTTCGGCCGCTGTCTGCGCGGCTTCGATGTCGAGATCGAACCTGACCTCCATGTGGTCCGAGACAAACCCGATCGGCGCCATGACGACGGTCTTGACCCCGGCGGAGGCCAGGGACCGGAGCGCGTCGTTGACGTCCGGCTCGAGCCAGGGCTGGTTGGGAGGGCCCGAGCGGGAGCAATAGGCCAGCTCGTGCTCCACACCCCGCCCCAAGGTCGCGTTGACCTCATCGGTGATCGCCGACGCCAGTGCCAGATGCTCGCGGCGGTACGCGTTGCCCTCGCCGTCGCCGGGGCCGGATGTGTCGTCCATGGCCTCCGGGATCGAGTGGGTGACGAAGACCAGCCGGACCTCGGTATCGGGATGCTGCTTCAGCCCGCGTACTGCCTCGGTGACGTGCCGCGCGTTGACGCGAGAGAACCCGGGATGGTTGAAGTAGGGGCGCACCTTGTCGACCGTCATCGCACGCCCCTCATCGGCCAGGGTCGCCACCGCAGCCGCAAGGTCCTCGCGGTACTGGCGACACGACGAGTACGAGGTGTACGCGCTCGTCACGATGGTGACCAGCCGGCGCATACCAGCCTCATGGGCCTCACGCAGGGTGTCGACGACAAACGGGTCGAAGTTGCGGTTGCCCCACAGGAGCGGCGTGGCGAGCTCGCGTCTGTCCAGCTCTGAGCGCAGCGCGGCCAGCAGCAGGCGGTTCTGGTCGTTGATCGGGCTCTTGCCGCCGAACGCGTAGTAGTGCTCGGCCACGGCGGTCAGCCGTTCGTCCGGGATACCTCTTCCCGCGGTGACGATACGCAGGAAGGGCATCACGTCTTCGGGTTTCTCGGGCCCGCCGTACGACAACAGCAGGATGCCGTCGTACGGGTTGAGGGGGCTGACGTCGGACCCGGCCTGGGGTGAGGTCACAGGCATTCTCCGGTTCGCTTGGGGCTGTGCGGCCACATTGACTGCAGTACGGACTTCGCCAAAACTACCCTTGCGGCGTGGCCTGCGGACGCTCGGGCCGCGAAGATGGCAGAGTCTGTTGTTAATGGGCGACTCAGGAGAAGGCGATGCAAGACCTGCAACTGATCGGCGTGCATGAGGACGGTGAGCACCTGCTGCTCGCCGGAGCCGACGGGGAGCGTTTTCAGATGCCAATAGACGACGCGCTACGGGCCGCGATCCGCCGCGATCGACCACGCCTTGGGCAGCTTCAGATCGAGGTCGAGGGCGGCCTGCGCCCACGCGATGTCCAGGCGCTGATCCGCGCCGGAGCCTCGTCCGAGGAGGCTGCCAGCCGCGCAGGCTGGTCGGTCGAGAAGGTCCATCGCTATGAGGGCCCGATCCTCGCCGAGCGTGAGCACGTGGCCGGTCTGGCGCAGCGAGCCCGTCTGCGCCCACGCACCGGCGTCTCCAGCGGCGGCAACGCACCCACATTGTCGGCACGCGTGACTGAACGACTCAAGGCGCGCGACGTCGAGGTGACCGACGCCAGCTGGGACTCCTGGCGGACGGAGGGCGGCCCGTGGACCGTCGTACTGACCTTCGCCGCCGGAGGACGTCAGCGTCAGGCGTCGTGGAGCTTCGACCTTGCCGACCGGACCGTCTCAGCGGTGGATGACGAGGCCCGCTGGCTCAGCGAGGAGGTGCAGGAGGCCAAGGGGCCGATCCCGGCTCCGAGGCTGCGCCCCGCCTCGGCTCGCGAAACCACGGTCTATGACCTGGAGGCCGAGGGGGGCCTGCGACCGGTAGCTCACCACGAGCACCAGGAAGATCCCCTTGATCTGATGACCGCAATGCGCAAGCGGAGCACCGCGCGCGGCCGCCGCAAACCTGGCGGCCGCAGTGCATCAAGTGAGTCAGCCAAGGTCGTCGCCGCCGGTTTGACAAGTGCCGAGAAGCAACCCCCCGAGCTCTCGGAGCAGGCACTACCGCTGGCGGACCTGGAGTTCGACCCTGAGACGATGCCACCTCCTGCCGAGCACGAGCAGACCGCTGCTCTCCGCGACTTTGCCGATGAAGACTTCACGATCGACGACTCGTCCACCGACGAGGCGTCCGCCAACGCGGGTGACAAGGCATCGGTGGCGAAACCCGCGCGCCAAGGCCCTTCCAAGTCGCAGCCGAAACGCCCGGCTCGCGAGGCTGCCCGCAAGACCGGCCGGCCCAGCGTCCCTGCCTGGGACGAGATCATGTTCGGCTCGAGACCGGGCGCCGACCGTTCGCAGTCCTGACGTCCTGACGTCCTGGGTCGTCCTGAAAGCTGGAGGGTCGTTCGGCCACGCTGTCGATCCAAGACGTCAGGCCTTGCCCGCCGGTGGCTGGATCGGGCAGAAGTCCAGATCGAACGGTAGGACGTCGGGCGAGGCCGCGGCGTTCCGTGCGGCATGCGAGGTCATCCTGCGCATGTAGTGGCGGCGACACAGAACTTCATACTGCACCAGGCCGACGTCGCCGGCAGTGATGTCCCCCAGCGCGACCTGCTCGCCCTCGACGACCATCACCCCATCAACGACCCGGGCGTTCTGGGTGGCGCGATGGCCACACCAGCACAGCGCCTCGACCTGCAGCGACTGGACCCGGTCGGCCAGCTCGATCATCCGCTGGGATCCGGGAAACAAGGCGGTCCTGAAGTCGGCGGTGATGCCGAACGCATAGACGTCGACTCGCAGCTCGTCCACGAGGCGGGCGAGCTGCTCGATCTGAGCCGGGGTGTAGAACTGGGCCTCGTCACAGATGAGGTAGTCAACCCGCTGGCCACTGGTGGCCCGGCTGACGATGACGTCCCAGAAGTCTAGATCGTCAACCACCTCGAGGGCGCTGGTGGCCAGCCCCAGCCGCGAGGACAACACCGACTCGCCAGCCCGGTCGTGTTTGGTGAAGATCAGCCCGGCCCGGCCCCGTGCGGCGTGGTTATGATCCATCTGCAGCGCCAGGGTGGACTTACCACAGTCCATCGTGCCGGAGAAGAAGACAAGTTCAGCCATGATGCAGAACTCTACGGCGCCACGGACACCTGACTTCCCGGCCAGTCGGGCCTGCCATCCGACTTCCCGGCCGGTCGGGTCCAGCCACAGACCCTAGGCGCCGTCTCTTGCGGGCACTTGCAGGAGCGGAATTGCCATCTCCGCCGGGGTCAGTGATCCGTGGAGACCCAGCAACGCCAGTAGTGCTGGACGCGCGGTCCGGGAGTCCACGATGGCGAAGTTGTCACGCATCGCCACGATGACCTCACCGATCCGGGGCAGGACCTGCTCAGAGACGGGACCAAACAAACCATGCCCCACCGCCTCGTCCCGACTGAGTACCCAGGCCCGCGCGTCCACCCGCTCGCGCCAGGTGGCAAGCACGTCGTCGGCGGCACCCGGCTCGCAGTAGAGCTGTAGCGACCGGGGCTCTCCGCCCACGTGCCGGACGTCGGCGGCCAGCTCGGCGTCATGTGCAAGGTCAATCCGCAGGGCATGGGGAGCATCGATCATGCCGTGGTCGGCAGTGATATGAACCGAGGTGTCCGAAGGCACACCCGCCACGAGACGGGCGAGGCAACGGTCGATCAGCTCCAGCTCGTCACCCCACTCCCATGACTGGCAGCCGTGGACGTGCCCCACCTTGTCGAGCTCTCCCCAGTAGAGATAGACAAGGGCGCGCCTGCTCCCCCGGAGTGCAGCCAGCGCCGAATCCACCCGGGCATCAAGGGAACGCGCTGCCGTGAAGCTGCCGCCGCGCAACGCCGCGTTGGTCAGCCCTGAGCCGTCGAAGAAGCCCGGGCCGATGCGGATGACGGCCACACCGTCAGCGACGGTCCGTTCGAATACGGTCTGGCTTGGTTGCCACAGACGCGGGTCAGGGCCGTTGTCCCAGGACAGCTCGTTGAGCAGCCGGTCCTCCCCCGGAACGAGCACCTCGTAACCGACGAGTCCGTGGGCGCCGGGGGGCAGTCCCGTCCCGAACGTGCCCATGCTCGTGGCGGTGGTCGACGGGAAGCCGGCGCTGAGTCGGTATGCCGCGGGCAACAGCCCCCGCATGAACGGGGCGTGCCCGCTGCGCTGGCGCAACAGGTCGTAACCCAGTCCGTCGATGAGCACCACTACCGCGCGTCTCGCCGGCAACAGGTCGAGCAGGTCGGTGTTCTCACGGTGGCCTTGCTCGCGCCCACCCCCCCCGTCCTGCTCGGCCACCCCCAGAGACCGAGCCACGGCCGGCAGGACGCCGGCCAGCCCCGTCGCGTCATAGGCCGGCATCAGGCTCTGCTCAAACACGGACGGAACTCAACCCCCGATGGCAGCAGACAGCGTCCGCGCGAACGCCATGGCCTGCGCGAGTGCGGGCTCCCCGTCCGCATCGGCACTGATCCGCAACCCGATGTCGTCAGTGGTGACGGTGCCCTCGTAACCATGATCGGCCTCGCAGTTCGGGTCGCCACACGTCGCAGGGATCATGTCGACCCTGCTGACCGCACCCCAGCCGAGGGTCAGCGTGAGCTCGCGTCCCAGAGACCCCGGCGTATACGTCGCCGGGGACGCCACCACGTGGGTCAGCATGACGCCCCGGACCGCGTTCAGCGGCACGCACTCGGATGTTGCTGTGGCGGTCGCGGTCGCGATCGACTGTGGGTCCGCATCATCAGGCTCGCCATGGTCATCCTCGGCGGCGTGGTCATCGGCGTGCGCGACCACGAGTCGGGTGGGAGTCAGGGCCAGCACCGTGATGTGACGCCGCACGGTGTCGTGGTCGAACGTCGTCTCCTGATGCACCAGGTGTGAGACGACCTCGCCGCCGGCGACCGCCGACTCCACCACGTCCGCCACCAGGGCGGGGTAGTATCCGGCGGCCTCGATGTCCTTGGTCAGTGAGCTTGGAAGCGGACGTCGATGCGTCGTGATCTGGTTGGCAATGTCACCCATGAGACCCATCTTTGCCCATCCCTGGCCCAGGCGCGCACTGTGCCGCCATTGTTGGTTCGCCAGGCAGCCCCCGTGACACGCGGCGACCCTACGTCAGCGCTCGCCGTTGGTCGTCCGTGCGCTTCGTTGACGGCGTCACCACGATCTCAACCCCGAGCACGTCGACCCCACCGGGATGCACGATAACGGGGTTGATCTCCAGTGAGGCTACGTCGGGCTGTCGGTCGGCCAACACGGAGACGCGCGCGATGAGGTCGGCCAGAGCTGCGCGATCCACGACTGCTGCGCCGCGATACCCATCGAGCAGAGGCGAAGCCTTGACCGAGGAGATCAGATCCGTGACGTCAACGTCGGTCAGCGGCGGGATCCGGTACCCGATGTCGCCGAGCAGGTCAGTCGGTGGCCCGGCGATGCTGAAGCTGACCACGGGCCCGAACACAGGGTCCTCTGCCGTGCGGACGACGCAGGCAACCCCTGGCGTCGCCATCCGCTGCACCACGAAGGTGTCGGCGTCCAGCGGCGACAGCCGCGCCGACAGCGCCTCGAAGGAATCCCGCACGGATGCCTCCGTCTGCAGGTCGACATGCATGGCGGCCTGACCCGGTTGGTGCCGCACGGCAGGAGAGATCGACTTGATCACCACCGGGTAGCCGAGCTGTTCCGCGGCGGCGACCGCCTCATCCGCTGTCGCAGAAGGGATGGTCAGCCAGAGCTTCACACCGTATGCCGCCAGCAACGACTCGGCCTCGATCGAGGTGAGCGTCCGACCCGCGGGGGCATCGGCCAGAACACCCTCGACGATGCGTTCGGCTGCGGCGAGGTCCAGCCCAGACGGTTCGACCAGCTCCCCGCGCTCGCGAGCCCGCCACTGCCCGTACCGGGTGGCCGCGGCCAGGGCACGAACAGCATCCTCAGGCATCAGGTAGGCCGGGACCGCCCGCCGGGGGGCGCGGTCTCTTCGAACACCGCGGTCGTCCTTGCGGTCTGCGCCGTTGCTGTCTGTGCCGTTGTTGTCTGCGTTGTTGTTGTCTGCGTTGTTGTTGTCTGCCTCGTCAGTTTCCAGGTCGTCGCTGTTCAGGCTGTAACCGCCGGACAATGCCTCGGTGACCCCCACCATGCCGAGAAAAGTCGCTGCACAGGGCTTATCGGATTTGCCGGCCGACTCAACGACCGCATGGGCCACGTCCTCGTCGGGGGTGACCAACGGCGGGATGAAACAGGTCAGGACACTGTCGACCTGATCGTCGGCGAAGGCAGCGTCAAGAACGGTCGAGAAGTCGGCGGCATTGGCCTCGGCCGGCAACGCGACCGGACCATGAGTCACCTCAAGCCCCCAGCTGACACACGCCTGTGCGGTGAGGGCCCCAAGTGCATCCGAGTTGCCGACGATGGCCACCCGGTCACCGCGTGGCAGCGGCTGGTGAACCACGAGCTGAGCCACGTCGAAGAGCTGATGCACGTTCTCGACCCGGATCACTCCGGCCTGACGCAGCAAGGCGTCGAAGGCAGCCGGCGGCACCTTGGTGGGGCGGACCCGGTGACCGGGCGGAACGCCATACGAGCTGATCGCGGACTTCACCACGATCACCGGTTTGCGCAGCGCGAGCTGTCGTGCGATCCGGGAGAACTTGCGCGGGTTGCCCACCGACTCCAGATACAGGCCGACCGCGTGAGTGTCCTCGTCATCGATCCAGTACTGCATGAAGTCATTGCCGGAGACATCGACCCGGTTGCCGGCCGACGCGAACACCGAGATCCCGAGGTTGCGGCGCGCAGCCAGGGCGAGCACCGCGATACCCAGCGCTCCGCTCTGGGCGACCAGTCCCAGGGTCCCGGCGGGTGGTATCTCGTGCGCCAGGGTGGCGTTCAACCGGACGTCGGGGTGGGAGTTGATGACGCCGAACGAGTTGGGGCCGATGACCCGCATGCCGTTGCTGCGAGCCGTCCGCAACAGCTCGTGTTGACGCTTCTCGCCAGCCGGTCCCGACTCGGCGAAGCCGGCAGATACCACCAGAAGGGTCTTGACACCGGCCGTCGCACAGTCCTGAACCACCAGCTGCACGGACGCCGCGGGAACGGCGACGACCGCGAGGTCAATGTGGTCGGGGATCTCGCTGACCCGTGAGTGAGCCTCCAGCCCCTGCACGTGCCGGGCCTCGATGTTGACGGCATGGACACGACCGGTGAATCCGCCCGCACGAATGTTGGTCAGGAGCTGGTGCCCGATCGAGTCGACCCTGCGGCTGGCCCCGATCACGGCGATGGATTCCGGGAACAGCGCGGAGCGCACGCTCAGGGCCTCCGCACGGTGCTCACGCGACAGTCGTACCGCCTGGGAATGCTCGGTCGGCTCGATCGTGAAGGCCACCGCGATCACGCCGTCGTCAAAGTGGTAGTTGACCTCGTACCCGGCCTCGGTGAAGACCTGGATCATCTTGCGGTTCTGGGGCAGGACATCAGCCACGAACTTGGACACTCCCCGCTCCTGACCGATGGCCGCCAGGTGTTCGAGCAGCACCGAGCCGACCCCTTTGCCCTGATGGGCATCGGAGATATGGAAGGCGACCTCGGCAGTCGTCTCGTCGAGCCTGTCAAAGCGCGCGACCCCGATGATGTCCTCGTGCACCGTCGCCACGAGAGCCACCCGCCAGTCGTAGTCGACCTGGGTGAACCGAGCCACGTCCTTGTCGCTCAACGTCTTCAACGGCGCAAAGAAACGAAGGTAGATGGACTCGGCGGACTGTCCGGCGTGGAAACGGCGGAGGCGGTCGGCGTCGTTCGGCACGATCGGACGCACGTGGGCCACGGAGCCGTCCCGG